>Ga0210390_10000206_pt1 | contig 63764 bp, 57 predicted proteins | sample IncBWH11OmetaG_FD_161050 | JGI IMG/M metagenome (GOLD analysis project Ga0210390, IMG submission 161050) | Forest soil microbial communities from Barre Woods Harvard Forest LTER site, Petersham, Massachusetts, United States - Inc-BW-H-11-O ...
GCGAAAAAGCGGGACCGGCTTCGATGACCTGAAAGGGTCCGGCCGGCGATCGCACTGGGGCTCGTTCGATGCTTTGAAAGTTGTACTGATTCACCGAGCCGGCCGCGACGACGTTTGCCTGGGGAAGCAAAGCCGAGCGAGCAATTTGACTATTGCGATCGCTTTCCTGGACCAGAATCTGCGCGATGAGCCGCTGTGGATTCTGTTTAAGCGCGAGCTGCACGGATTGTTTCAGCGTGAGTTGTAACGGTGCGGGCGGGGCCGCCGGCGGTTGCTGCGCGAAAGAAGCAAGCGGCAGCGATAGCTGAAGAATTGCCATCAGCAGGACGAATATTTGCCGGAAACTCGCGGCCATTTATAAACCTCCGAATCGCCAGACGGAAAGCAGGGCAGAATTCTATCCTGAATTGCGGCGAGGCTGGTCTGCTGAAAAGAAACTGATCTTGAAAGCGCCTGACCGGAAGACGAAGTTAGAAGATAACAGACACTACTCCAGCAGGAAAGCGGCGGCGCACTGGCCGCGACAAGCGCACTTTGCGCAGCAGTGATTCCAGAAACCTCAGCGGTGGCGTTCAGAACGACATCAGTTCGCGAATCCGGAAGCTTCACTGTTCGTGCTTCCCCGAGTTCCCATTTATCTGCCGCACTCACAGGTCGGTGGGACCGCGCCGGGCGGCAGATAGTCTTGATTCCGGGAGCAGTCATACAACCTATCAGATGCGCCAACGAGCCAGTGCCGGCGCATTCCAGCTTGTTGCGACGCAGGTTTTTGCCGCTGGGCCGATAAAATAGCGCTGAATTGCGGCTCCGGATCGCTTGCACGCAAGAATTTGTCACAATTTTGGCACGGTCGAGAGAAAGATGCCGGATCGGAGTAGCAGTAAAGTTGAAGAGTGCCTTAGAATCGAGTGTGCACTGCTTGTCGGGGCGTAGCGCAGCTTGGTAGCGCGCCTGACTTCGGCGCACGACACTCGACTCCAATAAATCCGTCCATTACTTCTAACTACTAACGTTTCGAATAAATCGGAGAATCTGCTTTTCGCTTAAAGTTAACTCAATTGGATTGAAACCGTTGGATTCTGGCACAGTTCTGACACAGCAAGAGCGCCCGCTCGGCGGAGGAGGTGGGAATTCTGCTTCTTTTCGTGCAGAGCGTCCACCGTGGAGTTGGCTCACTCCGCTGCCCCTATTTTCTGACGAAACGGCAAGTGAACCACTTGGTAATGCCACTTGTTCGTCTCACCATCATCGCACTAGCCTTTAGTGCGTCCGGATGCACTGGATAACCTACCGGCTCGGCCCACGAACCGTTCTGGCTAAATCAGTGCGCCGAGTTAAGTCCGGCGAACTGGAAGGCTACAATATTTATTGCATTCGGATTTTCTGTCTTCTCGGAGCAATTCTGGGAATGATTCCGAGAAATCTGCCCCCTCTAAGGGCCGTGGCCTACGTATGGCTGGCCTTCGGATTACTGCTTGCAGCCATGCTCCTCGAGTGGGTTCTGAACTCGACCAGCGGTCGTTCGTTTTCGTCCGAGTATTTCAGTCTGTCGCTGGTCTTTGTCGTCGGAAGCCTCCTCTGGATGAATAGCGACCGCCGAAGTCTTCTCCGGCACTGGCACAAATCTTGAACCAATCCGCCATCTCCCGGCTCTCCCGTCGCGCTATCGGAATGCAGATCGCCCCGCAGCCACCGAACTCCGCTCGGATCCCGGACTGAAAGTAAGAGGGCATACCTAACGATTGTTTTTCCATCCGGATGGCCTCGGCGCCCCCGCTGCGGTCACAAGCCCGCGCTCACATTACGTGCTATTGTAAACAAAGGAGTCAAACGCGCAGGAAAGCCCCATGTTGCGCGAATTGGCATGGAAGGTGCGTTCTTTCGTTCGCGGATCGCGGTGTGCTATAGCTCTGGTGGGCGGCCCAAGTGTTTAATTGAGATCCGATTTGTTCCGAGCATTAATCAGCTACCCTGGTAGCACGAACGCCTGCTCGGACGAGATCGGGGAAATAGAGGGAAAGATGAAAGGTGTAGTTCTGGCAGGTGGGACTGGCAGCCGCTTGAACCCGTTGACGCGTGTAACCAACAAGCATCTTCTACCGATCTACGACAAGCCCATGGTCTACTACCCTATTCAAGCGCTCTTGAATGCCGGGATTGAGGAAATTCTTCTAGTCACTGGCGGCAAAAACGCCGGAGATTTCTTGCGTCTGCTCGGTAATGGCCGCGATTTCGGACTGAAGCACTTGAATTACACCTACCAGGAAGGTGAAGGCGGAATTGCGGAGGCCCTCGGCCTCGCGGAATTTTTTGCCGGCGACGATTCGATATGCGTGATTCTAGGTGACAACATCATCGAGAACAATGTTCGCCACGCCGTCGAATCTTTCAAGGCACAGAAAGGTGGTGCAAAAATTCTGCTCAAGGAGGTTGACGACGCCCAGAGATTTGGCGTTGCGGAAATTCGCGGCGAGCACGTCGTGGGCATCGAGGAGAAACCCAAAGCGCCTAAATCGAATTTTGCCGTCGTCGGCATTTACCTCTATGACAAAAGCGTATTCGAAAAAATTCGCCGCCTGAAACCCTCCGGCCGCGGCGAACTGGAAATCACCGACGTGAACAACTTCTACATCGACGAAGACAAGCTCTCTTACGAAGTTCTCGATGGATGGTGGACCGACGCCGGCACGTTCGAATCTCTGCTCCGTGCCAATACACTCGTCGCGGAAACCGGCGCGAACAAAATGAATCGTTCCTCCGGCGCCGGACGCCGGGAAGTGGTCCGATGAAGATCCTTGTCACCGGCGGCGCGGGTTTCATCGGATCGAATTTCATCAATCATGTTCTTGGCCTGTCGAAGGAGTACACCGTCGTTAACTATGACAAACTAACCTACGCTGGAAACCTCGCCAACCTGGAATCCGTCGCGGACAATCCGCGATACACTTTCATTAAGGGCGATATTTGCGATCCTGTGGCCGTCGAAGCCGCCATGGCGGGGTGCCAGACGGTCGTTCATCTCGCCGCCGAGTCGCACGTGGATCGTAGTATCTATGAACCCGCGCCCGTGATTGAAACGAATGTCACTGGCACCTTCGTACTTCTGCAGATCGCGCGCAAGCTCAATATCGAGAAATTCGTTCACGTTTCCACCGACGAGGTTTACGGCGATATGGCGCCTGGCGCGTTTGCCGACGAAAACTCTCCGCTGCAGCCGAGCAGCCCCTACTCCGCCTCGAAAGCCAGCTCGGACCTAATCGTCAGATCCTACGTTCGCACTTTCGCTTTCCCGGCTGTCATCACGCGTGCCTCGAACAATTACGGGCCTTTCCAGTTTCCGGAAAAATTTCTGCCACTCATGATTACCAACGCGCTAGACGGCAAGCCTGTCCCAATCTACGGTGACGGCAAACAAGAGCGCGACTGGCTCCACGTCACGGACCACTGCCGCGGAATTCTGGCGGTTCTCGAACGCGGACGGATCGGCGAGATTTACAACATTGGCGGCCTGGACGTGGTTGAAAATCTCACCATGGCGCGCCGTTTGCTCCGCGCCACTGGCAAAAGCGAATCGTTACTTTCCCATGTGAAAGATCGCCCCGGCCACGATCGCCGCTACGCTCTCACCTGCGACAAAATCGAGCGGGAACTCGGCTGGAAGCCTTCCGTGCCTCTAGAAGACGGTTTGCGCCAGACGATTGACTGGTACCGTGCCAACACGAACTGGATGGCCGGAGTACGCGGCGGCGAGTACCGCACCTACTACCAGAAATATTACGAAAACCGAGACTCGTCTCTCCACGCGATTGCACAGTCGGGACGAAAGGCTACCAGTTAGCAGGCTGTCGGAATGTTCCGGCCGCTACAGCCTGCGATCAAATTCTGCTAAAGTGATCGAGCTGCGTGCCGTGTCATTCTGCATCGCGATTCTTACGGGAGTCCAAATTTAGTGCAGCGAATTGAAACCTCTCTCCCCGGCGTCTTTGAGCTTCGTCCCAAGGTTTTTCGCGACGCTCGCGGTTTTGTGATGGAAACCTACCATCGCAGCCAATTTGCGGAATTGGGCATCCTCGACGTGTTTGTGCAGGACAACCATTCTCGTTCCCGAAAGGGTACTTTGCGCGGGCTGCACTATCAGACCCACCATTCGCAAGCCAAGCTTTGCCGCGTCGTCGAGGGCGAAGCCCTCGATGTGGCCGTGGACATTCGCGTGGGCTCGCCGCATTTTGGCAAATGGGCTAGCGTTCGCCTTTCCGCGAACGACCATAACCAAATTTTTATCCCGGCAGGATTTGCGCACGGATTCCTGGCGCTAACCGACACCGTCCAGTTCCTCTACAAGTGCAGCGACTTTTATGATCCCAGCGACGAGAACGGCATTCTTTGGAACGATCCCGACATCAATATCGAGTGGGGAGTCACCGGTCCGCTGGTTTCTGACAAGGATGCGAAAAACTCCAAGCTCGCTGATGTTCCGAGCGATCTGCTTCCGCGTTACTCCTCGAAATGAAACCGAAGATTCTTTTGACTGGAAAGAATGGCCAACTCGGTGATGACCTTCGACTTATATTGCCTCGGCTCGGCGATGTCGTCGCTACCGATCGCCGGCAGCTCGATCTTTCGCGTCCGGACAAAATCCGCAAGCTAATTCGGGACGTCCATCCGTCGCTGATTGTGAATGCCGCCGCCTATACCGCCGTGGACCAGGCTGAAAAAGACGAACCGCTAGCGCGAGCGATTAATTCGGAAGCCCCGGCGATCATGGCCGAAGAAGCGAAGAAAATCGGCGCGGCCATTGTCCATTTCTCGACCGACTACGTTTTCGACGGCGGCAAGAATTTTCCTTACGATGAGAACGACCCGCCGAACCCCATCAGTGTCTACGGAAGGACAAAGCTTGCAGGCGAACAAGCCGTCCGCGATTTAGGCGTTGACCACCTGATTTTTCGCACTGCTTGGGTCTACTCCACGCGCGGCAAGAATTTCCTCCTCACGATTCTGCGTCTGGCGACGCAGCGCGAAGAACTTCGGATTGTCCGTGATCAGGTCGGCGCTCCCACCCGGAGCCGCGAAATCGCCGGCGCCACAGTCAAGGCTCTAGAGCAGATTTGCGATCGAACTGATGGAGCAGTAAAGTGGGCAGAGCGGAGCGGCACGTATCACATGACTGCCGGTGGCGAATCAAATTGGTACGAGTTTGCTCAGGCAATCCTGAGGGAGGCGGCACAATCACCGCACTCCACCGCTTGGTTTCAAGCCGCGACAAACGGAAAAGAACTGATAACGCGCAGAGTGATTCCCATCACTACAGCCGAATACCCCACGCCGGCGCGCCGTCCCGCCTACTCAGTTCTCTCCAATTCAAAACTAAATCGAGTCTTCGGAATCCAGTCGCCAGATTGGAGACAGCAATTGAACGAAGTTTTCTCTGGCAATTCCTCGCACGCACCCTAAGCGGCGCGATTCTTGCCGTCTGCAACAAATAATGATGCAGCGGATGCATCGTCGCCGTGCAGGGTGCACGTGACGCCCGCCAGATTGCTCCAGCGATTTCCGCCCCAGAGTCCGTTCGAGTTGCCGGATGCGGCGGTCCATCTCGGTTTCGGCCGCGGCAACGCTTCAGCCGCAAGCGCTGCTTTCGCTCTCTGTTTTGCTTCATCCTTCCAGCGATAGAACAGATGCGGCGGGATCCCGTACCGCCGGTTTGTGTCAGACAGGTCCTCGCTCTTGATGCCTCCCTGGATGATCTGTCACTTCTGTTCAGGGGATCGGTCTGCGCGGAGTTTCCGGCCCATCTTACTTTCTCGTTTGGAGGCCCCGATTCTACCTAAGAGGGTAGGAACAAATTCACCCTGTGGGTCTAGCCAAACGTGAAGAGCGACTGGCCCTGATGCTTGCTATCCGGTACCAAAATTGACCAGTGCAATGAGGTACCGGTCCAGTGCTTTTTTGATTACACCCTGGTACCGGGTCGGTACATTCTCTCGGACTTCTTTGGTACGCGGATCGGAATCCTAATTGAACCTACCGACTGTTAGGGCGCATTCCTATACTGCTGCCCAACTATTTGTGTTCTTGCGGAGGGCGTTGATGAATCCCATCCGAGTGTTAGTGGCAAATCGGCCGCGGTTGATGCGTGAACTGGTGATGGCCACGATTGCGGATCAGCCCGACATCGAAATTGTCGGCGAGATTCAGCAAGAGGCCGAATTGGAGCATGCCGTGCAAGAAACGCATCCGGACTTTCTGATCGTTGCATTGGAAAGATCCAATAGTCTTCCGAAAGTTTGCGAGTCGATTTTGCGAAATCATCCTCAGACACGAGTGATTGCGATTGCGGCAGACCGGAACAGCTCGATGTTTTACTGGACGTCGCTCTCCATCGAGTCGAATCAAATCGAAGCCTCTGAGGCGGGGGTGTTGAGCGCCATTCGCGGAAAGATGCAGACCTTGGATAAGGTCCAGTGATTGCCATGAACCACGCGATAAGAGTGAAGAACGCGAGAGCGATTCGAATTTCAGGGAGAGGTGCGCGTGGACTTATCTGCGTACTGATCGCTCTGGGGTTGGAATGCGGCGCGATGCGAGCGCAAAATCAGCGCACGGCTCCAACGGTGGGCTCGGATCTGGGGCGCGACAATATGAGTCGCGTGGCGGCATCAGCGACCGAACTAAAGTCGGTTCTCCTCACAGAAGTTGGACTGATGGTCGAGTTGAAACGTTGGGTGGCGAAGGACGCGACAGATCACGGCCAAATCATCAGCGATTCGGACCTGACAAACGACGCCATCTTTGAGCGTTTGGAGACCGACATCCAGTTCCGGTCGGTTGCGACAACTATCGTGCAGAAATACGGATTTCTTGTGCCAAGACTCAATCCGGAATCGGAGCTCGGCAGGCAGCAAGAACTCCTCGTTCAAGAGCGCGCGAAATGGATGGCGCAACATCAAGAAGAGGAACGTGCAGCATCGCACCAAAAAACCCTACAACAAAATCTGCAGACTACGAGCGCTTGCGACTCGCAGTCGGACATGGACTGCACGAGCGCACAGCCCAATTCGCCTGCTGATAATCAAGGATCGCAAGGACGGCAGAGCCCGGCCATGCAGTCGCCGCAATTCAGGGCACCTGACCAATATCAATCGATTCCTCCCAACTTCCCGAGCGGCGGTGAAAACCCTCTCGAGCGTGGGCTGTTGATGCAGACCAACGGAGATCCGTTAAACAATTATCCAACGGACCAGCTCGGAGATCGCTCGGACGGCATGCAATTGTTCGCTGGAATGGGTTCGAACTTATCCGGGTCTGGGGCCGGATCAGCGGCCGGATCGGGACCCGCATCGGGAGGTGCTTTTTCGCAGCTCTTCGGTGGCGGCGATAACCAACAGGGCGGTTCTGACTCCGGCGGAGGATCGCTCAATAGGATGGGCGGGGATATGGGCGCCGGCGGAATGGGGATGGACTCCGCAAGCGCAGCGCTAGCGATGGCGAGCCTGGGTACGGGTTCCTCCGGCCGCGACATGAATGGTCCTCCGTCTTCGGGCATGGGAATGTCACCAGTTGTTCCGGTCCAACCGTCTGTGCGAAGGTCCCGACAAAACGCGCTGATACAACCAGCTGAAATGATGCGGAAGCAGAGTCCCTACGCCGACATTCCGTCACTTTACGACATGTACCTTCAAGCGGTTCCTCGTCCTACCACGCCGCGAAGATTTGGTTCCGAGGTTTTCGACAACGGAACGCGCGATCCGCAGATGATTCCCATGGATCTTCCGGTGGGTCCCGATTATGTGGTGGGACCAGGTGATGGACTCTCGGTTGATTTGTGGGGCAGCGTCTCACAGCGGTTTTTCCGAACCGTGGATCGGGAAGGCCGAATCAGTCTGCCCGAAGCTGGGCCCGTGCTCGTGAGCGGCAGAAATTTGGCGGACGTTCAACAAGACTTGCAACGGATCTTGCGGACAGAGTATCGCGATGTGTCCGCCGAGGTCTCGCTGGCGCGGCTGCGAACGATTCGAATCTATGAAGTCGGAGATGTGGCGAACCCCGGCGCGTACGACATCAGTTCGCTTTCGACGCCGTTGAACGCGCTATTTGCTGCGGGTGGCCCGACTCCGAAGGGATCGCTGCGAATCGTGAAGCACTATCGCGGCAAGCAGTTGGTGGAGGAAGTGGATCTTTACGATTTGCTGCTGCACGGTGTCAAGAGCGACATGGCCCGGCTGGATAATGGCGACACGGTGCTAGTTCCGCCGGTGGGTCCGCAAGTGACGGTAGAAGGGATGGTGCGGCGGCCTGCGATTTACGAATTGAAGGACGAAAAAAATCTAGCGGCGGTGCTGGAACTGTCTGGCGGGCTGCTGCCGACGGCCGCGTTACGGCACATCGAAGTGCAACGGCTGGTGGCGCACGAGAAACAGACCATGCTGGGCCTGGACATTCCCGAGGCCGGCGACGCCGTGGAAGTGACCAAGAAGTTGGAGTCGTTTGAAATTAAAGACGGGGATCGCATCAGGATTTTTCCGATCGCTTCGTACAACCAGGACGCGATTTATCTGGATGGCCATGTGATTCGTCCGGGGCGCTACTCGTATCGCGAGAATATGCGCGTGACGGATGTGATCGCGTCCTACAAGGACCTGCTTCCCGAGCCGGCCACAAACTATGCGGAAATCATTCGGCTGAACCCTCCTGATTTTCATCCGACGGTGGAGAGTTTTGATCTCGCTGACACGTTTGCCAATCCCGCGCAAGCGCCGCTGCTGCATCCGATGGATACGGTACGCATCTACAGCCGGTTTGATTTCGAGAATCCTCCAATTGTCTCGGTCTGGGGAGATGTGCGAGCGCCCGGAACATACCGGACGTCCGGTCAAATCCGGTTGGGGGATGCGATTCATCTAGCCGGTGGATTAAGCCCTGACGCGCAGAAAGAAGATGCGCAGGTTTTCAGGTACCTGCCCGACGGCAAATTCAAAATCTTCAGCGTAAATCTCAGCGAGGCGCTCTCCGGAGATCCGACGGAGAACATCGTGCTGCAGCCGCGCGATCGATTGTTGATTCACCGCAATGCGAATGCAGCAGACCCGGCGACCGTTTACGTTCAAGGCGAAGTGGCGCGGCCGGGGCGCTACCCGCTGACGACCAACATGACCATCGCGGATTTGATTCAAGTGGGCGGTGGGCTGAAGCCAAGTGCGGATACGAACACCGCGGACCTGACACATTTTCAGTATCCCGATCAATCCGCACTGACGGCGCAGCACGAAACAATTTCGATTTCCAGTGCACTTTCCAAGGGGCCAGAGGCGGCGATTCCTATCCACAACGGAGACGTGCTTACGGTTCGTCAGCTACCTGGTTGGAATGACCTGGGAGCGTCGATCAGCGTGAAAGGCGAAGTGAGAAACCCGGGAACATACGGAATTCGTCCCGGCGAACGGCTGAGTTCGATTCTCGAAAGGGCTGGTGGTTTCCAGCCTGATGCTTACGCCTATGGCGCGGTGCTGCGACGAGTGCAAGTGCGCGAGCTCGAGGCCAAGGACCAAAACCAGATGATCCTGCGCGTGAAAGATGAACAGTCCAATTTGCAACTGCTGCCGGAAACCGATCCGGATAAGAAAAGAGCGAAAGACTTGGCGTTGCAGCAGTGGCAGACCGCGCTGGAACAATTGAGTTCTAATCCACCCACGGGTCGGGTGGCGATACGAATTTCGACAGACATCCATCAGTGGCAAGACTCGACCGCGGATGTGGAGGTGCGAGCAGGAGATTCGATCGAAATTCCGAAGAAACCCAGCTACGTGATGGTCACCGGCCAAGTTTACAACCCGACGGCTGTTTCGTATCGCCCGGGCAAGAGTGCGAACTGGTATCTGGGCCAATCCGGCGGTCCCACGCAATTAGCCAATAAGAAAGCAATTTTTGTGATTCGCGCGGACGGCTCGGTCCTGGGTTCTAACCAAGGACTGTGGGGTGGAGATTCTCTGGGTGCGGAGTTGCGTCCTGGCGACACGGTGGTCGTTCCGGAGAAGGCCGTCGGCGGCGGCGTACAGTGGCAGACGGTGTTCCTGGCGGCACAGGTAGCGTCGTCGATCGCCTCCACGGCATTTATCGCCGCGCACTATTAGATCGAGAGACCTAGGAATGACACGAGGATGGTGCCGATACGTGTTGAGTTTTTTCTTACTGATCGCACCAACGGCTAGCGCGATTTGTTTTGCGCAGTCTGCGCCGCAGGACGCCGCCGCGAACAAACCGGCGAAGTCGGCAGGCGCCCAGGCGGTCCCGGACGCCGGCCCGCAAGAGAGCTCCGCCGATTCCCAGACGGATACGGTGGATGCAACGAAGATCACTGCGCCAGATGGGGCGTCCAACGTTGCGCCGGGCGCAGCGGCGAACACGGCGACGGATTCCAGGCCGGACTTTACGAAGGACCTCACGGCGCACTCGACGCAGGCCTTCTCAGCGGATATCACGCAGAACTACGACACCACGATAGGCCCGCATCTCTTCTCGCGATTTGCGAAGGATCAAGAGAGGATCTGGACGGCGCCGGCGCACCTGCGATTGGTGGACGTTGATTGGCTGTTGCCGCTGGGCGTTGCAACCGGTGTATCGCTGGCAACGGACACAGAATTCAGCAAGCATCTGTCGAATTCCCCGAGCCGGCTGAAGAACGCGAATGATTTTTCGAACTACGGAATCGGCTCGATGGCCGCTGCTGCCGGGGGACTTTACCTGTGGGGCCACTTTACGCACAACGATCACCTACGCGAAACAGGGTTTCTTGCCATTGAAGCCGCCTTGAACGCGACGGCAGACTCCTATGCGCTCAAATACGCTTTTGGGAGGGAACGGCCGCTGCAGAATAACTACCAGGGGAACTTCTGGAAGCGCGACGATTCGTTTCCGTCCGAGCACGCCGCGGTGGCATGGGCGATTGCCGGAGTGATCGCGCACGAATATCCCAGCCCGTACGTGAGTCTTCTGAGTTATGGAATGGCGGCAGCTATTGGCGCAGCGCGCATAGATGCAAAGCAGCATTTTCCGACGGACGTTCTCATCGGAAGCACGCTCGGATGGTTCGTCGCACAACAAGTGTACCGCCGGCATCACGATCCCGAAGTCGGCGGCAGCAATTGGGAAACCTACGCGGAATCGAGCGATGTAAGTCCTGCCAGACGTGCCGCGCCCACGGGATCGCCCTTTGTGGAACTCGATAGCTGGATTTATCCGGCGATCGAACGGCTCGCGGCAATGGGCTACATTCGTCTTGCATTTCTGGGACAGCGCCCGTGGACACGAATTGAGTGCGCGCACTTGGTGGAGGAGGCCAGCGACCGCATCGCATTCGCGGGTGAAGCGAACTCGGGAGAAGCGGCGAAACTTTATTACTCGTTGGAAAAGGAATTCGCAAGCGATCTGGAAACGGCTACGGGCGGTGGTGGCGGATCCGAAGTAACAGCGCGACTGGAATCGCTCTATTCCGTTACCACCGGCATTAACGGGCCGCCTCTGAACGATAGCCGTCATTTCGGACAGACTATCATTAACAACTACGGGCGCCCGTACCAGGAGGGGATTAACTCCTATGACGGATTCTCCGGGTATGGCAGTTGGGGGCGCTTCACACTGTATGTGCGTGGCGAATACCAGCATGCGCCGTCGGCGCCGGGATTTTCCCAGTCCACGCAGAACCTGATCGCAACGCTGGATAACACCCCGGTGCAGCAGGCCACGCCGATTGCCGCGACAAATCAATTTCGTCTGCTAGACACATATCTCGCGGCCAAACTTGGGGATTGGAATTTCGCGTTCGGCAAACAAAGTCTGTGGTGGGGGCCGGGCGAGGGCAGCGTTCTAATTTTCAGCGACAACGCGGAGCCTATTTATATGTTTCGGGCGACCCGGATCAAGCCCTTCGTACTTCCCTGGATTTTTCGCTGGCTGGGGCCGATAAAAACAGATTTCTTTGTGGGCAAGCTTTCGGGAAACGAATTTCCACCGCGTCCGATGGTCCACGGCGAGGTTATCACGCTGAAACCGACACCAAATTTGGAGCTGGGATTTTCGAGGACCGCTGAATTCGGTGGAGTCGGACGTGCGATCACTCCTTCGGCTGTATTTAACAGCTACTTCGATTATTTTAAATCGTCGGTGCTGTACGGGCCGAACGACAATCCCGGAAAACGTTACGGCGGGTTTTATTTTAATTACCGGCTTCCGTTCGTGCGCGATTGGCTGTCGATTTATTCCGATTCGCTTTCGGATGACGACCCTTCGCCGCTCGCGGCTCCGCGCCGCGCTGGGATTGATACTGGTATCTATCTCACGCATTTCCCGAAGATATCGAAGCTGGACCTAAGGGTGGAGAGCACGAACACGAATTCCGTGTCCTCGGCCCGCAACGGACAGTACATCTACTACGACGGTTTCTACGGCGAGATGTACACCAACAAAGGCAACATCCTCGGCAGCTGGATCGGCAGAGAGGGAACCGGCATACAGGCGTGGAGCAACTACTGGTTTACCCCGAAGAGCTCGCTGCAATTCGGTTACCGGCACGCGACGGTCGCTCCAGACTTCATTCCGCACGGCGAGAGCGTCAACGACGAGTGGGTAAAAGCAAACGTGTGGATTCGGGGAGTCCTAAACGTGCAGGCATCGGTGCAACACGAGACGTGGCTGGCGCCAGTGCTGGCATCTACACGGCAGACGAATTGGACGTCGTCGGTAGGGATCAGCTATCAGCCGCGGAATTTGGAGTGGCCGCCGCATTCGAAGCGGCAGGCGAGCGATAACGATCAGGTAAATGGGGTCCCGGCTCAATAAACGCAACTGAAGCCAGGAGAGCGTGGAACTGATGCAGACATCGCCCAAGTCAAACGCGGTAATGGAGGAAACGCCGGACGCTCAGGCGACGTTCGCTCCGGAGTGGGACGAGAGCTCGACCCGCGAGCGAGTTTTACCACGAATGCGATTATTGTGGGGCATGCGCCGGTTTCTCGGGCGTTGCGCACTGGTTGGGCTTTTCGTCACGACGCTTATCGCGTTTCTTATACCCAGCGAATACGAATCCACCGCACGCCTGATGCCTCCCGATTCGCAGCAAAGCGGCGGATTGGCGCTCATGGCGATGCTCGGCGGCAGCCAGGGTGGAGGCTCTGGTGGTGGGCTGACCTCGCTCGCAACGGATCTTCTGGGAGCGAAGACGACGGGAGCGATGTTCATCGCCGTAATGCACAGCCGCACGGAGGAAGATAGCATCATCCAACGATTCGATCTGAAGAAAGTGTATTGGGCGCGCCTGGAGAAAACAGCGCGAAAGAAGCTGGAAAGCAACACCGAAATAACCGAAGAACGCAAGAGTGGAGTAATCACAGTGGTTGTGACCGATCACGATCCAAAACGCGCGGCGGCGATCACCGGCGCGTATATCGAGGAACTCGATACGCTTATTGCGCAGCTGAACACATCGGCCGCGCATCGCGAGCGTGTATTCCTGGAAGATCGACTCGATAAAATCAAGGTCGAACTGGAATCGGCGGAAAAAGATTTCAGCCGGTTTGCGAGCAAGAACGCTACGTTTGACATCTCTGCGCAGGGCAAGGCGATGTTGGAAGGTGCCGCATCATTGCAAGGCCAGCTGATTGGCGCGGAATCACAACTCGAAGGGCTAAGGCAGATCTATTCCGACAACAACATTCGGGTGCGCTCGACGCAAGCTCGCATTGCCGAGCTGCGCAATCAACTGCAGAAGATGGGAGGCACGTCCGGCGGAACTGTTCCTGCCAATGATCAAAGCACTACCGACAACGCGTATCCGACCTTGCGTCAATTGCCAATCTTGGGAGTCCCGTACGCAGATAAATTCCGCCAGCTGAAGGTGGACGAAGCTGTTTACGAGACGCTTACGAAGCAATTTGAATTGGCAAAAGTGCAAGAGGCGAAGGAAATTCCGTCTGTGAAGGTGTTGGATCAACCCGACGTGCCGGAACGCAAGTCCTTTCCGCCGCGCACGCTGATCATAATAGCGGGAACGGTCTGCTCCGTGCTGTTGGGAGCGGCTTGGCTATTTGGGACCGCGCGCTGGCGCCAGATTGATCCGCACGATCCCGGAATGAGATTCGCGCAGGAAGTTTTTGGAACGGTGAGAGCAGGGATGCCGTGGGTGAGCGCGAACGGTTCGAGTGGCAATGCGGCCGCGAATGGACATTCAGGCAAGAATGGCAATCAGCCTGAGGAACGAAGCAAGACAGCGTCCGCGTAACGGCGAGAGCTTGTCTAAGCTCCAGATGATATTAGGGTTAGGTCACATTTTCCCTGTAAGTGACAGGGCGAAGCTGTCTACATGGATCCTCACCAGAATATGTTGAAAGATACACAAGCTCGGTCGTTTCAGGCTGGATTTGCCGCGCCTCTCGATAGCGGACTGCTTGACGTGGACGCCACGCCGCAGTGGTACGCCGTGTGCACCCGCTCGAACCACGAAAGACGCGTTGCTGTGCAATTCGCGGAGCGCGGCGTGGAAAACTTCCTGCCGCAATACGAATCTGTGCGCAGGTGGAAGGACCGCAAGGTGCATCTGAAGATGCCCCTATTTCCTGGATATGTTTTTGTGCACCTGGCGCTGCAACATCGTCTGACCGTGCTGCAAGTTCCTGGGGTGGCGCGCCTCGTGGGTTTTGCCGGGAGGCCATCGCCGGTGCCAGAAGAAGAGTTCGCGAAGATACGGGGATTCCTGAAGCAGGGATTGCGCGCCGAGCCTCATCCGTACTTGAAGGCGGGGCGGCGGGTTCGGGTGCGGAGCGGTCCTCTGGAAGGGATGGAGGGAATTGTCTTGCGGCGGAAGAATGGCTGCCGCTTGGTCATCTCGCTAGAGCTGATCCAGCGGGCGATGTCCGTGGACGTTAACTCGACGGATGTGGAGGCGGTGTGAACGAAGTGGCCGTCCGGCATCGCCCGGGAAATGGGAGAGAAAAGCAGATCGGACGGGAAGAATCGAGGGCAGTTTCGCACAATCGCAAATGGCGGAGACCTCTACAAACGGGAATCTGCACCTGACCAGCGGGCGCCTGCTGGCGCGCAATACGGTCTGGAACCTGATCGGCAACGGCGCGCCGCTGATCGTGGCGGTTTTCTCCATTCCCATCCTGATTCATGGCATGGGTAAAGACCGCTTTGGGGTGCTGACCCTGGCGTGGGCCCTTATCGGCTATGCGAGCCTGTTCGACATCGGACTGGGACGAGCGCTCACGCAACTGGTTGCGAAGAAGCTAGGGAGCGGAGAAGACCACGAGATTCCCGCGCTTGTCTGGACATCCCTGCTACTAATGTTGGCCTTGGGAGTGGCGGGTGCCGCGGTCATCATCGCGATTTCGCCCTGGCTGGTGCACCATGCGCTCAAAGTTCCCGAAGCGCTCCAATCGGAGGTTGTCAGTTCCTTCCGTCTGCTCGGGTTTTCGGTGCCGGCGGTAATCTTGACCGCTGGGCTTCGGGGTCTATTGGAGGCGCACCAGCGGTTTAAGCTGGTGAATGCATTGCGCATTCCTGTTGGTGTGTTTACTTTTGTTGGTCCGCTGCTGGTTTTGCCTTTTTCGCGGAGCCTCGTGCCGGTTGTGGGGATTCTTGTCGCGGGACGCCTTATAGGTTGTCTGGCGCACTTATTGATTTGCTTTCGGGTTGTGCCGGAGTTACGCCAGCGGGTCGCGTGGCATGGTCCTTCCGCGGGGCCGTTGCTGCGATTCGGTGGTTGGATGACGGTAACCAATATTGTGGGACCCGTCATGGTTACGCTAGATCGATTTATTATTGGTGCGTTGGTTTCCGTGACTGCCGTGGCTTATTACGCGACTCCGTACGAGGTCGTCTCCAAGCTCCTGCTGATTCCGGCTTCAGTCGTCGTTGTGATGTTTCCCGCCTTCTCCACCAGTTTTGTCAAAGATCAGAGAAAGGCTGCATCGCTCTACGGCCGTAGCGTGAAGTACATTCTTCTTGTGCTTTTCCCGATCGTCTTGCTGATTTTGGCACTGGCACAGAACGGATTGACGATTTGGCTTGGCGCTGATTTTGCACAGCACAGTACACGTGTTGTCCAGTGGCTTGGAGTGGGTGTACTGGCGAATGGCCTGGCGCTTGTCCCGTTTTCTTTTGTGCAGGGAATTGGCCGCCCGGACCTTACCGCAAAATTGCACCTGTTGGAGCTGCCAATCTATTTAGGGATGCTTTTCTGGCTAATTCGTGCGGACGGCATCGAGGGTGCAGCTATTGCTTGGAGCGTGCGGACGGTCTTCGACGCGTTGGCGCTTTTCGTGATTGCGAGGAGATATCTGCCTAAGGGTTCGCCGATGTCCATGAGAACGAGAGGGCTCCTGGCGGCAGGCTTGGGTACGCTACTTCTGGCAGTTGTGCCTCAGAAACTGCTCCTCAAGACAGCCTTCCTGCTTGTGGCTATTCTGGCTTTCATCTATGTAGCGTGGTTCCTGATCCTGACGCCGGAAGAGCGATCACTTGCTCAGGATTATCGCTGATGAATTCTGGCGAAGATTCTACCGGTGCCATTGGTTCCGGACCGTTTGGGCACTCGAAGGCTAGCTCCCGCTACGAGAGCGGAGTCGTTAAGACTTGGGGCGAATACGATAGGAACCGTTTTTTATTGGAGTGGGTCGGAGTCGGGAAACGCGTACTGGAGGTTGGATGTTCGACGGGATATATGTCGCGGGAGTTGGCGGAAAGAGGCTGTTGCGTAATTGGGATTGAGGTGGACCCCATTGCGGCGGAGCGAGCGCGTGCTTACTGTCAAGCAGTGTATGTCTTAAACTTGGATGCGCCTGACTGGATTGAAGGTCTCCCTGAAAGAGGCTTCGACGTCATTCTTCTCGCGGATGTGCTGGAGCACTTGGTGATGCCGAACGAGACACTGCTCCAGTTGCGTGGGGTTCTAAACTCTGACGGTGCATTGGTCATTTCGCTGCCAAATATAGTTCATTGGATTACGCGATTAAAGATCCTATTCGGTCAGTTCAATTATGAGCCTTGGGGTACTTTAGACCACACCCATTTAAGATTCTTTACGACGAAGACAGCGCGTGCATTGATCGAGGCTGCGGGCTATCGCATTACGCAGTTTCATCCGGTCATCGGTGGCAGTCTGGCTGGCCATGCCCGGTCGGTGTGGCAGTGGCTCGCGCACACTGCACCAGGCCTTTTCGCCTATCAATTGTTGTTCGAAGCCAAAAGGTTCGAATAGAAAATGACCAAGCGCGACAGCTGCACGCCAATGAAATCGGATCGGGGTGAGTACCGGCCGTGTTAGGAGAGCGATTATGAGCGTGGTTTCGAATTCAGGTACGAATTTAGACCCGCTGGATCCGCTCATGTATAACTGGAACGCCATGGCCGAGCTGGATCCGCTCTGGGCGATTCTTTCCGACCCGGAGAAAAAGTTTGGCAGATGGAATTTGGACGAATTCTTCAATGATGGTGACCGGGAGGCGAAGCGTGTCGTAGATTTGTGCAAGGCAAATAGAGTCCACGTGCGATACGGAAGGATGCTGGATTTTGGCTGTGGAGTAGGCAGGATGACGCGGGCGCTTTCGCCGTTTTTCTCCGCGTGCGTTGGGATCGATGTTTCAGGGAAAATGGTGGAACTTGCCAGGCAATTCAACTCTGACCTGCCGCATTGCGAATTTGTTGCTAGTGCCAGTGCCACCCTGCCGTTTGCGGATGCAACGTTTGACTTCGTCTTCTCCGTTCTAGTGCTTCAGCATCTTCCAAAGAAAAGCATGATTCTTGGCTACATTTCGGAGTTCGTTCGGGTTGCAAAGGACGGCGGTGTCATAGTGTTTCAACTCACGAACGAGGTTCCTTTTCGCCAACGGATTCAGGGGAGAAGGCGGCTTTGGTCCGTACTTACTTTACTGGGTATTCCCCAAGGTCAGCTGTTCAAGGTGTTCGGACTGACGCCGATACGAATGAACGGCATTTCCAGGGGCGTAGTCGAAAGGTTCATTGAGGGTCAAGGGGCACGAATGGAAGCGGTGGAACGGTACGATCCTAGCGAGGGGCGATACCACAGTTACTACTATTTCGTGGTGAAGGGGCCTCGGCCTTCGGAGGGCCGAGATGCGTAGCCACGACCTCGCGATTGCCTACCGAATCTACCCGAACGTGGCGAAGCCTGCCATCGGACTTCCATTTAGCGAGGACAAACTCAGGCTTTCCGAGATCTGCCTGCGGTCGTTCAAGGAGTCGCTCGGAAATCTTCGGGTCAAACTCTGGGCGGTACTTGACGGGTGCCCTGAGGAGTACACTACACTTTTTCAGAAATATTTCGATGCTGGAGACTTGGTTCTTGTTCCGCTCCCAGGAGTCGGCAATCAAGCGACATTCGGGAAGCAAATCGAGATTTTGTTACGGCAAGAGGATAGCGACCTGATATATTTTGCGGAGGACGATTATTTCTATCTGCCAGAACAGTTCCCGCTGATGCTGCGGTTTCTGCGCGATGGGCAAGGGGTGGATTTCGTCAGTCCGTACGATCATCCAGATTGTTATCAGCTAGATTTGCATCACGAGCCCAAGTGGGTGACGGTCTTCGGGGGGCATCACTGGCGCACAGCAGCGTCGACCTGTCTGACTTTCCTCACTCGGAAGAGCACGCTAGCCAGGTACGAGAGCACACTAAGGACTTATTCTCGCGGGAACAACGACTGCGCGGTTTGGTTGAGCCTCACGAAGCGGCGAGTGTTTAACCCTCTAGCTCCCCTGCGGTTTTTCGCCAAAGGAGAATTCTACTGGAAGATATTTGTGCAAGCATGGTTTTTCTGCTGGCGGCAAATCGTGTTTGGTAGGCCGGCGAGGCTATGGGTGCCGTTACCCGGGCTCGCGACGCACTTGGCTGCGGGCCTTCTCTCGCCTTGCGTCGATTTTCTTGCACTGATCAGGGCGGAAGGGTTGGAACGTCAATGCGGTATGGATGATGTTCCTGGGATTTTACGTGAATCTTTCGATTCTCCTCGTCAGCTATAACAGCAGGCGTTATCTGGCCGACTGTTTGGAATCTGTAAGGCGGTTTGCGCCTCCGGGAACGGAGGTGATCATGGCCGACAATGCTTCTTCCGATGATTCGGTCGACTTTGTTGCCCGTGAGTATCCTTGGGTGCGGATCGTCCGCAATGATCGGAATCTCGGCTTTTCCGCGGCGAACAACTTGGCGGGAAAACAGGCTTTAGGCAAATTTATATTACTGCTGAACACAGACACTGTGATGGTTGAGCCGATTGGTCCGGCGGTCGACTGGCTCGATGGGCACCCTGAATACGCCGTTCTCACCATCAATATGCTAGACGCGGAACGCATACCCAGTGCCTGCACAGGAAAGTTTCCCTCGCCGCTGCGGCTGATGCTTTTGCGCAACATGCTCGTGGCGCCGCAGCAATTCGGCGACAAATACGCCTACGAAGTTGATTGGGTGCAGGGATCTTTCTTGCTCATACGGGCGGAACAGTGGCGGGATTTGGGTGGACTAGATGAGAGCTACTTCATGTATGTGGAAGACGTAGATCTTTGCAAGAGAGTCTGGGACCGGGGCTTGAAATGCGCCTATCTACCTCACATCCGCTATGTCCACTTGGGTGGCTACAGTGTGGGCCGTTTTTCCGAAGTGGTAAGAGGCCTAGGTATCTACATAAACCATCACACGAGTGGGATGCGGAGGCTGCTTTCCTGGGGCATCTTGTGTAGTGGGTGTTTGGCAAGGGCCATTTTTTTTCGAACGAGGGTGCTGCTCGTGGGGGATGAAAAGACCCGGACGATGTCAAGGTCCTCCTGGCTAGCGTTCAAGGGTTTGCTCCACATGGGGTCGTCGGTTTGAAAGCCGAACAGGGAGCGGGAATTTGAATGGAGTAAGCATAACCGCGACAAGCGTGCCGAGGACGGCCGTCCGTACGGCTGCGCGTGTTCACTCTTTTGAGAAATACCTGCCAATTGCTGTGCTTTATTTTTTCCTTAACAGCGTAGGCCTGCCCACGGGTTTGTTTTATACCACTCTCTTGTCGCCCTTGTTTTTTCTCTGGCTGTTCCGGCGCAGGGAACGGTGGATAACACTCAAATTTTTCGCGTGTCTAACGCCTTTCGTCGTCGTGCACGCCATCATCGGGATTGAGTCTCCTTTTTACTACGCACGCTCGACGCTGTTGCTATGGACAGTCTGCGTCACGGTCTATGCGTTTGGTCTGGCGCTTCTGAAATGTGAGCGTCTAGCGCGCCTGTTCGAACAGTTGGTTGTTCTGAATTTCTGCGCAGCAATGATCTCTCTCGTCCTGTTGTTCACGTCGTACCGGGGGACCGTGTGGGACAATACTGACATCGACGACTTGAGCGATGTTTTGCGTCTTAGGCTCTTGACTTCCGAGCCCTCGGTATACGCCCTCCTCATGATGCCTTTAGTGGTTTTTATAATTCTGCGTTTGCTGCAGAATCCAGGGAAGCGGAATTTGCTGTATGCAGTCTTGATCGTGATTCCGTTTTTATTGTGTCAATCGTTTGGGGGCTTGACGATAAGCGTCGCGGGCATCGGCGTTGCGGTCCTCGTCAGATTTCGCCATCTGCTCAAACAACGCGGGGCATTTTGGATCCTCACAGTAATGGTTGCGTTGGTCGCGGGGCTTGTGTATGTACCCAACCCCATCTCGAACCGGCTTTTTCTCGTTGCCACAGGCCAGGATTCGTCTACCGATTCCCGAACGGTTTCTTCGTTTATCGTTGCTTACAGCGTGGCTGAGCCGAAAAGCCTGTTATGGGGAGCAGGATTGGGGCAAGCGAAGCTGGCGGACGTGTCCGATCTCGGTTTGGCTTTTACCGTTGGTGTAATCCCGAACGCGGTCGCAGGCGGATTTGCTGAGTTGGGAATTATCGGGATGCTGATTAAATTTGCGTTGGAATTCTACTTTTTCTTCCGCACTCGCGTGTATGAGAATTCCTTTCGGCTGGCGATGTTTGTGGTTGTATTCATCATCCAACTTACGGGCAGCTACCTCATGAATGTTCAGGAATATCTGATGTGGGTTTTGGCGTTTGGTCCATTTTTTCCGGAGATGGATTTCAAAAGAAATATTCGTCTTAAGTTTTCTCATGCATAGGCCGTGCGGAAATCGGAGATTGCCAAGCTATACCGGTGTTCTATTCAGCGTCCTCGCATAGGTCTCGATCTGCACGTGGTTGACGGGATTTACCATGGGTCGCGGACGCATTGTTTGGAACTCTTTTCCCGGGTCGTGGCCTCAACGCCTGAGTGCGACTTCATCGTTCTGGCCGGAGACCCTCAGAGATTGCTGGATTTCAGTGGAAGCTTTAACTCTCCCAATGTCACGTTGGTAGCAATGAGGCCGGTACCAGCGGCTGCCAGGCTTCTTTGGCAGTTGCCTGGTTTGGTACGACGACACCAAATGGATTTGCTTCACACGCAGTACATCGCACCACCCTTGTCACCGTGCGCGACCGCAGTGACGGTTCACGACATTCTATTTGAATCGCATCCGGAGTACTTTGGCAGATTATTTGTTCTCCGTTCGCGCTTGCTGGTTCGCCATTCCGTGCGCAAGAGCGTAAAGGTCTTCACCGTCAGCGATTACTCGCGGAGGCAGATTTCTGAAACTTTTCGCATCAGCCTCGACACGGTACACACAATCCATAATGGGGTGGATGGCGCGAGGTTCTTTCCTGGTTCGGAAGGAAGGGAGATTGCAGAAAATGCCGGGTTGGAGCCGGGACGGTATTTCCTGACTGTGGGACGTTTGGAGCCCCGTAAGAATCACGCGAATCTCTTGCGCGCATGGGCCAGCCTGGGAAAGCCGCGGCCACGGCTCGCGATCGTAGGCCAGCGGCATTTCGGCTATAACGAAGCGCTGGATTTAATACGCACTCTGCGCCTAGAGGACGACGTCGTAGTCCTGGAGGGCATCTCCGATGGACTACTTCCCGCCATCTATCGCAACGCGAAGGCATTCATCTATTGTAGCTGGGCTGAAGGCTTCGGCATGCCGGTACTCGAAGCCATGTCTTCAGGTATTCCAGTGATCTGCTCTTCAGTTACCGCCTTGCTTGAGGTTTGCGGAGATGCCGCGTTGCTGGTGTCTCCGGAGAATATCAATGACATCAGCAATGCAATCCGCGAATTAGATCAAAAGGCAGATGTGCGCCATAAACTAATTCTACGTGGAATGGGTAGAGTGGCAGATTTCAACTGGGAAAATTCTGCTGACATCGTGCGTAAAGCTTATCTTGAGCATTTTGGGCTGGTGAAGAATGGTTCCTACAGCGAAAGTAAACCATGAAGACCATTGAATCGAAGATTGACGACAACCAATGGGATGTATTTCTCGCGACGGAGCGTGCGTTTCACGATGATTACGCGAAGCGTTTAGATTGGTCGCATCCCGTTACCGGGAGGCTGAGCTATGAATTCGACTACGAGGATAAGGCTGAAGTCTATTTCAGAAATCTGTTGGGGGACGTGAGAGATAAAGTGATCCTGGATATAGGTTCTGGCCATGGGAGTTGCGCGCTGGGTCTCGCTAAGCGTGGCGCGCATGTGACCAGCATTGACATATCGCCGGAACTTATCGAGGGATGCCGAAAGCGAGCGCGCGTGAACGGCCTAGTTGCAGAATTCGAAGTGATGAACGCGTGTGCCCTGGAATTCTCCAATGCGTCTTTCGACATAGTTGTCGCGGCCAGGACCGTCCATCACCTTCCCGATATTGCTGAGTTCTACAGGGAAGCCCATCGTGTTCTAAAGGCGGGTGGCGTATTGTTCCTATTGGAACCGCAAAAGTATAACCCCTTCGTTGAATTCGGCCGCAAATTCATCAAAAGCGGTCCGGAGTGTCGGACGTCGACCGAACATCCCCTGGTCCCAAACGATCTCCGCTTGATAAAGGCCGTATTCGGAAACATCCAAACGAAGGAATTTGAGTTTCTAACGTCCGCCTGTCTTGCATTTAAGATCCTGGGGATGGGTTGGCTGCATAGAGCATCTACGGGGCTGATGCGACCGCTAGACAGTCTGATCCGGCTTGTACCTATGTTCCGCCTGCTTTACTGGCAGGTCGTAGTTATGGCGCGGAAGGTGTAGCAGCCCGAAATGAAGATGAGATTAGCAATCCTGGGAGCGCGAGGGATACCCGCACACTATGGCGGGTTCGAAACGTTTGCGGAGCAGCTCGCGGTGCGGCTGGTTGAGCGGGGGCACGAAGTGACTGTATTTTGCGAAGCCGCCGTGGGAGCGAATGAGGAGTACAAGGGGGTGAAGCTTCGGCACGTACCAACTCGTGATCTCGGTCCACTGGTAACAGTGGTGTACGACGCGGCATGTTTATGGCATGCGCGATCGAGCTTCGACGTGATCTACATGCTTGGTTACGGCTCCTCGGCGCTTTGCTGGCTGCCGCGAATCTGGGGAACTAAAGTATGGATCAACATGGATGGGCTGGAGTGGGCGCGCGGGAAGTGGAGCCGGATTGCGCGATGGTACCTGCGGTTGTCTGAGGCGATGGCTATGTGGACGCCGGACCGGATTATCGCCGATGCAGCCGCCATTAAGGAGAACTTGCAATCGCGTTATCGCAGACTGCCTCCTTGCGATGTAATTCCCTACGGATGCGAAATTGTCAGTGGGGCTCGTCCTGAGGATTTGAAGAGTTTCGGGTTGGAGCCGGGATCCTACTATCTAGTGGTCTGCCGGTTTGAACCGGAGAACCTCATCCGGGAAATAGTGGAAGGCTTCTTGGGGTCCAATACGCAAGCACGGCTTGTGCTTGTGGGCGACCACACGCGCAAGAGCGTGTACGTGCAGTCGCTGGGCAAATACAGGAGTGATCGGCTTGTCTTTACTGGCCCGATCTACGACGTAACAAGACTTCAAGCCCTTCGCTACTTCTGCCGCGGTTACCTTCATGGACACAGCGTAGGGGGCACAAATCCATCGCTGCTGGAAGCGATGGGGTGCGGCAATGTCGTGATTGCGAATGACAACCCGTTTAATCGCGAGGTTCTTGGCGGTTCAGCTATCTTCTTCTCCACTCCGGAAGAGGTCAGCGCTGGTCTCCATGGTGTGGATACTGGCAAGGTGGACATAGCCAATATGAAGGCCCGCGTCGTTGAGCGCGTGAAACTATATTACAGCTGGAGCCGAATCACCGATTATTACTGCGAATTAATCTCACTGGCCAGCTCCAAGTCTCGAGGCCGGGGCGAAGTGATTCACGGTGCGCCTGTTCTGGCCAATGAAGCGGATTTGGACGTAGTAAGAAGTGGCTGAGTTGAACCCACTATAACGACCCGATCTGTTCAGAACCTTCTGCCTACAATGCAGCCCGAAACTGCTCACGGCTACACTTTGTCAATCGAGCACACTCTGAACAAGAATTCCACGAGCTGTGCTCAAAAAAGTGGACCATTATAGCATACGTTATATTATGTATAAGTAATAGTAGGCGAGGGTTAAGCCGGAGCACGCCAAAAATATCAGTAATTCATCAGTGGAGTCAGCTGCCGCGTGTTGGTCGTATTGCTGTCTAGCTTCCAGTTGCGCAAAGATGCGCGCCGGGGTGAACTTTGATTGCAAGCAGCTATCTGCTTTGTTTCTTGCTTAGTGTTGCGCTGTCGCTACTGCTTACGCGTTGGGTACGCAACTATGCCAACGCACGCGGGTGGGTTGCCACGCCCGAATTGGACCGGCACGTTCACACGATGTCGGTGCCCAGGCTCGGCGGCGTGGCCATTTTCGGCTCATTCATGGCGGTGGCGGGCTTTGCGGCTTTACTACCGAAATCGACAGCGCTGGCGCTCGCTTTGCCTGCGCGCACGGCGTTCAGCATTTTCGGATCCGCTCTGATCATATTTCTCCTTGGTGTATATGACGACCTGCGTTTTGTGGGCCCGTACTGGAAGTTTGGGATTCAAGCCGTTGCGGCAGTGCTGCTTTACTCGGGAGGTGTGGGAGTTCATCAACTCGATCTGCTCTCTGCGGGACATTCGCTGAGAGCCGTTTTAGGCCTGCCGCTGACGGTACTTTGGGTTCTGCTGATCACGAATGCTTTTAACTTGATTGATGGGCTCGACGGTCTAGCCGCAGGCTCCGCCTTCTTTTCCACGATCGTGGTGTTCGTTACTTCGCTACTGGTGCCCGATGCGGCGGTGACGTTGCTTACGATTGCACTGGCCGGCGTCATTCTTGGTTTCTTACGATTCAACTTTCACCCCGCTTCAATCTTCTTGGGTGATTCCGGCAGCATGTTTATCGGATTCATGCTGGCTGCGCTGGCCCTCGTCGGGTCGGAAAAGGCGCCGACGATGATTGCGGTGGCAATTCCCGTTGTTGCGTTTGGATTCCCGATACTCGATGTTCTGCTGGCAGTCTCGCGCCGTTTTCTGGGTGGTAAACCATTGTTCGCGGGAGATCGCGACCACATCCACCACAAACTGTTGAAGCGGGGTCTGTCGCAGCGGGGCGCAGTGTTGGTTCTCTATGGAGTCACTACAGTTTTTGCATTACTGAGTCTGGCACTGCTGCATGGCGCAGAGATGATCGCCTTGGTTCTCGCGGTGATCGGAATCGGCATTACTCTCGGTGTGCAATACCTCGGCTATGCGGAGTTTTCGGAGTTGCAAGGCGCGCTGCGAAGAACCGCAGAACGCAAGCGGGCCATCGCCAACAACGTTGAAGTGCGGCACGCGGTCGAAGCGCTAGATGCCTGCAAGGACTTCCGCTTGTTACACGGGATTCTCAAGAACACCCTGGAAGCGATTGGGTTCGATGGATTTCGCCTGTGGTGTGATCTCCCGGAGACAATTTCAGCTGCTCCGCTCGCGATGTTAGAACGTACGGCCGACGGCACCATGCAGTTGCATTGGGATGATACCGGGAACGACGAGTCCATATGGGAGCTGAGATTGGAGCTATACAGCGAGCCTCACCATCGGTTGGGCCATATTTCGTTGTTGCGCGCACGTTTCGATAATCCGCTGCTCGTAGACTTTAACCTCTTGAGCCGTGAATTCCGGACAGCGCTATCTAACGCCGTGCTCCGATCAACGAACGGCCATGCGTCCGCCGCGCTCGTTCCAGGGACCGGCCGAAGAGCCCCTGCCGCGAAGGCGACGTCGGCGGCTAGCTCAGATTGAGCGAAGGCGTGCCGTCGTCGGCACTTGCATCATTGCAGTCCGCGATAAACGCGCGCGTTCCGACCATCGATCAAACACGGCACGCGCCGCCGCAATGCCCCGAAACACAGCTGGGTACTCGTTTTCTTCGTGACCGTGTTCTCCGCAGAACTACAGACCCAGCGACTGGGCTGATACGCTTCAATTTCGCCGAGGCAACCTCCAACACCAACTTTATCAAGTATGCGATGAACAGAGTTCTTCACGGTTTGCTCGGAGAGAAAAAGCTTAGCGGCGATTTCCTTACCCGTCATCCTGCGTTCAATCTATGGAGGTAACCGCTGTACTCGTCGAGTCGGTCCCGATTGTCGGCACGTCCGGCTTCTCGCTCGCACCGCGCTGCGCGATGCGAAATAATCGAAGAACACTCGGGCGTATTTCGCCAGCCCGCGTTTTTGTACCACGGCGAACGAGAGATTACATCACTTAATCGGCCCGGCCTTTTTTGCGCCAACCCTAAGGTGAGTTTTCGGCTGTCTGCATCTTAATGAAATCGCGGCTAGCCGCGATTTCATTGGCGAATTCGGGGGCGGTTCGTCTTCCAGCGTGCCGCTGCCAAGCCTCGATCTGGCCCCGAGCGTCTTCCAGGAACAAGGACCAATTTGCGTTCGGCCATTCGTCTCGCAGGCGACCGTCAAACGATTCAACATACGCGTTGTCGGTTGGCTCTCCGGCCAGCTGAAATCCAACTTCACGCCGTTTCGATAAGCCCATTGATCTAGCACTTTCGAGACCAACTCTGGGCCGTCGTCAACGCGAATCGTCTTCGGTGTCCGTCGTTCCATCGTAATCCGTTCCAGGATTCCGACCACCTTTTCTCCGCCGATCCCTTGATCCACTTCGATCACTAGGCATTCTCGCGTGTCGTTACCTGTGACCGTCCGCGCCCGCAATCGCCGCCCGTCATACAAGGCGTCGGAATCAAAATCCATCGACCAGCACTCATTCGCAGCGCCCGCCTCGATTGGTGCGACCCGCTGGGTGGTGCTGGCATGTCGTCGAGGCCTCTTCCTGCGCAGGCTCAGCCCCTCCTTCTGGTACAGCGGGTAGACTCAATTGTGGTTCACCTTCCGTCCTTCGCGTCGCAGCAGAATGTGAATCCGATAATAGCCGTAGCGCACTCGCGCCTCCGCAATCTCTCGAATGCGCATCCGTAAGGCGGCCTGATTATCCCGGGTCGCTTCATAGCGGTGCAAAGATCGGAAAAAACGGGAGCACGCGACAACTTCGCCATTCGCTTACTCCGTACCGCCCTTCTAGATCTCGTACCAACTCTCGCCGTCGACCAGCCCTTAGAGTTTTTTTGAGAGCACATCCTGCAGCATCAGCGTGTCTAGACTCAGATCCGCCACCAGTTGCTTGAGTTTGCGGTTCTCCTCTTCGAGTTGCTTTAATCGCCGGATTTCATCCACGCCCGTCTGCCCATCCTGTCTCTTCCAGCGATAAAACGTCTGACTGGAGATGCCCATCTACCTCTTCCACCGGTCTCCCCGTCTCCGCTTGCCGCAGCGCGAAGGCGATCTGTTCCTCGCTGTATCGAGTCTTCTTCATCCGACAACCTTCTCTTCAAGCCACCCATTTTGCCCGATTTTCTCTCCCTTCGCTTGGACCAGTTTTCGGGGAGGGCCTTACGACCACCCTCTCATGCCGGGGTTCACTTGGCCGATTCGACGGATAGACTCTGCGGGCAACCAATTACGTGGGTAATTCGGACGGGCAATAATCCTCCGCTCTGTCCTCCGATCTCCCATCGGAATCCGCCGCCCTCAAGTCTGCTCGTCGGAATTCAAGTCCTGCACGAAAATCCGAAACGCGGAAAAAACATCGCAAGCATATTTCTTTGGCCGTAAGCTTGGGAGTAGCGGCCATGCCGAATAAAGATTTGTCGGCAACGCGACCTATGGTCTAGACGACTCGGCCAGCAACAACGTGATTCATTTCGTGGCCCTTGAGAAACTGTACAAGCGGCGGAAAAGGTGAGTGACCGCCGCCTACACATTGCCGACTCTTGGGCCGCGTGGAGGAGGTCACGGATTTCGGCGTCAGCAAACTTTAGTCACGTGAATTGAAACGATGGTCCGTGGACCTATCGAGACGTTTGGGGCGGACCGACGATTCATATTGGCGGCCACAGCATTCAAGCGCTCGACAATAAAGGCGTCGGCGCCGTTCTGCGGCGCCTCCACCAGGAAGTCGTCAAGGAAGTGAATCGAATTCTGCGAAATGGGTCGGTGCGAAGGTGAACAATATGAAGCCATCAATCTTCAGGACACTCGCGATCGTCGGAATCTACGTCGCCTTCGCGGTTATTTTTTTGAATCGCGGTCCGATCGTCAGCGCGGTCACTCACATCGCCGCGATGCTGGATCTCAACAACGTCTTCACTGGAGCGAATACTTTTCCCAGCATCAACAACATTATCTATGTGGACGGAACTGTCTATACGACCGTGGCGGCAGCTATCGCGGCACTCCCTGCGGCTGGCGGCGAAATTCATGTCACGACTGCATTCACCCCAGCCACTCTCGGCACTATCGACCCAGGATCTAAGGCCATCACGTTTTATCTCGCGCCAGAAACCTACAATTTTACGCAAATTATCCTGAGAAATAACCTGCACATTTTCGGCTCTGGGTCGGGCGGGTCGGGAGGGGGGACGGAGCTTCAATCAACGAGTGCCGGAACTGACGCCATTGTTGTTGGAGCCGGATCGGCAGTACAGGGCGTTGTACTACAAGGCTTCCGGTTGGAAGCAGCGACCGGTAATACATCTCAAAATGGGATTCACCTAAATCCAGCCACAGGATATTTCTTCGAGCACTCGCAGATTAGGGATGTCGTGATCGGCGCATCGACGGGATTCAAGGGCGTAGGCCTCTTCGTCGATGGAACAAGCGCTTTCGCCGGGTTCGTAAGCGTAGATGATGTTTCAGTAATCACCCCAGCGGGCGCGACGTACTGTTCCGAATGGCTCGGGTTTCTTTCCGCATGGGAGATGAATAATTTCGACTGTGAAGGGGCGGGACAAACGGCTGGTGGCACGAACATTGCGCTCGTCAGCAGCTCATCAACGGCGTTCCCATCGAGCATTCTATTTAATGGAGCTGTGACGGAAACTGCAAATATCGGCGTATTTATATCAGGGGCACAGTCCGTTACGTTTCATAAGGCTCATTTCGAGCAGCTAAACGGCGGAGTTTTAATCGCGGCTGGCTTGGCTACCGTTGCTCTAAATAATGAAGTCAGTGGTGAATGGGTTAGCACCGGCATTAATGGCGGCAGTGGATATCTCGTAAATAATACCGCAGGGGCACTCGCGACATTCACCTTTCGGGATAATCGTATCGAAGAAATCCCGGACCAATACCTTGTGGGCTTCACCAGTAATTTGACGGAAATAGCGACGACGCTCACTACCACGGGTCTATACCGGACCAATCAGCTTCAAGCGATCGCTGTATCCAGCGTCAATCAAAATTCCGCCAATCAATTCTCAGGCGTCTCCGCCTGCTCGTCTTCCACGAAGGCCATCACTTACGGAACGGGAGTAGCTTTCACTAACACTCCCATCGTTCTCGTGTTCGACTACACGACGAAGGGTGGAGCAAATCTTTCTGCCGGCCCCAGCAGAAGCGGATTCACGGTTAGCTGCACTGGCGCAACGGATGCATTTGGCTGGATAGCGATTGGAAATCCTAACTGATGCCGAATTCATTTCTACTCCGCAGCGTGCAGTATGAAAGTGTTTCGCTTACAAATCCGCTAGAACACCTGATCACTAGGCAGGGGCCCCGATCACCAGCTTTTTGACTGTCTGGTTAGAACCCGTAGGTCGTTGGTTCAAATCCGCCCCCCGCAACCAATTCTTTCAGCAACTTAGCACTGGCTCAACGGTTTCAGTCTGACGCCCGTTAACGCCCGCAAAGGTTTTCTTCGGCGGCTTGGCAGTGAGCATCTTCGGAATCTCGAATCCGGTGCCCATGTTCACCGCAACATCCTTCCGGTACTGGAAATCTTCCGCCGAACGGTCATACGTGTCAGTCATACTCTCGCCCGCGTGTCCATCCAAAATTTCTGAATTCCCGAAGGACACCGAGATTGTCGAAGGTGAGTGTTGCGGAATCGGCGGAAGCTGTGAAAACCTCTTTTGCCAATTCCGACAGTAGCGGGCAACGGATGCAACTCACGCTTGAGCACGTCCGCCTGGGTCACTGGCTTTCGGCCTTTGGTCTGGAAGATGTAACCGGTCTTACGGTCGCCAATGTACCGCTTTAACAGGCCGGCCACATCCGGGTGCAAATCCACGACGCGATAGGCATTCCGCGTCTTGGGCGATTGCACCTGACCTTTGCCCCAAACGGCCTGCTCGATGTGGAGTGACAGGCCGTCGAAATGCTGGCACTCCATACCGATGGCCTCGCCGATTCTCAATCCGCTAGCAGCTAGCAACAGGCACAAGGCTTGTATCCGGCCCGTTGATGTCTGAATGATTTTCTCGACTTCCGCAGAAGTGAACGACGGCTTGCGTTGCTTCGTCGGGTCTACCTGCGGCGCATCGATGAATCGGGAGTTCCACTTGATCGGGATGAGTTGGTTGCCGTCGTCATCGACCGCAGATGCCACGACGAGTTTCACGACGAGGCAAATGTTTTTGATTGTCGCTGGCGCCAACTCTTTCTTCGACAGTTTCTCAACGACGGATTTCATGGTCCGGTTTCCTACATCGGACAACGGTATCTCGCCGATGAGCGGATTGCGGTGGTTCTTGAGAATGGACCGCCAATCGCGGGCCACGCTTGGTTTGATGGGCTTCCGCTTCCGCTGTTCGCAATCCTCCAGCCATTGTTTTGAGAACATTCGGAAGGTTGCTGCTAGGCGGGCGGAGCGCGCGACAGGGTTCTGATTGACAGTGGCGAGTTCGGCTTGCATCCGATTCTGAGCACTGCGTCGTGTAGGAAGCTCCTCGAAACTTCCAAGGAACTTTTGCACCCGCAGTCGCTGCCCATCGTGTATTCGTAAAGCTGCACTGCCCATCCATGTTTTAGTTCGAGCAACTGACCGTCCTGATGCCGTCGTCGAGTCAAGAGTTTTCTCCTGAACCCGTCAACGGCGCGCGGCGGTAGCGTACCTAGAGTTTTGTTTTCGACGGTAGAGTTTTTTTCATTGATTCTCGGCATGGGGCGGGCGTGGCTGGGATAGCATATCCGTCAGACGATCCCGACCTGGCCCGACCTGACTGCATTTCCCTATGGTCGAATTCTGAGTGAAAACCTTCTGAACTTCCGCCCTCCCACTTCCGGTGCACTTAGATTGCGGGAGGACACAGCCGGTGGTCGGGTCACGTTGGCTACTTAGGTGGTTGAGCGCTCTGCAATTCTAGATAAAACTTCTGTAGTGTGAAGAAGGCCTCCTTCTTCTCGCCATGATCGGAGATAAGTCCCTTGCGGTTGAAATAATCTTCAAACCGAGGGAGCGTTCGCCGCGGACTACGAAAGTCCTTGAGAATCCACGGTGTCATTCCGCAAAGAAAGGGAATGCGTCTTAACATGGATATCTGGTGCTCGTAAAGATTTTCCTGATACTCCTCGGTCCACCGTGTGGAGGCCCTGCCGTGATAGCCATAAAGAGCATCGCCGCCGAACTCACTCATGATCAGGGGCTTCTCGTACTGTGATATCCAATCCATCGAATCCGCACTCTCGGGGCGACCGGAATACCAGCCGATGTATTCGTTGTTGCCGAGCACATCCAGATCGCGTGCGATCGGATCATTAATGTGAACGATCGTGCGATTCCCTCTAGCCTCTTCAGTAGATTGAAGAGCGGCAGACAGCAAGCGCGTGGGGTCGGCGGAGTGCGCATCCTGAATGAGTTGCCGCAGGAAGCGATTCCGGGCATCGCTGATGGGGGTCTCGTTCCCAACGGAATAGATGATAAGAGCGGCGCGATTTTGGTCGCGCGCGATCAACTCACTCAGCTGATTTTCTGCATTGCGCAGCGTCTCGGGATTTTCCCACTGGATAGTCCAGTAGACTGGCACCTCGGCCCAGACCAGCAATCCCATCTGATCAGCCATGCGCAACATTGCTTCATTGTGCGGATAGTGGGCGAGGCGAACGAAATTGCAGCCCAGTTCTTTTGCCCAACTCAGGAGCGTTCGCGCGTCGTCCTCGCTCCAGGCGCGCCCGGCGCGCGTGGGAGTTTCCTCATGAATGCTTATACCTCGCAAGAATACTGGCTTGCCGTTGAGCAAGATATCTGTCCCACGAACCTCGATGGAACGGAAGCCTATGCGATCCGTGACCTGATTGGCTTCAGTTGCGATCTCGACCGTATATAGTTTTGGATTTTCGGGGGTCCAGAGGGTTAATCCGGCACTAAAAGAGAACTCGACCCGCCCCATAGAATTTGTCGCGAACGTTTTGCTAAGCCCTGCCTCGGGAATTCGGATTGTGACGTTCTGCTGAAGTTTTGACCCGTTCAGTTGAACCCAACCAGCGATCTGGGCCGTTGATCCTTTTTCAAGCTGCACGAAGTAGTTCTGAACAAACGTCTCCGGCACTTCCACCAGCGTCACGGGACGCGTGATGCCCCCGTAATTCCACCAGTCTGTACTTGTGGTCGGAACTTGATCCTTGCCGCGAGTGTTGTCGACCCTGATAACCAGGAAATTGCCGTATGGCTTTACCCTATCCGTGATTTCGAAGTCAAAGGGTGTGAAGCCGCCCTTGTGCTCGCCAAGCTCCTCCCCATTCAGGTATACGGCGGCGAGGTAATTGCACGCTCCGAAATGTAGAAACAACCTGCTCTTCAGTGATTTTGCGTAGTCGAAAGACCGCTCGTACCAGACGCTTCCTTCATAAAACAGCAGCGACTCGCGCTGCGTGTTCCAGTCACCGGGTACATGGAGCTGGCCGGAAGCATCGAAATCATATTCGACTAACTCGGATTCGGATTCGGGTTTGTGGTTCTTGTAGAACGCGTGGTCATTTTTCAGGGGCTGACTGCGATAATCCAACGATCCTACATCGTTCGGATCAACAATCGCCTGCCACGAGCCGTCCAAGCTGGTGGTCTGACGCGCATTGATATTCGCGACAAGTGGGGCAACTTGTGCCGCCCCGCAGGTGGAAAAGAACAACGCACCAACAGCAAGTGTCAGGCAACGAATCGAATCATTCATGATTGACCTTCATTCGTAAATTTGAAGGTATTCAATTGAATACGAGAATTTTGGTCGTCCCAGGCGAGAGAAAGGGACGGCGGGGGACGCCGTCCCATCTCCCCGATCGGCGCCTTTGACAGAACGACGAGCGCGGGCTGAACCAACCGCCTCTTGGGGCCACCGCGGCACTGATGGCCCCGGATCCTTCCGCTTAGTTCTTTGGACAAGCCACTCGCTTGAACACCACATTGTTCCGATAGGCTGTGATCCCGAATGACAAGCGCTTAAAAAGTGAACTTTGCGCCGAATTGAAGAATGCGCGCCGGGAAGGACTGGGTAATCTGGCCAAAACTGGCGCTTCCAACGTTATTCACGCTAAATCCATTGAGGCCGCTCCAGTTGGTCTGGTTGAACGCGTTATATGCATCCACACGGAACTGCAGGCCCATGCCTTCACGGGGCAAATTGAATAACTTCCCCAACGATAGATCCCATTGGTAGAAGGCCGGCCCAGTAATGTTGTTGGTGGGAGCATCGCCCGCGCCGAGTGCAGATTCAGGCGCAAATGCTGCTGGATTGACCCAGCATATTACGTGTGCGGTGGAGCATGAGTCGCTCGCGGTCGGCTGGCCTGCAACAGCATCCGCTCGCCGGTTAATCGTGATACCCACGTTGGAAGCACCGCCAACGGCTACCGTGTCCGTCGCAGTGAAGGGCGACCCGCTCTGGTAGTGCATGATCACACTCAGCGTCCATCCTTTCGCCAAGGCCCCTTCCACGCCCCTCAAATTCTTGCCCCAAGGCGACTCCACCACGAAACTGGCGGACACGATGTTCCGCGCGTCGAAGCTCAGCAGGCCGTAGTCAAATCTCTTCCAGGATTCCACCACCCCGCCCGACTGCGTTCCGCCCACTCCGCCAACTCCGCCCGTAACAACCACGGGGTTGGCGGCTGTGCTGACGAGGCACGTGAAGGGACATTCCGGCTCGGGATTTTCGTTATAGGCGTCTGCCGCACCGCCACCATCTCCCAACGCCTTCGAATATGTATAGGCAACCATGCCCGTGACGAAGCCGAAGCGCTTCTTCAGGCTGATCTGCAAAGAATTATAGTTGGAATCGACGTCGCTCAGCGCCATACCAAGGTTCGAGTATCCAAGGTACGGACGAATCTGATCCTTCCCCAGAGTGGCGGGTGCGAAGCCCCCCACGCATCCATATGCGGCAGCATTGATTCCAGCAGGACACGCATACGTGTTGGGGTTCGGCGAGATAGGTACGAACTCCTGCGGCGTCCAAGTGGGTTGATTAATGTTGCTGGTGGTGTTGCCCCCGCGCAGGATGTGCCGCCCCAGATCGCCGACGTAAGCTACTTGAAGTAGCATGCCCTGCGGCAATTCGTGCTGCACTGCGACGCTATACTGGTAACTCCGGGCGACCACCAGGTTGGGATTGACTCCGCTCAAGGAAAGAGTGCTGGGACCCGGTAACGCAGCGGCGCCAGGAGCGGAATCGAATGACGACAACGCATCGTTGACTCCTGAGATCGAAACTGACTGAGCCCATGGTACATAGCCTTGCGAGTTGATGCCGTTGCCCAAAAGATTGCCTTCGGGGTGGTCGTAGAAAATTCCAAAACCGCCGCGAACCACGGTCTTATCGTCAAAGGGTGTGTAGGCGAAACCGAATCGAGGCGACAACAGGTTTTCCTGATTGTAGAAACCGCGCGCTGCCGTCGGAGGTATCGAATCCACAAGCTGCGGATTCTCGAAGGTAGCAGGAACGTTGCCAGCCTGGTCGAAAGGCACACCTCCGGGCCGCTGTAATCCGTTGCATTCGATTGTTAGTGTGGGGGTACCGATGACGTTAAGCTGCGGGCCGCTGCAAAGACCGGGTGACGCAGGACTGATGGCGCTACCCGTCCCTGGCGTCGCAAAGGTCGGAACGAGGGCATCGCTGAATGAGAACGGGTTGAAGTTGGTCATGTTATTGCCCTTGGCATAAGTCGGCGTGGTACGTATGTAGCGAAGTCCCAGCACCAGACTCAACTTCGATGTAACCTTCCAAGTATCCTGCAGATAAAACTCAAGATCATTGAACCGGAATTGGCCCACAGTTAGCGCGGAGTTCTGCGCGAGGCTACTAAAGTTCCCAAGGAGCGCGTCGGCGAACGGGTCTCCCGTCGAGTTTGAGCCGGAGGTGAGACCCGCGGTGTTGGCGAAGGTTACCACGCCGTCGTAATTTGTACGCGAGTTCTGCGTCTTGCGGTTCCGCGCGAAAGACCCTCCGAACTTTATCGCGTGGTTGTTCTTCACTATCGAAAAGTTATCCGTGAAGCTTATATCCGCTGTGGGAGACTCAAGGAAGTCCGGCGCCGGTCCAGTCACGACGGTCGGTGCGGCGGTCGGAAAACCCGAAACCGCCGTGAAGCTTAATTGTGGAAGCCCGTCGGGGAACACCGCCGGGCTTCCCAGCGGCGGAATGAACTGGAAACCATAATTGGACTTCAGAAAGGCAGTGCCTACGGTCGGAGTACGCTGCTTGTGCCAGTCGGCGTTGAATTTGAATTCGTTGATCAGGCTCGTGCTGAGCACAGACGTCCATCCTATTTGAATGTTGTACCCCGGACGATCGCGCTGGTCCGGGTCCACCGGAACCTGCGGCGTGGTCCCGAATGTCGAATAAGGATTGGTAATCAGGACGTTGTCGTGCAGATATCGGAAATAGATACTCTGCTTTTCATTCAGGTGTTCATCCACGCGTATGATGTCCTCGCGAAGGTTTGCCGGGTTCGGAAGGTTGAAAGCCAAGTTGTTCGAACCGACCGCGGTCGGCAACCCTCCGAGTGTGGATAATTTCGCCGCTGTGGTGTAGACGTTCGCAATGGCTGCACCGTCGCCGGTGATACATGCGGGGTTTATGACGTTGGGTGCGGTGAATAGAATGCCACCACAACTCGCGGGGATGACCGCTGGCGTATTGAGCACGAGGCTCGTACCTTTCGGACCGCTTCCGATGAGGTCGGTGAAGTTGCCTGTCGCCTCCGCTGCGGTGGGGAACGTCTGCGTTTCCGTCGAACTCTGCAATCCTGCGGCGGACCCTCGGAACCTCTTCCACTCCTGGCCGGCAAAGAAGAACAGCTTGCCTTTCTGTAGATACGGGATGGGGCCGCCCAAATCCCATCCAAAGTCGTTCACAAGAAATGCGGGCACCGCATTGTACCCTGTCAAGGCCGGCACCGTTGCACTGGGCACAAACGTCAGCTTGGTGCCCGCATTTGCCGCATTGAAAATATTGTTCTGGACGAATTCAAAGAGTCCGCCGTGATAGTGATTTCCTCCGCTTTTGGTCACCACGTTGACAGTGGCTGAAGCGGAGCGGCCAAACTCAGCGTCATAGTTCGAACTCTGCACATCCACTTCCTGAATGAAATCAATGCCTACCTCATTGAACACGCTGTTGTTCGAGCCGGCGTCGAGGTTCCACCCGCCGTCCACGCTCCAGTTCTGCCCGTCCAGCCGCAGGCCGTTGATGTCCGCGATTGTATTATTGTAGCCACTCGTTATGCTGGCGGCGCTTAGCCCGGAGCTCTGGAGAGCCGCTCCGGGAATCAGTCCCACAAGCGACTCGTAGTGGCGCTGATTCAAAGGGACGTTTTCCACCTCTTGGTTCGTGATGGTCGTCGAGATTTCGCCGGAAGTTGTATTGGTTGTGATGGCCGTCGCCTCCACACTCACCGTCTCCGTAACGGCGCCAACGTCCAACTTTGCATCCACGGTCAAGCGACCGCCAGCGGTGACGCTGTTTCCAGTTATGGTGGTTCTCTTAAACCCGTTCTTCTCGACCGTCAGCGAATAGGTGCCAACCGGCAAAGCATCCGCCACATAGAAGCCTGCGCCGTTCGTGGAAATGGGGGGACGCGAAACCCCTGTTGCCTCATTCGTGATCGTGACGCGCGCATCGGGGACCACTGCACCTTGGGAGTCAGTGACGGTCCCCGATATTCGCCCGACGACGTCCTGCGCCATGGCGAAATCCCCGGTCCCCATAAGTGCGAGTAGTAAAGCCACGACAACGGCTATCGGCACACTGATCAGCGGCGAATCGAGTCGCCGCACTGCGCAAATCATGGAAACATAGCGATTTTTCGAAGGGGCCAGAATCATTTTAGTGTCTCCTCGATGGGCGTGAATAGTTCGCTTCGTGATCTGAATCTCCTGGCCGACAGACCGCGACGGTCCTACAGGAAACGACGCTGCAATGTGATGGTCTTGCTTGCTTGTTGGCTGAGTAAAGCAGTACTGCGACAGGCAAAGGAAGTTAGGTAACTGTGAATTAACAGTTAGAATTCTGTCGCTATGAGATCGAAGGGGAAGGCACGCGTTCTCCGAGAGCGCCCAACTCAATTCAATGTGAATTCAGGTGTTTAGCTCGGTGTCATGACGCGTGATTTCGGTTATACTTCCACCCAAATGGTCGGCTCATCGGCCGACGGGGCAGGTCCTAAGGAGTCATGGGCTTGGAATCGGCAATCAGCAAGCTTGAGGCCGAGCGGGCGGAGGTAGAAGACGTGCTGTCCTCCGGTGTCTTAGGACGGACAAACAACCTCGTGCGGCTCATGACCTATGTTTGCGAGAAGTATTTCGAAGGAGCAATTGACGACATCAAGGAATACAACATCGCGGTGCACGCCCTCGGTCGCCGGGAAGCCTTTGACCCGCAGGTAGATACCATTGTCCGCGTCACCGCACATGGATTACGCAAGCGACTCGAAGAGTATTACAGAAGCGCCGGGGCAGAACACGCCGTTCATATTTGCCTACCCGCTGGCCACTACATCCCCAAATTCACTCATTCGAATGGCTTAGAAACTACAACGGACGAATCTAACCTCTACGAGACCCACCAAGCTTTCGATACGCTTTCGTCCCGAGAGAAGGACCGAACGCTTGATCTGCAAGACGATCCTGCCCCCGCACTGAAGGAGTCGAAGCGGGACAGGATCCCAGAAATGCCCGATCGCGGCGAATCCAGAAACAAGCTTGTAACACGGAGAGGAGTCCTGGCTGCGACCGCCATTCTTGCGGTTTCTGTATTTGCGCTATCGATTTTTCTCTCGAGAGAATGGAATCGACGGGGTTGGCGTGAAAGCTCCCAACAGATCCACGCCGCTGTTGCTGCGGGCAACTCTTCCGGCAGAATCCTTCGCGTTGCGATGGGCAGTGTTTCCTCCCGCTACATAGATCGCGACGGTTCCGTTTGGGACAGCGACCATTACTGCTCGGGCGGAAACTCGTTCTCCATTACGGGCCACGCTATCCAAGGAACTGACGAGGCCGCACTCCTTTCCAGTGGGCGACGCGGCATCTTTCATTGCAGCTATCCCGTTCCGCCGGGGACTTACGAGGCTCATCTCCTGTTCGCCGAGACGGAGGGGCTTCAAGAGAATAGCCGCAAAGTCGTGTTTTCGATCAATGGCGGACCGCCCACCAGATTGGATGTCGTGGACGACGCCGGCGGGGATGACATTGCAACAACCAAGGTAGTCGCGGATGTCGCACCGGGGAGCGACGGCATGATCCATCTGGATTTCACCACCCCGGAGTCATTTGTAAACGCGGTCGAAATCCTGCCGAGCGCTCCGCATCACATGCTTCCGGTCAGGGTCGTAGTTGGACGTTCTCCTTACCGCGACTCCAACAGCAATGACTGGGTGTCGGACCGGTACTTCATCGGCGGGCGCGTTAACAGTTTCGCCGGTGATTTATCCAAAGTCACCGATGGCCGTCTTTACGAATGGCATCGTTTCGGGCATTTCCGTTACGTAGTGCCTGTTGTGACGGGCGGGAGATACACTCTGCGACTGTACTTTATGGAGCATTGGTTTGGTGTCCAGAATGGCGGCATCGGAGGCGTGGGCAGCCGTGTCTTTGATGTTTCTTGTAACGGAGCGATTCTCTTAAAAGGATTTGATATTTTCCGGGAAGCAGGCACCGGACCCTTGGTCAAGTCCTTCCAGCATATTGAACCCACGCCGCAGGGCAAAATCGAGATCTACTTCACTCCTAACGTGAATTACCCGTCTGTAAGCGCGATTGAAGTCACCTCCGAATAGAAGGCTTCCTCGAATTCTGTTTGATGTGCGACCCTGGACCAGCACCGCGCAACGATCGCAAAGAATCCCGGTGATTGTTATTGATTTGCGCCGCTCGCCAGAAATCCGCCGTCTACAACAAAGATCTGTCCAGTCACGAACGATGCCGAATCCGACGCAAGAAACACGGCCGCTCCCACCAGTTCGTCCACCTCCCGCATCGTCCCATCGGTGTGCGCATCAACAATTCATTGGCGCGCGGCGTATCGTCCGGCAGGTTTGTATTCGGCGACGTGCGAAAAACTCCGGGAGCGATGGCATTCGTCAAGACGCCGTGTCTTGACCATTCCACCGCCAGCGCTCGCGTCAACGCCGCCACGCTCACCTCGAAAATATTCTGCCGGCTACCCCATGCCCGCCAGGACGCCTCGCATATAAGCGAAGCTGCTGATGACGCCCGGCATAGGATCGTCGGGATGGACCTCGTACTCCAGATCGACGAAGCCCTGGTACTTCATTGCGATAAGTGCTTCGAACATCGCGCGCACCGGCATGATGCCGTCTCCCACTGGTACCTGGCTCTCCTTGCTTTGGAAGTTGGTGAGATCCTTCATGTGCAAGTTAAATAGCCTCGGGCCTGCTTCGTGTATCGCCTGAACCACGCCAGTTCCTGCACGAGCCGCATGCCCGACGTCGATGCAGCACCCGATGCGGGGATCCATACCCTTGACCGCCTTTAACACGTCGAGCGGCGAATGCCAGATTCGATCTTCCGGCCCGTGATTGTGAATCGCGACGCGGATGTCGAACTCCTTGACGAACTTCTCAATTCGCGGCAGTGTCTCTGGCGCGGGGTCGCCCGCGACAATCACTGCGATGCCTGCTCGCTTGCAGTATTCGAACTTAGACCGGATGTCCCCATCTTCGTCCTTCGCGAAATAGATAGCTCCAGCAGCGTGAAGCCTGATACCCGCTGCGGTATAGTCTGCCAGCGCAGTCGCCTCCGCTTGTGGCTCCATCGGAAGATGATCTTTGACATCCTTGGCATTCAGCGCGAACACATTGAGCTGCTTCATGAAACCAATCATTTGCGCACGGCTGAAGTTGCGGAACGTGTAGCTGGCCAGGCCCAAACGAACCGGCGATGCTTCGACAGCTGTCGGGCGTTCTTGAGCCAGTGCGAGGACGTCGCTCGAAGCAGCGAACGCTGCCGCAGCGAGGCCGCCGGAACGAATGAAATCGCGACGGGAGAAGGTATTTTTCATACAGGGTTAGTCGTTCGCTCCTCGCTGAGGTTGCTTGCATAACTGGCCGCTACGCTTCGCTTTTTTCGACCTGAGTTTCGTCCGGACGCCACCAGCGCGCGCTAGACTCGTGGCGCCCAGCCATTCTCGTATTCGCGCCCCCACATCTTCATCGCCTCCGGGTCGCCCTGGATCCGGCCGTCTTTCGTGTCGAGCTGCAGCTCCCGGTTCACTTCCCACGCGATGTTGGAAATCTGCAGAATCGTAACGGAGATATTGCCGACAGAGATAGGGGCGTTGAGCTTTTCGCCATTGCGGATTCCCGCGATGAAGTTGGCGAAGTGAGCGGCCGTCATGGAATCGCGGCCCACAAGGTCTGAAGATGAGGTTGTACCACCAGCCCTGAACTCGCTCGTCTTCTTCCCTTCAAGGTCGTAGATCTCGTAGCCATCGCGATCTAGGAGCACCGTACCGATCGTTCCCATGATTGTCGAACCACGATCACGGCCGTAATACTTCATTCCCTGGCAACTCTTGCCCTCCCACGAGATCATCTTGTCTCCGTACACGAAGCTTGTCACCAGCGTGTCATAGAATTGCCAGTCGTCTTTGAACTGATATCTGCCGCCTAACGAGCTGATCCGCTCCGGATAGTCGACGCCCAACGCCCAGCGGCAAACATCAACCTCGTGCGTGCCATTATTGAGTGTTTCGCCGGTACCGTAGATTCTGAACCAGTGCCAGTTATATGGCTGCACATTGCCGCGATACGGACGGCGTGGCGCGGGGCCCTGCCACAAGTCCCAATCAAGCTGCGCCGGCACAGGTGCGTCTTTTCCCGTACCAATCGACTTTCTCACGTTGCTGTACCAAGCCTTCGCGAAGTACGGCCTGCCGATGATGCCTGCGTGAATCTTTTCGACGATCTCAATCGTGTGGGGGGAGGACCGCTGCTGCGTGCCCATCTGCACGAGCTTTTGATACTTCTGCTGCGCCCGCACCAGCATCTCGCCCTCAGCCGGGTTGTGGCTGCACGGCTTTTCCACATAGACGTGTTTGCCCGATTGCAGTGCGGCGATGGCCATGGGTGCATGCCAATGGTCTGGGGTCGCAATTGTGATCGCGTCCACATCTTTCTGCTCCAGAATCCTGCGAAAGTCTTTGTCCGTCGCAGCGCTCTCACCCATCTCCTGCTGCACTCTGTCGGCAAATTTCCTGAGAATATTGTCGTCCACATCGCAGACATGCGAGATGCGGGCAGCGTTCCGGTTCGCCTTGAGCGCCGAGAGATGCGCGTAGGCGCGCCCGTTGAGGCCGATTACGGCAAAATTGAGGCGATCATTGGAACCGAGGATTTGGCTATAGCTCCGTGCGGTGGTTCCCACGGCCAGCGTCGCCGCTCCCACCGCCAGTGCATCCAGAAACTCGCGTCGTGTGGCCATAATTCTCCTTCTGTCGGGCGGTCCTTGACGCTCCGGCGCCAGCTGACCGGTTAGCTTGTGTGCTCAGCAGGAGAATCCAGCCTTCGTCAGCGTCTTCCGGAGTCCGTCCATGCTGGTACGGGTGGATGCTTCGGGCGTGCCTGCGCCGCGCCAGTGAGTTTCGAGGCTCACTGCGTTATGGTAGCCGTCGCGCTGCAACGCCTGAAGTTGCCCAACCCAATCCACAATGCCACCGCCCACGGGAGCCCAATCGTATTTGTGGTCCGACCTGCGCACCACATCCTTGCAGTGGCAGTGCCCAATCCGATTTTTGGGAAGCAACTCGTAGCCGGTCGGATACGGCGTACTCCCGATAGCTGCGGCATTGCCGGGGTCCCAGTTCAACATGAAGTTTCTGTCTGGAATCGCCTTCAGCACGGCAGCCGCCTCTTCGCCCGTTGCCGTGTTGCAGGACATCTCGTTTTCGAGCAGCAGAATGATATTGTCTTTGGCGCAGCGCTCCGCTGCCTGTTGCAGTTTGGCATTGATCGCGTCCCTATACGGCCGTTGATCATCCAGTCGCCAGAAGTCGAAACAGCGAATCCTGTTCGTATCAAAAAATTTCGCAAGCGAAATACACCGATCCAGGAGCTTATCCTGTGCACTCGCATCGAAACTTGCATGGAACTGGTCGCGGCTTTCGCTCTGAGACGACCGCGGAGCCCCAGGCCAGTCGGTCTTGAACAACGGGCTCGCAATATCGGTCACTTGCAGTTTGTATTCCCCGAGGAGTTTCCGTGCATCCTCCAACTCCTTTGCGTTGAGTTCGGTCACGTTCTTGTTCCACATCGCGCGCAGCTCAATCCAATGCAAACTGAAATCGCGAGAGACGATCTGGCACGCCTTCTCGAAGCCCTGCGTGATCTCGTCATTGATCACCGCCAGCCGGAACGGGCACGTACCTGTATCTATTTCCGCCGCGAGCGGTGCCATTTCTGAGAACACTTCGGATTTCGTTGCCAGCGGGGGCATCGCCGCCTCAAGTGCCGCCATTCCTAAGCCCGCGAGCACGCTGCGTCGTGTGTACTCCATGTGTTCGTCTTCAGCACCTTTGAAAATGATTGAGGCTGTCTGAGAAGCAACGGTCTTGCGCCTCGCGTTCGCCGATTGTCCGACTGGCTTTCCGGCCGAGATTGTACCGAAACTGTTCGTCGAGTGTCCCCCTTTTTTGCGCCTCATCTGCCTCAGTAATTCCGCTCGTCAGCTGTCATACACATCGGCGAGCGCAACCTTCTCGACCCCTTCGTGATACCGCCGGTGATTGTAAAACGCGAAGCTCGATCGCACCCAAGGGGAGTTCGCGAACGAGTGCGGGCTGCTGAAGAAGGATCGAGACATCCGTGTTTTGATGCGTGCGCGTGACTTGTATATCGCCGACGTGCACCACGTGGGAGGGAATAGTCAGGCGGACAAAAGCTACGGCCGCATTTTCTATACTAAAGCGAAATCACTGATTTTCTATGCCTACGACCTCGACCAGGAAGCCGATTTGAAAAACCCGAACACGTTCCAGGCGTGGGGACAGCGCGGCGCGGATAAGCAACAGGCGCTCAGTCTGGGAGGCTTCTACGAACCCAACACGAGCAAGAAACGATGGATCCTCAAGTTTGATGATCCCAAAGCCTTGGCAACAGTTGACGCAGTGTTGGTGACGGCCGAACCAAACAGGGGAAGCCGTCATCCGAGCAGTAAGGAATTGCTCTTCGCCTACCTGCGCGTCAGTCCGAACCATCTGTAGCGGTTGCCTCCACGAAGTTCTCCTCTTACCTTGTGGGCAATAACCCTAATCCGGCCGAAGTTGTTCGAGCCTTTTTACGCGGGATGATCCGGCACCGAAACGCGCCGTCCAGTGGATCGTTGGCGTTACAGATCAACCTTTCGTGACCCATCGGTCCGTCCAAAACAGTCCCAGGACTGTTTTCCCAAGACGCCGCAGGGCCGAGAGTGGTGAAGGATGTAAGAATTTCACTCTTCAGCTTCGTCTTCACCCAGGTCTTCATCCTGTGGCCCCGCCCTCTTCAACAAGACGCGACAGTTGCAATGTCGCGTCCACAGGTGAAAGCGCCGAACAGTACTCAGACGCGCATAGCGAAAGGATCTGTCCAGAGCGACGAACCAGAGGTCGAAATTATTTTCGTCTCTAAGCGACACAAATTTCTTTCCCAGCACTGAATAGGTTAGTAGAGGAAGAGATCTTGCCTCAGTCTCTTTCTACGCGCTAGCCGTCATGGAGCCCGCGTTGTCAACCATCAACCAATCCCCGGTCGTCGCCTGCTGGCTGGAGCGGGGTCTGATGGACTCGTCCTAGTCCATCAGTGAGGTAGCCCCACTTCCAGTCCTCTAGTCTCGGCGACGAGAACGAATCGGTGGGCTTGGTTCGTTAGCACATGTGACCTGCAGTACCGACGATCGAAGGGCTTTCGCAGAGCCTGCAAAGAAGAAAGGAGAAAAGATGTGGCAATCTTAAAATCACCGCCAATACCACCGAAGAATGAAACGCTGCAAATTCGGGTCGAGGTGCAAATCAAAGCGAAGCTCCACAAGTACGCTGAGTTTATAAATTCCTCCGAATCGTATGTCGTCAGCGAAGCCCTGAGGCTGCTGTTTCAAAGAGACGGAGAGTTCAAGACTTGGCTTGAGGAACGCCTTCGAAACGGTGGCGATCCGCAAAACGGAGGAACCTCCCTTTCCGAGACTGTCACGAAAACATGAAGACCAGTCATATGAGTCTCAATCTGCACGACAATCCGCGTTTAGTAAGACGCATGTCCAGGTCAGCAGTAGGGGATTAGGTTGTGCGCTTCGACGACCAGAATCGCGCAAGCGAGGATCAGATTCCTTTGACTGTTCGAGACGCTGCCAAGTTTCTTGGTGTGAGTCCACAAACTGTGTATCTTTGGGTCGAGCGGAAGCAGATTCCCCATCTCTGCGTAATGGGTCGCAACATCCGGTTTCTTAAATCGGGGCTCGAAGCATTTCGCGCAATGTTCAAACAGGAGATGGAGGATGCCTAGATCACGAGTGCATGACGGTGTTGTCTTTCGTAGAAAGGAAAGCCGGCTCTGGTGCATACGTTACCGTGACCGGAACTCACGGAGACCGGTCTTGGGGTCTACAAGGAACTGATGTCCATGAAGAAAGTCCAACTAGACCTTCCAAACGTTGTCGTTTGGATTCCGGACTCCAAGACTCCGCACGGAATCGCCGAGGTACCACTCACACCTATTGCCGTTGATGCATTCAGAGATCAATTGGCAATTGCGGGAGACGGGCCATTTCTATTCCCCAGTGATTTGAATCCGACCGGACACCAAGTAGCTTTGAAGACCGTTTGGCAAAAATCCCTCCGACGAGCGAAGGTCACTGACTTTCGTATTTACGATTTGAGATCCACGTACGCCACTCGCCTCACTGCGGGTGGCGTAGCCGACGAGTGGGTGACACAATTGCTTCGCCAGGGAGACTCCCAAGTTTTTAAACGCTACTCGCAAATGAAGCTGCAAATGAAGAAAGAAGCTTTGGAGAAAATCAACCGCTAGGTCAATGAAATACCGTTGGATTCTGGCATAGCGATAGCTCGGTGAAATCTATTTGGCACAGTCTTGGCACAGTTGGAGGCCAACTGGACCGATGGAGCAACAGTTCTGTTGGGAAGTACTTTATAATCTGAAGGTACTTCATGTCGGGGCGTAGCGCAGCCTGGTAGCGCGCCTGCCTTGGGCGCAGGAGGTCTGGAGTTCAAATCTCCACGCCCCGACCACTCACTCCTGGCGACTTGCCGGGCCATCGGAAACTGGCCGCAATCCCTCTCCACTGTGGCCCCGTTGTTCGCTCGTGAATTGTACCCGTATCCAACACCGCGCGGCACCGACACAGAGCAAACGATTTTACATATGGAATGTATAAAGCAGAAGTCGAGTCAGGAATAAATCCGCGACGAGGATAGCCAGTGAGGACACTACAAACGCCATAATCGTAGCGCGGCCCACTCCTGCGGTTCCCCCTTCGACGCGTAACCCCTGATAACAACCTACCGTGGCGAGGATGAATCCGAACACAACCGGTTTCGAGAAGCCGATTACGAGGTCACCTACCTCCAGCGCCTTGATAGCGCGTGTCCAGAACTGCTGCGCATCAATGTGCAGCGTCATGGTTGCCACCAGGAATCCTCCTAACAGGCCCGCGCAATCACCAATCGCGACGAGCAATGGCAAGATTAGCACCGCGGCCAGCACGCGCGGCGTCATCAGCTTGCGAATCGGGTCGATTCCGAGCCCCCGTATCGCGTCCACCTGCTCGGTAACGAGCATTGAGCCCAGTTGGGAGGCCATTCCAGTTGAGTTGCGGCCCGCAACTAGAAGCGCCGTGAACACGGGGCCGAGCTCGCGGAGCAGCGAGAGCGAAAGGGCGTCGCCGGTCAAGACCGTTTCACCGAAGCGCACAAATTGCGACCCTGCATTCAGTACGATTACGCCGCCGACGCAAGCCAGCGCCACAATAATAATCGGCACCGATCCGACCCCAATTTGGTCCATCTGTTCTAGCAAATCGGGGGCATAACGCGTCGTAGTGAAGATGGCGCGGAGCGAGTGAACCGCGAGCAGCGTGTAGTCCTGCAGATAGAAAAGCGGTATCTTCACAGCGCTTCCGAAACTTGAAGAACGCGATACTGAATTCACAGTTGCACTCCTTTTTACGACCGTTCGGTCCAGCGTGAATTGAAGCTTTACAAGACAGCGACCAGCGCTGCGTTTTTTGCTTAGAGTCGTCTATCGCTCGACGGCGGCGAGAGATTTGCCTGGGTGCCTACCGGCGCGGACAATTCAGTTCGATGGATGTGAGACACACGTCCGAACTGTTTCAGATTCCAAATTGTGTACCAGTTGAGATCAATTTCATACCACATCAGCCCGTGCTGGGCCGAGATGGATAAGCGTGGTGCGTATTATGCCACCCATCTCCGAAACTGATCAGCGCCACCCACGAACTGTTGGTTGAGGTGTCGCGCGCCTGGAAACGGCGCGACCCCAGATACGCGCGGCCGAGTTGACAGTTCACGTCGCGTGAAATCCAGCGACAGACCAGGCGGCGACACTGGCATCAGCGATGGCGGGTCACAATTGTCATAAATGACAAGCTGTCGGGCTTGCTCGAGATCGAAGCGGCCCACTGATTCGTCGGCGGCCAAATCCAAGCGGGCCGGCCTCGATGAATGCGAAATTCGCCCATGTAGGCCTCAACGTCCGCAGTTGCTCAACAGCAAGTTACAGATTGCTTCAGGACAACGACGCTATTTCACCCGCATGTGATGCTTAGTTGGCAGACATATGTTCATCTCCACCCATCCGCTCACGGGGTTTTGAACTCTCAATAGGAGAAAGACATCAACAGTCCATCAGTGGTCCGGGCCCTCGTCGTGGACGATTATGCCGCTTGGCGGCACTACGTTCTTGAGAAGTTCAAGGAAAATTTGCGTCTGCGCGTCGTTGACTTTGCGTCCGATGGATTTGAAGCAATCCGGAAAGCGGAAGCACTGCAACCGGATTTGATCTTGCTGGATATTGGCCTTCCACGCTTGAACGGAATCGACGTCGCCCGGCAAATTCGCAAACTGGTCCCGCAATCCAAAATCATCTTCTTGACTCAAGAATCTTGTGCTGACGTGGTGCGAGTAGCTCTCAGCTTTGGCGCAGAGGGCTACGTTTCGAAAATGAACGCTGAAAGTGACTTGTTGGCTGCCGTGGAGGCTGTTATCTCAGGAAAGCAGTTTGTCAGTCAGCATTTAGGCACCCGACCATTTCACCCTCCCATCTAAACCCGGTGCTGAAGACGTCTTCATCACCTTCCGCAACGTAGCGGGGGCGTAGCGTTAGTTCTCTTCAAATAGGCCTCCCGCGCAGCACGCAGTCAATCGTTGTTGAACGTCGGACCTACGCAGGGATCATAACGCTCGCGTGCCCCCAGGTTGGATTCGTAAAAAGTGACGGGACATTGCACTCGACCAGGGCGACCCCAGTCGCTATGTCATAGGTCGGCCGCTCACAACAACGACTGATAAGACTAGACTTACGGCTGGCAAAGGCGGACGTAGAGTTGGATGAACTCGCTAAGTCGTTCATTTCCGACAGGCGGACATATCGGGACCCAATAGATCAAAAAAGACGCAGAGCCGTTCTCCTATCGCGCTGTTTCACGTCCGGACTTCCGCATGCCATTGGCACTTTTGACAGTGTCGCAAGAATTTTGAAACTGTCATAAGAAAGCTGGTCGCGGACGGGCTCGAAATGAATCTCTATACAATGCAGGAATTTCTTGGAGTGCTTCTCGTACTGGCAGCTTTGACGGGAACAGTACTTGTTGTTGGGATTGCCGTCCTCTTGTTGCAGGAAGGGATCCGCCGGGCCGTTCGCGGGTCGCGAAGCCATCTCATGCCGATTCGAGGCTTAAGCGCTAAAGAGCAGTGGCTCCAAAGAAACCATAGTCGATCGGCCCTCCGCTGAGGGCATCCAAACTCGGCGAGTCCCTTGGGGACCCAGGAGCATCCGATTTTGAGATGCCTCGCTCCCGACAACTAGAGGGTCGAGCCGTGCCGCCAATATTTAGAGATGGTTTACAATGTTACAGGCCACCACGGTTTCAACGAACAGCGAAAAGAGGAAGGCGATAAGTAAATACCGTGAATTCCGCGAAAAATCACTCATGGAAAAGAACTTTGGGCGGCAACGCCTGGAGCTCGATGCACGTCGCCGGGAGGTTGGCCTGGCTGCGCCGGCTGGGCCTGTGTGTATTGCTGTGCTGCTTACCAGCAGCGGCATTAGCTCAGTCGCCGCAACCGCCCATCGTCCGGGGAGGGCAGAGTGCGGTGCCTGACGCGCGAGCGTCTGGAGCATCCGCCGGCTTGCCTAATCAGCAGTCATCAGGAAGCGTGAGCGGAGTAATCGTTGATCCATCCGAGTCCATTGTCGCCGGAGCACGAGTTCGACTTACGCGCGAAGATCAATCCCCGAGCGAAGAAGTGCTGTCAGATGACGATGGACGCTTCTCTTTTGCCAACGTCGCCCCGGGGTCCTTCCAACTGACAATTGCGTTGGAGGGCTTTACGACGCAAGTAATTCCTGGAACTCTACTTCCGGGGGAAAACTACATTGTCCCGAAGGTCGTATTGGCTCTCGCAACGCAGGTGACGCAAGTGACTGTTGCACTCACACAGGTCGAACTAGCAGAAGTGCAGATCAAGGAGCAAGAGAAGCAGCGCGTGCTCGGCATCATTCCGAATTTCTATGTCAGCTACGTCCCCGAAGCAGTTGCTCTCACGTCGAAACAAAAGTTCGAGCTGGCCTGGAGGTCGTCTGTCGATCCGTTCACTTTCGTTGCGGTTGGGGCTGTCGCCGGGGCTGGGCAGGCAGGAAACGCACTCAGTGGATATGGGCAAGGTGCGCAAGGCTACGCGAAGCGCTACGGCGCAGCGTACGGTGACGTTGTAATAGGTACGCTCCTGGGAAGCGCCGTACTGCCGTCGCTCCTGAAACAAGATCCGCGTTATTTCTACAAGGGAACCGGCAGTAAGCGATCACGAATTTTGTACGCGCTCTCCAGTCCGTTCATGTGCAAGGGCGACAACGGACACTGGCAACCGAATTATTCGTACGTGGTCGGAAACTTCGCCGCAGCGGGTATCGCAAATTCCTACTACCCATCGAGCAATCAGGGAGCGGGACAGGTTGTCGAAACCGCGCTGATAAGGCTTGGTGAAAATGCGGTGGCGTCGGTCTTTCAAGAGTTTATCGTCCGGAAGTTGACGCGGAACCCTTCTGCTCGCGCCCCAGCCCAACCGTGAGTCATGCCGGTGCTTACGGGTCCAAAACCGTCGGCTCGGAAACGATCCTCTCGACTCCTGTCCCGCGTGCTATGGATGTCACCCGGAGAGATTCAGCGCAGGCCGCGGTTCGTCCGCGTTTTTTGCGACGAACTTCCGCAACGCCAGCGTCAACGGGATCGCCAGGATGGCGCCCGTGAGCCCAAGCAGAAAAGCCCAAATGACGAGCGACAGCGTGATATCGAGGAAGGAGACGTCCACGGCGTGTTTCATGAAAATCGGCGTCACCACGTTGTCCACAATCAAATTGGTGAGGATCAGACCACCGGCCACCAGCAAGGCTCTCTTCCATCCATACATCAGCAGCGTCACGAATGTCGGCGGGATTAGTGCAATCACAAATCCCACAGTGGGGATGAAGTCCAGGAAGAAATAGAGGAAGCTCCAGACGACCGGGGTATCCACACCCATCACCAGCAGAAAAACCAGATTGATCAGCGCGTTGATGCCCGCGGTTTTGGCCGTGACGGCCACGTAACTCCGAGCATCGGACCCATAGTAGGCCAACTTTTCGGCCAGGGGGCCTAGCTGAGCTCCAATTTCTCCCGCCATTTCGATGATAAAGAGGAATGCCAGGACGCCGATCAGCAAGCCGTTGGAGATGATCGAACCCGCCTCTGGGAGAACAGCGCGGGAAAGCTCGCGCAGGCGCTCCGGCGTGAACACAGTTTTGATGGAGAGGCTCGGTGCGCCGATGTTGTGAGCATTCATGAAAACCGCGATCTGCTGATAGAGGTCGGCCAGCCGTTCTTCATAGGTCGGAAGTTTTGCCGCGATCCGAATTGTGGCCAAATCCAGAGCCAGCAGTAAATACAGCCCAAAAGCGACCACAGCGACCGCCGTCAGCGCAATCGCCGACGACTTGTGGAGCTTGAAGCGCGACATAAGCCATTTGGGAAACGGCACCACAGCATAGGCAATCAGTAGGCTCAGCAGCAGAGGTCCCAGAACCGCAGATGCCGCTTTGACGCCAGTCAGGATGATGATGACGCACGCAGCGCCTAGCAGCATTCGCAGCATCGGGTGGGGCGAGCTGTCTTTCATGCGCGCATCGGAGCCAGCGGTTTATTGGAGCCAGAAACTTCCGCGACAATTTTGAGGCAAGCAGCGAATCGTCGTTGAGCAAAGCCCATTTCGCGAGCGGCCCTCGCCGTGCCGAACGGACGGCGACACGACCAGGGCTCGCTCCTTTTTCTGCATAATTCTGGCGACCGCTCGGTCGAGCTATTGCCGGGCCTTAGTATCCGCCAAGCTTTTGGTAATTGGAGTTGGTAGTGGTCACGACCAGCTCTTTCGCGGTCGCATTAAGAACCGTCTGCTGCGCGTAGCTGGTTCCATCAGGCAGAGGGGCCATCTGAACTTGCAACGTCACTGCGTCTTTCGCCTGACCCATGTACGTGTTGACGCTCAAGGAAATGATCTTTTTTATTGCAGGGTCAAATACGAGCGTCATGCGATCGCCGGGCTGGGCATAATCCGTGAAGACCAAATTCACCACATTGCCGGCGGGATTCAGTGAGAGTTTACCAGCCTGATAGGCGGCTTGCATTCTGTTGGGGTCGGGCGGAACGTACATGCTCAGGACGCCCTTCACGTCATCCATGTAGTCCATCATCTCCGCTTTTTTCTTTTCAACGACTCTTTGCTTCAATCTGCCGCCGCTGGGTGGTGGTGGCGGAGCACCTATCGGAGTCTTCTGAACCTGCCCATCAGGCCCGTACTGGCACAATTTTTGAGTTGCAGGCTTCGGATCGCCCTTCAGGGTGATCTGCGTTGTCTCCGTCCATTGATACTGGCGGAGTCGCTGCTGATTCTCAGCAGCAGCCTGCTTGGCTGCCGCGAGCTTCTGCTGCACTTCACCATTTTGCCCGGTGGCCGCGACGCTGGCGACAAGCGCGATAGCAGCGATAATTGCCAAGCGCCTGCCCGTCGGAAAAATAAAACCTTTGACGGACTGTTTCCCACCGCTAATCGCAAGTCCATGACTCATCTGGCTGCTCCCTTAAACTATCGGATAACCCATGCATTATCGGAGGTGCGCTGCGCCCGGCAGGACGCCATCCTGAACGGATTCACCACAGGCCGCGACGAAATCGCGGCTGGACTGAGTGATTCGAGGACCCGGAAAGGAGTCTGTAGTGAGGTGTTGGGCACCTCTCTTCAGAAAGAAGCGTGGGGTAGTCTCCACCCGGGTCCTCTACCCTAACCAACATCAGAGTACGATTCGCGCGGGTTCGTGGGTATTGTCAAGATTGACAGGTCTCGCAAAAAAATCAGCAATAACTCCATCTTCGATCTTTGACTGCATAGCGAAAAGGGTTTCACGCCTTACGCGGGGGATTGTTGCCGAAAAATAAACGGCCTGCTGTGTGCGCATGAATCTGCTACGTGAATCGCCGGATGTAGCTCCCGAAAGCCCATTCGCCTATTTAAGGGTGATGCTCACGCCAATCAGCACCCCAGAAGTCGCAGTGTCCAAGTAAGCGCCTGAGGCGCGCCGATAGTCAAAGTAGAGATAGCGGTATCCTACTTGCAGCGCCATCGCAGGCTTGATCCGGTAGCCGAGTAGACCGAAGATTTGGTAATCGATTTGGGAACCGACTCCCCAGCCGCCTACATCACCCCCAATCGAAACCTCCACCTTGGGCGTCAGAATTCCGGTGATGCGCCCGCCGACCAGCGGGTCCACCCAGCTCTGCACCCCGGAGAAATTCAGAGTGTTGGTAGTAAACGATAGATTCTCCCCGAAGTACCAGTAGCGGAATCCCGCGAGTGCATCAATCTTGAGCCTATCGGAATCAATCACACGATAACCGACTTTCTGAGCCAGGAAGAATTCGGTCGCATGTAAGTTCGCAACGCCTTGGCCGGGGGTATTGGGGAGCGACCTGTCATCCCCCAGCCGGATCCACATCATATCGAGCGGCATCACGATCCGCTTGTAACGAGGTTCTACCGCGCCCATTAGTCCAATCCGGAAGTGCGAAAGAAGGTCGCCCGGGGAGGCGCTGAAGCCGATTTCTCTGCCATTCGGGCCGGCAATATTTCCGTGGACTCCTGGGAACCACAAATAGGGTGACACCGTGAAGTGCCAGTCGCTTTCAGGGGCGGTACTGGCGGCAGCAGCAGCGCTGCCGCCACCAGGAGTTGCCGCGGCAGGCTCGGCGTCGGAAGCCGTAGCAGGCTCCGTGGCTGCGACAGTCGCGGCTGAACTCGAGGAGCTTGGCGCAGCATTGTCATCAACATCAGCGGTGCCCGATGGAGAAGTCGCTTGCGCCCGAGACGGGCACGCGTTCGCGAGCAACAGCACTCCCAGGAGTATTGCCGATACCGCGAATTTCTGTTTTGAGCTCAAAAGAAACTCCTTGTCCTATCTTTCTCCATGCAGCGTGCTGCCAACTTACTGGATGGCTAATTCTGTGCCTTCCGGTCACTTTAGATAATTGTCAGAAGTAACAATCGTTTAGCGATCGTACCCGACGGGCTCTACGGAAGGTATTCGCAGCGACGCAGTTTATCGACATCATGGACCCGTGCATCGTAGCCTCTTTCGCTCCGCGGAATGACGGACGCTACTGGTCGAATGGAAAAATACGCTTCCAATCGTTCTTCATGCTGATCACGATCCAACCGTTCTTGTTCGCCTCAGTCAGCAAAGCGTCGGAAAAAGTGCCGACGTGAGTGTCCGGAAGGCCGCCGCCCGGCCCATATGCGTACTCGCGGGTTGCGTCGTCGTGATGCACTAGCATCATCAGCCGGGCGCCATCGCCCGCTTGCGTCCATTCCAGCATTTGCTGATCGCCGGCGGTATTGCCAAAAGCCGCGGACGGCCGCTTGCCGATAAAAAGATTGATTCCGATGGCCTTGCCCGGACCATCATCAATGAAGAACACTTTCGGCTCGCGCATCAGCACCGGCTTCCCGCTGGAATCATCGTACTTGGTGACGATGCTTGACCCCACCACCTGCTCCGGGGTGACGCCGTACACCTGCTCGCTGTACGCGCGCACGAACTCCTGTCCGCCGCCGGTGACGATGTAAACCCTGAAGTCTTTCTCGCGCAGATACTTCATCACTTCCAACATCGGTTGGTAAACGAGATCGGTGTAGGGCCGGTCAAAGCGCGGAGCTTTGGCCGTGGCCAGCCATTGTTTCACGAGCGCCTGAAACTCTTCCGTGTTCATCCCGGCGTGCGTCACGGCAATGATCTGCAGCCAGTCCGACTCGCTGAATTTGCTCATCGCTTCGCGGTCGCCCGCAAGCACGGACTGGAACGGCTCCTTCTCCTTCCACTCCGGGTGCTGCGGCGCCATTTCACCCAGGCGATTCAGCGCAAACATCGCCTGCGCGTACATCGGATGCTCCGTCCAAAGCGTGCCGTCCTGGTCAAACGTGGCGACGCGATCCTGGGGTTCGATGTACTTGGAACTGGATTTTTCCGTCGTATCTTTCACGAACGTGAGAATTGCTTCTTTCGCGGGCCCCTTATTCCACGATGGCAAAGGATCTCTTTGGGCCTGCGCACCGAGCGTTCCGAGCAACACCAGGCATAGCGCCAGCGCCGCCCTCGCGATCCAGCGAAGGCGAACCGTGACGTGCTCCATGAAATCTCCTCTCTGCCTGGATTGTTTGACAGCTCGCAGCAAGTTTGTGGCGATCGTGAGGTTGCGCCTCAAACTCCATCAACAGCCGTGCAAGGCGCATCTAGTGGGCGGCTCTCGCGAGCCGCCCACTTGCAGGCAGTTGCTGTTAATTGCTGGGGCCTTTGGCCGCCGACTCCGCTTCGGCCATCCTCTTCGCCATCTCGGCCTTAACTGCGTCAAGGTTAAAGCTCGCGCCTCGCTGCATCGGCGGGAACTCAATAAAGGTTTGGAGTTCCTTGGCCACCAGTTGCTGGACGAAAACGAAACGCCAGAACTGGTACTTGAACCAGTCGAAGTATTGTTGTCCACCTTCCTTGGTCCCGTCATTCGGCCAGCCGGTACGCTCGAACGGATCTAGGCGCAGGTTGGTGATGTACGGCACGTCAGGGTGGGTCTTTTCACCCACCCAGCCCGCAGGTTGGTCGATGAATCGGAATTTGTAATCGTCAATGCGCACCGCTCCCACCGTGCTCTCGCCAAGGTAAAAGATTTCATGACGCGCGGAGGGGCCTTGACCGGTGATAGCAGCCATCTGGTTGTAACCGTCCAAATGGTTCTTGTAGGTCCGGTCTCCAATCTGTTTGCCTTTCAGCAACTCTTCGGCAATGTTCGGATTGCCAGCCGCTGCGGCGAACGTGGGTAACCAGTCCAAGCCGGAAAAAATTCCGTTCTGCACGGAGTCTGCCGGCACATGGCCGGGCCAACGAAGGAGCGCGGGCACGCGGAAACCGCCCTCCATAACTGTTCCCTTGGACTGCGCAAACGGGGTTTGACCGCCATCGGGCCAGGTGAAGACTTCGGTGCCGTTGTCGGTTGTGAACAAGACGATTGTGTTGTCGTCCTCACCCATGTCCTTCAGCTTGGCCATCACGAGACCGATGTCATCATCCAGTTGCGCCATCCCAGCTTCTTCTTCGGACCAGCCATTCTCGGAATTGCGCATCGCTTCGTATTTAGGCGAGAGGTGAGTGACGATGTGCATCCGGGTCGGGTTTAGCCAGACAAAAAACGGCTTGTTATCGCTCTTGGCCTTTTCCATGAATTTGATCGAAAGGTCGCGAATCTCGTCATCCACGGTTTCCATGCGCTTGGGATAGAGCGTGCCGGCGTCTTCAATCTTCTGCTTACCGACTTCGCCCCAGCGGGGCATCTCCGTCGAGTCAACCGTATCGGTGGCCCAGCAATGAACCATGTTGCGCGGGCCGACCACATTCAACAGATTCTGCGGATAGTTCGGATGCGCCGGGTCTTCCATGGCGTCCAGGTGATACAAATAGCCGAAGAATTCGTCGAAGCCGTGAACACACGGCAGGAACTCATTGCGGTCTCCGAGGTGATTCTTCCCGAACTGGCCGGTGACGTAGCCCATGGACTTGAGCACAGTAGCAATCGTCACCGCTTCGGCAGGTATGCCGATTTTCGCGCCCGCCTGACCAACGGTGGTCATGCCCGTACGAATCGGCAGCTCACCGGTGATGAAGTTCGCACGACCCGCCGTACAACTCGCCTCGGCGTAGTAGTCGGTAAACAACATGCCTTCCTTGGCGAGCTTGTCGAGGTTGGGCGTCTTGCCGGCCATTAAGCCGCGGTGGTAAGCGCCGATGTTCCACATGCCGATGTCGTCGCCCATGATGACAACGATGTTGGGTTTCTTGGTCTGCGCGGAGGCAGGCGTCGAAGCGAGCGTGCCCAGCACCGCGAAAAACGCTGCAACGACAAGAATGATCCTTCCGATGCGCTTCATGAACTTCCTCCTATTACTTTTTCTCTTGGAAGAGAAAAGGTCGCCGCCGATCTTTTTCGATTGATGGTAGGCCGCAGACTAAAACGTTTGGCTATCCTGCCTGTAGATATTCCGAATGGGAATCGTCAAGAGTGACAATCTCACGGCGTGTGATCACACCCGGCATATCGCTACGCCGGATATTTCTTGAACATCTTGGCGACTGCCTTGTCCACTAGCTGCATATTTTTCTGCGAGTTCTTTTCGTTCAGGGTGCCTTGCCCGACGCCACGCCACACCAATTCTTTGGCTTTCACGTCGTAAATATCCACGATCAATGTGCCGGTCACGTTCTGCTCCGGAGTAATCCCGCCCATTCCGCCACCGATCCCGCGCATGCCCCAAGCCTGATACGAAGTCTGCGTCTTCATTCCACCGCTGCCCACTACGATCAAATCGGGGTTCTCTGACTCCTGGACCAACTTGAGGCCCTTGCTCTGCAGCTGCGTGTTGATCTGGGTTTTCGCTTCCTGCGCCAGAAACGGACTGGCGATCTGGTTGGGGTTCTGCTGCTGTCCCCAGGCATAGGTGTGATATTGGGAAAAATTCGCACTGGGACTCGAGGTCACATAAACATCTTGTGCCGAGGCTGCCGTAAAGGTGAGACCAATCAGGAGCGAGAGCGAGAGGAGAAATCGTGTTTTCATGGGATTTCCTTTTGCAAATTGAGATTTTCCTGAAACTGTCAGGGAATCAATCCGCATTCGCACATGTTATTGGTGATAGGAGCCGCTACTATGTTGATCGATTCGGCGCGCATCTCAGCGTCGCTGTGAGGTATCTGAATTAGCCTGCCGCTCATCGTTGAAGCGGCCAGTCTATTTGCCACGCTCCTTAAGAGCGTCGCGCAATTGTCAGAGGTGACAAGCTCATCGCGTCCCGCCACGACCAACATCTCTGTGTCTCGTAACTAATAGGCCGGAATCCGAAAGCGACCTCAAAGGAGGACCCGGACGAGACTCTGGGGGAGGTGTTGGGCACCTGTCCTTTCGGGGTAGGGTCGTTGTCCGGGTCCCATATCGCTACCATGGCGGATATATACAGAAAGTCGAAGTCTGCGTGAATTGTCAAAAGTGACAGGTCCCATGCAAATAGTCTTCACGAATTATCTTTCGTGCCGAACAACTACACTCAAAAAACGGCGCCAAGATTTATGCTGGCAGGCAGCCGCGTTGTTCCACGATAGCCTGGGCATCGCAGCTCTGGCAGGCACGAAAATCAGCAACATCCAGCAAGGCCACTAGTGCTGGGCGAAGACAATTTCATTCGAGATTCTTGAAGTCGATCACCAGAAGAGTTATGTCGTCCTGTTGACGTTCTCCCGTGGGATGTCCTGACCAGCGTGACAACTCATCCAGCAACGAGTCAGCGAGCTGGCCCGCTCCGACGTCGCCGCTGTTCTCCAGAAAGCGCTTGAAACGGTCCACCCCCAACATCTCCTCCGACAGGTCGCTGGTTTCCAAAACTCCATCCGTGTAGAGAATGGCCTTGTCGCCTGGTTCCACAGGGATTTGCACTGACGAGTAGATTTCTTTGGGGAAATGACCAAGTAACAGGCCGTTCTGAGACACTTCCGAGGTACTTCCGGTTGACCCGTGCCGAAGTAGAAGCGGCGGATGTCCCGCAGCAGCGTAGCTCATGCAGTTCTTTTCCATGTCCACAAACACGTAAGCCGCTGTGACAAAATGACGCGCGAACTTCCCGCACAGGGCATGATTCAAACCACCAAGCACTCGCCCCGGCTCTGAGGCATGGGCGAATTGAGCGGCGAGAGAGACTTGAAGCATGGACGCAATCAGCGCAGCTGGCAGTCCGTGGCCGGAAACGTCCGCGACCAGAATGCCCACGTGCTGTTCGTCCACGATGATGAAGTCATAAAAATCGCCGGCGACCGAGCTCATCGAAAGGTAGCGAGCAGCAATATCCAGACCTCTGATTTTCGGGGTTTCGCTGGGAAGAATGGCCAACTGAATCTCTCGCGCCATTTCCAGCTCATTGTTGATCTCAAGCAATTGCAGGGCGAGTTGCTGGCTGGTTGCGCGGAGTGTCAGGTGTGTCCGGACGCGGGCCTTCACCACCGTGGGCGAGAAAGGCTTGTGAACGTAGTCCACAGCGCCTACTTCGAAACCTCGGGTCTCGTCCTCGGATTCTGTCTTTGCCGTGAGAAAGATTAACGGAATATCCCGCGTCTGCGGATCTGCCTTCAACTGGGTGCACACCTCGTACCCGTCCATGCCGGGCATCTCAATATCGAGCAGGACGAGCGCGGGCAGCGGCTCGATTTTCACCAACTCCAGGGCCTTTGCGCCACTGGTGGCTACACGGATTTTGAACTCATCCCTGAGAATGGCCTGCGCGATATGAATATTGGCAGGCGTATCATCCACCAACAGGATGACTTGTTTGTCTGCGTCACTGCTTATCGTGTTAGCCACCATGAATGTATAAGCGCTCGATCTCGCTGAGTTTTTGGAGTGCCGATTCAAAATCGAATCTGTTTATGGCTGCGCCAAGCGCGTCCAGTCGTGGCTTGTCTACAACTTCAACCGTAGCATCGGTGAAAGCGGAGAACGCTTCTGCGGCGTCGCCATCACTCGCATCGAGCAATTCCCGAAGGCGTCCAGCTGCGGACGTGGCTTTCTGAGGGTCGAAGCGCCGGTCCGCTGTACTTCCAGCGCGATGGGGGCCGGCGTCCGGTAGCGCGTGCTGGATGGCGTGAACTTGATGCTTGACGACGGACGTAAATGCGCTCAGCAGCTTAGGCACCGCGGAATCCCGCTCATGAATCGCCTTTTCCAATTTATCAGCCGAAGAATAGATCTTTCTGATGCTCATATTGCCCGCGACTCCCTTCACTGTATGGGCAATATGTGCGGCTTGCTTCGGATCTCCCCTCTCGAGTGCGGCTGCTATCTGCGTGCCCGCATCAAGATTGTCTTTTGCGAACCGTATCAGCAAGTCTCGATACAGCCGCCGATTGCCAGCGGCGCGTTTCAAACCGTCTCGCACGTCAACGCCGTCAATTTCTGGAATTACCACCGCGGCCGGTCTTGCCGGCCGGGTTTCGGTGCGAGAAGGCGGCGCCTTCCGTGGCTTGGCCCACCGTGCCAACGTCGCAAACAGCGCGTCGGGGTCAATAGGCTTGCTCACGTGGTCATTCATTCCCGCGTCCAGGCAACGCTGGCGCTCCTCCACCAGAGCATGTGCGGTCATGGCGATGATCGGCAGATTCTGAAGCCGAGGCTGGGCCCGAATAAGTCTCGTCGCGGTGAAACCATCCATGTCCGGCATTTGCAGGTCCATGAAAACAGCGTCGAACGGCGGGGCCCCTTCGCCTTCTGCCAGGATTTTGACGGCCTCGACGCCATCATTGGCAATCCTCACGGTGGCTCCCACGCTCTCCAGAAGCTCAGTCGCTATTTGTTGATTCACTTCATTGTCTTCAACAAGCAGAATCCGCGTGCCACCGAAGTCGGGTGAACCAGAATCTTCTTTTTTGGGCTGCGAGCGGCTGTGCTTCGGTCCCACAACTGCCAAGAGTTCGACCAAGGTGTCATACAGCAGCGACGGAGTTACCGGCTTCAATAAATAGCCATCAATCCCCACGTGCTCCGCTTGAGTTTGCAAGCCTTCCCGCCCAAATGCCGTCACCATTACGATCTTGGGTGCGTGCTTCGAAAGTTTGCCGCGCACAATTTGGCGGCTCGCTTGCAGCCCATCCATGCCAGGCATCTGCCAGTCCATCAAGACGACGCGATATGGATCCTGCGAGTCGGCAGAGGCTACTTTTTCGATCGCCTCCTCACCAGATGCCGCCGAATCTGTTCGCAGGGAAAATCCGCGCAACACATCGCACAGGATTTCTCGGGCTTGCTCGTTGTCATCCACCACCAACACGCGCACACCCACCAGATCGGGGATGCTACGCTTGCGCTTTGGCTCTCCTGGGCCGAGCCCGAACCAGGCGGTGAATCGAAACGTGCTACCGGTCCCGTGCTGGCTCTCTGCCCAGATTTCCCCGCCCATCATCTCTACGAGCCGCTTGGAGATCGAGAGACCGAGTCCGGTGCCACCGTACTTTCGGGTGGTAGATGTGTCGGCCTGAGTAAACGGCCGGAACAATCGGGCGCTCTGTTCCGGCGTCATTCCTATTCCGCTGTCGCGCACGGAAAACTTCAGCTTGATTCGATCGGAGAGCTTTTCTTCCAGCGTGACCGCCACTACCACCTCGCCATGGTCGGTGAACTTCACCGCATTATTGACGAGGTTGATCAGGATCTGACCAAGCCGCAACGCATCGCCGACAACATTCACCGGCAGATCGTGCGGCGCGGAGATTAGAAATTCCAGATTCTTGTCATAAGCTTTTTGGCTGACGACGGAGGACAAGTTCTCCAAAACATTATCGAGCTGGAAACTCGCATTTTCCATTTCCAGCCTGCCGGCTTCGATTTTTGAGAAATCGAGAACGTCGTTGATTAGACCAAGCAGGGACTGGGCGGCAACTTTAGTCTTGTTCAGGTAGTCGCTCTGTCTTGGTGTCAACGCCGTCTTCAGCGCGAGATGCGTCATCCCGAGAATGGCGTTCATGGGCGTGCGTATCTCATGGCTCATGTTGGCGAGGAAGTCGGACTTCATTTTGGTGGCTTCCTCGGCCAACTCTTTAGCCTGCCGCAGCGCCCGCTCGGCCTGTTTGCGTTCAGTGATGTCCACAAGCGTGAGCTGAAATTGTTTTCTCCCGTGGTAGGTGAAGGTCGTCAGATGCACTTCGGCGTCCCAAATCGTTCCGTCCGGGCGTTGGTGACGCCATTCGAAGATCGAATGGCCTTTTTCCTGGCCCATTTTGCTCCGCTTCAGAGCGGCGGATGGGCTATCGGTACCGTCGTACTGCGTGGGCGCGGACACGTCGAGGGTGCTCTTGCCTAATAGGTCCTCGCGGCGGGAATAGCCGTTAATCTGTGCCGCGGCCCGATTGCAATCCACGTATCGCCGGGTCTCGCAGTCCAGCACTAGCATCGGAATGATGGACTCTTGAAACAGCAGCTTGTTGTAAGCTTCGCTTTCACGAAGAGCGTCTTCCGTCCGCCGGCGTTCCGTGATGTCTTCCTGCAAGGAGGCCACATACTGCGGTCGGCCCGCTGCATCTCGGAGCAAAGAGAATCTCACGCTCGTAACGACGATACGGCCGTCGCGGCGAACTAAGCGTTGTTCCCATTCGTCCTTTTCGCGCTTCCCCTGGACGAGTTCGCCATATCGTTTCGCGTCCGAAGCACTCTCATTAGCAGGGGTGATCTCGTCCCACGTCTCCAAGCGGCTTAACTCTCGCTCGGAGTAGCCGAGCATCTCTTGAAGTGCGCGGTTGGGGCTAAGTTTCTGTTCATCGATCTTAAAGACGCCGATCCCGATCTGGGCATTCTCGAAAATCGACCGGAAGAGCTGCTCGCTCTCCCGCATCTTTTCCTCAGCGCGCTTCCGCTCACTGATATCAACAACGGTGACGACCGCCCCGGTGATCCTCCCGCCGTCAAGAATTGGAAACGAGGAGTATTCAACCGGAACCGGGGTGCCATCGCGTCGCCAAATCACTTCCGTGTCTACTCGGCAACCCTCACCCTTTACGAACGCGCGGTAGATTGGACATTGATCGACGGGATAAATGGAGCCGTCCGGCTTGTGATGATGTACCAGATCGTGCAAATTCCGACCTAGCACCTCTCCGGGTCGGTAGCCAATCATTTCGCAAGTCGCCCGATTGATGAATGTGCAGTTTCCTTGTAGGTCGATCCCGTAGATACCTTGGCCGGTAGATTCCAGCAACACTTGCATCTGTTGTGCGACGCGGTTTCGTTCCTCCTCCGCCCGTTTGCGTTCCGTGATGTCTTCCGTTAAAGAGGCAACGTACTGCGGCTTTCCTGATGCGTCTCTGACCACTGAGAAGCGTGCGTTCGCAACGACGATGCGACCGTCGCGACGAACGAAGCGTTGTTCCCATTCATCCTTGTCACGGTTGCCACGGATGAGCTCGGCATATCGTTTCGTCCCCTGAGCACGTTCATCCGGATGGATGATCGCGTCCCACTTATCCAGATCGCCGAGTTCTTTCTCGGTGTATCCAAGCATCTCTTGGAACGCTCGGTTAGTGAAAACCACATGGCCATCAACGCTGAAGAAGCTGATACCGATTTGGGCATTCTCGAAAATCGACCGGAAGAGCTGCTCGCCTTCACGCAGTTTTTCCTCGGGCTGCTTGCAGCCTGCGGAATCGGCGACACTCTGAATCTTCCGGTCGTTCATATCAACCTTTTCCAAGCGGTGGCAGGGACGCACAAGGCCAATCTCTCGAACAAAACTGAGTCCAAACGAAGGTACCCTAAGGAGACTTGGAGCCAATTGTCAGTAATGACAGGTTCGCACCAGTAACTCCGCTGCGCAGGGCGTGCCGCTTCAACCGGTTCACCATACCTGAACAATCGGGCGCTACGCATCTGGTGCGCCGCACGAACAGGAGCTGCGCCGTTGCCATTGCGCCCACGAACGAAAGAGCAGCCTCCCTCATGCCGCTCGGCTCTGGATCAGGCCGCTGCTGATTCGCTAGGCTGTTAGTTTTGACAATTGTAAGCCGCAAGCGTGAGACGCAGAATCGCCACCGCCGTCGTACTTCAGCCAGCGAGTAGAAGGACGAGGTGGACGACATCGGCAACGGGGAAGCCAAGCTTGACGGGTTTTCGTGCATGGAGATGAAAATGATCAGGACCTTCGCGAAGCAGCTTTTGGCAACGATGCTCTCCGTTCTGCTGCTGATTGGCGCTGTGCCACTCGAAGTTGGAGCTCAAACCGCTCAAGCGGGGTATTCAGGGCAAGGCGTGCCGCTAACTCCGGACGAGTTGCAACAACTGGCGGCACCCATCGCGTTGTATCCGGACTCCCTGGTAGCGCAGGTCCTTGCCGCTGCGACGTTTCCGGATCAGATTGCTGCCGCTGAAGGCTGGTATCAGTACCACAGCAATTTGACCGGCTCAGCCTTGATGGCGGCTGTAGATCAGCAGCCATGGGATCCCGCCGTGAAGGCGCTCTGCCAATTTCCGTCCGTGCTCGGTAACCTGGCCTCCAACCTCACCTGGACTTCGTCGCTGGGAGAGGCGTATCACACGCAGTCGGGCGACGTGATGACGGCCATCCAGGTGTTGCGCGCGAAAGCGTACGCGGCCGGCAACTTGAAATCATCAACGCAGCTCGCCGTCGTCCAACAATC
>Ga0210390_10000207_pt1 | contig 63655 bp, 70 predicted proteins | sample IncBWH11OmetaG_FD_161050 | JGI IMG/M metagenome (GOLD analysis project Ga0210390, IMG submission 161050) | Forest soil microbial communities from Barre Woods Harvard Forest LTER site, Petersham, Massachusetts, United States - Inc-BW-H-11-O ...
ACTCGGAGATCACCCCGGCCGCCAGGGCCTCGTGCAAGTGCGGGCGGGCCCGGAACAGGCGCATCTGCCAGACCGCGGCCCTGGCCCCTTTCCTGCTCATCTTCGCCTTCGCCGCCAGCCACGCCGAGGAGGTGGCGTACCCGTCGTCGTCGTGCCCGTCAGCGGCGTCGAACCGGCGCAAGAATGCCGCCTGCGCGGCGGTCAGCTTGGACTGCAAATCGCTCAGCGAGGTGAGCACCTCACCCATCGCGGCAGTCTGCAGATCATCGGCGGCGGGCGAGTTGAGGAAATCCAGTCCGGCGCCCGCCATCCGCAGCGCGTCGGCGGCACTGCCCGCCAATTGGTCGGCTGTGCTACACACCCTGGATCACCTCCTCGCCCGATTCGCGCCTACTATCAGAATAGCAGTCCATCAGTGAATATCTCAAGACATGCTACCATGATCCTTTTTCGAATAATGACCTCTACATGTTACATTTGATGTATGAGATGTTTCAGGTGAGTACGGTAACCGCGGGTTTCGCTTGTGCGGCCGGGAAGCGTGCACCAGCATAGAGCCGGGGCGAAGAGGCGTCGTTATTCAGATTAAGGAAGAGTCGATGCGCCAATCGGCGGCACCGTCAGGCACTAGTGAGTTGTCGGCGGTTGCGCAACTCGTCCGGCTGCATCATCGGCGTCGCGGCTGGGCCTGGGTCGCGGCGGGCAGCCTGATTGGCGTCGTGGTGTACGTCGTGATCGGCGTAAACCTGTTTGCGAACCTCACTGGGACGGCCGAGACCGCCAGCATTGCGCCGACTTTCGTGCTGCTTGCGCTGCTGCTTATCGGACTGGTCGTCGTGATCGTCGATAGTGTGCGCATTCACCGGGCCGACGCGAGCGTCCGGGGGAGCGCGAAACGCGGCGTTTCGCATTACCCGCTGTACGCTCATGCGCACAGCTACCCGCCCCGGCATCGCGGCAGCTGGGTGTTCGCCATTTTCATGCTTGTCGCGATGACGGGTATCTGCGTGGCCATTCTGCCCGCCGAGGTGAACTCGTGGGGATATGTGGTTGGCGCGGGGAATCAAGACACCTTCAACCCGGTGTCGTACGGTCAGGCGTGTAGCAGAGCCGGCTGTCACGCGGTCACGAATGGCTACCTTTCGGGTAGCGGCGCGCACGTCACCTGGACCAGCCAGGTGCCACTCGGCCAGCCGTTGAGCGTGCACGACCCACTGTGGGCGTGGGGCACAGGACGAAACCTCATCACCAGCGCCGGGTCGGCGGTTATCGACATAATCGTGGGGTTGTTCTTCAACGGGGTCACGATCCTGCTCGTATACGTCCTCTTCGTGGTACTACGCCACACGCCGTCGAGGCGGAGGAACCAGATGGCCGCGTCTGTCGTCAACGGTTCAGGCAGAGCCCGCCGTTCACGCTGACCACTGGCGGCCCTGTCATGCGGTGTTGGCCGGCAGGGCGGGGACACGGACGCCTAGGATCGGCTGCCCGCCGCGGTGCTGCCCGCGGAATCCGGGGTGCCATGGCCAGTGGCCGCGCTCGTCGGGGTACGTCAGTTGGAGGGCCTGTATTCCCTGGCCGTAGACCTCGACGGCAACCGCGAGGTGCGCTGAGGGCTCGGCGACACGCACGACCTCCATCGCGGGGCAACCTTCGATGAGGACATCGTCTCCCGGCCCTGGGATTTTGGCTCCTAGCACGTAAGGGGCCACCGTATTCAGCAGCCAAGTGGCGCGTGGCGCGGGCAACCCGGTAATCACCAGTTCGGGCCTGCCGTACTGGGTGAGCCCAAGGGTGTATGCCCAGGGCGGATGGATCCGGTCGCCCTCGACGCCAACCACAGCCCAGCCAAACTGGTCAATCAGATCCTGCATGTAGGCCAAGTAGTCCTGCCGGGTGGCCTCTGGGTGGTCACACTGCCAGCACACAATCGTTCTCCTCCATGTGAGCGATTAATGCTGGCACTCTAACCGGAGGCACCGACATTCTGTTCGATGCTGTGTCTCCGCTCAAGTGGCGTCGAGAGGCTCGTCACCGTAGAGGTCGTGCCAGAGCCGGCTGAGGAACGCCTCATCGCTGCCGTCGTCATACTCGACGGATTCGAACAGCTCGTCACCTGGTAGTTGGCTCGGGTCCATGAGCGCCTCGCGGAGTTCGGACTTGAACACCTGCATCTCCTCGTCGCCCTCGCGCTTCGCCAGCCTTTGCAAAGATTCAAGATGGTAGTTTTCCGGATTGAGGTACGTAGTGGCTACCGCGATGAGCGTTGCGAACGGGCCGTCCGGGTGCCGTTCCCAGTAGAACGATGCCATTTGCACGTCTCCTTCAGCTAATTCCGGACTGGCCATCTGCCGGTTGCCCTCGGGGCGGCCGGGGGAACATCGTTACGATCTCATATCTCTTCAATGCGTAGTTTGGCTCGAACATGAAAGCAATTACCCCACCCTCGAATGTGGGCACGGGCCGCACCTGTGACTCAGGACACTGCGGTTCCCGTCCTCGTGCTCTTTCCGCTAGCCAGGCGTCCCGGTTGCCACGCGCTATTTTCATGCTTCCATCTGTCGGCTCTAGTCGCCATCCAGTGCAGTAACGGTGGCCGTCGGGGCCTAGCAGATCCGCAATCGGCACCGTTACACCCTTCGGCATTCTGTCCGGATCGAACGGCACGTCGAGCTCCTCCCGGACTTTAGGGTGTTCAACGCCGCGGGCGAATGCGGTTGCGAAGGCGTCCGGGTCGGTGATCCGGGTGGAGGTGCTGAAGCATCGGTGACGCTGATCGTTCAGTCTGAGGCCATCGATGCTCAGGGATCGCTTCTCATGATCCAGCTGAGCAGGGTCCTCCAGATAGGCAACGCGCCTCATGTTGGCCTCTTCAGTTACCCAGCCTTCGTGGCGGATGTGCCCGTGGCCGCCGCCGACGTCCGCCGCCGCGATGATCCGCCGCGCCTCCGGAGATGCCGCGTCGGCCATCGTCAGCCAGGGCCGCGGGGCTCGGTTCTGCGCTACGTAATCCGCCGCGGCGTCGAGGCCTACCTGCGCAAGCCCAGCCCGCTCGGGGGCGAATCGCCCCAGCTCCGCGCGCGGTGCCTCGAACCGACGCGGCTCCCACCCGCCCTCCACCCGCTGTCGCAGTTCCGCATAGGCCTCGCCCCTGGTGCGCGACTCGTCTGGCAGTAACGGCTGTGCCTGGTCCCCAGATCCCTGGGCGCGAGGAAGCTCACGGGTGGTATCGGGGCCGGGAACGTCAAGCTCCCTCTTTTCCAGGCCGAAGCGAGAACTCATACTTAAAGTATTCCACTCGTCTCATCGGGCAATCGCGCTCGCTTCCGTGGGAGTGTTGTCGGCTATTCGAGCCTATGTAGCTGGAGAATGCCGACTCAGGATTGGCGCAACTGTTCGGCTAGCCACGGGCCGGTCACGCTGTCGGGGTTACGGGCTACCTCTTCTGGCGGGCCAGTAGCGACGATGTGGCCGCCGTCGGGGCCGGCGCCTGGGCCCATGTCGATGAGGTGGTCGGCGGCGGCTAGCAGGTCCAGGTCGTGGTCGATGACGATGATGGTGGCTCCGGCCGCTAGCAGCCGGTCGAAGACCACGGTCAGGGTGGCCACATCCAGCGGGTGCAGGCCGGTGGATGGCTCGTCGAAGATGTACAGCGTGCCGCGCTGGCTGCTGCGCAGCCTGGTGGCGATCCGCAGCCGCTGCGACTCGCCGCCGGACAGCGACGGCGTGGGTTCACCGAGGCGCAGGTAACCCAGGCCCACCTCATCGACCGGCCGCAGCGCGGCGACCACGGAATCGTGCTCGGCGAACCGTTTCAGGGCGTCGTGCACCGTCAGGCCGAGGACGTCGGCTATGGTCATGCCGTCGACCTGGACCGCCAGCGTGGCGTCGTTGTAGCGGGCGCCGTGGCAGGTGGGGCACTGGACGCTGATGTCGGGCAGGTACTGGACGTCGAGGTCGATGTCCCCGAGCCCGCGGCAGGTCGGGCACTGGCCCTCGCGGGTGTTGAACGAGAAGTGCCCGGGCTTCCACCGCCTGCGCCGGGCGTACGCGGTCGCCGCGAACACGCTGCGGATGTGGTCGAACGCGCCGCAGTAGGTCGCGGGCGTGGAGCGCGCGTTCTGCCCGATCGGCGAGGCGTCTACCTGGACGACCTGGCGGATGCCGCTAAGGTCGAGGCGGCGAACGTGGCCGGGCAGCGCCGACCCGCTCAGCGACGCCCGCGCGGCGGGGATGAGGCTGTCAAGGACGAGCGCCGTTTTCCCGGCGCCGGACGGGCCGGCCAGCGCGGTCAGCCGATGTACCGGGAACGCGGCGGTGACGTCGTGCAGGTTGTACAGGTCACCGACCTCGATCGTGATCCACCCGTCAGAGTCGCTAGCGGTGTCGCGATGGTCACGGCGGACGCTCGTGGTGCCGGCCAGGAACGGGCCTATGACCGAGCGCGGGTCGGCCTTCAGCTGGGACGGAGTGCCCTCGGCGACGATCGTGCCGCCCTGGGTCCCCGCCGCCGGCCCCAACTCGATCACCCAGTCCGCGTTGAGGATGATCTCCCGCTCATGCTCCACCACGACCACTGAGTTACCGTTCCCGGCCAGGGCGGTGATGGTCGCCAGCAGGCCCTGCACGTTGCTCGGATGCAGTCCGACCGACGGCTCGTCGAGCACATAGAGCATGCCCGTGGTGCTGGCCCGCACCGTCGACGTGAGCTCGATCCGCTGCCTTTCTCCGGTCGACAGCGAGGCGCCGGGGCGGTCGAGGGTCAGGTATCCGAGCCCGACGTCAAGCAGCGGTGTGAGCGTCCCGCCCAGCTCGGCGAGCAGACCGGTGGTCATCCGCGCAAGCTCGGCTGGCAGCGTCGGGGGCAGGCTGGCCGTGAAACGCCGCAGTTCGTCCAGCCGGAGCGCGCTGATCTCAGCGAGATTGCGGCCACCGAGCAGGGAGGACAGCGCCTCGGGGCGGAGCCGGGCGCCATGGCATACCGAGCAGGTGCGGATGATGAAGAAACGCTGGACCTGTCGGCGTGCCTGCTCGCTCTCGCTCTGCAGCGCCCGCTGAGCGGTGGCGATCGCATTCTGATAGGTGACGTTGAGCTCCACGTTGTGTTCGCGTCGGCCCGAGCGGAACCGGACCTGTCGCTCCACCGGCTCTCCGTGCAGCACGATGTCGCGCTCGTTGTCGGTCAGGGAGCGCCACGGCACGTCGAGCCGGACGCCGAGTTCGCGTGCCGCGTACCGGTAGAGACGGCGCGCGCCGGCGTTCCACGGCAGAACCGCCCCGTCGTCGATCGTCTTGTCCGGGTCAGGGACCAGGTTGGCGACGTCGACCTCGGGCCGGACGCCCAGGCCCTGGCAGGCCGGACACGCGCCATAGGAGTTGAACGAGAAGGATTCAGCGCTGGGGTGCTCGAAACGCGCGCCGCACACCGGGCACACGATCTCTTCGCTTTGCGTGGCGATCGACGGCTCGACGAGGTGGCCGTTGGGGCACAGGTGCGAGCCGAGCCGCGACATCATCAGGCGCAGTACGTTGAGCACCTCCGACATCGTGCCGACCGTACTGCGCGGCCCGGGTATCGGTGGGCGCTGCCGCAGCGCGAGCGCGGCCGGCAAGTGGTCGATGCGGTCCACGTCGGGCCGCTGGGCCTGGGTCAGCCGCCTGCGGCTGTAGGTGCTAAGGCCCTCAAGGAAGCGATGCATGCCCTCGGCGTACAGCGTGCCGATGGCCAGCGACGTCTTGCCGGATCCGGACACGCCAACAACCGCGACCGTCCGCCACAGGGGCACGTCGACGTTGATGTCCTGCAGGTTGTTGTGCCTGGCGCCGCGCACACCGATGACCGTGGGCAACGTGTCAGGCACTCGAATGTCACCAGTCGTCATGCCTGGCACCCTAAGGCCGATAGCCTGGCGGCGTTGAACGCGGCGTAGTTCAGGGAGAGGCCCGGTGGGGGAGCAGGAGCTTTTTACCCTCGCGGTGGCGATCGCCGTGGTGGTGATCATCGGGCGGGTCGTCGCCGCCTGGCTTGACGTGCCGGACGCGGTGGTGCTGGTCGTGCTCGGCATTCTGGCCAGCCTGATCCCTCAGATACCAAACATCGAGCTTCCGCCCGACCTGATACTGCTGCTGTTCCTGCCTCCGCTGATCTACTACGCGGCCTTCCTGTCGGCGCCCCGCGAGACGAGGGAGAACGCGGTGCCGATCACGGCCCTGGGGTTCGGCGCGACGACGGCCACGATCGCAGGCGTGGGCTGGGTGACCACCCTGCTGTTGCCGCACATCGGCTGGCCGGTCGCGATCGCCTTCGCCGCCGCCGTTGCCCCCACTGACGCTGTCGCCGCGACGTCGGTGCTCAACAAGCTGGGTGCGCCGCAGCGCATCGTTACCATCATCGAAGGCGAGAGCCTGATCAACGACGCGGTGGCGCTGACCGCGTTCGGGCTGGCGGTCGAGGCGATGGCGCACCCCTTCACCTTCGGCCACGCTCTGCTGCGGCTCGTTGAGGTCGTCCCCGGCGGGGCCGCTTACGGGCTGGCCGTCGCGGTGGTCATCGGTCGCGTTCGGCGGTACATCCGCGATCCCTCGATCCAGATCCTGCTCACGCTCATCGCACCATATGTTGCCTATATTCCGGCTGAGCAGCTTGACGTGTCCGGAGTACTGGCCACCGTGGTCACCGGGGTCTACCTCGGTACTCGGACGGAAGGCTTGCTGCAGCCGCGCTCGAGGGCCAGCGGCACGACGTTCTGGCGGACGCTGATATTCCTGCTTGAGTCGGCGCTGTTCGTGCTGCTGGGCCTTGAGCTGCGATCGGTTGTCGGCTTCCTGTCCAACCGGCACTCGATAGCGTGGCTCGCGGGGGCGGCCGCCGCCGTGGTGGCAGCTGTCATCCTCATCCGGCTGGCCTGGGAGCTGCTCGTATCGCCGCTGCTCAAGTACCTGCCAGGCCGGCACTCCTCGTACGTGCGGAACCCGTGGCGGCAGCGGCTTGTCGTCGGCTGGGGCGGCCTGCGCGGGGCGATCTCACTGGCGATCGCGCTGACGCTGCCCACGACGCTGAACGGCCGGCCATTCGACGAGCGGGCGACGCTGATCTTCCTGACGGCGGTGGTCGTGCTGGTCACGCTGATCGGCGAGGGCCTGACGCTGGCCCCGCTGCTGCGCGCCCTCGGGCTCGCGCAGGGCGAGGAAAACCTGCGAAGGGAAGCGTCCGCCCGCGCCAAGGTCACCGAGGCCGGGCTGGCCCGGCTCGATGAGCTAGCCGAGGCGGGCGAGGTCGACGAGGACACCGCGAGCGTGTACAGGCAGCTGTTCGAGATGCGCCTCGACCGGGTTCGCGCGATCCTTGGCGACGTGGACGAGGAGGAAATCCCGGACACGAGAGCCTTCCGTGCGGAACTGCTCCGCGCGCAGCGCGAAAAGCTGGAGGAGCTCTACCGGAAGAGGAAGATCAGTGACGAGATCAGGCGGACTATCGCGCGGAGCCTGGACATGCAGGACCCGCGCCCATTCGGGTGATCTTTAGTCAAAGCCCCAGGAGGTCCACCTCGACGGCGGACCGTCCGGAGTGATGGCCAGCAGAACGCGCCCGTCGGCGATGAGCGACTCTAGGTGCTCGTGATCAGTCAGCGGTTCCATGCCGTACTTGTCTCGTATGGCGCGAAAGTGAGTCAGCTCGGCGGCTATGTCCTCCCGGATCTCGACGGTCGCCGGAATGAGCACGGCGCGCAGCCCCGCCGGATCGTCGAGGACCAGCTGAGCCCTCGGGTCCCGGCCGAAGATCTTGTACTTCATCCGGCCGCGCGTGGTCGATACGTAAAAGCGCTCCCCGTCCCAGGTGAACCAGTTAGGGGTCACGTGGGGCCGACCGTCTGCCCTGACGCCCGCCACGATCAGGTTGGGTCGCTCGGCGAGGAACGCGTCGAACTTCACGCCGGTCAGACTCGATAGGTCGCAGCGACCCGTCCGGACCGGCCCGCGGTGATGTCAACGAGCTCCAGCGCCCCGCGATCCTTGACGCCAGCGAATGGCGCCTTGCCGCCGCCGAGGAGGATCGGATGAACGATCAGCCTGAGCTCGTCTATGAGGCCCTCGTTCATAAGGCTCGATACGATCGCCGCGCCGCCGATCACGTAGATGGTGCCGCCCGGCTGCTCCTTAAGGGACCGGAGCTCGCTGACGTCGCGCATGAGCTGTGCTGTTTCCCAGTTGACCTTCTCGAGCGTCGTGGACAGAACGTAGTGGGGCGTTGCCTGCGTCCACCGCGCGTACTCGACTTCACCGTCCGTCGCCGCACGGCCCAGCAGGTCGGTGGCGCTTCGCGGATCCGCCGCGATCGAGCCCCACAGGTACTCGTAGCCCGGATAGGTTCCGCCTCCAATGACAGCCGCGTCCGCGTCGGGTATCAAGCCGAGCGCGTCGTCCCACGAATCGACCCAATCGACCTCGTCGTTGGCTCCCTGGATGTAGCCGTCCAGTGACATCTGCAGCGCCGCGATGGCGGCCCGGGATTGTTTGCTCATACCACTGAGGCGCTAGTTCCCGGCTAGCGATGCCAGTCCACGCGGTGCTCTGGCGTGTAGCTGCACCAGGTGCCCGTGCGCACGCAGACATGCAGGTGCCGGCCGAGCTCGGGATGCACATCGGCGACCCGCGAGATGGCGAGACGGATGCGGTAGGCCACCGCCTTGCGCATCCGCTCGGTCGGCGATCCTGCCGTCCGGGGCCGCCCGCGCAGCCCGGTCGTGGCGGACAGTTCGGCCAGCAGCGCCTCTCGCTCACTGTTCAGCGCCGCTGCCTCAGGGGCGCCGGCGGCGAGTGAGTCGAGCTCGGCGTCGATCTGGCGCAACCGCTCCCGATAGGCGGCGAGCGCGGACCGGTCAACGACAGGGCCGAGGTCGCGACCCACTGGGAGCCCGAACGCGCCGACCAACTCGCTGACGTGCGTCTGCTCGCCAGGGCGGGTCACCAGTACGGCCAGATCGCGAAGCCCTTTGCTGTCCGGCATCCGGACGGTCCGCCCGGCGTAGCGCAGCGTCCACACCTGTCCGTCGAGGCGGAACAAAGCGTCCGCTTCTGGCGCCGAGCCCCAGCCGCCCGCCCACTCACGCGTGCGGGCGGCCATGGCCGCGCCTGCCGCCGCGTCCAACTCGACCGCCCGGGCGAAATGCGCGTCGGCGTCCTCGGCCCGGCCCAGGTAGCGGGCCAGCAGCCCGAGATGGGCGGCCACCGAACCCCAGCTGCCCGCCAGGTTGCCCTCGACGGCGCATTGCCCGGCGTACGGCTTCAGCACGTGATAGGCCAGCTCGGCCGCCGCGCGGTGATCGGCCAGCACCGCCGCGACAGATACCTGTGTGAACTTGGGCAGCCACTCCCCGTCCCTGGCCACCGCCTCGGCCACCACACGATCCAGGTCGGCGCGTGCCTCGGCGAACTGTCCGCGGTGGGCGTTGAGGAAGGCCTGCGCACAGACTGCTGCCTGCGGATCGTCCGGGATCAGGCCAACTATCTCGGCGAATTCGTCGGCCAGCTCGCTGGCCCGGGCCTCGCTGACCAGCCGCACATATCGCTGCACGAGTCCGAGCAGGCGGGCGTTGTCGCTGCCCGCCCGTTCGGCTAGCTCGTTGAGCTCTCTGGCATGCGCGTCGGCCATGGCCCGGTCGCCGCGCATCAGCGCCCGCGCTCCGCGCCACAGCGGCACGTACCACGTCAGCCTGGGCTGGGCCAGGCGTTCTGCTTGCCGGGCATATGCGGAAATCTCGGCATCCACCTGCGACCATTGAGCGGCTTCGGCCAGCGCGACGACAAGCAGCCGCCGCCCGAGCATCTCGGTGGCGCGATCCCCGCCGACTTGGGCCAGGTTAACGATCTCGGTCGCGGCGCCGCGCCGTTCGGAAATATGGTCTGGGTCTGAGATCGCATCGCACCGAGCAGCCAGTGCGGCGGCCAGCACGGCGGGATCGCCGAGCCGGCGGGCCATCGCGACCGCCGCACTGCTCAGGGCTTCGCGCCGCTCCGGCGTCGCCTCGGTGAAGGCGAGCGCCAACGAGAGCCGGCCGAGCAGTGCCGCCCGCGCCGTTGAGTCCCCCTCCGGTTGCGCATTCAGCGCCTCGGCGAGCACGGCCACTCGGTCCGGGTCGCGCAGGTCGATCTCGAATCCGCCCTGGCCGCCGGCCATCCCTAGAGCGGCGACGGCCAGCAGCTGCGGACTGGCGGTCCGGCGGGCCAGCCCGGTGGCTTCGGCGTACGCGGCGCGCGCGCCGTCCTGGTCCCCGGCAGCTAGCGCCGCCTCGCCGAGCGCGCACAGCAGCTCGGCCCGGTCGCTGTCCTTGCCGTTCAGGGCAAGCGCGGCGGACAACAGGCGCGCCGCGTCCTCGTAGCCGACTCTTCGCACCGCGTCCGCCGCCGCGAGCCGGGCGAACTCGACGGCCGGGCCCGCCTCGCCTCCCAGCTTCGCGGCAGCGAGCAGGTGCCGGGCGGCAGCGCCCGGGCCGAGGGTGCCGGCGCTGTACCGGCGGGCGAGCAGGGTGCCGATCCGCGTGTGCCAGCGCAACCGTTCGGCTGGGCGGAGCTGGGCCTGCAGCACCTCCCGGACCAGCGGGTGCGCGAACCGGTCGCGGCCAACCACCCGGGCTACCTCGGCGGCCGCCAGCGCGTCTATCACGGCTGCCAGCGGCTGTTCGGCTGCCTCCGCGAGTAGCGGCGGATCGAGCTCATCGCCGAGCAGCGCGGCCACGCGGAGCAACTCGGTGGTCGAGTCAGGCAGCCGCGTCAGCCGCCGCTCCAGCACCGCCCGTACGGTTCCAGGAAGCAAATCGGCTGGCAGGTCGCTCGAGGTGCCAAGCCGGCCCTCGGTGCGAAGCAGCCGGACCGCTTCCGCGGCGAAGTACGGGTTGCCAGCCGTGCGGGCGTGCAGTCCGGCCAGGAGCGCGTCAGGGACGGCGGAACCCGTGGCGATGCGCACCGCGGCTGCCAGCTCGTCGGGAGCCAGCCCGGCCAGCATGAGGTGGCGTTCCGGGGCGATTTCCGCGCACAGCGCCGCCGCGCCCGGCTCGGTGTCGCGGTAGGTGCACAAGACGACCACCGGCACCGTGGCCAGCGCGCCGCGGATCGCCGCCAGCAGGCGCCTGGAGCCCTGGTCGGCCCAGTGCAGGTCGTCCACTACCAGCAGCAGCGGTTGGTTTGCCGCCGCTTCCCCGATCGCCGTCACCAGCGCGTCGAATAGCAGGAACCGGGCGAGCTCGGGATCGGCCTCAGCCGGTTGTCCGTGTAGCGCGTCGCTCTGGCCAAGCTGGTCGAGGAGCTGCTCCCAGAGCCAGAACGGCGGCGCGCCACTATCCTCCGGACAACAGACCCACGCCGCGCGGAACCCGTCCGCCGCTAGGTGGTCCGCGCACGCCGCCGCCAGCCGGGTCTTGCCGATGCCCGGCTCGCCGCCGAGCAGCCCCACCCAGCCCCGTCGGTCCGCGACCGCGCGCAGCGCCGCGGCGTGTAGCTCTCGCAGTTCCGCGACCCGGCCGACGAGCCCGGACGCTGAGCCGGCCCGGTAAGCCATTATTCAAGCTTAGCCGCCGCCGCCAATAGCCAACAATTGAGGTATCGAATTAACAGACAAGAAGCGCCTTAAAAGCTCAAGAAATTGGTCTATATATTTCCTTTCCCCCGCCTCTATCAAATTGCGGTGGAGCCTGGAACAATTGCTGCCGACCGGAAACGTGAGTGGCGGGGGCGGCGAGAGGACCTCGCTGCGCGCGGCGGGGGTGTGGGGCATGAGAACCGGATCAATGATGATTTGGCGCATAACCGGGGCGAGGACAGCCTTGACGCGAGTTACGTTGACAGTGATGCTCGCGGTTGCCGCCATTGCTGGACTGTCATCGCAATCACAGGCAGCCGAGGGGCGGGTGGCTGCCACCCCCGTCTCTTCGCCGGGTATCTCCGCGCCGCCCGACGAGGTGGTCGGTGAGGCGGACGGCTTCGTCACTGTGCCAGTGACGCTGAGTGCTCCGGGTGAGAGCAGCGTGTCGGTGTTCTACGAGACCTTCAACGTCACCGCGGCGGGCGCCGGCGAGGACGCGTCCCCGTGCCCCACGTACCTGTACGGGGCCGTGTCCGGCACTCTCACGTTCCCGCCAGGGGTAACGACCCAGGATGTCACGGTCAACATCAACAACTGCGGTATCAGCAGTCCGGCGGGCTTCCAGACGTTCGATTTCGAGTTGTCCTCGCCGGTCGGCGGGACCATCACCAGGGCCATCACCGAGGTTGACATCACCGGCAATGACGATACGGGCGCGACGCCGGCGCTTTACGTTCGTAACGCGGTGACCGACAGCACCGCGGGCACGGTCAATATCCCCGTGGTCCTGGGCGGTCCGTCGGGTGTGGCCTCGGGTTCGACGGTCACCGTTGACTACGCCACGCACGACAGCTCGGCGGTCGCCGGGAAGGACTATACGGCTACGTCAGGGACGCTGACCTTCCCGCCCGGCGAGACCGCCGCGAACATCACGGTGCCGATCACAGCCAGATCCGGGGCCGCGCCCGCCCGCAGTTTTTCTGTGACGCTGAGCGCCCCGCAGAACGCCACCATCGCCGACGGGGCAGGCACGGTCACGATCGGGGCCAGCGGAGGGCCTGCTGTCTCGTCGCCCGGCATCTCCGCCCCGCCCGATGTGGTGATGGGGGAGGCGGACGGCTACGTTGACTTTCCGGTCACGCTGAGCGCGCCTGGTGTCAGCAGCGTGTCGGTGTTCTACGAGACCTTCAACGTCACCGCCGCGGCCTTCGGCGAGGACGGGTCGCCGTGCCCCACCTACCAGTACGCGGGCGTATCAGGCACCCTCACGTTCCCGCCCGGCGTGACGACCCGCTTCGTGCGTGTAGACGTCGAGAACTGCCTGCTCAGCAGTCCGGCGGGGTTCCAGGCGTTCGATTTCGAGTTGTCCTCGCCGGTCGGCGGGACCATCGCCAGGGCCATTAGCGAGGTTGACATCACCGGCAATGACGACACGGGCGCGACGCCGGCGCTTTACGTCCGTAACGCGGTGACCGACAGCACCGCGGGCACCGTTAATGTCCCCGTGGTCCTGGGCGGTCCGTCGGGTGTGGCCTCGGGTTCGACGGTCACCGTTGACTACGCCACGCACGACGGCTCGGCAGTCGCCGGGAAGGACTATACGGCCACGTCAGGGACGCTGACCTTCCCGCCCGGCGAGACCGCCGCGAACATCACGGTGCCGATCACGGCCCGATCCGGGACCGCGCCCGCCCGTGTCTTTTCTCTGACGCTGAGCGCCCCGCAGAACGCCACTATCGCCCATGGCATGGGCGTCGTCGCCATCGGGGCCAGCGGCAAACCCCCCATGTTCTCGCCTGCCATCTCAGCGCCGTCGCAGGTGGACGTGGGGGAGGCCGACGGCTATGTTGACTTGCCTGTGACGCTGAGCGCGCCGGGTGTGAGCACCGTGTCGGTGTTCTACGAGACCTTCAACGGCACCGCGGCGGGTTTCGGCGAGGACGGGTCGCCGTGCCCCACCTACCAGTACGCGGCCGGATCCGGCACCCTCACGTTCCCGCCCGGCGTGACGACCCGGTTCGTGCGCGTGGACCTGGAGAACTGCCTGCTCGCCAGCCCAGGGGATTTCACGCTAGATCTTTCCTCGCCGGTCAATGGCATCATCGCCAACGCCGTTACCAACATTCGCATCACACAGAATCCGAAGGTCCCTGGCGCTCCCGCCAATATCACCGCGGTCGCGGGCAACCATGATGCCGTTGTCAGCTTCGCCGTGCCTTCCGACGGCGGGGACTCGATCGATCTCTACACCGTCACCGCCAGCCCGGGCGGGGCGCAAGCCTCGAGCGCGTCGTCGCCGATCACGGTCACCGGCCTGACCAACGGCACCACCTACACGTTCAAGGTGACCGCCGCCAACGGCGCAGGCACCGGCCCGGCCTCGTTCGCTTCCAAGGGCGTGATCCCGGGCACCGCATCCGGCGTGCCGACCGCGGTCCATGCGGTCTCGGGTTCGACCAAGACTAAGACCGGCCCGCTCACGGTGACGTACAAGACCCCCGCGAGTAACGGCGGCCCGCCGATCACCCGCTACACCGCGAAGTGCACGTCCGGCAACGGAGGCGCCACCAGGACGGGCACGCACTCCGGTGCCACCGCCGCGCCGATCGCGGTCGCCGCGGCCGCGACGGGCAAGACCTACACCTGCACGGTCACGGCCACCAACGCGATCGGAACGAGCCCCGCCTCCGCGAAATCACCGGCCGTGGTCGTCGGCGCGCCCGCAGCGCCGACGAAGGTCACGGCGGTACGCGTGGCATCCGGCCGGCTCAAGGTGTCGTTCGTGCCCGCCGCGAACAACGGCAGTCCCATTACCAGCTACACCGCGTCGTGCGCGTCGGGCAACGGCGGTGTCACCCGCGCCAAAGCCGGGACCGGCAGGCCGCTCATCGTGACGGGCCTCACCGCCGGCAAGAGGTATGCCTGTACGGTCACGGCGACCAACGCGAGGGGCAAGAGCCCGGCGTCGCAAGCATCGGCGGCAGTGACCGCATAGCCCCGATCCTGGGAGCACCCGGATGGTTAGCTTCGCGTCGCGCCGGAGCGGCTCGCGGTGAGCGCGGCGGTCAGCGCGCTCACGTCGATCCCGGCGTGGCCCGTGCCCTCCGCCGCGCGCTCGGAGTTGAACACCCAGATCCCCCTGCTGTCGTCCTCGGGCGGGCTTCCCTTGCCGCCGGTGCAGCGTGGGTACGCGACGCCCGCTTCGGCGGGGACGATCCTCTCCACCACGATGTCGTGCCGCCAGTCGTCGCCCAAGTCGTACACGTAGCTGACCTTGGCCTTCTCCGTCGCGGCGACCTGCGCGAGCGTGACCGCGGACTCGTCGCCTTCATCGGTCCAGTCTTCGCCGTCCGGTACGCCGAACTCCCCGCATACCGTCTCAAACGAATGCAGGTGAGCGTCGTACCAGCCGAATGCGATCTGCAGCACCGCATGGACCCCGTCCAACGTCATCGCGCTCGGAATCTCCAGCCGCCGCCAGACCGGCGGTTTCGCGTCGTGCAGGCTTACCTTGAGCTGGTGGACGGTGGCCGCGGCGTGTTCGGGCAGGGCGGGCAGCGGCTGCCTTTCCACGCGCTTGCCGCCGACGAACGTCTGTGCGTCGAGCCACTGCCGCAGCCCGTCTGTGAACGACGAGCCTGCCTGGTCGAGCAGTATCCGCGTGGCGGCTTCGGAGGAGTCAGGCTGCTTCGGCATAGCGCGATTGTCGCAGCCGCCTGTGTCACGAGAGCTCGCGAAACGCCGGCGCGCCAATAACTGCGATGAGATCACGAAAGCCGCCGCGCTGTTGACTCGCGATATGGTCGAGATATACTCGGTACCGAGTGATCGACTATGAGTAATGACTATCAATCAAGACGCCCGCGTCCGCTGCCCCGGACGCCAGTCGCGTTGTCCGTGCTCAATCTGCTGAACGAGCGGGCGATGCACCCCTACGAGATGCGCTCGCTCATGCGAGAGCGAGGCCATGACCGTGCGTTCCGTATCAAGGAGTCCTCGGTCTACGACACGGTCGCGCGGCTGGCCGACCGCGGCTTCATCGAGCCCGTCGAGGTCAACAGGGAGGGACGGCGGCCCGAGCGCACCGTCTACGCCATCACAGAAGCGGGCCGCGACGAACTCCTGGTCTGGATGTGGGATCTCGCCAGCGAACCGCCCGCCGAGTCCCCGCCCTTCGCCGCTCCGCTGATGTTCATCTACTCGCTCGGCAAAGACCGTACGCTCGCCGCTTTCCAGCAGCGTGCGGCCCGGCTTGAGGCTGACATCTCCGGATCTGAGGCGTACCGCAAGGCGTTCCAGGAGCAGATGCCGGAGTTCCCTCGGCTCTTCGGGATCGAGGAGGAGTACACGCAGGCGATGCGGCGGGCCGAGCTTGCCTGGGTGCGGGCCACGCTAGCGGAACTGCGCGACGGGACGTTCCCGTGGCCGACCATCGAGGACCTCAAGGAGCTCGCGGCGGGGGCGGCCTCACGAGCTGACTAAATGAAAACGGCCTCCGGGGCGGACACCCCGGAGGCCGCGGGAATCCATGAGCGCGGCCGCGCCGGCACCCGTGGATCGGCACCTTCGAGGATATGCCGTCCGGCCGCCACGTCACGATCGGCAACCGAACGGAGTTACTGGCATGTCCTCACCACCACCGAACCCTGCATCGGGCGCGGTCGCGATCAGCGGCCTGCGCAAGTCCTTCCGCGTGTCGGGCAAGACCATTGAAGCGGTCCGCGGGATCGACCTGACCGTCGCCGAAGGCGAGATCTTCGGCCTCCTCGGTCCGAACGGTGCCGGCAAAACCACTACCCTCCGCATCCTCACCACCCTGCTGCCCGCCGACGCGGGCCTCGCGTTCGTGGCAGGCGCGGACGTCCGGCGCGACCCGGCGCTGGTGCGGCGGCGGATCGGGTACGTCAGCCAGCGCGGCGGTTCCGACGCCGAGGCCACGGGGCGGGAGAACCTGCTGCTCGCCGGTCGGCTGTACGGGCTGAGTGCCGCCGCCGCACGCAAGCGTTTCGCTGAGCTAGCCGAGGTGTTCGACCTGACCGAGCTCGCCGACCGGCCGGTCCGTACCTACTCCGGCGGCCAGCGCCGCCGCCTCGAGGTCGCGCTCGGCATCATGCACAAGCCACGTGTGCTGTTCCTCGACGAGCCGACGACGGGCCTCGACCCGCAGAACCGTGCGAACCTGTGGTCGCTGCTCCGCTCGCTGCGGGACGGCGGCACCACGGTGTTCCTGACCACGCACTACCTGGACGAAGCCGACCAGCTCAGCGACCGGGTAGCGATCGTCGACCACGGCCAGGTCATCGCGCTCGGCACCCCGGACGAGCTGAAGCGGCGGTATTCGGGCGACACGATCTCGGTCACCCCGGATGTCGCGCCGTTCGCCCTGGACGCGGTGGCGCGGGAACTCGCGGACGAGGTATCCGCCGGGTCCACGACGATCGAGCGCGGGGCGATCAGGCTGACCGTCACGGACCCGACAGCAGCGATGGCGGCGGTGTTCGTCCTGCTCGCCGCGCGGGGGATTGGCGTGCTCGACATCTCGGTGGGCAGGCCGTCGCTCGACGACGTGTTCCTGCGCGAGACCGGCCGGTCGCTGCGCGACACCGGCGTGCCTGGAGCGGACGCCGCAGACACGACTGCCGCGGAGGTGGCGGCATGACGTTCGCGCTGCAAACCGGGCTGTTTTTCCGCCGCAAGCTCAACGAGACGCTGCGCCAGCCGGTCTGGATTGTCACAGGCCTCACCACCCCGGTGCTGTACCTGGCGCTGTTCGAGCCACTGCTGCGGTCCCTGGCCGGTGGCCCGGCCTTCCCGCCAGGCCACGTGCTCGACGTGTTCGTACCCGGGATCATGGTGCTGATCGCGTTCGGCGCGGGCATGGGAGCCGGCTGGCCGGTCATCTGGGAACTCGACTCGGGCGTGATCGAGCGGTTCCGCGTCGCGCCAGCCAGCAGGCTCGCGCTGCTCCTGGGCACGGTGCTCCGCGACATCGTGATGTTCGCCGTCCCCGGCGTCGTGGTGATCGCCATCGCGTCCGGCCTCGGCTTCCACGACCACTGGGGCGGACTCGTGCTCCTGCTGGTCCTGCTCTCACTGCTAACGGCCGCCTGCTCGGCGACGTCATCCGCGCTAGGCCTGATCCTGAAGCAGATCGGCTCCCTGGCGGCGGTGGTCACCGGCGCGCAGTTGCCACTCACACTGCTGGCAGGCATCCTGCTCCCGCTGTCGCTCGGCCCCGCCTGGCTACGTATCCTCGGCCACTTCAACCCGATGTACTACGCGGTCCAGGCGGCCCGCTCCCTAGCCGTCGGCTCCGTCGTCACCGGCACCGTCGGCCTCGGCTTCCTCGTAACAGGGGCGCTCGCCGCGCTCGCGCTGTGGTGGGGGACGCGCCGCTACCAGCGGCCGATCGCCTCGGGCCCGCCCGGCTTGTGCTGCTCCTCGGCACGGCGCCACCCACGGCGAGCGCGGTGAGGTGGTCATCCAGAACCGTCAGCGCCCAGCTGGCCGTGGTGTGCCGGGGGGTGGTGATGAGCTGGAGGCGTAGCCCGTCGAGTAGCACCCGAAGACGGGCCGCTTCGTGCTCGGCGTCAAGGTGGGCGGGCAGTTCGCCTGCCTTGGCCGCGTAGGCGATTCGGGCGGCGAGCGGTTCCTGGAGCCGTTGCGCGGCACCTTCGGCCGCGTCGGCCAGTGCAGGCTCGACGGCCACCTGGGCGAGGAAGGCCAGGTGGACCAGGGCTTCTTCGCGCCGGTCGGCGTCCAGCGGGAGCAGTTCGACGGCGGCGATCCGCAGCTCGTTCATCGTCATGCCGCCGGCGGTGCGGCGCCGGATCCGGTCATCGACGCGTTCCCCGACTCGCCATAGGGCCGCCGCGATCAGCTCGTCTTTGTTCGGGAAGTAGTGCCGGATGGAGCCGATGGACCAGCCTGATTCGTCGGCGACGTGGGCCAGCGTGGTCCCGGCGAGCCCGTTGCGTGCGATCACGCGGCAGGCCGCGTCGGCGAGCTCGCGCCCGCCTCGGCACGGTGTCCGCCCCCGTCCAGTCGCCCCGAACGTAGTGTGGTGATGCGCCGCAATGTCCGCTCATTAAGGCGACCCAGCTTATGTAAGCATGCATCTCATTGTCGTACTAGTAGTGAGTACAGTAACGTATTATTGATGCATGACTGACATGGCCAAGCCGAGCTGGGTGTTCGACCGTGAGTTTGAGTGGGGGGCGCTGTCTCGGTTCGCAGCGGCAGCGAGCCCGCGGGTCCGGCTGGGCATCGTCAGTGGTCGGCGCAGGCAGGGCAAGACGTTCCTACTGCGCGCGCTGGCCGAGGCCGCAGGAGCGTTCTATTTCGTGGCCGCCGAAGCGACCACGGCGGACTCGCTGCGCGAATTCGGCGCAGCTCTGGCCGCTCACGCGGGTGCCCGCGCACCATATTCGCTGACCGGGTGGGACGACGCGCTGCGAGTGCTGAACGAGACCGTGCCCGGCGGACTGGCGATCATTGACGAGTTCCCGTACCTGGTCCGCGCCGAGCCCGCGCTCCCGTCACTCATCCAGCGGATAACCGACGAGCGGGCGTGGGGGGAGCAGCAGCGCGGCACGCAGCTGCTGGTGTGCGGCTCGGCCATGTCGGTAATGGGCGGCCTGCTGGCAGGTTCCGCGCCGCTGCGCGGCAGGGCAAGTCTGGAGTTGCTGGTCCACCCGTTCGGCTACCGGACCGCCGCCGAGCTCTGGGGAATCACCGACCCGAAGCTAGCGGTACTGGTGCACTCGATCGTCGGCGGCACTCCTGCCTACCGGCACGAATTCGTCGCCGACGACGTCCCAGGCTCGCTGGCCGACTTTGACGACTGGGTGACGCGCACGGTGCTCAACCCCGCTATTCCGCTGTTCCGGGAGGCCCGCTACCTGCTCGCCGAGGAGACCGGCATCCGCGAACCCGCCCTCTACAATTCGGTGCTCGCCGCGATCGCCGCCGGGAACGCAACCCGCGGAGGGATTGCGAACTTCGTCGGCCGCAAGTCCGCCGAACTCGTGCACCCGCTCAACGTTCTGGAAGACAGCGGCCTGATCATCCGCCAAGCCGACCCGTTCCACGGCCGCCGGTCGGTCTTCCGCATCAGCGAGCCCCTCATCACGTTCTACGAGGCGGTAATGCGCAGCACCTGGGGCCAACTCGAGCAGCGGCAGGCAGCCGCGGTGTGGCGGCGCCAGCAGGCAACCTTCGCCTCCAAAGTGGTCGGCCCGCACTTCGAGTCGCTGTGTCGGGCATGGGCAGCCGAAGCGGACGAGGAGATCTTCGGCGACCTGCCAGCCGAGGTGTCCGCCGGCGCGGTCACCGACCCAGGCGGACGGCAACAGATCGAGGTAGACGTAGCCGTGCTAGGCCCCGGCATCCCCGGCGAGCCACGGCGAGTACTTTCTCTCGGCGAAGCCAAATGGGGCGACGTAATCGAAGTCCGCCACCTCGACCGCCTCCGCCGCGCCCGCGACCTGCTTTCCGTCAAGGGCTACGACACGGCCGCGACCATTCTGGCGTGTTACAGCGGCACCGGCTTCACGGACGGCCTCGCGTCTCTGGCTACTACTGATCCGCGCGTCCTGCTCGTCGGCATGGACCAGCTGTATCACCGCTAGAGAGTCTTCAAGCGCAACCTTCGGTGTCCTTGTCGGCCGTCAGGCAACGAGCGGAGGTAATATTCGGTCCACCCGAACGTAATGTGCAAGACGCCCTGCTATCAGTGAGCGATGGCGTAACGACGTTCCCGCGGAAGCTTGTTGTGAACTGTTTCACAACCCGCACTCCGGCGCAGCTTACCGCCCGCGAGCCGCTGACCGCCGTCACCCGTTCTCTTCCCTGTTATCCCGAACGAAGGGTGGTGACTGTGTGGCTCTCGCTTGCGCGGCGACACGTCGCATCCGGAGCATGAGGGAGGCAGATGGCGTGACTTTGCCTGACATGTAAGTGGACAGCCGCGGGCGGGAGGTGCCAAGCCGGAGTGCGAAGTGCTGCTGCGACAGGCCGGATCGGGCGACGAGGTCGCGTATCTCGCCCGCGACCTCATCGCGCTCGGTGTCGGCGGCGTCCTGGCGGGCGCGCTTGATGACGTTCGTCAGGAGCTCGCTGGTGCCATATGGCCGGGAAATCTCGACTGCCTCAAGGACTTGCTGCGCGACGGGTCCCCAGGGGTCGGCGCGGACGGCGGCGGCCAGCCGTCGCCAGTCGGGCAGGGTGCCGCGCTCGACCGCCGCGAGGATGCCCTCGAAAGGCCAGGTCTCGACGGGGTCATCGACGGAGGCGGCGATGTTGCGGAACTTCAGCGCGCTCATCGTGTCATCTCCACGGCCAGTGACCGGCATACGCCGGTCACCGTTTCCCAGGAGGTCCAGCGTGGGTCGAGGTCCTTGTAGCTGCCCAGCTGTCCGATCGTCCGCTGGTCTGCTGGACGGGGATCGGCGAGCTGGCGGGCGAGCTGTGTCGCGACGCCCTCCGCGTCAGTGCCGCGCTGGTCGGTGTAGTACTGGTCGATGTGGGCGAGAACCTGCCCGGAATGCACGATCCCGTAGCGGTCGGATAGGGCGGCCACGTCGAGGTAGTCCCGGACCTGGTTCCGCCGGATGATCAGGTAGCCCTTGATCCGCAGGGTCTCCTCCGGTGTCGGTACTCGAAGCTTCTGCCCGGAAGGCAGCTCGATCTCCGTGACCTCCAGCGGCCTGCTCCGGATGAGCTGGCGGACGCCAGACTCGATGTCACCGAGCTCGCCGAGGATGATCTTGCCGGGGGTAACCCTGTTGGTGACCCATCCTTCGGTTGCCTCAATCGCCTCAAGCACGGTGTCGAAGCGCACGTTCAGGTCCGCCAGCACATGGTCATGGTCGAACGAAGTGGGGTGGCTAGCCCACAGTGCCGCGGCCGAACCGCCGACCAGGACGGCGTCGGGGACAACAGCCCGAAGCCGCGCCGCGGACTCAAGCACACGCACCGGGTCGGAGCCCCGGTGTCAGGTCCGCGCTCTGGGGCGTTGGCTTCACCCTTCCCTTGATCATCACTACCGTATCATATCTGATACAACCTCCTGATACTCAGGCAGTTCCGCGACTGCCTGAGCACCTCGGCTCGCGTTCCCTCGGCCCAGTGAGATTCCACAGGCCAAGCGGCCATGGTGGTGTCGCTCCTTAGCCAGTAATGATCACCGTCGCCAGGTCGGCGAGGTCTTCCGTCAGGTCGTGGGGGTCGAAGTACATGTCCAGAGCGATTGGCTCGAGCTCTACGTCGAACTCCGATGCTTCGTCATACCCCTCGTCCGGAATGTCTTGTCCTTGCCCCCCGGTGCATCGCGGGTAAGCCACGCCAGGCGCAGCGCCCAGAATCTTCTCGACCAGCATGTCGACTCGCCACTCGTCGTCATAGCCGTACAAGTAGGCGATCCCCACGCCTTCCTCGCCCGCGGCCTGGGCCAGCATGACGCCGGACTCGTCGCGCCGCTCGGCTGCCCGTTTCGCCGCGCGGCTCGTCGGCCGCACGGGACCGCCGAACTCGCCATAGACCGTCACGAACGAGTGCGGGCCAAAGTCGGACCATCCGAACGTCTCCTGCAGCACCTCGTGCAGCCGGTCGAGCGTGATAGCACTCGAGACCTCCAGCCGCCGCCATGGTGGCGGCGCCGCGCCGTGCAAGCTCACGACAAGGACATGGATGTCCCTCGCCGCTGTCTCCGGGATCGCGGGCAACTCCCGTCTTACGTCACGTGTGTCGTCGTCGACGGTCCGTGAGCGGACCCCGTGCAGCTTTCCGTTGCGCGGGGATTCTCCGGTGCCATGTCCAGCGACGAGCCGCAGGCTACTGTCCTGCCTCCCGGTCCCGCGCGGCCCCTTCGCCTTCCGCCTGTTGGACATGATTCTCATGCCGCCCTGGTCGGCGCAGTGGTGGCGTGAGGCAGCGGCAACCCGGTCACTACCAGTTCGGGGTCATCTTCTATGCCCACCACTCGATGGTCACATTCCCAGCACATAACCGTCCTCCTCCTTATGAGCAAACCAACACCCTCACTCTAGCCAGAGGCACCGACATTGTGTTCGACAGCGATCTTGCGCTTTCGAGTATCCGGAGGTCTCCTGAGTCGAGTTCGGTGTTGGGCACGTTGCGTCGACATCGACGGCTCCGCTGTCAGCCGGCCAGTGCCTGCTGGGTTCATGACAGTAACGGCCGATTCGCGCGCAGCGGAGGCGTGCAAGTCAGGGCCAACCGCGACTCCGTCCGAGACGGACCGCAACGAATTGCCAAAATGAGTTACAGTTCATCCCGTGATCGCCCGGATCCACCCTGTAGCGATGGCAGCCCATGCCGATCGACCGCCCGGCTGAGCACGACACGCCGCGCGCCAGTCCCGAGAGCCCCGCCGCCGATACGCCGTCGGTCGCCGAACATGAGACCCCGGACCGGGTGGCCTGCGCCCTCAAGTACCGGGAGACTGTCGATGCCGCCTACCGCGAGTACCAGGCCGCCAGCGAGTGGGATGAGGCAGTACCGGTCCTGCGTGAAGCCTGGGAAAACCATGAAAAGAGATGGACATATCCAGAACGGACCGAGCCGACTGTCCACCCAGAAGTTCCTGGCGCCTGGCGGGGAGACGGCGGCCGCTACCTCGCCCCCGAGGCGAACGCCGAAGTCGCCCATGGCTGCGCCCGAATACGTGAGGTCGGTGAAACCGTCATCACCCCGGCGATGCGCCGCATCGAAGCCGAAGACCCCGACCGCCACCTGGCAGGCCTCGAATACCGCCTCAAAGGCGAGGACCGCCTCAAAGAGAAGGTGGCAGGAGAACTGCGCGCATTCCGGGACATCACCCCATCCCAGGCGCTGTCAAGTGTTCCCGACCCGGTTCGCTTTACGTTCTGCTACGACGAAAGAGGTTATGCTGACGGCGTTCGTACCGACACCGAGCGGCTGAAGTCACAGGGGTTCGAGCAGATAAAGCTCAAGAACTCGTGGACCAGCGATCAGTATCGAGGAATCAATAGCCAGTGGAGCCATCCCGAGTCGGGAGTGCGCTTTGAGGTGCAGTTCCACACGCGAGCCAGCTTCGAAGCGAAACAGATTTCACATGGGGCTTACGAGCGGCTGCGGAATCCGCAGACGACGAGACCGGAAATTCGCGAACTTGAAACTTACCAGCGCCAAGTCTGTGCGCGAGTTTCGGTGCCCTGCGGAGCACCTGAGATTGAGAACTATCCACCGGAGAGACGTGATGGTTGAGAGGACTACCTACTACGCGATCGTCAATGACTTCAGCGATCGGAGTCAGCCCCGCGGGGTGCTCCGTCGCGTTGAAGACGACGAAGGACAGAACGACGAAGTGTTCTCGCGTGACCTGACGTGGGAGTTCTCGGATCTGCTATACGCGGCTGAACGCGGCGACACGATGAACGACTTCGTGCCGATCACCGAGGAAGAAGCCATGCGAATCGTCGACCGCATCCGCCGAGAAGCCGGGGCGTCCGACTGACCTCGATGATTCAGGAGTGGGCCGAGGCGTGAAGGCGCTGCCAGGCATCCGCGTCAACGCTGCGGACCCCGGATACACCGTCACCGACCTCAACGGGCACAGCGGTACCCAGACCGTCACCGAGGGCACCGACGCGATCGTCGCCCTCGCCACCGAAGACCCCGCGGCGGGCACCGCCCGCTTCGTCGACCGCTTCGGTCCTGTCGCCTGGTAGCGCGCCGAGGCGCCCAACGCCGCGTGTCAGCCGCCGTCAGCGGGCTGCCCGTGCCGTGCGCGTGACAAGCAGCCCGTCAATAACCGAATGCGGGTCCGGCACCGAAAGGCGCGCCAAGCATCTGCGGTCGCGGCGTCGACGATTACGATGCGGTCCGCGTAGGTGCGGTTGAGCCCGGTCAGCCTGCACAACATTTCTCCTCATTCGCCCGCTACCGTTACTCCGGTGAGCAGCGAGTACCGCAGCATGCGCGCCGAACTTCCCGCGCAAGTCGTGGAGCTAGTCGACGCGTTCCGCAACCCGCTCAAGCAGATAGAGCTCCTGTACCTGCTCGCCCAGGCCGGCATCCTCGAGCCGGTGCTAATCGATGCCGAGACCGCCGCCCGCATGGTCCGCCCGTACGCGTGATTCATGGACCGCGTCGACGCCGAAGGCATCAAGCTCACCAGCGCCGATTACCTCCCGCCGCCCGACGTGGAGGCCGCGGTCGCCGAGCTCGGCCTGGCCGAAGAGTGGTACGGCAAGTTCAACCGCGAGTCGCAAACGCTGCCTGTGCTCGACCTGCGCGAATCGGCCATGCGCCTGGGCTTGCTCCGTAAATACAAAGGCGCGCTCCTCGCCACTCCCCGCGGCCGCAAGCTACGCGACGACCCCGTAGCCCTATGGTGGCATCTAGCACGACAGCTGCCGCCAGCCAAGCTCGCCCGCAACGAGATGCACGCCAGCCTGCTCCTTCTCGCGGCCGTCGCCGCCGGTCCGCTGGCCGGCCCCGACCCGCTGGAATACGTCGCCCGCATACTCAACGAGGTCGGCTGGCAAAGCACCGACGGCACACCGATTACGGACTGGCAGGCCCGCCACGCAGCGGAAGACACGCACCTCGCTCTCCGCCGCTTCGGCGCGCTAGTCCAGGACTGGCACAAACTGTCGGCCCCAGCAGCCAACCCGCGACGGCGCCACATTCGCCCGCGCCGCACTCCTCACCTGGCCCGCATAAGACACTGCGGCCGCCGCTTTCAATTCAATTTATCCCGAACGAACCGTGGCGCCTCTCCCGCCCCACCATTCCACCCGGTCAGCTGGTCAGCCCTTTTCCTAATCCCGCAGAACAGCGTGTCGACACTCTAATTCGAACCCCTATCCGGTAGAATTACGCCATCCGCAAACCAAGCGGGCCGCCCGGGTGGTGACACACCCGAACGGCCCTAGATCACTCATCTTCTAAGGAGACAAAGTGACCGTAGACGACATCATCCCTCAGCGCGCCCAAGACGCGCTCACCCGGGCCCACCAGCGCCTAATCCGCCTGGCCACTCTCGACTCGGCCCGCATGATAGAGGCCCTAACCTGGCTGTCGGGCTACAGCCCATCCACCTTCGACGCCACCTTAGACGCCACCGAACCCTGCACCGACGACGACACCCCAGACCCGGCAGCCGACCCAGAACCGTATTGCACGATCTGTAGCGCTGACCTCGGAATCTTCCTGCGATTCGGCCTGGACTGGCGGCATTACCGGGGCGACGGCACCACGGTCGGCCTGATCGAACTCTTCGACCCTGGCCACGCCCCGATCGTAGCCTGGCGCCCAGCGTCAGCTGCTAAGGAGTCAGCGGCCCGTTAGCCGCCACGACTGACAAGCGACTGGGCGCGCGGGTTCCAGGACCACGCGCGCCCAGTCGTTTCGATCCAGCGTTTCTCCCAGGGGGCGCGAGTTGGTTAAGGCACAATGAGGTCGGATTCGGTCGAAGCATGACGTCATCGGCGGGAGGTGGAATTGTGAGCGTGGACCGGTTCGCGACGTTGCTCTACGGGATCGGGGAAGCTGCAGGATATCTGTCCGTCCCGCCGTCTACCCTGACCGCTTGGGCCTATGGGTACGAGCGTCGACAGCCAGGGACGCGTGCTTCCCGGGCCAAGCCGATCATCACGGCCGTACGCCCGCAGCGCTCCGGCGAGCCGTCCGTGCCTTTCGTCGGGCTTGCAGAGGCGTATGCACTGGCCGCGTTCCGGTGCGCCGGGGTTCCCATGCAGCGCATCCGGCCAGCTATCGATGCACTGGGCCGTGAGCTGGGCTAGAGCACGCGCTGGCCAGCAAGCGGCTGTACATCGACGGGGCAGAAGTGCTGTTCGACTACGCCCGGCACGCTGGTAACACGCCTGAGGGCGAGTCCACGCGCGAGCTAGTCGTCGTGCGCAACAACCAGCGCGTCTTCAGCGAAGTCCTCGAGCTTTACCTGCGGCGTATCGACTTCGCTCCCGACGGCTACGCCCAGCTCATCCACCTCCCTCAGTACAGAGTTGCGGAACTGACCGTCGATCCCGAGCACGCGTTCGGGCGTCCCAGGTTTACCCACGGCGGCGCCAGCGTCGATGACGTGCTCGACCTGTTCCGGTCAGGAGAGCCGGTCGACGTGGTGGTCGAGGAATTCGGGTTGTCCCGTGACGAGGTTGAGGACGCCATCCGTGTCATCACTCGAGCAGCCGCCTAGATCCTTCATGGACCGCAGCCTCGGCCGGAAGGCAGTACCCGAGGCCTTCCGAGCACGCGGCTGGCCGTCTGCAGCGAGACGTTCGAATGAGGTTACGACCTACGTTCTGCTCAATTCACCACCGGATGTCTCACAGCAACCTCCCTGTATACGCATGCCCTCCCGTATGGGATTGCGTCCGTGTCTTGGGTGGTATAGAACGGTTCACAGCTTCGTAGATGGCAACATGTTGCGGGCAAAAGTGACATACCGGCAGGAAGAGGTCGAAGTTCCACAGCGCCCGTGCCGCTGATCCCGCGCGAGTAGTGACGTGCTGCATGTCTCACCCTAGGCAATCGTTGCTATTGCGAATGCGTGCGAAGGAGCTGTCGCGATACGAGGGGTATGCGACCTTGGGGCTTAACGGTGGGGAGCGAGCGATACGGTTAGTTTGCGCTTGGGGAACGTGATCGAGCACGAGACTGTCCCGGGAATCGGGCGGGTCGGCACGATCACGGGAAAGAAAGTTCGGCTTGATTACTCCGAGTTGGTTGCCGAGTTTGTGGTCCATTCTCGTAATTCCGAAGTTGACTACTGGGAGCCAGACAAACTCCACGTCGGCTGGGATCGGCCGTTTAGTAATCTGGTTGATTCCTTGGTTGTCTGGGGCAACGAGTCGTCGTACTTCCATTGTGCTCGTTTTCTGATGCTCAGGAGCTTTATCGCGCAACACGCGGCCTGCGGGAACGCCGATGGCCTGCCGTTTCCGGTGGTAGATGTATTCCACCACCAAGTCTACGCCGCATTGACCGTCATCAGCGATCCAGGCCTGGCGGAAAGCAGCCGAGAAGAAGGACGGGACGGCGAAGCGGAAGTTACTGCTCATGCGAAATTGACAATTGAGGCAATTTTCATGGAGGCGTTTGCCGGTTCAGCCACCAAACCTAAGGATGCGCCTCCTCAATCGAAGGAAGGAGAGCCGTGCTCGACGAGGGCGTCGCTCCAGATCCGCAGCTTATGGAGTCGATGCGTGCGGTTGGATACACCTTGGAGACCGCGATCGCTGACATTATCGATAATGCGATCACAGCAGGCGGCCACCAGGTTGATCTACGGTTCACTGCTACTCCGGAACCTCGAATCGCCATCATCGACAACGGCTCGGGCATGGACAGTGACACCCTCTTGCGCGCGATGCAGCTCGCCGGGCGGCCCCCGTCGGTCCAGCGTAAGCCATATGATCTCGGCCGTTTCGGCCTCGGATTGAAGACAGCGAGCTTGTCGCAGGCAAGGTCTCTGACAGTAGCGACCAAGCAAGGAGAAGCCTTGCGGGCGGTCCGGTGGGATCTCGATCATCTAAAGGCAACAGGCAAATGGTCTCTGCAAGTGCTTGAGGGCCATGAGGTCCGTATGTTGCCTTGGGTCGAGAGCCTCGAGCCATACGAGACCGGGACCTTGGTGCTTTGGGAGAATCTGGATCAGCTCCATGCGCATCCTGAGCAGGTCGAGAGCCATCTCGACGAGCTCATGATGCGTGTCCGCGACCACCTGAGCTTGGTGTTCCACCGTTTCACCGCTTCCAAGATGGCACCGCTCTCCAAACCATTGCTGATTCGGATCAACGGGGCCCCAGTGCCCAAGATCGATCCGTTTCTAGCGGATCATCGTGGCACTCAAGTAGGGCTGGAAGAGACCATCGAAGTCGACGGAAACATCATCACAGTCCAGCCGTACACGCTCCCGTACATCAGCAAGCTTAGCGGCGTCGACCGACGTACGGCCCTCGTGGCAGGATCGCTACGCGACTCACAGGGATTTTATGTCTATCGCGCCGGACGTCTAGTCCTCTGGGGAACTTGGTTCCGGATCATGCCGAGGGATGAGCTCGGGAAGCTCGCACGTGTGCGCGTCGACATGCCGAACACCTGGGACCATCTCTGGGGCTTGGACATCAAGAAGTCGTCCGCGATCCCGCCACCTGGGGTAACGAGACGACTCAAACAGATCGCGGACAGGATCGTTGGCCCGAGTCGGCGAGTTCACGTGTTTCGCGGGCGCCGTGTTGAAACGGACAAGGTGGAACGTCTCTGGAGACTTGTGGATGAACGGGGTACCTTCCGTTACGAGATCAACCTTGACCACCCGCTGATCGTGAGTTTGGCAGAGTCGCTAGATAGCTCAGGCCTCACGGCCCTTAGACATCTGTTGACAGTCATCGAGGCGACCTTCCCCGTCGAGGACGCGTACAACCGTCTGGGCACAGACAACAGCCACACGCCAGCCCTCATCGAGAAGGAGCGCATCGCGGAGCTCGCAAGAGTCTTCCACGCTTCGACGGGTGTCGACATCGACACTCTCGCGCAGCGGCTCGCGCTAATCGAACCGTTCAACAGCATCGCCGATTTGAAGTCGTTCCTCAAGGAGACACTCGGTGACTGAACCGATCGACCCAGCCACACGCAAGAAGGCAATGACGAGACTCGAACAGCACGTCACCGTTGCCATACAGGACGAACGCGTCGACGAAGTCGGCCTCATGGAGCGGTTGCGCCTGTACAACGCGCTCGGCAACCCGCTACTCCCGGAGGAAGAGCTCGAGATTGTGGCTCGCCATCTCGCGGAACAGCTCGCCATCACTGTAGACCTAGGCTCCTTCATCACCTCGGACGACTATAAGCCGTGGCTGGAGGAACGCAAACACGAAATCGACTGGGGCAGATGGCTTGCCTACAAGAATCTGCTCATCCAGCAGGGTCGTTCATTCACGGTGATCGACAAGACCGACGAGCTCACTGATATTATCCTCGACCTCGCTGGAGATCCGACACTTCCTGGATCCTGGAAACGCCGTGGTCTAGTTCTTGGTGACGTCCAGTCCGGCAAGACGGGTACATATCTGGCTCTATTCAACAAGGCAGCAGACGCTGGCTATAGGCTTTTCATCTTGCTAGCCGGCAACACCGAGATTCTGCGACAGCAGACACAAGCCCGCCTAGACGAAGCGTTCATCGGCCGGGACTCGTCCACTGCTATCCCACGCAAAGGCACTAAGGCGACAAAGAAACACGTCGGTGTCGGTCTCATTCGCACAGACCTAGCCCAAGCGTCAGGCATGACGACCGTGCTTCAAGACTTCAATGGTCGAAGCTATCAGGCCACGAACATCACGGTCCAAACTAACGCGGCGCATCCGTATGTATTCGTAGTTAAGAAGAACAGGCACGTGCTTGCGGCGTTGAGGAAATGGCTGGAGGAACAAGTAGGAGTTTCAAGCGGCAAGCTCTCCGTGCCTGTGATGATGCTGGACGACGAGTGCGACTACGCTTCCATTAATACGAAAGAGGAAGATAACCCGACTGCGATCAATCAGGCGATCCGGGACGTTCTGGCGCTGTTCACTCGGAGTTCCTACGTCGCATTCACAGCGACTCCGTTCGCGAACATCTTCATCGATCACGGGGTCGAGAACGACCTGTTCCCGCGTAACTATGTCTATTCACTGGAAGCGCCTACCAACTACGTTGGGAGCGTGCAGACCTTCGGAACTGCGGAAGAGGTCAGGACTGAGGGCCTACACGAGCTTGACGATGTCGAGCAGTTTATTCCGCTTGGGCACAAATCGTCGCTCCGTGTGAATGGCCTCCCGGTGAGCCTGACGGATGCAACAGACACCTTTCTGCTCAGCAACGCGATCCGCGATCTGCGCGGCGACATCGACCGGCCCCGCGCGATGCTCGTTAACGTCTCGCGTTATAAGGCCGTTCAGCGTCAAGTCTATGAGCTTCTGGTTGAAGAGGTCGGGAAGACCAAGTCTGCCGTGCAGCTCCACTACGCGGACGAAGGGACCCAGCACTCAGTCATCCTGCGCCTCAAGCAGCGTTTCAAGGCGGAATACGCTGATACGGAAGTAACGTGGGCGGGCGTGTTGCGGCAGCTCCCCAAGGCCATAACGGATATTCGCGTCAAGCTGTTCAACTCCGACACTGACAAGCGGTTGCAAGAGGAAGAAGAGCAGTGGGACCGGCCAGCTCGCCTCGTCGCAGTTGGTGGGGATGTGCTTAGCCGAGGGCTGACCCTTGAAGGCCTCTGTGTCAGCTACTTCTACCGCCGTGTCACCGCGTCCGACACCCTCCTTCAGATGGCGAGGTGGTTCGGGTACCGAGATAGCTACAAGGACCTCTGCCGCATCTGGATCAATGCCGAGTCTGCGGACAACCATCGTTTCGCCGCAGACTCGATAGAGGAGCTCAGAGCGGATCTGAGGCGGATGCTTCAGCAGAAGCTAACCCCCGAGGACTTCGGCTTGGCCGTGCGCAAGTATCCTGGCGCGTTGCTGATCACCGCTAGGAACAAGATGAAAAACGCTCAGGAGGTCAAGCGTACGATCGGACTGATCGGTCGGCGTCTGGAGACGACGAACCTGCTTCAAGAACACACGCAGAACCGAGTCGACTTGAAGTGGCTCATCCGGACGATCGATCTCGGCGAAGCGTACAATCGTCTTCCAAATGGATGGCATCGATGGGTCTCCGTCGACAGGGACATCGTCGCGCAGTTCCTTTCCAGGTATGGCCAGTGGGCTCCTCAGTCGGACTCAATCTTTTATGGATCTACCCTGGCAGGATGGGTCAAGTCAGTGAAGGCAAGCCGTTTCTTGCAATGGGATATCGCGGTGGCAAACGGTCGTCCGGATGCGGAACCGATCTATCTCGGTGATAACGATAAGTACAGGCTTCCGCTGCCGAAGCGTGAACTCCGCCGCAATGGCTCACTTCTCCGTGTTTCAGGCAGCAGCCGAAGGCTGGCGGGACGGTCAGACCTAGCTAACATGCTCGATCAAGAAGTACGCAAGGGCATTGAGGTTATGTACAAGCAGCAGAATCAGGAGAAAGACGCGCCGGAGGGTATCTACTATCCCGACCTCGAACGCCCTGCTCTTATCATCTATCCGCTTGGCTCGTCTGAGCCGAAGGAAGGTTCGAAATCTGAGAACCGGAACCTTGTCACGATCGGGAAGGATGAGTTTCTCGTGGCGCTGAAAGTCGCTATCCCGGGGGACCCGACAAAGGTTCACGACGATGATGGCGACGTTACGTACGTAATCAACACCGTTGCGCAGCAGAACTGGCTCGCGGAGTTCGCGGGTGCCGATGACGAGGATGTCGATGACTGACATTGTTGAAGAGCGTTGGCGCGCACTCCTCGACAGCGGCGAGCCCGAGACGCGAGAGGTCAACGCCGAGAGCCCACTGCGAATGCTGATCGGTGTCAGCCCTGTTGGCCGACCCTTCTTCGCCATAATTGTCTCGCAGAAGCCGGGACTGCCTGATCTGACGAGCGCCGTAGAAGTTGCCAGGCGCCTCCGGACTTCGGACGGCCGATGGACTCTGACGCTTGAACTCCAGGTCCAGAGTCTCACCGACGCGTTCATCTCGCTTGTGTCGGACTTGGCGGGCAAGAGCGCGGCGACTGCCACTGAGCGCGAAGCGCTGAAGACCTTCCTCGATACGCTCGCCGAATGGCGGGAACTGCTAACCGCGCGAGCTGAGCACCTCTCCGAGAACGCACTTCGCGGCCTCGTAGCTGAGCTCTGGTTCGGCTTTGAGTCCGGCGCACATGGGCACCCTGTCCCGGAAGTTGCCCGCTCGTGGGCAGGGCCACTCGGCGGCGACCAGGACTTCCAGTTTCCCTCGCCTGGCTTTCGCTTCGAGGTCAAGTCCATGCGGCCGTCCCGGGCGAGCGTTGAGATCAGTTCTGAGGAGCAACTGGATGGCGACAGCATCAAACTGGCCGTGGTGACGCTCGAAGAGCTCGCGGACCCGTCGGCCGGAATCACGTTGCCGAGGCTAGTCGCTGCCATTCGTTCTAGCCTCAATAATGGTGCGGACCGGGCAGAGTTCAATCGCCGATTCGCACGGCTCCGGGTTGACCCTGACGATCCGTGGTATGCAAAGCAGGGATATCAGGTTCGCCGACTACAGGTCTTGGACGTTAACGAAGAGTTCCCGGCTCTGAGGCGTTCGCAGTTGCCAGATGCGATCGCCGACACTATCTACAGGGTCGATGTTCAGCATCTCCAGCAATTTCTTGAGTTTGACATGGACTACTCGCACGGAAGTGACAGTGTCAATGGACAATCAGCAGTTCTATTACGAGTTGATGAACAATGTGCGCGCCCGCGCCGAGGTCGATAAGGACTTCACCGAGTCCGCTTTCCTGAACGAAGCGACAGAGCGACTTATCGAAGCCGAAGAGGTTGCTGATCTTACGCCAGTGAACTTCAGTGGCACGGGTGTCCGGGGTCGGCGACTAGCTGTGAGTGCGTATGACGAAGATGAGTCCGACAACTCGATCGCACTCGCGGTTGTCCATTTCGAGGCTGGAGCAAACGTTGAGACTCTTGCCCCGGCAGACGCCAGGCGGCTGTTCGCTGCGGAAAAGTTCTTCCTCGAGGAATCATTGAGTGGCTCCTTCCAAGAAGGACGTGAAGAGAGCAGCGCAGAGTATGCCCTCGCAGAAAATCTTAGGAGAAGGGCACGGAGCATAACTCGGTATCGTCTCTACTTGCTCACCAACAAGGCGCTATCTGCCCGAGCCAAGGATCTTCCCTCGGAGTTCGTTAATGAGATACCTATCGAGTACCATATTTGGGACATCGAACGGTTCAGGCGTGTATTCGAATCCACACTTGGCCGTGAGGAACTCACGATCGACCTGACGGAGTGGGTTCCAGAGGGAGTGCCCGCGCTCAAAGCGTCGGCGGCGCACGGAGATACCGCAACGTACCTTTGCGTGCTCCCTGCACGACTAATAGCTGATCTATACGGCCGTTACGGCGGCCGTCTGCTGCAGAGTAACGTTCGCTCATACTTGAGCAACATCGGGAAGGTAAATCGGGGCATCCGTGAGACCATTCTGTCTAAGCCTGAGCTTTTCCTCGCTTACAACAATGGAATCACAGCGACCGCTACCGCGGTCGAGCTCAAGGATTCGTCAATCATAAAGATGACCGACCTGCAGATCGTGAATGGTGGCCAGACGACCGCATCACTGTTCTATGCGGGGCGGGAACGACGGAATCTTGCACAGTTCGGCGATGCACATGTGCAGGCCAAGCTCGTCGTTGTCGCGCCAGAACTTGCCCAACAGCTAGTGCCGAACATTTCCAGATTCGCCAATAGCCAGAACAGGGTCAGCGAGGCTGACTTCTTCTCGAACAGCGCGTTTCACATCCGCATTGAAGAGCTGTCTCGGCGTATCCTAACCCCGCCTCGGCCAGGTTCCATATTCCAGAACAAGTGGTTCTATGAGCGCACTCGCGGTCAGTATGTTAGCGAGAAGTCGAGGCTTTCCAAGGCGGCTCAGGATAAGTTCACAGCAACCTACCCAAAGAGCCAAGTCATCACAAAGACGGATGCCGGCAAGTACATAATGTCTTGGGAGCGTGTACCAAACAAGGTCAGCGCGGGTGCGCAGAAGAACTTCGTCGCGTTTGCGAACAAGGTCGCGAAGGAGTGGGAATCGTCGAGCGATTCATTTAATGACTCTTACTTCAAGGATCTGGTCGCGCAGGCGATCCTTTACAATGCGATCCGCAGCGCGGTCGCTAGGCAGTCCTGGTATGAGCAGGGTTATCTCGCCCAAATCGTAACGTACTCGATCGCGAAGATCTCGGATATCGTTCTTAAGGCGCACAAGGGCAAGTTCGACTTCGATACGGTCTGGCAGCGCCAAGGCGTATCCGAAGCGACGATGAGGTTCGCGATAGAAGTCGCGCAACATGTCTTGAAGGTTCTCACATGGGCTGGCCGGTCAAAAGCGAATGTCACAGAGTGGGCGAAGGATGAGGAATGCTGGAAGCAAGTGCAGGACATACATGTGACTATGCCAGAGGATTTCGCTGCTGAACTAGTGTCCGCCGCCGCTGTCCGGTCGGCGAAAAAGGATGCAAGGGAGCAGCGGCAGATGGATGATGGTATCCAGGCACAATCGTCCGTCCTCCAAGTTAATCGCGAAGAGTGGCTGGGGATCAAGAGATTCATGGAGGATCGGGGTTTGTTGGGGCCGACGGATACCGGTATATTGCAGATAGTTACACGACTAGTAGCCGGAATTCCATCGGAAAGGCAAGCGCTTCGGCTTTTGGGTCTCCGGCAACGAGCTCTTGCTAACGGATATGGGCGGGACCAAGGGTAGCGTATTGCGGCGCGTGCGAGCCGCTGAACGCGTCCTGGGACTTAGCTGATCGCGTGCTTTAGTCGGCACTGACGATTCACTGTAGTAAGTCGACCACTCGGTCTGAGTCCGTCGGACCTGAAGTAATCGCTTCCGCGGTGAGCGCGGTTCAGAACTGGATGTTCTGGACGCATACGGGACAGCATTTGCAGCCCGTATTCTGCAAAGGCATCTGACTGTGGATCGTCAGCCTTTGATCCACTCAGTAGGTGATCTCGCTTTTAGCCAAGGATCACAGACTGCCATATCGATTACGTATGATACGTCAGTTATTCCAGCGGGGAGACTGCCGGTGAAAGAGGCTGAGGTAAGTCTCGGAAATCCCGGCTCTACGGAGTAAAGGTACTCGCCAAGCACTCTGTAGGGAAGTTCATGGCGACTTCTGTGCACTGGACTGTAGCCGCGCTGGCCGAGTTTCCGGGAAAAGTCATCCAGAATGTGTGGATTCCCATGCAGATTATGAATCACGTGATCGATCACAGAGGGGAGGGTGTTCCTTGCGAGCTGATCTCTTACAACCCTCAGGCTGAAAAGGAAGAGGCTTCCTCGCTCAGGGTCAGCGAGCTGATCCAGATTCTCAATACGATGCAGGACAGCGCCTTCGGCGCGTCGGGATGTCGCCTTGACCTCGACAGATCGTTCGGGCCATTGGAAGTCATGGCGGGATCCTGCTGACGCGGTCCATGCTTGCACTGCAGACGCTGCATCGCCCGCCCAGCGATGCAGGAACCACAACTCCGCGAATAGGCCCAAAGCCTCGCGCTCGGAGAGGCTTCCGGCCTCGACGCCCCAGAACCACTGCCAACGTGACAAGGTGTCCGCCACCACGGCCACACGATCTGCTTGCGCTACGGGTCCCGCCGACGCGCCAATATCAGCGGCAACTGCCGTGAATGTTGGTGTAGCGTCGGCGGAGAGGCAAACAAGATCGAGGTATTGCGCCGACTCCACGCCTAGGATTTGGTGCCGCCCCACTGTGACACGCAGGCCGCGGGTCTTGGTTGGGGGAGCTTCAGTGGCTGCAGGAACTTGGATGAGTAGGTGACGGCGTCCCTCGAAATCCACCGCAGCCCATACCTGGCTCGCGGCGACATCTACGCCCTCCAAAAGGCCCGGGCTATCGGGGGTACGCAGCGTGCGCCAGGCGGCGTCAAGCTCCTCCGCGTTCACCGACGCCTGCTCGCAGGACCTTGGACGTACTTCACGGTCGCAGGGGATTTTGAGAAGGGAAACGACACGGCATACCCGATGACGGTGCGAGGCTCCTCCGGCTCGGTGAAGAGAGGGACGCGGTTCTTTGCGTTCAGGCCGGGCACGGAGCTCCCACTGATGGGGTAGATGAGGAGGAGGCCTTCCTGGGGGCTCCGCTTCGAACGGTACGCCTTCCCTCGGGTCGGGAAATCGTGATTGGCTGCCTTCAGCTCGGCATCGGCGATGTCTTCCTCGCTTAGCCCGAATAGCTCGTCGGGAGGGTCAGTGATGACGCCGAGCGACGTGGGGTCCTTAGCTAGGCGGCTACGGTTGATAAGTCCGACCGTATCGAAGTCGGCTATCCTAAGGTCCTCGCGCCCGAGCAGGCTCGATCGCCTGGAGGGCTTGTCAGGGGAATCAGATGCGCAGCAGACCAAGAGTCGCCACCGGAGTAGTTCACCTTGGCGGACCTGAGCCTGAATGTAGGATCGGACAGTGTCGGGAGCGATAGCGGTCTGCTCCATCACCCGGAAGTTCTCAAGGAACTCCTGTATGAAATCGGTCCTGATGCCAGACCATCCCGGACGGCCGTCAGAGGTGTCCGTCGGCGGTCCCAGAGACGAGAGCATCTGGCGCGTGTAGTCGAGATTCTCCTGCAGGTGGTCGGCCAGGGACGGATAGCCGAATGGAAACCGGATCGTCTGAAGAAGCTCCCCATGGTAAGATTGGGTAATCTCGGCGGCATCGCGCATCTTGTTCTCCGCCGTTACCAGCATCACGGGATGGCTCATGATCTTCGGCGCGAAGTCCAGTGGGGTCGCCGACAGCTTCTCGTACTGTTCGATCTGCCTTCTGAAGTCCTCTTCCGCTGTTGCCAGGTCATGGAACCACGAGATGAGGAGCTGTGTGCTGTACAGGCGGCTTAGGTCTATATAGTCCCCTCGATAACCAAACCAGCGCGACATTTGGAGGAGCGTGTCGTAGTAAGGTGTCTGACGGACGTAATAGGAAACCAACAGGCCCTCTATCGTCACACCCCGGGACAGTTTGTTTCCGCCGACTAGCACGGCCTTTAGGCTGGGTTCCTCATCGAAGTTGGCAGTGTCAGGGTGATTTGAGTTAAGACGCCGGACAGGCATGCCTTGGTTGATCAGGTCGTCCAAGTACGGCTCGATGTCAGTGAATGGGACGTCCCAGGCAAGGTTGAGTGCGGCGCTCTTCGGCCTGAATTCGCGCTCCCAGCGGTCTGCGATCGTGCTGCGCAGCTCCTGATCAGGGTCGTACCGCCAGGACTGCCGCATGCTTGCTAGCTCAGCCTCTACCTGGTCGGCTATCTCGTCCTGGAGGGCTTTGCGCATGTCGGTGTGCACCAGCATCGTGCACGGTACCTCAATTCCTGCCCGGTATATACGGGCAGCCGCTGCCGTGAGGAAGTCCCGTATGGCCTGCCGCAGCGTCCGCGTGACCTCTGGAGGCTCCTGGCTGCGGCGAGGCGGGATCAGTAGCGATACCTCGTACTCCGGGACGATCTCGATGATGTCCATCCCTTCGACGTCAGCTGGATCGCCTGGCAGCTGGTTGCGGCCGAATACCCGCTCAGGCCCGACATAGGCCGTTGAGGATGGCTTCGGGAGCGAGATGATGAAGCTCCTGGGAAACAGATCGTCACCGCCCTCTAGGTCGATCGCGTCGGGATCGATGAGAACGTTGGCGAACGGGGTCGCGGTGTAAGCGACGTAGCTGCAACGCTGGAACAGGCGCAGGAGCTGGCGAATCCGCAGATTTATGGCACTCGGATTCAGCTCGTCGGCGGTGACCTCGCCGTCTACGTCGTCCAGCGTCAGGTCTGCTTGGTCGAGGTCAGGCTCGAAGCCCGTCCTGTTTCCTCCGGTGTTCACCGAGGCTTGGTCCGCTTCGTCATCGATTACGAGAACTGGGACGTGGGCGGGGACCCGGTTCCTCATCCAGTCGATCAGTCGGTCTAGGCGGCTGACGTTCTTTTTAACGACGAGGATGACCTGGTTGTTGCCCTGCAGGACGCCAGCGTTCTGCGCGGCCGGATTGAAGTCCCCGTCCGGCCGGTCCCCAGTCATCCAGACCCACACCTTCCATGCTTCCGGGGAGCCGACGCCAGCGGTGTCCTCATGACCAAGGTCACGCTGGAGCCGGTGCTGTGTCTGTTGCCGGAGACTGTTGTGTAGCCCGGAGAGCACGATCACAATCTTGTAACCGGCGTCAACGGCCTTTGCTATCACCGCGGAGAAGTTCGCGGTCTTCCCGCTCTGTACGTAGCCCACCACCAAGCCCCGCACACTGAAGCCGTCAGGCGAGTGCGGGTCGCCGAGGTGGTGGAGCACTTTTTCGCTAGATCGGTCAACACCGTCGATCTCGAAGTCGTTCCGATGCAGCCCGTTAATTAGGAATGATCGCTGCCGCGACCAGTAGTAGCCCTTCGACGAATCCCATCCCTTAGCCCACAGTTGCGGTCCGCCTTCACTCAGCTCCGCCGCCTCAAGAACCCTGATAGTCGTCGAAGTCTGGGACTGCCAGAGTTCGACGACCGCCTCCCAGTCCCCGACCGGCACGAGGAGCCCGAGGCGGCCCAGCGCCTCATTAATGCCGATGCCGTCGCGGTCCATGATGGCGCGGACCACGTGCAAGTGGCCTTCAATGCGCTGGCGGTCACCATCCGAGGGCACGCGCCACCTCCGGGTGCTGCTCCATAAGGGAAGTAATGATTCTTTCCAGCGCGGTCTCCTCCCCGATCTTGGCTGCAGCGTCCTCGATCGCCTGCCGAGGCTTCACAGCAGGGGTAGCTGGCTGCCATTCGGAGCTAGCCGAAGAACTGCCGTATGGCCCATTTGGGCGCGCACCGCCGATGTGTGAGTGTCCCGTACTGGTGGGTGGTGTGGACGCGCTGGACGGGTCCGCACGCGGCGAGGCGGGCTCCTGGCTGGCGCCTTCGTGGGGCGTGCCCGCGCGCAGGCCTTTCGGATCTTTGGTCCGGTAGCGGTCGTCTGCGCGCCGGGTGACTTGTGCTATTACCGGCTGCAGTAGTTCCCGGAGCTCTTGGGGAAGGTTTACCTGCGCCTTGGTGATGTTGATCCCGAACACAGAGTCAAGATCGGGAAAGAAGTCAATCGATATTCTGGCGAGCTTGGTGTGCTCGTCCAAGGTTCTCATCCGGTTCCAGCCGCCTGATTGGATCATGCGGTAGGCACGGTACACGTAGAAGCCCTGCTGACGGTTCCAGCTCGCGGGTCCCGATGAGCGTCGCCATGCGGCATCGCTTGAGAACTCATTCTGCCGCGGCAAGACGTACGGCTGGACGCGCACGATTCCCGTGCCACTATCGCCGTGGATGGCGAACCCCTTGAACGGCAACTCCTCCGTTTTCGTTTCCCCTCGGGAGAAAGGGTCCCATGGCTGGACCCTGGCTCCGTTGACGGCGATCGTCAAGCGTCGGTCCGGCACCTCTCCGGCCAGAAAGCGATGGAAAACCATGCCTAGGTGGTTATCGACCTGCTCGGCGAGGGCCATTAGCTTCTTCTTGGCCCAGTCTCCCCACGGGTCCTTGTATTCGAGGATGCGGTCAAGGTTCTCCCACAGGACGACCGTGCCGGTGTGATCGAGGAGCGGCTCGATTACGGAGTCTGGGCGGTCGCTTCCCTCTAGTACGAGAACCTCCCATCGGTTCGTGTCCTCGATGTGCCCAAGGTCAAGGCACCGGACTTCGATGTGCGCGTTGTTCGGGGCGCGGCGAGACGCAACGGTCACCCTAGTGCACTGCGATGTCGACGCAGTCTTGAGCCCGAACCCGAACTTGCCGAGGTCGTCCGCCGAGTACTCGCGCTCCGAACCGTAGCGCATGGCATCGAGCAGGGTGGCCGCGTCCATGCCCGTGCCGTTGTCCGTAACCCGGATCCGCGAGCGTGTCCCCTCGAAGTGAAAATCGACGGCCACATGCGAAGCATTCGCGGCCACGCTGTTGTCCACTAGGTCGGCTATAGCGCGGGGCGTGTCATAGCCAATGTCGCGTAGCGACGCCGAAGTTCGCGCCGCTGACGGGATGATCGGCTCTACCTTGAACTTTATGCTGCTAGGCTGACTCGTCATCTGCTCTCGTGACTTTTGGACGCCAAACCATGTCCTTGTCTGCCCGGGGCATGGTCCGTGTACAGGCCCGCGCACCCTCGGCTTCTCGCCTGCGGGTGGTCAGGTCGGTCTGCTTACTATGCTGTGGCGCCTTCGCTTGGGCCACGAAGCATCCCGAGGTTGCGGTACCGGGTGCAGGGTAATGCCACTGCCCCGTTACTGCGGGAACGGTCAGCGCCGCTTGCGCCAACCTTTCCTGCTGCTTTGCGCTCGTCATCTCGGCCCTCCCCTAGGCGGCCTGTACCTGAACGGCAAGTTAGATGGCGCCCCTGACACTCCAGTCGGCAACGCGTTGCCGACGACACGTAAATAGGCAGAGACACGGCCCGTCCACTCACATCGTAGTGACCGCTGCGCGTGATTTGTGCATGAAGAGGCGTGTCGTTGACGGCAATGCCCGTTATGCGTGCGTTGTCAGCTACGTCCGGTATTGCCACCGTTGGCGATCATCGGTCCCGCGTCTCGTCCTGGTCCGAACGCGACGTCGCGACCTGGCTCGCGCTGCATGCTGGTCAACTACTGCTTCACCTCGCCACTGCATGCACTTTGGTTTCCGTCACACGTTATTTATACCATAAACATGCAGACTGACCGGTTACGGCCAACCGGTAATGGTCTCAATGGAGCCAAGTCTCCTACGCTACGGCATCCCGCATGCCTACGGTCGTGCGGAGCGGTGCCTGCGCCTAGACCGGATGGCCTATCTGGGCGAATGTCACGCCTGGGGAGGCAGAGACAGGATCGTATGTACTACGTTTTGTCGGTGTTGATCGTTACCCTGTCCCTGACTAGGGACTGGAGGGCTGTATGGGGGAGAGTGCACCTCAGGGTGCCAAGGGCGGGAAGTACGGCGTCAGACTAGTCCGAGGCCCGTTCGTGCAGCTACCGCGGCACTCGGAAGAGTGCGACGAAGATAGCTTCTTGACCTACGCGCAGCGGTTGCGAGACGAGGGCCACCGCTTGGCGGCGGACCTATTCAGCGGGGCTGGCGGACTAAGCCTCGGGCTCGAAGCGGCAGGTTACCGCGTGGTAATGGGGATCGACACGGATCGCGAGGCGACTGAGACGCACCGACACCACTTCGGCGGGCTCACCGTCAGCTGGGACCTCGGCGACGTAGAACGGATCGAGCGGGTCGCGCAGCTCATCAAGAAGGCCAAGGTCGAGTTGCTCGCTGGCGGCCCTCCGTGCCAACCGTTCTCCCGGGCCGGCCGCAGCAAGATCCGGCACCGCATCCGTAACGGTCACGCGGACCCGTCCGAGGAGCGTCGGCACCTGTGGCGCTCATTCCTGGAGATTGTCACTATCGCCAAGCCGGCGGCCGTCCTCATGGAAAACGTCCCCGACATGGCGCTAGACAAGGACATGTTCATCCTGCGGACCATGGTGCACGAGTTGGAGAGCATTGGGTACGCGGTCGAGGAACGCGTTGTGGACACGTCGCATTACAGAGTCCCGCAGTTCCGACAGCGGCTCATCCTAATCGCGCTGCGCGCCAATACCACATTCACTTGGCCGGCCCCACTGCCAGACCAGATCACAGTGTGGAATGCGATCGGCGACCTCCCGTCTGTCGAGGGAGGCTCGCGCCCAGAGGGCGGCGCGGAAGGGTGGGCAGACTACAAGGGGCCGGAGAACGCCTTTCAACGCCGTATGCGCGAAGGAATGGACGGCAGACTCGCCAACCGGGTCCAAGACCAGATCACCCGGCCAGTACGCGAGGACGATAAGATCGCTTTCCAGCTCCTGGATTCCACGACGCGTTATTCCGACCTGCCGAAAGAATTGCGCCGCTACCGGGCTGACATCTTCGACGACAAGTACAAGCGCCTCAACGAAAACGGCCTGTCGCGCACAATCACTGCGCACATCGCCAAGGACGGCTACTGGTACATTCACCCGAGGGACAATCGCACACTCACCATCCGCGAGGCAGCCCGACTGCAGACCTTCCCCGACAGGTATCGGTTCGCTGGACCGCCGTCCGCAGCATTTCGTCAGATCGGCAATGCCGTTCCCCCGTTCTTTGGAGAGCAACTCGGCAGAGCGATTCGTGCGAGCCTGGACAAACCGCGTCGGGCAGGCCAACAAAGTCGTGAAACGGGCGAGGCGCTTGCGCGGTGGTTCCGTAAGCAACCTGAGTCCCATCTGATGGTTCCGTGGCTCAAGGCGTCTAGTAGGTGGCAGGTGATTTCCGCGGAGCTTCTCTTGGAACGCCTCAGCGGGACTCCACTTTGGTTCACCTGGAAGGCGCTAGAGAAATGGGAGAAGCCTGCTGACACCCTTGCGGCTGCGGATGCGCTATCTGATGTGCTAAGGGGCGTAGGCCGTAAAGACCGCGCCAGGAATTTCCTAGGGCTAGCTAGGCGTTTGGCGCAGACGCCCCAAGTGTTGGATAGCGATAAGACAATCCATACCGCTCTTCGCATCGCCCACCCGGGCGCCGACGCGGCTGCGGACTTGGCTGTTCTCGCCGTGCCGTCCCCCATAGACGACGATGAGTCGGAAGAGCCGGTCCTGGCAGTGCGAGGCATTCTGCGCGTCGCTTCCCGATTCACCGACGAGCCAACTCTGCAACGAAAGAACACGATGAGCGACGGACGACTCGCCGTCGCTCGCATGATTGGTTATGGCGATACGGCTCGTGATGCGCACCTAGGGCTGATCGAGCTCGCTGCATCAGTCTGCCGCAGCGAGACTCCGTTGTGTAACGTATGCCCGCTAGCCAAGACGTGCGCTAGTTCAGCCCCGTCGTCATAGTTCGAGACAGCCGGAGCTCGTTTCACTAAGCAGCAACGTCAGGAGCCCAGGCCAAGGGAATTCGCCACGTCTGGCGCAATCATGGCCAGCGCTGCAGTAATGCGCTTGAATGCCTCGTACTCGTCCGCTTGAATGGCGGCTGCCCGCAGTGCTTGACCCACATCACTACGAGACTGTTCCAAGAGTTCAGGAGTCGATCGCATGTCAGGTTGCTCATCGTGCGCCTGCTTCGGCTCCTTGACTAGGTGCCGTGACGCCTTACGGTAGCGGTCGTCGGCGTAGGCGCATAGCTCGTTGATCGGCCGCTCTAGCATCTGGCGGATCTGAGGCGGGAGCGTCACGCGCATCTTCGCCACGTTGATATTGAACACGGAGTCTAGGTCTGTGTCGAAATCGAGGGACGCTCGGGCCAGCTTGGTGTGCTCGTCGATGCCACGGATGCCGTTCCAGCCGCTCCACTGCACCAACCGACCGGCGCGGTAGATGTAGATTCCCTGCTGACGGTTCCAGTTCAGGGGACCCGAGTAACGCTCGAATTCCTCGGCTGAGCTGAATTCGTCGCGTGCGGGCAGGATGAATCTCTCAAGGGTAACGATCCCGGACACATCGGCGACGGTCAACTCAAAGCGCTGCGTCGGCAGTTTGTCCGTCGCGGACTCCGTGGGGGCGAATGGATTCCACGGTCTCACTTTCCGTCCGTTCACCGTGATCACGAGTCCATTGCCCACGCAACCTTCAAGGTACCGGTGGAATACGATCCCGAGATGTTCTGCGGTCTTCGCTGCAAGTGAGTCGAGGCGCCGCCGCGCCCACCCGCCGTCAGGCCGTTTTTCCGGCAGCACTCGGTCCAACTTCTGCCAGATCACCACGGTGCCAGGCTCACTCCGAAGGCGCTCTTTGGAGCGTTCTATCACAAATTTGTTCTCTGGCTCGAAGATGACCCACTCGTCCAACTCGGCAATCTTGTCAAGGTCGAGTGTCCCTGTGTTCACCGCGCCCTGACCGACAGCGCGGCAGCTGAGAACTGTGACCGACCGGCACTGCGACATAGAGGCTGTCTTGAGTCCCAAACCGTACCGGCCAAGGTCGCTGTGACCATAGGAGCGGCGGGATCCGTAGCGGAGCGCCTCGATGACGCCGTTGCTGGTCATTCCTTCTCCGTCGTCTGAGATCAGGACATAGGAGTCTTCGCCAGCGAACTCGACCAAGACGTCTACGTGCTCAGCTCCCGCCATGACGCTGTTGTCCACGATGTCGGCTACCGCAGACGGGAAGTCATACCCGACGTCTCGCAGCGACTCGGTAAGCCGCGCCGCGGACGGCGTGATGACAGCGAACGACTTCCGTGCAGACATCAGTACAACCTCCTCATGACAGCCAAGTTCCTCGACCAGGATCTCACAAGCACGACCCGCGTGTCGGTAGCCAGCCCCGGCGCGCCGTAATCCCGCGAAACACGGACACAGGGGGGCACCGAGCCGTGCACAAACCCAATGTGACCCAGAGCACAATGCCCCAACCGTGCCCGCTCCACGCGGAGCTAGCAGGAGAAGTAGGCAGCGAACAACTCGCTGTGCTTCGCGACTTCAGCCTCGTCGGGTGGCCCAAGTTCCTCTTCGAGCTCGTCCACGAGCGCAAGAAGCCGCCGATCCAGATCGCGGCGGACAGCGCTCTCATGACCTTAGCCCCCTGGTTGGCGCCAGGTGACCGCCGGCAAGGCCGTCCACCCGGCGGAGGGCGTCGGGGAGGCGGAACTCTCCGGCCATGGCGCAGACCAGTTCGGCCGCGTCGGACGGCGGAAGGCCCGCCGACGTCACGTATAGCGGCCGCTTCGCGTTGCCACGTATGACAGGAACCGCGTGCGTGGCTGACGCGAATCGGGTCTTGCCGACTCCTATGACCGGCACGCCGAACTCCGCGTGCGCGTACGCCCCGAGGCCGGGCCTGCCGTCCGGGTCCAGGGTGACGTAGCCGTCGATGACGAGCAGGTCAATGCCGTCGACCTTGCCTAGCACTGCTCGCAGCGGCGGCAGTTCACGGCGGTAGAACTCGCGCGGCCGATAGGGAGCTACGTCCTCCACGAACTCGGTCGTCTCGCAGACGAGAGTCGAGAACGCAGGATCGCTCGCCAGGACCACTGCCGCCCGTGCGCCGCCGGACGGCGGGTAGCGGTCTCAGCCGGGCAAGCATCTCGTCGGCGAGTTGGGATGAATTCATTTTGTCCGAACGGAGGGTGAGTGTCTCTTCAGGCTGACAGGCTGCTGCGGCAATTGGCCAGGACGCGGACCATACCGCACTGCTTGAGGAACTCGGCCTATCCGGCCCGCAGACCGGCAGTCCTGCCGAGGCCGCGTTCAGCGCGCGGGCCGCCGAATACCGCCGACTATGCGACCGAGTCGACGTGTTCTGGACCGGAAGGGACGGCACGCGAGCCAGTAGAACGTCAGCCGACCCAGTCCGCTCAGCGGACGCAAGGCAAGCAGTCCTGCTGCGCAGCGACGGCAGGTGTGAGAATCCCGGCTGCACCGGCGACGTCCACGACCTGGCCGACGGCGGTGAACCGATCCTAGAGATCGATCACATCCTCGATCTGGCCCTCGGTGGTGCGGACGATCCGGCCCAAATGATCGCCTTGTGCCCCAACTGTCACGCGATGAAGACGCGAGGGCGGACGCGGAATGCCCTTCGACCAGTGCTGTCGGCGGTTGCGCTGTGTCGGCATGAGGAGTTGCTCGGACAGCGCAGCGGTGGTTAACGAGCGTACGAGGCGCCATCGATGGTGCCCTACTCGTGTTCCGATCCTGAGCGCGGCCCAGGTGCATTTACCCGTGCGGCCGGTAGCCGGCGCCAGCCCCATTGTTCTGCTAGTGCTCCGACCAATGCCAGGCCGCGGCCGCGCTCGTCCTCGGTCGTTGGCACGGCAAACCAGATGAATCCCCGGGTGCTTCTCACATGCGGGATGGCCGCGCAGCGGGCTGGCGCGAGCAAGAAGACCGAGTGTGGCTGAGGGAGGCGGGCGACACGGCCTTTCGGACAAATATGAAGAGCAACCGGCGCGGCCCGCGGAGGGGAGTATGGCCAGGTACTGGCAGCCGTTCTTGTGGGTGGCGCGGTCGTCTAGCGCCGTTATCAGGTATTCGCTTACATCCAAAGCCGGTCGAGTGGCAGCACCTCAACCCAACCGTCGAGCGTGTAGGCGTGGACGCCGGTGTACAGGACGATTGCCGCCTCCATCCGGTGTGCGAGGCGTTCCTTGAGGACCCGAAGGCCGCGGAGGTCGTCGCCGTGCACACGGGAGCCCGCCTTGATCTCGAAGGCCAAGACCTGTCCGTCGTCACGTTCCAGCACCAGGTCGACTTCGTCGCCGACGGCGGTCCGGAAGTGCCCGGTCGTGACTGGGGCATCAGACCAACTGGTCTGCTTGAGGATCTCACCGATCGCGAAGGTTTCGGTGAGGTGGCGGTAATCCGTGAGCGTAGCCGGATCCCCGTGCGCGATCTTCTGGGGGGTAAGGTTCAGCAACCATGCCATCACGCCGGAATCAACCATGTGCATCTTGGGATGACGGGCGACGCGGGCGCCCAGGGTCGTGCCCCAGGCGGGCAGGCGCTGGACGAGGAAGACCGCTTCGAGCAGCTTGATGTAGTTCTCGGTGGTGGATTTCTCCAGTCCGGTGACGCCGCTGACGGCGGCGATGTTGAGAACCTGACCAGACCTTGCGGCCAGTTGACTGAGCAGCCTTGGTAGCATCTCGCGTTGGCGGACATGCGATAGGTCCAAGACGTCCTTGTCGATGACCAGGTTGACGTAATTGGAGTACCAGCGGGAACGCGAACGTCCGGGCGGTCGGCGAAGTGCCACCGGCATGCCCCCCGATGTCGCCCGGCTTGCGTACTCGTCGCGCGTAGTCGGCATCGGCGGTTCGGCGTTACCAATTCCCGCGCCGTCAAGGAGTCGGGTGACGAAGGTCTCGCGCTTGTTATCGATCTCCCCTTGGGACAGCGGCAGCATCTGGATGACATCGACCCGTCCGGTGAGTGCGTGCCCGGCCTGCGGCAATGTGGCGTACCAGGTCGAACCAGCTAGGACGTACCTCCCCGGACGCAGGTCTCGGTTGAGCTGTGCTTTGATCGCGTCCAGCAATTCGGGCACATGCTGGTACTCGTCGATCAGAACGGGTGCATCCGACTCAACAAACCGTGCTGGGTCGTTCCGCACCGCTGCTCGCGTCGCCGGGTCGTCGCAGTCGATCACCGGGCGCCGAAGGCGTTGCGCCAACTGACTCAGCAACGTGCTCTTGCCGACGGTGCGTGGCCCGTTCAGGACGATGACCGGCTCCTCGGCAAGACGGGCCTCAAGAACCTCAGCGAGCCGCCGCTCAGCCAGCCCAGTAAGCGCTCCTTGCATCCCTCCATACTGCTGAGATGTTCCGCGATCTCCGCATGTTAGTTCCGCATTTTCAGTCAAGATTTTCCGCAACTGCAGCCCACGGAGTCTGTCTTCTTGCGACCACGCCACCGGCTGTTCTTCCGCTCTGACCCGGGTAACTCAGGCTTTGGGCTAGGGGCCGAGGAGAGCGGCTGGGACGACTGCACGCGCCGCCGGCGGGATCGCCAAGTGGCCGGTACCGCAACCGAGATCGAGAACAATGCCGTGGCTGTCCAGGCCGAATGTCTGCGTCAGCCAGTCAATGACCTCAGGCTCGTCGCCTCGGCGGTACTTCGCGTAGAAGCCGACGACCTCGCCGCTGAAACCGGCGTTCATGACCTCAGCCCCTTGATTGGCCCCAGATGACCCGCAGGCAAGGCGTCCACCCGGCGAAGGGCGCCGGGGAGGCGAAACTCTCCGGCCATGGAGCGGACCAGTTCGGCCGCGTCGGGCGGCGGAAGGCCCGCCGACGTTACGTATAGCGGCCGCTTGGCGCTGCCACGTATGACAGGAACCGCGCGCGGCTGGCGCGAATCGGGTCTTGGCGACTCCTATGACCGACACGCCGAACTCTGCGTGCGCCCCGAGGCCGGGCCTGCCGTCCGGGTCCAGGGTGACGTAGCCGTCGATGACGAGCAGGTCAATGCCGTCGACCTTGGCTAGCACCGCTCGCGGCGGCGGCAGTTCGCGGCGGTAGAACTCGCCGGGCCGATAGGGAGCTACGTCCTCCACAAACTCGGTCGTCTCGCAGACGAGAGTCGAGAACGCAAAATCGCTCGCCAGGACCACTGCCGCCCGTGCGCCGCCGGACGGCGGGTAGTGGACATCGACGGCCGCGAACATCTCTCAAGCCCCCAGCTACGGTCTCAGCCGGGCAAGTATCTCGTCGGCGAGTTGGGATGAATTCATTTTGTCCGAACGGAGGGTGAGTGTCTCTTCCGGCTGACGGGCTGCGACATCGGGACGAGCAGCTTCTGCGCGTGGTGCCTGCGCAGCGCGAGGGCCGTCTCGATGACAAGCTCGCGCCAGCACGGCAAGTCCTGGAACCCGTGGGGACTGGGACCCATTCGCGCAGGATGTAGCCGACGTATTCGGGGTCGAAGAGGACTGCTTCGGGGAGGCGGCGGCGGAGTTCCTCGGCGAGCGTGGTCTTGCCCGCGCCGAAGCCGCCGTTGATCCAGATGATCAAGCGGGATCCTGAGAATCGCGGCCTCGCGGCCTGTTTCCTGACCAGACGAGCCGGTCGGCGAAGGCACCTCGTCCGGGCTGGCCGTGTGGATGATCGGCTCCAGCCCATCGGAGCGGATGAGCTCCGGGATCTTGTCGCGGACCAGCTTGCCCGGCTTACTCATCGCTCACCGAGTCGGAAAGTAGCGCCGGTCCGCCGTTCCTCGAGGGTGGCGAGCTGAGTCCGGAGCTGTTTCAGCTCGCGGTTGACGCGCGTCAGTTCGGTTCGTGCCTGCCGTTCCCGGAGGTACTGTTCACCTTGCCGAGTCCGCATGAGTTCCTCGACCTCGCGCCGGAGCAGTCGCGGCCACAGGTTCCCGTGCGTTGAGGCGGACCGGTACTGGAGGTTTCCCGCGTTGATAGCCGCGATGATCTCATCCTGCGTTAGCCCGTACTCCGAACGAGCCGTCTTATCGCTCAGCGTCGCGCCCTTACGGCTCCATTCTTCATTGTCGATTGCACCTTGTTATCTTGCACCGGGTCCTCGGGGCAGCCGGTTTCGCGCGTTTACCGGCGATCGGCGAGCTCGCTGAGGCGGGCGCCGATCACCGAGATGCCTGGCCGGGGCTCGCGCTCGTAGTACCAGGGCTTGCGGCGGCGCAGCGGTGCTTCACCGTACTCTTGCAGCGCATGCGAGTATCGCTTGTCGGCCGCCAGAGCCGGATCAGCGAACAGGTCGCGCAGCATTCCGTACTCGTTGTAGAAGTTCAACCCGTCGATCTCGTCGCAGATGATGCCGATGGCCTCGGCGTCGGCGCTGGCGAGCCGCCGGAGGGATCTTGACTCGCCGCACTTCCCGTCGACGTGGTGCGCTGCGCGGCTCCCAAGGTACCATAACGATATGGACACCTACAGTCTCGCGGCTGCGGCACGGTTGCTGGGGACGTCGGCTCCGCGCGTTCGGCGCGCCGTGAACCGTCTTGGACTGGCGGGCGGGCGAGATTCTGTGGGTGTCTTCCATCTGACCGAGCAGGAGGTCGACAAGCTAGCCCGCGAGCTAGGCGTCACTCCAGCGGTACCTGGCCTCTCGCGGACCGAGGCCCTGGTCCTGGCGGCGGTGTCGAGGTCGCCGCGTGGCGTGGCATCGGCGCGGGAGGCCGCGCGGCGGGCGGGAGTGAGCCCCACTGCCGCGGGACGCGCGGTGGCGCGGCTTTCGGCGCGGGGAATCATCACCCAGACGCCCATGATGCTCGCTAGGGGGCAGGCGAGCCGTGTGCTGGTCTACCGGGTTCGATTCGGAACGAATGAGTGGGCTGCTCTTGCCCCCGCCGTGGCGAAGATACGGCTACCCGGTCATGGAGGTCGCCGCCATGCCAAGACGGTCCCTCCGCACCTGCGGCACCTGTTCTGGAATACCGTTTCCTCCCAGCTAGACGTCTCGACTTCCGCAGGGTACATAGCGCGGCGGCTTATCACCGCCGATGACCCGGACGGCCTCGCCTGGGGAGCTGCCAACCTCCCGGCCGACGCCTGGGAGCATGCCGCTGCTACGCGGGGCCTTGATCCAGCCCACCAGGCGCTCGCCCGCAACCTGGCCAGGCACGCGCATGCCGTCGCCTGAACCGCTCCGGGCCTTCCTGCCGCCGGACACTGCGGCGACTTGGCGCGCCATCGCACCGCTCGTCCCGCCAACCGCGTATCTAGGCGGCGGAACGGCCATAGCGGTCCACTTGGAACACCGGACAAGCCGGGACTTGGACTTCTTCTTCCACCGCGAGAGCGTGGACCTCGACGAGCTTGCCCGGACGCTCGCCGCCGTCGGCCCATTCGCGGTCACCGAACGAGCCCCCGGCACGCTGAACGGCGTGTTCTTCGCTACTAGGGTGCAGTTCCTGCACGCGGACGAGGTACGCCCGCAGCGGCTGCTCGAGCAGCCGCAGGAGTTTGACGGCCTGCGGGTCGCGCAGATCAGCGACCTGATGGCGATGAAGCTCAAGGTCGTCGGCGACCGGGGCGAGCTGCGCGACTACTTCGACCTGATGACAATCGAGCAGCGAACCGGCCGCACCGTCGACGAGGGGCTGGCGCTGTTCCTAGAGCGCTTCCAGCCCGAGTTTCCCGACCAGGCGATCAACCACATCGTGCTCGGCCTCGGATACTTCGACGACGTGGATCCCGACGACGCTCTTCCTGCCTCCCGCCAAGATATCGTGGATTACTGGACACGAAGGCAGCCGGAAATCGTCGCCGCGCGCGGTCGCTGAGCTTGCGCTTCCAGAGGCGGCCTAGCGTGCCTACGCCTATGCCGTAGCAACGACTGCGGCGTGGTTGTGCAGGCTTGCCATGTCGGCGGCGACTCGGCCGGAATGCCAGCCCTCCGCGTCGGTAGCCCGGACCGCGTGGCTCCAGGTCAGCTTGTCGCCGAACATCGCGTCCACAGCGTCATCGACGGCCCGGTGGCGTGCGGCCAGGAACGGCACCAGGTCCTTGCCGCCGGCACTGGCTGTGGCCTGTTGCTCTGCGGCCTGTTGCTCCGCGTGGCCGGTAGCCTCGGACAGCCGCTCGCCGATGCGGACGGCGTAGGACACTAGGAACGACTGGCGGAACGCCCGCGTCCGGGACCGCCCGTGAGAGTCCCGCTTCGCCCCGGCCCGCAGCATCGCATGGTTCGCCTGGACGAGCAGCGACGTGAACAGCAATTCGACCGCGTCCAGGTCTGCCGGAAAGCCGATCACAGTGACCAGGCCCAGTTCCCTGGACCAGATGATGCGGCAACGATTGGCCTGCGCGACGGTCATCAGCAGCGACGTCTTGGGTGCCTCGTAGGGGTTGTCCACGGCGATCCGCCGCCCGCACGGTTCCTCCGTGTGTCCCGACTCGGCGGCCAGCAGCGCGTAATCGATGCTGTACTTGGCCATCAACTCCTGCGCGCGAGCCGACAGGGCCTCCGCTTCCTCCGCGAATTCCGTCGATTCCGCCTTGACGAGGAGCGCCCGGATCTTGCCCAGCAGCCGTTCGTCGGCGGGCTCGGCACGCGCCTGCTCGGTCGGCCGGGCGGTTCCTGGCAGCGGGAGTAGCTGTTCCAGCAGGAGCAGATGCTGGAGCATGTGCAGTGTTTCGATCGCGTCGGCTATCAAGCCCCGCAGGCCGGCGTCGGCCAGACCCCGCCCGCGACAGGCATCCAGGTACTCCGCGTCGCTTCCCCACCAGGTCCCGGTCGTGCCGAGCGCGGCCACCTGGGCAGCCCAGCGGGCATCCACGGTGGCGGCGGCGTAGCCGCGCATTTCGGCCGCGATCATGTCCGCGATTATCGCCACGTGCGTACCTGAAAGCTGCCGGCCGACATGCCTGGCCAGCTCGGCCGGCTGCCAGCCATGCCGCCAGGCGGCCGTCACCGACAAGCGCAGGAATTCAACGAGGCTCCGGCTAACCGCCCGCGTCCAGCCGGGCGTCCGCTCACTCGCGAGCTGTTGAAGACACCTGCCGTAGGCATCCTGCTTACCACCGCAGACCGCGAGCGCCGCTTCCCCGACCAGGGAGGCCACCAGCTCTTTCTCCGACGGAACGCGCCCTGGCCCCGGCTGGTATCCCGCCTCGTTACCGGGAGACGATGCGGCCTGGGTGACGTGCTGCCGCTGCCGCTGCCGCTGGCGTTCCGTAGCCTTCTTTAGCCGCCGCTGCCTGTTCGCCTTCCCCACGTCGAGAATCCTCTCTGGCATGAAACCCGCTTCCGACCCGGCCATGATTCTGCCACCCGCCACTGACAATAAAGCGCTCATCGCGTCTTCCGGCGCGCCGGACTATCTCGTAGACCGTAAAGATCATTTTCTGGATTGAGCTGGTCAGGCGACCCTGATCTGAGTGTCGGACAGGGCCCGATACGACCGCGGTCGCTGCATGCGCGGGGATCCGCGGTGGTTCAGGCGACCCTGTTGTGGCCCTGTTGGGAAGGTTCGCGATCGTTCGGCAGGCGGTTCGTAGCTGACCCAAGCGTAGGCAACCCCGTTTGCGACGTCGGCCCGAATGATAACCGTACTCAGACCGAGACCGTGACCACCCAAATCCTGGCAACCTACATTTGCGGCGCGCACCCAGTCTCCCGGCGGAGGCGATGGGTGACCAGTTCGATCGGCGGCTGATAACCGCGGGCGCTGTTGATGTTGCGCCGCAGCGCCTGGTTGAGTCCCGCAATGTCGGTGCCGGCCAGGCCGCCAGAGCTGATAATCACCGTCTCGCACAGGAATGCCATGTCGTTCATGCATCCCATGACGCTGCGGTCAGCGGTCTTGGCGAAGATCACCTCCTGTGGCTCCAGGCCGCCGAAGGTCTCCGTCGCTAGATGCTCGCGTAGCAGTTCGCGCCTGATGAGGCTAGTGACCAGGTCGCCGGTGTCACGCAGGCCTGCCGCGCGGACGTCGGCCTCGAAGACCGTAAACAGTGTGGCGGCGTGGGTGAGAAGCAGGCACTTGCGGCCGTTGAACCACCGCAGGTTCGCGTACCAATCCTCACCGTCAGGCGCCCTATCTGCTAGCTGCCGTGCCCCGATGACGTCCAGGAGCTTCTTCGTGCAACGCAGGATCACCGGGCAATCCTATGGACCCGCGTCGGCGCCGATCACACGGCGGGGAGGGATCGCACGCCCCTACCCCAGCAGTATCAGCTGCCGTAGATCTGGACTTCAAAAGCTGGCCAGCCAGCCCGCGTTAGCGGCAAAGGTCGGCGTCCCTAATTCGCGGACGATGTCGACGCTGTCGGGCTCGAAGTCGGCGTGGAGGTCGACGGCGTCGTTGACGGCGCTGGGCTTGAAGGCGAAGGCGAAGGCGAAGGCGTGGGCGAGGCCGACGTCGAAGGCGTGGGTGCAGGGGTGGTCGACGGCGGCGTAGTGTGAGTCGCGCTCGGCGTCGGCGTCGGCGTCTTGGACGCAACCGGGCTCGGCTGCGTCGCAGACGGGGACGGAGACGGCCTAGACGAGCTCGACGACGGGGACGCACTAGTCGGAGTCGGCTGAGCCGAGGACGACGTGGGCGATGACGAAGGCTGGACCGTGGTCGGCACAGGCAGCGTCGGCGTTGCGAACGATGGCGTGGGCGTCGCGGTCACGCCAGCAATCGGGGGCAGGCCTCCCGAGGAACTTCTGATCGCGCTGGGAGCCGCTCGCCCGGAGGCCTCCGCGGAGCCGATCATCTGCGGGTTGCCGCTGCTGCTCAGGTTGCCGCTGCTCGGGGCCTTCGACGAAGAGAAGGAGGTACCCCGAGGCGCGGAGGCCGCCGGGCTAAGGAGAAACCCCGGCTGCACGAAGCCGAGCACCAGCAGTGCCGCAAGCGATCCGCCGCCGGCCATGGCCGCACGCCGCGCGTTGACCCCGCGAGTCGCCACAGGGGCGGCGCCTCGGTGGGTACCGCGACTGCCGCCGAAGCGGAGGCCGGCTGGTGCGCCGACGTGGGACCGCCCGGGCGCGGGGAGAGTTCGCAAGTCCTCGATGACCTGCTCGTTCAGTTCGGCGCTCGCCAGGATCGGCAGCAGCTCCTGTGCCCACCGCACCATGCAAGCGTCACGCCGGTCACGGCAGGCATAGCACTCGGTCACATGGCGCGTCACACTCAACCGCAGGTCGGCGGGCAACACCACATTCTCGCGCCGAACACTCTCGCGCATACCCCCGTCACGCTGAGCATCAGCCATGAGCTGCAGGACGTACCCGCACCCGGGAGTCTCGCCACCCAGCGGGTCCGGGGCAGCTTCAGCGGCCGCGAGCGCGGTGACCTCGAACGCCCGCAGTATCGCTTCACGGTTCTCACGGCGCAGCCGACGGGCTTCCGCGGCGTCGGTGCCCAGTTCCCTCGCGGCGTTCCGGCTGTCCAGAGCCCTTCGCACGAACAAGTCGTACATCTGCTGCCTGGGTTCGGGCAGCGTAGCCACGATCTGCTCCAGCCAGTGCCGCAACGACGCCCGCCTCGCCGCGGAACCCCGCATATCCGGCTTATCCAGCCCACCAGCCTCGATGCTGGCCTGCAGCGCTCGCCAATTGATGGCGTTGGTCCCGGCCGTCGGTCCAGACGCGAGCTCGGCGTGGTCCGCGATGCCAAGCAGCCAGTCCCGCAGGAAGTCCGGATGCACCAGCTTCGCCGGATCAGCCATCGCCAGATAGGCGACGACGAAAAGGTCACGGGCAGCGCTGACTGCGGCGTCGGCATCGGGCCACAGCCGTTCGGTGTACCGGGCCAGCACCGCATCGCGATGCTCGCGGACCACGCCGTCGAACACCGCCGCGCGATCCCGTTTGGCGACAGCCTGCCTGAACCGCCTGACTAGCGCGGCATCGGCCTGTCCCCGGTCGTTCCCTGTTATAAACCCCACTCCATTCACAGACGCCACACCAAGCATCAACGTATGACTATAAGCGACAGGCTGCTCCTATCAGGCACTTTTCGGACGATCGCTGTCCACGAGCCACTGACCGGCCGTCACCGCTTCTGCCCCTTGTTATCCGGAACGGAGGGGTGGCGACTGCCCTCCGTCAGCGTTCATCGCGGCCTGTGATCAGGGTTCGCGGAACAGGGCGCGTGTGACGTAGGCGCCCATCGCCTCCGGCAGGTCAGCCGGGTGCCGTCGGGAGGCGGCCGCGCTGACCGCGGTGAGTGTCGCGGTGCTGGCGCGCGCGGCGCGGCGCAGGTCGGTCGCGTCAAGGCCGGCGACGGTGGACTCGATGCCCGGTGGCAGGTTCCCTGGGTCGTGGTCGAGCACCTGCGAGAGGCCGTGCCATGGGTACATCGCGCCTTGCGCCGCCGCCCACAGTGCCCAGATACGATCGCGTGCCTCGTTCAGCCGGCTGTGGGCTTCCCACAGCGATCCGCGTAGCAGGTACTTGTCGGTGTCGATCAGCGCGCACCAGCCGAGGAATGCCCATTCCCTAACCTGATCGCCGGTGACCGCGTACGCGGCCAACGCCTCACCATCGGGTGCGCTGCCGCCGGCTGGCACCTGGGCGGATGCCTGATACAACGGGATGAAGTCCGGGGCGCCCCCACCGGTGCGCCGCACCTTGATCTCGGCCTCGGCCACGACCGCCAGATCGAGTTGGGTACCGTCGGCGAACTGCGCGAAGATCCGCCGCGCGAACTGGTCGGCGGGTCCGGTCCTATGCCGCAGCACGTCGACGAGCTGCCCCAGTTCCGGCAACGCCCCCACCACCAGCGCTTCCACGGTTTCCACCCGCTCGGCACCTGCCTGCCCGCGTTCGGCCGCGACGCCAAGCGCGGCGTCGATGTCCGAAAGCGCGTCGGCCGCGCCGCGGCCCAGCGAGCATCCGACAAGCAGAGATGTCGCCAGCGGCCAGGCCTCGCACCGATCGACGAGGCCAGCCATGACGCGCCGCTGCGCGGCGAGCTCGTCAGGCAGCGCCGCAAGCCAGGCCCGCCCGGCCAGCGTCGCGGTATCGCCTGGTCCGGCCGCCACCCGCACCGCCTCTCGCTACATCAAACCCCATCGTCTCTACCGTCGGGATACTAAGGGATGTGGATGACGACGCCTGCCAACCCGCGGTACCAGCTCACCAGACTCTATCCAGTGAGCTGCTGGGGTTCGCCCCGGAGGCCCGGGTGCTCATCATCAACGCCGACGACTTCGGCATGTACCACGCGGTCAACGCCGCGGTCATCCGCTCGATTGAGGAAGGCGTCGCCAGCTCGTGCAGCCTGATGGCGCCGTGCCCGGCGGCGCGGGATGCCGTGAGTCTGCTCCGCCAGCATCCGCAGATCCCCTTCGGGATCCACCTCACGCTGGTGTGCGATACGCCCAGCTGCCGGTGGGGGCCACTGACCGCGAAGGAAGAAGTGCCGTCGCTGCTAGACGAGACCGGCGAGCTGTTCACCCCTAATCGCGTTCCGGCCCTGCTCGCCCAGGCTCGCCTGGACGAGGTAGAACGCGAATTCCGCGCACAGGTCAACGCTGTTGCCGACGCCGGGCTGGAGCCTACCCACCTGGATTGGCACTGTCTGGCTGACGGCGGGCGGGACGACATCTTCGACGTGACCGTGGCGCTAGCCGCTGAGTACGGTCTGGCTGTTCGGGCCTGGCTCGATCCCGCACGCCGCAAGCTGCGGCAACGAGGGTTGCCCGTCACAGATCACGATTTCCTTGATAGCTTCCGCCTCGATACCGACGGGAAGAACGCGCACTACATGAGGCTGTTGCACGACTTGCCGCCCGGGCTAAGCGAATGGGCGGTGCACCCCGCACTGGGCGATCAGCAGTCACAGACGATCGATCCTGGCTGGCAGGTGCGCCAGACCGACTACGAATTCCTGACCTCGCCAAAGGCCGGCGCAATCCTCCACGACGAGCGGATCACCGTGATCAGCTACCGGGGCATCCAGCAAGCCTGGTCTCGCGGCGCTGGAGCCGCGTAGCTAGAAGCGCTCTCGCTGCGTGCGCTGGAGGGTGAGTTCGATCGGCATCTGGTAACCACGGGTACCGATGGGGTCGCGGCGCAGCCGGTCGTTGATGCCATCGATGTCGGCTGCAACCAGACCGCCATCCTCGCCGATCATGAACTCGCACAGCAACGCCATGGCGGTCATGTGCGCAAGAACGCTGCGGTCGGCGGTCTTGGCGAGGACGACCCCCGCTGGATCCAGGCTGCCAAACGTGTCCGCCGGCAGTTCCTCCCTCGCCAGTTCACGCGCGATCACAGCGGTGACGAGGCGGCCTGTGTCACGCAAGGCCGCTACCCGGACGTCGGGTTCGAGGACAGTGAAGAGCGTGGCGACGTGCGTGAGCAGCAGGCACTTGCGGCCGTCGAACCAGAGCAGGTTGGCGTACCAATCCTCCGCGTAGGGTGCGTCGTTGGCCAGGTGCGCGGGCTTGATCGCGTCGAGGAGTCTCCTGGTGCATCGCAGGATCACTGACCGATAGTACGGCGAACCCGCTGGACAGGCTCTGGTTCGGGCGCTCGCTGCGACAAACCGACGCCGACCAGCCACCCAGAGCTGTTCCTCTTTCCGACCTGGGGCGCCGTGCAGGAGTATGTAGAGAATGACAGCGCGGCCACAGACCTAAAGTCACTAGTCCGCCTCGTCGACGCGCACGGCGCGGAGACGGTCATCCAAGCGGTGCGTCGACTGTCCCCTGAAGACGACGCCCAGGTCACGGTCTCCACGGCCCACAAGGCGAAGGGGTGGGAGTGGGCCAGCGTCCGCATCGGACCTGGCTTCGGCCCCCCAGCCGTCGGGGACGGCCAGAAACAACCACGGCTCAGCCTGGAAGAGGCCCGCCTGATCTACGTCGCCGTCACCCGGGCCAAGCGCACGCTCGACATCTCAGGCCTCGCATGGGCAGACAACTATGAGAAGGCAATAGCCCAGGCCGGCAAAGGACCGGCGGGAGCTGTAGAGTAGTCGACTATAGACGACGGAGGACGGGTGAGAGCGATCAGTTGAAAGGCGTGAAACCACTGCTGGTGGCCTCCTTCATCGCTATGGCGGCGGCTGGATGGCATTGGGCGAAGGCAACCGAATACGCCCGCAAGAAAGAGAGCCTAGACACCCGCGAACGCGAGCTAGTCGCCGATCTTGCTCGGGCAGAACGCGAGAACCGGTCACCGCGGCTGTTTCCTGGAAGGGTCTACGAGCTGACCTTTTCGATGCTCGAATACGCCGTGCTCGGCGAACTGGACCGTCTGAGGGCTTTGATCCAAGCCCAGAACCAGAAAACTTGCCAGTTGGTTCTTGACCAGTGCCTGACCGTGGCCGACTGCATTCTCGGGGGCAGGTCCTCCAGATGGCCGCCCAGCGATGACGATCTGCGCATGATCGCGGCGATTACCAGCAGCAGCATGGAGAACCCGGAGTACGGTCAGGCGGTCGCGAACCCCTCAGCCGCGATCGTCGACCCCGCCATATACGATTACCTGTCGCGCGCCGTCGTCGGTGGCGAGCGACTTGATGACGTATTCCCTGCCGGAGACGCCGCGGTCCTGCCGGTGCTGATCACCGCGGCGATGCTGGTCGCCTTCTTCCCAGCCCGGCCCTGGCAGGGGCACCTTGAGCTGATCTGGAAGCTGGAAACCGACGACGGCGTGAACTGCTCGGCTCTGCGCTGCGCGCAGCTCCGCCTCCGGCGGACATCCGCCACCGCGAAACCGGAAGATGACAAGTAAGCGGCCAGGCAAACCCTCGGTCGGCTGGGACCATAGGACGCATGCGGTACATGCGTGCAGTGCAAAAGCTCAGGCTTGTCGCCGAGGAGTGCGAAAGGGCCGGCCATTGGCCTCCGGAGGAGGAGCCGTTCCTCGTCTCGATGTACGCGTTCGGCGACGTGCTGGAGGGCGCCGATCCCCTGGAAGCGGTACAGGTCGTCGGCGTGATCCGGGTGATGCCCGAGGAAGCTCCCTGGGGTTCAGAACCCCAGGGAACCGCCTGGCTGGCCGACATGCTGCGGCTGAGCAAGGGCGGCTACGAGTGCTGGTGGCGCTCCTACCTGGACCCGGTGTGGAATCACTACATCCGCTCGCCCGTCCGGATCTGGTCTCAGGACGGTCCCGACACGGAAACTCTCGACGCCCTGGCCGAACGCCGCTTCTCCGACCTCCGCCGCCTGACCGCGTCACCGGTCGACGAGCGCCTCCAGGCACGCGACGACCTAGATGCCGCCCTCCGTCACCTGCGCCAGGTTCACGACTCGTACTGGGATGACGACTGGCGCCGTGACCATCGCGGCGGCGGTCGTTACCCCGAGCACCAGCTGTGGGAGGCGGTCTACGGCTACCTGAACCTGCTCGACGCGACCACCTCCGTGCCTGGACAACAGGCGAAGCCTGCCACGTAACGATGTGGAGGCCGCGGTCACCGACCTCGGCCTGGCCGAAGAGTGGTACGGCAAGTTCAACCGCGAGGCACAACCCCTGCCCGTGCTTGACCTGCGCGAATCGCCATGCGCCTGGGCCTGCTCCGCAAGTACAAAGGCACGCTCCTAGCCACCCCCCCGCGGCCAGAACCTGCGCGCCGATCTCGTGGCCCTGTGCCGGCTGGCAAAGAAGCGACGGCACACCGCTGACGAAGTGGGACGCCCGCGACGCCGCGGCGGACACGCACGTGGCCCTCATCCGCCTAGGCGCCCCCGCCCCAAGACCTGCACGGCCCGGGCCCAGATCAGCCAACCCCTGACGGCGCGACATTCGCCCACGCCGCCTCCTAACCTGGCCCGCATAAGATTCAATTCATTTATCCCGAACGAACCGCGCCGCCTCTGGGACCGCCGCACCAACGCGTAATCCGTTTCGCAACCCAAGCAGCCCCGAGACCTGCGCTTTAATTACCCGGCACGCCGGTGAAATGCTGGCGCTGCGACCACTGGGCACATCAGCATCCGCCCCTGCAGCCAATGCCGACAGCGCGGCTCCTCGCCCTAGGACCGAGGCTCGCGGAAGGGCTAGCGCCGTGGCGGAACCGAGAAGAGGCCCTGGCGGCGGCCCGCCGCTGGCTGGAAGACTCAATGGCCGCCGCGGCAACCGGAGACGGCGCGCTCGGCGAACTAGCCGTGGCCACGCACGTGTCTCGCCGCGGACCGGGCGAGCGCTCGTACACGCAGCCGACGCCTGGGCGCGCGACCACGGCCTGGCGAACCACACCCTGCACCCACCCGCCACCTAACAGGCCTGGACTACCGCCTCAAGGGCGAGAACCGCCTGAAAGAGAAGGTGTCCGACGAACTGGAGGCGAGGCCAGGGCTGAACGCTGGACAAGCTCTGTCATCGGTCCCCGATGCACTGAGGTTCACCTTCTGCTATGACCAGGAGCGCTACACTTCCGGAGTCCGCGTCGACTTGGCACGTCTGCACGCGGCAGGTTTCGAACTGGCCAAGCCGCTAAAGAACTCTTGGTCAAGCGACCAGTACAAGGGCATCAATACTCAGTGGCGTGAGCCAGAGACCGGCCAGGGTTTCGAGGTACAGTTCCACACCCGCGCGAGCTTCGAGGCCAAGCAACTTTCTCACGACGCCTACGAGAGAATCCGAAGCCCGCAAACCTCTGAACTCGAGTTGGACGAACTGACGGATTTCCAACGTCGGGTCTGCGGCATGATTCCGGTTCCTCTTGGAGCCCGTGAGATCCATAACCCTCCACGGAAGGAACACGATGGCTGAAGAGGTCACCTATTACGCGCTTGTCGACGACTACAGCAGCCGCGACAAGCCTGGTGGGGTTGTCCGGAGGGTTAAGCACGATCGAGGCCAACGCGACGAAGCGTTCACCAAGGATCTCGTGTGGAAACGGACACCTTTGCTATACGCGGCCGAACGCGGCGACACGATGAACGACTTCGTGCCGATCACCGAGGCAGAGGCCATGCGAATCGTTGACCGCATCCGCCTGGAAGCCGCATCGGGCTGACCCCCAGCACGGCTCCGACCGAGAAGGAGCGTTCGTCCCCGAGCGAGAGGTGCCCGGACTCATTGCCGCACAATAAGAACCGAAGAGAGACCGCCCCAGCTCATGGTTGCCGTTTCCAGCCGGAGCGGCACCTGGTCGGCTTGGTCTAGCTGATGCCACGCTGTGCCAAGCCGTACGCTCAGCGTTTCTTCCGGGGATCAGTGTGCTGGTTAGGGCACAATGAGGACGGATCTGGACGATCGGCGTCGTCGCACGGTGGGAGGTGGGAGTTGTGAGCGTGGACCGATTCGGGACGCTGCTCTACGGCATTGGGCAAGCGGCAGAGTATCTGTCGGTCCCCTCATCCACCCTGACGACCTGGGCCTACGGCTACGAGCGACGGCGAGGAGCAGGCGTACGTCCCTTCCAGGCTGAGCCGATTATCACGGCGGTAAGGCCAGAACACCGTAGCGATCCAGCAGTGCCGTTCATCGGGCTAGCGGAGGCCTACACGCTCGCAGCGTTCCGAAAGGCTGGTGTTCCCATGCAGCGGGTCCGCCCTGCCCTTGACGTGCTGGCAACTGAGCTAGGGCTGGAGCACTCGCTGGCGAGTAGGCGGCTCTACACAGACGGCGCGGAGGTCTTGTACGACTACGCGCAGCATGCAGGGGACACTCCTGAAGGTGAGTCCGCGCGTGAGCTCGTCGTGGTCCGAAACAACCAGCGGGTCTCTAGCGAGATCGTGCAGCAGTACCTGCAGCGGATCGACTTCGCGGGCGACGGGTATGCCCAACTAATCCGTCTTCCGCAGTATCAGGTCGCAGAAGTGACCGTCGACCCTGATCACGCGTTCGGGCGGCCGAGGTTTGCCCGCGGCGGCGCCAGTGTCGATGACGTGATCGAGCTGTTCACGGCAGGAGAGCCGGTAGATACCGTCGCCGGGGAGTTCGGCTTGTCGCGCGACGAGGTTGAGGACGCCATCCGTGTCATCACGCGAGCAACAGCCGCCTAGGTTCTTCCTGGACCGGAGCCTCGGCCGGAACGCGGTGCCAAAGGCCCTTTGCACGGACGACTGGGATGTCATTACCCTTGCCGAACACTACGGAGTTCCTGCCGACGAGCAAGTAGCCGATGTCGATTGGATCGAGGAGGCAGCCAGACAAGGCTGGCCGATCCTGATGAAGGATAAGCGGATCCGTCACCGCCGGCCGAGATCAACGCAGTTGTCGCGCATAAAGCCCGCTGCTTCGTAATCACCAGAGGTGATCTTCCATCTGCCGAGATGGTCACCGGGTTCGTCGCCAATAGAGCTGCCATCCTTGCGATCACTGCGCAACCTGGGCCGTATATCTACTCGGTCCAGACCGACCGGCTATCGCGTCTTTATCCGTGACACTGAGTAGAGGCCGCGACAGCACAGCTTCAGGGCTGCCCCGGTGCGCCAACATTGAAGCGGCCCTAGTCCACCGCACCTAACCGGGAGGTGAAGTGGGTTGGAATTCATCATCCCCCAACATCCCTATCCTGCGCCTCGCTCCCCCTCCCCGCTTCCGGCCCGGAGGAACGGCGCGTCCAGCCAACGAGTGCCTGGCCCGACTGGCAGCCTCCGACGCTGATCAGTTGCCCATGGCCTTGACGTTTCTGTCCCTCTATCACTCCCGCGTCTTCGACGCTATCCTCAACGCGGTCGAATCCTCCACTGAGATCGGTGCCGAAGACGAAACGACAGGCGGGGAGCCCTTCTGCGTTCTTTGCGGCGCTCCCGTCGGTATCTTCCTCGCCCATGGGAGTACCGTCATTACCGTGGCGTTCTCACCGCCACTAGCAAACCCAGGCCCTTGGCATGCGTGCCCTTAAACCACATGCCAGCCCTTGTACATCTGCTGCCGGGGTTTCGGGCAGCGTGGCCACGATCTGCTCTAGCCAGTCCCGCAACCATGCCCGCCGCGCCGCGGAACCTTGCATATCGGGCTTGTCCGGCACATCAGCAGCGATGTCGGCCTGCAGCGCTTCCCACTACCCGATCGAACACCGCCGCCCGGAACCGTTTTGCAATAGCCTGCCTGAACCGCCTGACCAGCGCGGCATCGGGCTGCCCCCGGTCGCTCGTCGCTATGAACGCACTCCATTCGTGGCCAGCCGGACCCGCCGACCAGCAGGATGCCACAGCGAGCCCGCCAAGTTCCTATAAGGGGAAATCCAAGCCTTCGGTCGGATACTTCCGCTTTCCACGTCTGACAATCATGAAAGATCAATCATTTTCACGGAACGGATCCGTGCCGTCTGCCGACCGTCGGCGTGAGCGTCGAACTGGGGGAGCCGCAACCATCCGTTCGAGCTACATATGAGAGCGACTGACGCAGGCCCGCCCAAAGAGCGGACCTCAGCCGGCCGCCAATGGGGGCGCTCTCCGTGAATCGCTCGCCTACGCGGGAATCGCCGAAGTCAGCGGCCCCGACGTCAGCTATTTCGCGGCACCGCGGGCGCGGGCGAGGGTGTCTGCCCGGCGCAGTGCGTCGGGAAGGCGGAACTTCCCGGCCATCGCTCGGACCAGGTCGGCCGCGTCGGCCGGCGCTACCCCGGCCGACG
>Ga0210390_10000208_pt1 | contig 63614 bp, 57 predicted proteins | sample IncBWH11OmetaG_FD_161050 | JGI IMG/M metagenome (GOLD analysis project Ga0210390, IMG submission 161050) | Forest soil microbial communities from Barre Woods Harvard Forest LTER site, Petersham, Massachusetts, United States - Inc-BW-H-11-O ...
CGCTACCACCGGCGCATTTACAACATCTGTTACCGGTTTGCGGGCTCGGGGGACGACGCGCAGGACCTCACCCAGGAGGTCTTCATTAAGATGTATCGCACGCTTCAGTCCTATGACGTCGAGCGCGGGGCGTTCATGACCTGGGTAACCACCATCACGCGAAACCTCCTGGTCGACCACTTCCGCAAGAGCAAGCAGGATCGCATGACCGATTCGCTCGACGCGCCGCTGTCCGAGCACGAAGATGCCATGCCGTTGAGCGATCAGATCCACGACACTGCCCGCACACCGGATGCTCGGGCTCAAAGTGTTGAAGTCAAGGAAACGGTACACAAAGCTTTACAGAAGCTGTCTCCGGATTTGCGAGAAGCTGTGATTCTGCGGGATCTGCAAGACATGGATTACAAAGAAATTGCCACCGTACTCAAGGTTCCAGAGGGAACCGTGAAGTCAAGAATAAATCGCGGGCGAGCGGAACTTGCGCGTCTGCTACAACGTACATATAAACAGGTGATGTGATGGCAGCAGACAACAAGAACGGTATGCAGTGCGGCGAGTTCGATGCTCTTCTGAGCGAAGCGCTCGACCAACGGCTGAGCGGGGACAAACTGGAGAGCTTCCAGGCTCATGCCCCGGTTTGTCCGATCTGCGGGCCGCTGCTGGCTGAAGCCGATGCCGGGCTGCGCTGGCTGCACGAACTGGTGGAAGTCGAGCCTCCCGTCACCCTGATGGACAGTATCCTGGCGGCGACAAGTGGACTAAGCACTGCTCGCCTGCACGGAACCGCGAGCGCTCAAGCCGATACTTCATGGCTCGATCGCGTGCAGGATTGGGCGAATATGGTGGTCAGCCCGATCCTTGGCGTTGCCAAGCAGCCGCGTTTCGCCATGTCGTTTGGCATGGCATTCTTTTCGCTCTCCATCACGATGAGCCTGGCGGGGGTCAAATTAGCCGACGTTCGTCATGCCGATCTTCGGCCCAGCGCCATCCGCCGCAACTACTACGAGACGTCCGGCAAAGTTGTGAAGTACTTCGAAAATATCCGCTTCGTCTATGAAGCCGAATCGCGTATGCGTGAGTTCAAACGAGCCACCACGCCCGTCGAGCCCGCGCCACAAGAAGAAGAGAAAGACAAACATCATCGGAACGACAACACCAGTGGACAGCCCGAACCCAGACAGGATCGCAACTACAGTCAAGAAGGGAGCCAGGTGATACTTGCCTCCCTTTCAAATGACCCACCTGTAGTGATACTGGCCACACACAGGAGGTTTTCATGAACTGCGCCAACCATCCCGATATTGCGCCAGTCGCGTATTGCCGCACTTGCGGCAAGCCGCTCTGCGCCAATTGCACCCGCGACGTGAAGGGTGTGATCTATTGCGAGAATTGCATTGCCGATCGGCTGCAGGGCGTCCAGCCCGCAGTCTTGCCGCCTGCGGCAGGATTCGTTTCATCCGCACCCGCGCCAGTGTCGTCAAGTTCGGGCCCGAATCCCGCCGTAGCGGGTATTCTCGCCGGATTCTTTCCCTTCGGCGTGGGCGCTGTCTACTGCGGCCAATATGCGAAGGGGCTGTCGCATCTGGTGGTCTTCACGCTGCTGGTGTGGGGCGAGACGGTTGTCGACAACGCTGGCATCAATACGATTCTCGGCCTCGGAATCGCTTTCTTTTATGTGTGGCAAATCATCGATGCAGTGCGCACCGCTAAAGCGATTCAGGCGGGGCAGCCCGCTCCTGATCCGTTCGGGTTAGCGCAAGCTTTTGGCGCCGCCGAGCCATCGGCGCCGGGACAGCCGATGCAGCCAGTTCAAGAAACGGAAGGAATGCAAGCTTCCAAGGTTCCCACGGCAGCCGTGGTTCTCATTGGTCTCGGTGTCTTGTTTCTATTGCAGACCGCAGGAGTCTTCGATTTCGGATGGGACCGGGTCTGGCCATTCTTTCTGATTGGCCTTGGAGTTTGGATGTTTGCCGTCCGCGAAGGCTGGGTTGGTTCGCGGCGCAATTCCTACTACCGCACTGGTCGCAGACGAACCCTGGTTGGACCGGTCGTCCTGGTGACGGTGGGATTTCTCTCGTTGCTCGAAAGTTACAACGGCCCGCGCTGGCACCGCACCTGGCCGGTGCTGCTTTTGGCCATCGGAATAACCAAACTGTTGGAGAGTAAGACGCCACCCCCAGCATCGCCCATGCCCCCGGCGCCAGGACCAACGGGCAGCGTGAGCAGCGACGTTCAGGCGCCCGCCAGTGAGGTGAGAAATGGCTAGCCCAGTGCAAGTTCCTCCGCCTCGTTACCGGCGCTCGTTCTCCGGTCCGATCATACTCATTGCTCTTGGCACCGTATTTCTTCTGGGAACCATGGGCGTGCTGGACTGGCACAATCTCGGCCACTGGTTTGCCCACTATTGGCCGGTGCTGCTCATCATCTCGGGCGTGATCAAGCTGATCGAGTATCAGCAAGCGCAAAGAGAAGGAACGCGCGCATCCGGGATCAGCGCAGCTGGAATCTTCCTGATCATTGTCATCATCGTCGTCGGGCTAACTGCGACGCAAGCTTCCCGCTTCAACTGGGGACAGCTCCGGGACCAGATCGACATCAACGATGACGGCGATTTTCCGTTCTTCGGATCCAAATACAACTTTGACGACCAACTCTCTCAAGCCTTCCCCGCCGGAGCCACACTGCACGTGAACGACATACGCGGCGCAGTGAATATCATTGCTTCCGAAGATGATCAGATCCGCGTAGTCGTGCACAAGCGCATCAGCGCCGAGAGCGAAGCACAGGCTGACAAATGGAACGCCAGCACGAAACCGCAGATCACCGTCAGCGGCAGCGTTGTCACCCTGAACGCGAACAACCAGGGCGCTGGCGATCATTGGGTCGCTGAAGATTTGGATGTAACTCTTCCCCGCAAAGCTGCGGTTGTCCTCTCCACGCGCTACGGGGACGTCAGCATCATCGGCCGTGAGGGCAATCTTGACATCAGCAGTCAGCACGGCGATGTCACCACCACTGACATCAACGGCAAAGTCAGCCTCACCCTGGAACACAGCTCCGCCCGGATTTCACAGGTGGCCTCCGATGTTTCTATCCAAGGACGCTCCAACGACGTTTCCATCGAGGACGTTAAAGGCGCGGTGCACCTCGATGGCGAGTTCATGGAAAGCGTGAAGCTGGCGAAGATCAGCCAGCCCGTGATTTTTAAGTCATCGCGCACCGACATGGATTTTTCGCGGCTCGACGGCGATCTCGATCTCGACTCGGGCGACCTGCAGGCGTCGGATTTGGTTGGTCCCCTGCGCCTGAATACGCGATCGAAAGACATTCGCTTGACGGGAGTCTCCGGCGACGTGCGCCTGCAGGATGAAAACGGCTCGGTCGAACTGCGCATGAACAAGATGGGCAGTATGCAGGTCGACAATCGCAAAGGCGACATCCAGATTTACTTGCCCGATAAAGCGGGTTTCCAGGTCGATGCGCGGGCGCGCAACGGAGAAGTCCAGACCGATTTCGACCAGTTAAAAGTCGACAACTCGAACGACCAGGCAGTCGCCACGGGGACGGTCGGCACAGGCGGACCGCACGTTGTGATCAACAACGAGCACGGCACCATCGAGATTCGCAAGACGTCGTCGCTGGCGGAAGCGCCTGAGCCACCTGCTCCGCAGAAGGCGCCGAAAGCTCAGAAAGCACCTCGCGCGACTGAGCCGCCGAAAGCCCCGCAGGTCACGGAGAACTGACACGGATCTGACTTTAGCGTTACATCCCTGAAATTGCTCAAGGTACAATCTCGGAATCCATGATCCTGCCCGTTCCCGCACGTATCCTGCGCGTCCCAGCATTATCCCTAATGTTGTTTTTGTCAGTCATGGGTAAGGCACAACCGCAGTCCACGCAAAATCTTCCTCTTCGTCTGCACGGCGAAGTTCACCGCACCGAGAAATTTGAGAAAGAGATCGGGCGTCGCCTGGTCTTCCGCCTGGCTCCCGGCGAGTTCGGCTGGGAGATCGAGGTTGGCCCGAAGGACAGCGCGGATAACTTTATGGATTGCGTGAACGAGCCTCTCCATGGCATCACTCCCTTTCAAATCGAAGGTTGGCTGTTCCGCAACGACGACAACACCGCGCCCCGCAAAGCCTCTGAAATGCTGACTCCGGGCATCGGCGAAAAACGCGAGTTCAAATTCGTGCTGACCGCTGCCGATGAAGCCAAGTCCTGCGCCGATGTGGAAAAAATGGAATATAACTACGATGAGAAAGACCCCGAGCATATGGCCGCCACGAAACGCTTCGGCATGTATGCCGGAGGCGATGGCTCCGTCACCGTTACAAGCATGACCTTGGGCAATCAAACCCGGCGTTCAGGCCTGGGTCGAGTCCATGCAGTTTGAGGCGACTTTCTCGTTCCGCACTGCGTCACTAGGAAAGCAGATGCACTGACTCCTGCGCCTCAGCCCACGCCCGTGTTATGTTTAATTTCTTCCATTTGTAATTGCTTGAGGACAGCCTGAAACATGATCCGTTCTTACAAGGGAATGATGCCGGCGATTCCGGCTTCGTGTTATGTAGACGAATCGGCGCAGATCATCGGCGACGTGGTTCTCGGCGAACACGCCAGCGTCTGGATGAACGCTGTGCTCCGCGGCGACGTTCACTCGATTCGCCTAGGCGCGCACTCGAATGTGCAGGATTGCAGCGTGCTTCACGGAATGAAAGAACAGTACGGAGTCTTTGTCGGCGAATACGTCACGGTCGGCCACTCGGTGACACTGCACGGTTGCGTCGTCGAAGATCGCTGCCTGATCGGCATGGGTTCGATCATTTTGAATGGGGCGCGCATCGGCGCAGGATCGATCATCGCTGCCGGGACTCTGATTCCCGAGAAGACAATCGTCGAGCCTGGATCGCTGTGGATGGGCTCTCCCGGCAAGTTTCGCCGCCAACTGGAAGCGAAAGATCAAGAGAGCATCATGCGCTACGCCAATAATTATTTGGGATACAAGGAATCGTACCTGGCGGAAAGACAGGCAGCAGTCAGTAAATGATGGACTGGAGAGAAAATCTGTCATCCTGAGCAGAGTCGAAGGACCCCGGCACTGCCGCGTTCGCCGAGGGTGCTTCAAGGCATTCTCCCTACGCTTGGGGATGCCCGCCGGAATTCCCTGACGCGATTATTTGCGGATCAAGCTGCGCGGGATCCTTCGCTTTGCTCAGGATGACAGGGTTTAAGTTAGAAGCCAGAAGCATGATCAAAGCCGTCCGAGGAACGCGCGACCTGCTCCCGCCGGAGACGGCGCTGTGGAACTTCGTCGAAGCCGCCGTCCGCGATGTGTTTCGCGCCTACAACTTCCACGAGATCCGCACGCCTATTTTTGAGGAGACGCAACTTTTCGCCCGCAGCGTAGGCGAAGAGACCGACATCGTTGCAAAAGAAATGTACACCTGGGAAGATCGTGCCCGGGCCGAAAGCGAGAAAGGCCAATCGCTAACCCTGCGCCCCGAAAACACTGCTGGGGTCGTCCGCGCTTACATCGAGCACAAACTCTGGGAGCGCGGACTGCAAAAGCTCTATTACATCGGGCCGCAATTCCGCCGCGAGCGTCCGCAGAAAGGACGCTACCGCCAGTTCTATCAAATCGGCGCGGAGATCATCGGTCCCGCCAGCGCAGGCAGCGAATCCCCCGCGCGCGATGCGGAAATCCTGGAACTGCTGGCAACGCTGCTCGACCGCCTTGGAATCGAAAACTGGACGCTGCAACTGAACTCCGTCGGCTGCCCCAATGATCGCGCCGCTTACAACGAAGCCCTCCGCAAGGCGCTTGAACCGGTGAAAGACAAGATGTGCGCCGACTGCCAGCGCCGCGCCGTCACCAATCCGCTGCGTGTGTTCGATTGCAAAGTTCCTGCTGATCAGCCCATTATCGAAACCCTGCCGCGCATCAGCCAGTTTCTAGATGAACCCTGCCGCAAACATTTCGAGCAGGTCCAGAGCATTTTGAAATCGGTAGGGGTCGAGTTTCAACTGAACGACCGCCTGGTTCGCGGCCTGGACTATTACACGCGCACCGCATTTGAGTTCACCCACGGAGCTTTGGGCGCGCAGAATGCAATTCTCGGCGGCGGCCGATACGATGGCCTTTCCGAATCCATCGGCGGCCCCAGCGCTCCCGGGATCGGATTCGCAATTGGCGAAGATCGCCTGGTCCTGGCGCTGAAAGAATCCGCGGAAGCGGTACAGCGCAAGCCCGATGTGTATATCGCCCCACTCGGCGCGGGCATGGATCGCGAAGCCGCCCGCCTCGCCCGCGAGTTGCGTCGCCATGACGTAGTCGCGGACCTCGGCGACGAAACTTTTCGTCTGAAGAAATCCTTCGAGACGGCGACCAAGATAGGCGCCCGCTTCATCCTGATCGTGGGCGAGAACGAAGTCAAAGCCGGCGCCTTCGCGCTCAAAAATCTGCAAAGCGGAGAGCAGGTGTTGGTGCCCCGTGGCGAACTGGCGCAGAAGATTCTGGCCGGGTAGCGCTCAAATGCCTTGACCACAAAGGGCACAAAGGTACACAAAGGAAAGCCACAACCTTTGTGAACCTTTTGTGTCCTTTGTGGTTAAAGGGCTTGGTGTTCGCCAGCCCGGCACAATGAGACCGCCAGCATTTATAATTTGGGATTCTCTTTATTCTGAAAGGCACAACTTGCTCGACTTTTTAGGCGACCTGCAACGCACGCACCGCTGCGGCGCTCTTCGCGCCTCCGACTCCAGCCAGCGAGCCGTGCTCATGGGCTGGGTGAATCGACGCCGCGACCTGGGCAACCTCATCTTTGTTGACGTCCGCGACCGCTCTGGCGTTACTCAGGTCGTGTTCAACAAAGAGCGTGACCCAGCCATCCACGAGAAAGCCAGCCAGTTGCGCAACGAATACGTGGTCGCCGTGATCGGCAAGATCAAGCAGCGCACCGCCGACACTGTCAACAAAAACATCCCGACCGGCGAGGTCGAGTTGATTGCGGAGGAGTTGCGTATCCTCAACGAATCGAAGCAACCGCCGTTTCTTCCCGGCGACACGATTCTGCCCAACGAGGAAATGCGCCTCAAGTACCGCTATATCGATCTGCGCCGCGATGCCATGCAACAAAATATCGAGCTGCGCCACAAGGTTGCCATCGCGATTCGGAGCTATCTTTCGGCGCAGGGATTTTTCGAAATCGAAACTCCATTCATGACCCGCTCCACGCCCGAGGGCGCGCGCGATTATCTTGTTCCGAGCCGCGTGCAGCCGGGATCGTTTTACGCTCTGCCGCAATCGCCGCAACTGTTCAAGCAAATTCTGATGATCTCGGGCTTCGACCGCTACTTCCAGATCGTGCGCTGTTTCCGCGACGAAGACCTGCGCGCCGACCGCCAGCCGGAGTTCACTCAGATCGATTTAGAAATGTCCTATCCCCAACCCGAGCGCGTGTGGGAAGTGGTCGAGGGATTTCTGACCGCGGCCTTCAAGACTGCGGGACACGAGATCAAGCCACAGTTCCCGCGCATGAGCTACGACCAGGCAATCCGCCTCTACGGCAGCGACAAACCGGATATGCGCCTGCCCGCGATGAGCGATGTACGCGCCGCGTTCACGGCGGAAAACCTCACGACTCTGGCTGTGAGTTCGAGCCTCCCGATCGTCGCCATCCGCATCCCAAAAGTCGGCGAACTTTCCCGCAAAGAGCGTGACGAAATCAAGCCGCTTTTCATCGCGAAAGGCGGAGCAAAATTATTCGAGGACTTCAAGCGGCTGGAAAAGAATTTCCCCGAGGCCGCAGCTAAGATTCGCGAACGAACTACCGCCGAAGCCGACGACCTGATCGTGGTTGTTGCCGGCGACGGTAAACCGGCAGAGCACAAGTCCGAAGGTGGCGTGAAGCCCGAGGTCAAGCAGCACGACCACGCGGTATACACAGCCGCAGGCTTACTGCGTCTGGCGCTGGCTCAAAAATATGCCGACCGCCATGGCGCTTTCAAAAAGACCGGCGATCCAGCCAAAGACTATCGCTTCCTGTGGGTCACCGATTTTCCCATGTTTGAGTGGGACGAAGAGGGCAAGCGCTGGGCCGCCGCTCATCATCCTTTCACTTCGCCGCACGAGCACGACATGGACAAGCTCGAATCCGATCCCGCGTCGGTGCGTGCACTCGCTTATGATGTGGTGCTCAACGGCACCGAACTGGGTTCAGGTTCCATTCGTATTCATCGCCAGGACGTTCAGAGCAAAATTTTCAGCGCCCTCGGCATGACCGAAGACGAGGCTCGTGCCCGCTTTGGTTTCTTCCTCGAAGCGCTGGAGTACGGCACGCCTCCACACGGCGGAATCGCGTTAGGCCTTGATCGCATCGTGATGATCCTCGCCGGAGCCGACAGCCTGCGCGAGGTGATCCCATTCCCGAAGACCGCCCGCGCCGTGGACCTGATGGTTGACGCCCCCACTCCAGTGAGCGATTCGCAACTGAAAGATTTGGGGATCCAGGTGAAGAAGTAGTTGTTGGCGAAGCAGCGCCCGGGATTCAGGCTTCCAAATCCGTGTGAATCCGTGGCCGCCTTTGCTTTGTCCCATCCCATCTGCGAAACTTGCCACTGACCACTAGCCATGGGACGCATTCACGTTCTTTCCGACTCTGTCGCTAACAAAATCGCCGCCGGCGAAGTTGAGGCGCTTTGCGGGCGTGAGCGCAGCGGGAGCCCGCAGCCGAAATCCCGAGCGCAGAGAGGGATCTTGTCTCGTCATGGGTAAGATTCACGTTCTTTCCGACTCTGTCGCCAACAAAATCGCCGCCGGCGAAGTTGTCGAGCGCCCTGCGTCCGTGGTCAAGGAACTGCTGGAAAATTCTCTCGACGCCGGTTCCACCCGGATCAAAATTCAGGTTGAAGCAGGGGGCAAAAAGCTCATCCAGGTTACCGACAATGGGTGGGGCATGGTTCGTGACGACGCTCTGCTGGCTTTCGAGCGTCATGCTACATCGAAAATCAAGAACGCTGAAGACTTGCTCGGCGTAACTACTCTGGGGTTTCGCGGCGAGGCACTGCCATCGATCGCTTCAGTCTCCCGTCTGCACCTTGAGACCCGCGCCCCCGACGAGGACTCTGGAACCGTGGTCGAAATCAACGGAGGCAAAATCTTCAAAGTGGAAGAAGCCGGGCTGCCAGCGGGAACTTCAATCACCATCCGCGATCTTTTTTTCAACACGCCCGCACGGAAGAAATTTCTGAAAGCGGAGTCCACTGAGCTTTCGCACATCGCCTCGCTGGTTACGCATTACGCGTTGGCACATCCGGACAAGCATTTCGAGTTGCACTCCGCGACCAACGCCATTCTGGTCGCGCCGCCGGTCGCGGGATACAGCGAGCGCGTGTATCAGGTGTTCGGCCGGGACATTCTCGACCAACTCATTCCGGTGGCCGCGATGCAGCCCTTGGAGCACGTGGGCCTGCCGCAGCCGCCGCCATGGCGTCGACAGGAAGAAGACGAAGAGCAAGCTCCAGTCGAACCCGGCGAAATACGCGTGCATGGTTTCGTCTCCAAGCCTGAGATTCAAAAACTCAACCGCAATTCGATTTACGTTTTCGTGAATGGGCGACTGATCCGCGACCGGCTTATCCAGCACGCGCTCACTGAGGCCTACCGCAACATTCTCCCGCCAACGGTTTATCCCGTGGTGCTGTTGTTTCTCGAATTGCCCAGCGGCGAAGTGGACGTGAATGTGCACCCGTCAAAAACCGAAGTCCGCTTCCGCCAGCAATCGGTGATGCATGACTTCGTGCGGGATTCGGTGCGGGCCGCGCTGATGAAGGCGCGTCCGGTGCCACAGTTTATGACCGAGATCAACGCGCATCCTACCGCGAGTCCGTCGCTTACTCCCGGTATTCACTCTGACGGATCACGTTCCGGGCCCGCGGATTCGGCCGCATGGCGCATCGTCAACGCTCCCACTGAAGCACCAGGATTCTCGCTGCAAGCCGTCGTGCCTCCGCCGGCGACCGAACCCTTCAACTTCGGGATGGACGGAATCGCCATCGATGGCAACGCTGCGCTGTCGCTGGTGCGCGCGCCGCAAATAGTTCCTGAGGTGATAGGCAACGACAGTTGCGCTCCGCCGCTGCCCGAAGACTCTGAGATTGCCTCCGAGTTTGCGAATAACGGCCTCGCGCCGTCGCTGGCGTCGCTGAAGCCGCTGGGACAGATTCGTGAGTCGTTCATCCTCGCGGTGAATCACGAGGGACTTTGGATCGTCGATCAGCACGTCGCCCACGAGCGCGTACTGTTTGAAAAAGTGCTAAGGCAGCGCGCCGCACAGAAAGTAGAAAGCCAGCGTCTGCTGATGCCGCTGGTCCTCGAACTCACCCCCGCACAGCAAGCCGTTTTCGCCGAAATCTCCGAAGAGCTGAACCAGAATGGCTTCGAGGCCGAACCGTTCGGAGCAAGAAGCGTAGCCATAAAAGTCGCTCCGGCAGGCGTCGAAGCCGCGCAGATCGAGCATATGCTGCACGAACTGCTCGACCAGTTCTCTCGCGAAGAGCAGGTGCTGAACATGGAGAAAGTTCGTGCGCGGATTGCCGCGTCCATCGCCTGCCACGCCGCCATCAAGGTCAACATGCCGTTGCAGCAAAATAAAATGGAGTGGCTGCTGGCCGAGCTGGCCAAAACCGAATGCCCAATGTCATGCCCGCACGGCCGCCCGGTGGTTTTGCGCTACTCGATGAAGGACATTCAAAAGGCGTTTAAAAGAATCTAGGGTACGATCGAACCCGGAAGTTCTAGCGAAAATCAAGTTAAAGCGACCAAAATCGTCTGCTCCACCGATTTCGAAAGGTCGGCGCGCCGGAGTCTCTAAGAAAACGCTCTCTTCTGCGCAAAATCCAGAAAACAAAGGATTGAATTTCTCTTGCCTTCTAGATAGATGGCTCTAAAGGTCACGGGGATGGTCAACTGGCGCCGGCGGCTTCTGCCAATATTGCCTCTGAGCCCCCAGTGTCGAGGCCGGCAGATGGCGCCAAACGTAAATTGCTTCGGATCTTCTCTGCGCATTCATTAGCCGGTAAGGGCTTGCTGAAGTAGTAGCCTTGAATCTCATCGCATTGACGGGCCCGCAGAAATGCCATTTGCGCTTCGTTTTCGACCCCTTCGGCAATCACTTTGAGGTTGAGACTCTTGGCCATGCTGATGATTGCGGTTGCGATTGCCGCGTCATCAGGATTCACCGCTACATCCCGCACAAACGAACGGTCGATCTTAAGCTTGCTAACTGGAAACTGTTTCAAATAGCTCAGGCTGGAATAGCCGGTCCCGAAGTCGTCAATTGCCAGCTTCAATCCCATAGCTTTCAATTCCTGAAGAACTGCGAGTGTTACATCTGCGCTGGATAGCAGGAGACTTTCTGTGAGCTCCAGTTCGAGGTATTGGGCGACGAGGCCCGTCTCGCGAAGCACTGTCCTGACAAGTTCACAAAAGCCGTCTTGGCGAAACTGAACCGCGGACACATTTACTGCTACCCGCATTGCGGGAAGCCCTTCGTCTTGCCATTTCTGGACCTGAGAACACGCTGTCCTGAGCACCCATTCGCCGATTGGCATGATCAGGCCGCTGTTCTCCGCAATTCGTATGAACTTATCTGGTGGCACCAGTCCCAATTCCGGGTGCTGCCAGCGCAGGAGTGCTTCCAGCCCGGTGATCCTCCCCGTGGCAATTTCTATCTGCGGTTGATAGACCAGGAACAATTCCTTCCGGTCGAGCGCCAGGCGCAAGCTGTTCTCCAGCATCAGTCGCTCCACAACCTGGGTGTTCATGTCTTTCGTAAAGAAGCGAAAGGTGTTGCGTCCGCTCTCTTTGGCGCTGTACATGGCCGCATCGGCATTCTTAATCAGGGTGTCGCTGTCCGAACCGTGTTCGGGGAAAACGCTGATGCCGAGGCTGCAGCTGATGCTGAGCGGGTGACCTTCAACCACAAATCCTGCAGTCATCGTTTTCACCATTCGATCAGCGGCCACCGCTGCGTCAGCCACATCCCTCACATTCGTCAAAACAATAACGAACTCGTCTCCCCCTAGCCGGGCCACTGTGTCCAGGTCACGTGCCCACTTCTTAAGCCGCTCAGCAACGCCCTGCAGGAGAAGGTCGCCGAGCGAGTGTCCGAGCGAGTCGTTGATGATTTTAAAACGGTCGAGATCAAGGAACAGAATCGCGACCTTGTCCTTTCGCCGACGGGCACCGGCAAGCGCCTTTGCCAACCGGTCTTGCAGGAGGATCCGATTTGGCAATCCGGTGAGAGCATCGTAATAGGCTAGAAATTGGACTCGTTCCTCGGCCACCTTGCGATCCGTGATGTCCTCAACCGTTCCTTCGCGAAGCAGGATGTTGCCACTGTCGTCGCGCACTGCCCGCACATTCGCCCTCACGAACCTTCTGGTACCATCTCTTCGTCGGACTTCCACTTCCGCAGCACGCACGACGCCAACCTCGTCCAGGACATGTCCCAATTCAACCATCCGGTTGGGATCGACAAATAGCTGGAGGGCTACGTTCGAGATTTCTGCGAGCAACTGTTCTGGAGAATCGTAGCCATGCATTTCCGCGAACGCACGGTTGACGCTCAGAGGACGGCCATCAGGACTGGTCTGAAAGATTCCAACCACAGCGTCCTCGAAGATAGCCCGGTACTTTTCTTCCGCCAGCTGTAGCGCTTGCTCCGCATGCTTTCGCTCACCGATATCCCGCGCTACTTTAGATGCCCCAACAACATCACCCGCGGCGTTCGTCACCGGCGACACAGAAACCGAAATGTCGAGGAGAGTTCCGTCCTTGCGAATGCGGACAGTTTCGAACTGCTCGATCGGCTCGCCTCGCCTGACCCGGTCGAGAATTGTTGCCTCCTCGTGCAGGCGATCGGGCGGAACTATCAGCGCAATGGGCTGGCCAATCGCTTCTTCAGTGCTGTGGCCGAACAATCGTTCGGCGCCCTTATTCCAGCTGTTGATAACGCCATCCAGACTCTTGCTGATGATCGCATCCGCCGAGGAGTTCACGATAGCCGCCAACAGATTGCTCGCTCGCTCCGCCTGCTTACGCTCGGTAACGTCATACGCCGCTACCAACTCCGCCTCGATTCCATGGAAATCCAACTCATGTGCAACAATCTCGACTTCTATGATCGTGCCGTCCTTCTTCCGGTGCTTCCAAATCGTCCCTTGCTGAAGTCCGTGAATTCGATTGGCGGTGGCTTCCAACAGATCAGGGATGTCTTCCTCGGGCCGGATATCCACGATGGTCATCGCCAGAAACTCCCCCTTAGAGAAACCATAGTGTTGAACCGCGGCTTCATTCACCGTCAAAAATCTAAGTGTCTCGCGGTTGAAAACCCACATCGGGACCGGATTGCTGTCAAATAGGAGCCGATACTGTGTCTCTGACTGGCGCAAAGCTTCTTGGGCCCGTTTCCAGTCGGTAATGTCCTGCTTGATAGCGACGAATTGCGTATCGGCGGCGTTGTCGAAGCCCTGGCTCACGGGCGTGATCGTCATCTCTTCGGTGTAGGTCGTTCCGTCTTTCCGCCGGTTGACAATCTCGCCTTGCCACACTTTGCCCGCTGAGATGGTCGACCAGAGCTTGGCATAGTAGCTATCGGTTTGTTTCCCGGATTTCAACAGGCGAGCGTTGTTGCCCAGGGCCTCTTCCCGGCTGTAGCCCGTCATCGTGGTGAACGCCTGATTAACCCAAATGATCGTGCCCTGGGAATCCGTAATCACGATCGCGTTGGCCGCGGCCTCCAAGGCCGCAGCCTGCAGGTTTAGATGTTTGTTTGCCGTGCTCAGCTCGCGGGTACGTAAGGTCACTCTTTCTTCGAGACTCTCATTGAGCTTGCTGACCTCTTTCTTTGCCTCGATTCGTGCAGCTATCTCGCGAGCCGTCTCGCGGGTCGCGAATATCGCAATCGCAATAGCAAGCAATACCGCTAACCCAATCAGTAAGGAGGCAAGGCGACGAGCCCTGGCGTAATCAATTTGGGCCTGTTTGACGGCCACGTCCACTTGGCCCTTTTGGAAGTCCACAAACTCATCCCAGGCAGCATGATAGTGAAGCAGCGCCGGTAGGGTTTCATTGACCATGACCGCTTCCGCTGCATCGTGCTTTCGTTCGTCGAGAAGCAAATGGATAGCTCGCAGGTAGCTATCCATATATGGTTTTCTTGTCTCGTTGATTGCGTAGAGCAACTTCTTCTCACTCTCCGATTCAGAGCGGTATTCGATCTCCGTCAGAAGCCCCGCAATTTTCTTGCTGTTCTCGGACCTGGCCGCCAACAGCGTGTCGACGAGTGCTCTATTCTCCACGAGAACTATTTCCATCGTGATACGGCTGTTGTGGTTGGAGAGGGTGATGGCTTCTCGCGCCAGCTGCAGCTTGGCTGACTTCCTGCCAGTGATGTCGCCGAGGGTCGCATTGATTTCGTGCATCCGGCGAAGGCCCAACTGCCCGATGCCCAGCAATATGGCGATCAGGACACCGAATGCGATGCCCAATCTCAGCCCTATGGGTTTACTCTTCACTGCGAACTCCTAGTGAGCGCTCTCCTGGCCGGGGTTCTGGAAAGGTTATACGACCACGCCTTGAGCTAACTGTCTCATGCGCCCAACCAAAGCGGGGTGACCATCACGGGGGAGGCATTACTTTAGTGTCCGAAATCGGTCCGTAAACGGACTCAGCCGGGGCAGCACGGCTGGAGGAAACTGAGAACCGAAAACTGGCAACTGGATAACTGGCGTTCGTCATCCTCTTTTCGATGGCTCCTTGACAATTTCAATCTGGGGCGGCGGACGCACCCCGGCACGGGCGGAGAACCCAGCACCGGTATATCTCTCTAACAACAGGTTCGGAGTGTCAGCGATCCCACTCACCAGACCTTGCAAATCTTCTCCGGCGGACTCGTCATTGGTTGCCCCGCATTGCACGAGAATGCGTGTGAGAACTCCGGCATGTTGACCACCACGCCGTTGATGCGGAATTGCGGCGGCGAATGCGGATCGGTCACCACTCGTACCCGCAAGTCTTCATCACGCATGTTGGCGCAGTCCCATTGCGCAAAGCCAACAAAGAAACGCTGGTCCGGAGTGAGCCCGTCGATCGGCTGCAAATTTTTATCCTTGGTCGCATCTTTCCATGCCATGAGAGCCAGAATCTCGCCGCCAAGATCAGCCACATTCTCGCCCAACGTGAGTTCTCCGTTAATGTGGACGTCATCAACCATGACGTAGTGCGAATATTGATCGGCAACGCACTTTGTTCGCGCGTCGAATTTCTCGCGATCGCCTTTGGTCCACCAGTTTCTCAGATTACCCTTGGCGTCGAACTGGCTGCCCTGGTCGTCAAAGCCGTGAGTGAGTTCGTGGCCGATGGTGCCGCCGGTGTCGCCATAGTTAGGAGCGTCGTCCATCCTGGCGTCGTAGAGCGGCGGCTGCAGCACTCCCGCGGGAAAGTTGATGTCATTCATCTGCGGGTTGTAGTAAGCATCCACGGTAGTCGGCGTGATATCCCACTCGCCATGATCGACGGGCTGGCCAATCTTATTGATGTTGCGATGCTGCTCGAACTCAGCCGCACGCTGGATATTCCCGGCAAGGTCGTAGTGGACAATCTTCACCGAACTATAGTCGCGCCATTTGTCGGGATAGCCAATCTTGTTGCGAATCCCCGCCAGCTTCGCCAACGCCTGCTGCTTGGTTTCCGGACTCATCCAGTCGAGCCCGCGAATGCGCTCGCCCATCGCTGCCTCGATGCGCGTGACCATGTCCAGCGTGCTCGCCTTCAGCTCCGGCGAAAACACCCGGCGCACGTACGCCTGCGCCAGCGCTTCCCCCAGGTTGTAGTCGGTGTACTGGACGCAGCGCCGCCAGCGCGGCTGCATCTCTTTCGCTCCGTGAAGATACTTGCGGTAGAACTCAAAATTTTCCTGCACAAAACTTGACGACAGAAACGGAGAATACTGATCGGCTACATGGAAGCGAAGATAGACCTTCCAGTTCCCGAGCGGTTCGCCAGTCAATTCGGTATTGATCTCCTTATAAAATGCGGGAGCGTCGACATTGACGATTTCAAACTTCGGATACTGCAGCTCGCGGTAGTATGTCTGCCAGTCGAAATTCGGCGCCAGCTGATCCAACTCGGCGAGCTTCATTTTGTTCTTCAACTTGTAAGGGTCGCGGCGCTCCACTCGAGTCCAGGAGGCTTTGGCCAGCGCGGTCTCGATGCGCATGATGGTTTCCGCATTCTGCTTCGCGGTCTGGGAATTATCGCCGAGCAGTTCAAATATCTTCTGCACATGCTGCAGGTAGCGCTGGCGAGTCTCTTTCGATTTGGCATCCTCTTTGGTGTAGTAATCGCGATCGGGCAATCCCAACCCGCCCTGGTCAAGATCGGCAATCTCTTGCTCGGAGTTGTCAGGATCCTGGGTTGAACCAGCGGAGAAGAGAATGGTCCTGCCAAAAGGAAGCGACAATCGAGCGACCAGCGGCGCCATATCCCGCACGGAATCAAGATGAGCGATGGCGTCGAGTTGCGGCTGAATCGCAGCGATGCCGCGCTTGTCCACAGCGGACTCGTCCATGCAGGAAGCGTAGAAGTCGCCAATCTTTTGCGTGACCGCATCGCGTTGCGGTGTACTAGATCCGGCCTGTTCCAGAATGCCGCGCAGGAATATCAGGTTGTCCTGATAGAGTTTGGCGTAAACGCTCCATGAAGTCTGGTCCGGCGGGATGGGATTCTTCTTCTGCCAGCCCCCGCACGAATAGTGATACAGGTCGACACATGGGTCGATGGTCTTGTCCATGGCGCTGACATCGAGGCTGGGAATATACGGCAGTGCCGGTTCTTCCGCGGACCGAACTCCCGAGCCATCCTGAGCGGCGGCGGCCGATACCAGGGCGATCCAGAATAAGCAGATGAAGAATGCAAAAAGACTTTTCATATTCACCTTGGACTTGTTTCTAAGGAAAGAGTCAACGAGCCCCGCTATGGTAATGGGATGCGAGTTATTCTCCAAGCGAAAGGTGGAGTCGTGGCGCAAGGTTGCCATATATCAGTGGTGTCATCTTGAGCGTCAGCGAAAGATCTATGTACTCGCTCGCAGCGTCACAATGCAGAGATCCTTCGCAGACGCTCAGGATGACTGCACTTTGAAATTGCAAGCAGGCATCACCGGCGATAAAGAACTGGTCGCAGTTGCCACGCCTCAAACTCGCGGTGGCGTGGACATTTTTCGCGGCCCGGGCTTTTCGCGTGGGCCCGAAACCCGCTTAGCCGGTTCCACTTTCGCTGGCGTGATTTGAATGAGCGAGCGGTTCCCAACGCGAATGAAGCTCAACTCCCGCGCCGCCAGCAGAGCGTTGATGGCTTCCTTCACCCGCGAGCGGGGAACGAAGTTGCCGAAGAACGATTCCAACTCCTGTTGATCGGCGGCAACCACACAATCCAGATATTTCGAAATCAACGCTGAGAGCGACTCTCCCACCGAAAGATTGATCCCTTCCCGCACCGCATCCGGCGACCAGCGATAGAGGACATCCCAGAACGCGCCTTCAGTTGGGTTGTAATCAACCCGCGTGATGCGCAGCCGCGACCACAGTTCGCCGAGCGCATGGTCAAGAGCCACGAACGACACGCTGCCACCCAACACGTCGCGCATCTTTTGTTTCGAGATAGGACCATCGCGCCGGATCAACTCAAACGCATCGCAAGCTAGCTGAGAGTATTCCGAATGCGGCTTCGGTTTCGGCATGTGCTTGGGATTGCGCTCGCCCACCAGCGCATAGAAATAAGGAAAGATAGACGCCGCAATCAGGAACGCATTGTTCTCGTCGAACCGGTTAGCCTCGTAAGCTGCCCGCTCCCGCAACAAACGAACCATCACCTCGGTCGCGTCCTGTGCCCGCGGATCGGCGAAGGCATGCTGCCAGTCCGGCAACTGCTGATCCGAACCAACCCACGCCCCAATAAACGTAGGCACCAGCGCCTGCTGCCGCATGGGATACATCATGCAAAATCCAACCGACTCAAGAAACAAGCGGGCGTCGTCGAAGGTGCGGACGGCGTGTCCGTCCAAGTGCCACTTTTCCCGCCGCAATTGATCGAGATCGGTCATGCCAGTATTAGAGCACACGAAGCAGAGATGAAAAACATTTCACAGATGTGCGAACGGGGAAATGTCGGTACACTGGCAGTTCCTGGGCCCCCGGCTGACCCGGTGCGTCAGGATTAAAACTCCATTAGCGTCCAGTCAGGAGGACTACTCATGCAAGGCAAAATGCTTACAGGCTCGTTAGGAGCAACTCTGGCCATCTTTGCTATGACCTTGTTTGTGACGGGCAGAAGCACAGCCGCTGAAAGGGTGCTGCACAACTTCCAAGATGGTGGTCGGGATGGGCATAAGCCTGTCGCCAGCTTGATTTTCGACGCTGCCGGCAATCTCTATGGCACATCAGCCGAGGGAGGTACCGGAGTCGACCATTGCAACACCGGCACCGGCGGCTGCGGAACGGTGTTCGAACTCACACCGAAAGGTGACGGCACCTGGGAAGAGAAGGTGCTGCACAGTTTCACCGCCGACGGCAAAGACGGGACCTATCCCACCGGCAGCCTGGTTTTCGATAGCTCCGGCAATTTGTACGGAACCACCTCGGAAGGCGGCGCCCACACCTTCTACGGCACGGTATTCGAGTTAAGCCCCGCAGCCGGTGGAAAGTGGAAGGAGAAAATCCTGCACAGCTTCAACTACGGCACCAATGAAGGGTCCATGCCCGCCGGCAATCTGATCCTGGATGCCTCCGGTAATCTTTACGGTACAACCTCCCTCGGCGGTGTCCGCGGTTACGGAACCGTGTTCGAGTTGATGCCGGCGAAAGATGGAACCTGGACTCAGAAGCTGCTCCACAGCTTCAAAGGGAGCGACGGCTATTCTCCCATGGGAGGCCTGACGCGCGATGCCGCTGGGAATCTCTTCGGCACGACCATTCAGGGGGCCAATCAAACCTGCTTCAACGGCTACGGTTGCGGGTTGGTTTTCGAGTTGACCCCTCAGGCGGGCGGCAATTGGTCTGAGAAGGTGCTGTGGAGCTTCAATGGCAACGATGGAGAGGCTCCATCTCCGAATCTGCTCCTCGATGCGTCCGGGAATATCTACGGCACGACCGCCCTGGGCGGCGACCTCGCCTGCGACAGTGGCAACGGCTGCGGAACAGTCTTCGAATTGACCCGCAAAAAAGGCGGAAGTTGGACCGAGACCCTGCTGCACATCTTCCGCGGAAAAGGTAACGAGGGATTCTATCCCGAGGCCGAACTGGTTCTCGATGCTTCTGGCAACCTCTACAGCACGACGTACCAGGGCGGAGACTTAAGCTGTTACTACGGCTATGGCTGCGGGACGGTTTTCGAGTTGACGCCCAAGACCGGCGGAAAATGGGCGGAGAAAGTTCTCTATACCTTCAGCAAGAACGGCGTGGACGGCTCTGGTCCCGTCGGCGGCCTGATCTTCGATCATTCCGGCAACCTCTACGGCACTACGATGCGTGGCGGCGATCAAAGCTGCGGCGCCGAGGCCGATGGCTGCGGCACAGTATTCGAAATCACACCTTAGCTGTTCGACAAACATTCTTGCCATGCAGAACCCAACCGACTCGAGAAACGCGCATCGTCGAACGTGCGGGGCGCACGCCCGTCCAGATGCCACTCATCCCGCCGCTGTTGATCGAGATCGTCATAGAGCATTAGACCACACCGAACAGAGATGAAAAACCTTCCACAGTGTGCGAATGAAAGAAATGGGCATGGAGTAGGTGCGATTTCGATTCAGGGTAGGAGAATTGCTATGAGATCGAAACATTTATGTACAGTCGCGAGGATTGCCGCTTCAAGGGCGGGCACGACGGAGCTAGCCCATATGCGGGAGTGATCCAGGACGCCCAGGGTATGCCGTCCTTCGGTGATCCGGAGAACTCGTGCAGCACCGTCAAATCCTCGGCGGCGTCAAGTTGCACCGTTGCCGCCGGACCCGAACGTGTAAACGATCGAATAATCTTGCGCTTGCGCCGAGGCGAAGGGTAAGCCAGCTGGCAAACCAGCAGCCGCCAGTAGCGTGAGCCGCAGAATCCAGGCATTGCGGTGGAGTCGGTGTGACATGGTGTGATCTCCCTAATGGGAAAAGGGAACAAAAATCAAATACTCGCTTGGCGTAGTTTATTCCACGGGCCCAATACCAAAGTATCGCCAATACCATCGTCCAATTGATTCGCCGGAGCGCCTCGGGTGTAATCGCGCTATCTCAGCAGCACGAGCCGACACTGCGCTCGCGGCAAGCCAAATACTCAAAGAAGGGATGGCAACGATATGCCGGAAGCAACGTGGAAGCCTCACGAGAAACATGGACAGCTGACGAAGCAGAGCGACTTGCCCGACAGCGTCTACGCGTTTCCGAAGCAGCGTAAAGAACCACTGACCGACGCACAGCACGTGCGTAACGCCGTCGCGCGGTTCGATCAAGTTATCGACGTCTCCGACGCCGACCGTGCTTTGGCATTCGCGAATATCGAGAAAGCTGCACACTACTACGACGTCAACCTCGCGGAAACGTCGTGGCGCGACCTGGGCGTTCATCCTCAAAGGAATAGAAAAGAGGTTGCCGCCAAAGGCGTTGCGACGCGCGACCGTCGAGTGAGCTAAGAATCTCACTGAGTAGCGAGATGGCTCCAGTTAATCTGACATCGAAAAGGGCACCAAATGGACGGCACAAACGGACTGGAAGAGACCACGCGCGCGACCGCTCCTGTCGCGTCGAACACGCCTGAGTCGAACGCTCTAAGTGTGAACGTTTTTACCGCCCCGGGAAAGGCTATGGTCGGCGAGCGGCCAAAGCCCTTTGGCGAAGCGCTCGGTTTTGACCCGATCACGTCGACTCTAATCTTCGGCGAGTACGACGCGGTGCTGGTCGACGCAATGGGGACGGTGGCTGAGGCCAAGGCTCTCGCGGATTGGGTGGCTCTGCATAACCGCAACCTGGAGACCATCTACATAACGCACGCCCATTTCGACCACTTCTACGGTCTAAGCGTTCTGCTCGACCGTTTCCCAGGCGCCCGGGCGATAGCAACGCCGAAGACAGTGAAAGCCATGCAGATGTCTTTCACTCCCACGGTAGAGCGGTTAGCGCGCCGTATGTTTCCCGGGCAAGTGGCCACCAAGTTGGTTTCACCCGAGCCGTATGAGTCCGACACGTTCACTCTCGAGGGCCATGAATTGCGCATCATCGAGCAGGGCCGCACCGATAGTCCCGATTCGACTTCTCTCTACATTCCATCGATCGGCCTGATCGTCGCTGGCGACGTTGTCTACAACCAATGCCGCATGTACGTCGGCGATACCACTCCGGAGAGCCGGAAGAATTGGATCGCGGCCCTCGACCGGTTAGCGGCGCTGAACCCGGCGATGGTTGTCGCCGGTCATAAGAAGCCGGGCGCGCCCGATTCTCCCTCGACGATCCAGGACACCAAGCGTTACCTCGAGGACTTCGATCGGCTGCAGAAAACCGCGACGTCTGACCAGCAGCTGTTCGATCAGATGACGAAGCTGTATCCGCATTGGGTAGCCAATCAGTCGTGGTTGATGTTTGGATTCCCGCAGCCATGACCTGCATCAACCATCTCAAGGTAGCTATGACTCAGCAGGAAACTCGGGGCGAGGGAACTTGAGGAAACTCCGGAACTTTGTGGGCATTAATCCAACTGAAAAGGAGTCTGTATGCCAACTATTACCACCAAGGACGGCGTTGAGATCTTTTACAAGGACTGGGGTTCGGGCCAGCCGATCGTGTTCAGCCATGGCTGGCCGCTTTCGGCGGATGACTGGGATAACCAGATGATGTTCTTTCTGAGCAAGGGGTATCGCGTCATCGCGCATGACCGGCGTGGTCATGGACGCTCGACGCAGATGGCCGATGGGCACGATATGGACCATTATTCCGACGACCTGGCGGCACTTACGGCGCATCTGGGTTTGAAAAATGCGATCCATGTTGGGCACTCGACCGGCGGTGGTGAGGTAGTGCGCTATCTCGCCCGGCGTGGGCAACAGGAAGTGTACAAGGCTGCCATCATTAGCGCGGTGCCGCCGCTGATGTTGAAGACGGATGCCAATCCGGAGGGTCTGCCGAAGTCAGTGTTTGACGATCTGCAGGCGCAGCTTGCGGCGAATCGCTCGAAGTTCTATCGCGACCTCCCAGAGGGGCCTTTCTATGGATTTAACCGGCCGGGGGTGAAATCCGTTGAGGCCACGATTGCAAATTGGTGGCGGCAGGGGATGATGGGCGGTGCCAAGGCGCACTATGACGGGATCGTGGCCTTCTCGCAGACGGACTTTACGGAGGACTTGAAGAAGATTACGATTCCGGTGCTGGTGATGCACAGCGAGGACGACCAGATCGTTCCGTACGTGGCGGCGGGACCGAAGTCGGCAAAGTTGCTGAAGAATGGGACGCTGATTACGTACAGGGATTTTCCGCATGGTATGCCGACTACGCAGGCCGAGAGGATCAACGCCGACCTGCTGGCATTCCTCAAGAGGTGAATATATGGGCGCGGAAACTCCGGGGGGCAGGGACGTTTTCCATTTTTTCGATGATGGAAATTAGTGAACGTCCTGTCAGTCCCAAGTTTTAGCTCCCCCAGTTTTAGTTCCCATATTTCGCGAGAATAGACTCGATTTCAAAAAGGAGAACAAAATGGCAACTAAAGGAAAAGTCTTAGTGCTGGTGTCGAGCGGTCGCGGTTTGCCCTTGAAAGATGGCAAGGTTTATACCGGCGCCGGCTACTACCTCAACGAACTGACGGTTCCGGTTCGCGCCCTGATGAAGGAGGGCTACGAAATCACCTTCGCCAATCCCAAAGGCAACGCGCCCCAGGTGGATGTGCATTCAGAGGTCGCCGATTTCTTCGGCGGGGACGCGGCCAAGCTTCAGGACTATATGCTATTCCGCGACGGCCTGGCTGGGCTCAGAGATCCAAAGCGCATCGCCGATGTCATCGCATCCGGCCTGGATCAATATGACGCAGTTTTCGTCCCCGGAGGCCATGGTCCGATGATCGATCTTCTCGATGATCCCAATGCCGGCATAGTGATGAGACACTTTCACGAAACATCCAAGCCTACGGCTGTGCTCTGCCATGGCCCGATTTCACTCCTTTCGGCCCTTCCGAATTCGAAGGAGGTGGTCGTCGCGCTGTCGGCGGGCGATGCCGCTGGAGCACACGCAAAGGCTCAAGGCTGGATCTATGCCGGCTATAAGATGACTATTTTTTCGACGGCGGAAGAGCAGCAGCGGGAGCCGCTTGAGATTGGGGGTAAGGTTCTCTTCTACCCGGACTTCGCCTTGCGTACGGCGGGCGGTGACGTAAGTGTGCTCGCTCCTTGGACGAGCTACGTCCTTCAAGATCGCGAGCTGATCTCAGGCCAGAACCCGTTCTCTGATCAAGCGCTTCTGAACCTCCTTCTACCGGCACTCAATAGGAGGAAGGAGTCGGTTTCAGCCGCATAAGAATCGGAGCGAAACCGGGAGAACGTATATCCCATTTATGACGGTCGTCGTAGTTAACGGCCCAGCCGTCCAGGAGGAAATCATGAAACTCGCAGGCAAGAAGGCTCTCATCACCGGCGGAAACAGTGGCATCGGCCTGGCCACTGCCCGCCTTTTCGTTGCAGAAGGCGCGGAAGTCGCAATTACGGGTCGCGATCAACAACACTGGATGAAGCGGTCGCCGAGCTGGGATCGAAGGCGCACGGCTATCGCGCCGACGTTACGGTGGCGGAGGACCGCAAGAAGCTTTTCGCTGAACTCGCCAAAGACTTTGGCAAACTTGACGTCGTCTTCGCCAATGCAGGCATTTCTGGCAGTACGCCGACTGGCGCGACCGACGAAGCCATCTTCGAGAAGGTAGTCCACACCAACCTCAACGGTGCTTTCTTTACCGTCAATTCAGCCGCTCCTCGCATGGATGACAACGGCAGCATCATCTTCAACGGATCGGTGCAAAGTTATCTCGGTCAACCAGGCTTGGCTGCCTTCGCTGCCACGAAAGGCGGACTCGTCTCGATGGCGCGATCCATCGCCGCGGACCTTGCACCGCGCAAAATCCGCGTGAACGTGGTGGCCCCTGGAGCGACGAAAACTCCCATCTCGAAGCGCGGGCCACGCGCCAATGCCACCCCAGGCTGTGCTTTTTCTTGCCTCGGACGATTCGTCGTACGTCAACGCGGTCGAACTGGTGGTGGATGGCGGCCTGACGGGTGCTCCCTTCGGAGCTGCCGTTCTTCGCGGCTGACGCGGAAGGCAGCCCATCGAAGGCCGGCTCGGGACAAGGGAGGTAGACATGAAACCCTGGAAAGTAGTTTCGCTGATTCTGTTTGCTCTTGCGGTCGCAGCCGCGGCCTACGGGTTGATTCTCGTGCGACGAGGCTTCAGCGCACTTGCGACACCATCAGAGATTGAGGAGCTCGCCGCCACCACGGCACGTAAATTGGCCGTGCCATCCTCGTATCGCGAGCTTCGCAATCCCATCACGCCTTCAACCGAGAACATTCGGGGAGGAATGGAGCATTTCGCCTTTCATTGCTCCCCGTGTCATTCGAATGACGGAGGGGGCCACACGGTATACGGCAAGGGCCTGTATCCGAAACCGCCCGACCTGCGTGCAGCCGGGACGCAGAACAAGAGCGATGGTGAGCTCTACTACACAATTGAAAATGGAGTTCGTTTGAGCGGCATGCCGGCCTTCCACGGAACGCACACTGTCCCGCAAACCTGGCGCCTGGTTTTGTTCATCCGGCACTTGCCTCAGATCACGCCCGAGGAACTCAATGAGATGAATGGGTGGAATTCGAAGATGGAGGCCGATCCAGCGCATTTCTGAAGGGCGGGGAACGGCCCCAGAAATGTGGTCGCAAACTATACCAGAGTATCGGGCGATACCTTGGTCCAATTGTTTTGCCTTTCTTCATCAGGCTTAATGGGTAGCAGGTATAAATACGAAAGAACCGGAATCAGCGGATGGGCGCTGGTTACCGGAATTGGAGACGTCAATGAGCAGCGTACAAGTCGAACAAAAGAGCTATGAGATGCCCCCGAAAGAGGGGATCAGCATCGCGCATTTTCTCACCGTCGCCGACGTCAAGCGATCGGCTCGCTACTACGAAAAGGTTTTCGGCGCTCGCATTCTAAGTATGGGTGACGGCAACGCGCCTCCGTACCTTCAGCTGGCGAATATCTGGATGATTCTCAACGTCGGAGGCGGGCCGACCCCGGATAAGCCGACGGTAACGCTCAGCACCCCCGACCCGAATCACATCAACAGCTTTATGAATTTCCGCGTGGCGGATATTCAAGCCTGCTACGAATTATGGAAGAGTCGAGGAGCGGAGTTCATCACACCGCCGATACCCAAGTACGGCGAGATACGCTGCTACATCCGCGATCCTGACGGCTACATCATCGAAGTCGGACAGAGCACCGACCTCACGTACGGTTAACGCGCGGGCGGGCGGCTCAAACCTTAGAAGGTGAACGAGCGGTTCGGGGCGCCCCGCTGCTTGCTAGCAACGACGCTTTTTTCTGCGACTGCCAGCGCTTCGGATTGCGCCTGCCGGGTGCGCGAGACCACGGCCGAAGAGAACTGGATAGTGGGTGCCCAACCTCTTGCGGTTTTTTCGCAAGGGGCGGGGGCTTACATCACCCAGGCTGGCCTCAGGCTCACCCGCATAATGTGAAGGCTGAGGCACGAGATTCCCAATTTGGAACAGGCTCAGCAACCTGCCGCTTTCTTAGAACGCGAGAATTGCATTCATAGGGTTGAATATCGTCCTCCCGGATTGATGGAGAGGTAGCGAGGCTACCAGCCTTGAACCTGGACGCTGACCTGATAGGTGAGGTTGTCGGGATTCGAGACTGGGATGGTGAGGCTGAGGTGGCTGTTGGCCAGCACGCGGACGGGAAATGTGACCGCGAGCGGGCCAGCGTTGGTTTGGGTGCCGGTCGTTCCGCCGTAGGCCTGCAGGGGTTGAAGCCAGGGGCCGAAGGTTTGAGCGAAAGTGCATTTCTTAGGTGCACCATTTTCATTCCAGGGACAGAGGCCGTTACCCAACTGTTCCGTTCCTGCGTCGTCGGTCCAGGTGAAATAGGGGCTCACCGTGTCCTTGACGCCCACCGCGGAAGTGCCAGTCAGGGTGTAGTAGATGGTGATCAGGTAGCTTCGGTCGACGGTTGGCGGGGTTAGCAGATCGGTGGTGGCGAGAGCCGCGGTGCCGGTAAAGGTCTGACTGAAAACCTCGTGAATGTTTCCGGCCTGCAGGGGCGCGACGGCCAGGATAAAAACTGTAAGTAAGAAAGCGAATCTGTGAAGCATGAAGTCTCCGTTTGTGCTCCGAAGATGCCTGAAGCTACAACCGATTGCCGACCCCAACAAGCCCCCTAAAGTAGGGTCTTCATTCGCCGGTAAAACGCGGGGGAATCGCAAGTAAAGTCAGGAGTCTCACGCAAAATCAAAGGCGGCGGACAAGAGCGTCCGCCTACACCTCTCGGGCCCACACTTCCAACTTAATCCTTGACTTGGGCGCAAAAGCTTGCAATAACTATCGAGTCCAATCGGGCGAGTCTGGGGGTGCACTGCCGTTGGCAGAAGTGCGAATGCAAGAGGGTGAGTCCCTCGAAAATGCACTGCGGCGCTTCAAGCGCAAGGTGCAACAGGAAGACGTTATCAAGGAGGTAAAGCGCCACTCCTTTTATCTGAAGCCGGGTGAAAAGAAGCGTGTGAAGGAAGCGTTAGCACGCAAGCGCAGCCGGAAAAAAGCTCGAAAAGAGCAAGACTGACAATCGACATTGGGCCGCGCCTCCCCGTGGGAGCGGCCCCTTCCCTTTTTGCACCGCATTCCCTGATCCGGGAAATGCGTAACCGCGGGGCAACGCAGCTTCGACGAAGTAGAAGTAATCCATGTCCAGCCAAGGGCATGGCGGGCCGAATCCAGGGGCAAGATCACTGAGGGGGATGTAGCGAAAATCCTGCGCATTCGTGCGCCAGGAGAGATGCGTATTGTCTCGACTGGCGAGCGGATGGGGGCGGGACAAGGCTGAAGGAGCATCCTCAATGGAATTCCGGGACAAGATGTTGAAGTGCATTGACTGTGACGCGGATTTTGTGTTCACGTCCGGGGAGCAGTTGTTTTTCCACAATAAGCAGTTCAGAAACGAACCCAAGCGGTGCAAGACCTGCAAAGCCAAGCGGGTATCAGTTATGGCGTCAGCAAACTTCGGGAACCATGGCTCGTCGAGAACCGAAACCGCCACGGTGTGCTCGCAATGCGGCAAGGAAACCACGGTGCCGTTCCGGCCGACGCAGGGACGTCCGGTGCTTTGCCGGGACTGTTTTCATCAGAGGCGGACCGCAGCGTCGGCCTGATCTGAAACCGGCGGGTCTTCAGAAGATCGTCAAAGCGTGAGAACTACGTCGGCCCAGGCGGAGTCGTCGGGAGCGCATTCCCTCCGCGTTCCCGATTCGAAGCGGGCGTTCGTCCGCCGGGTTACGCCTGCAACCATCCGCATTTTCGATCATCGAGCGCGATAGATCCAGCTATTAAAGAACTTCAATCAATAGCTAAGCAGGCGGCTCTCGCAAAACAAGGGAAAGATCTGCGGCGCATTTTTTTGGCCGCAGATTTCATCCCGCGAATGCAGTGCGGGGATTTTGTTTTGTCATTGAACGTGACAATGGCTGTTGCGGGTTTTTCGAGGTCAATCCGAGGGGCTCTGATCCGCCGCGTGGTGGGGCGAATCGGGCGATGGGAGCCGAAATCGCAGGATCTTGCGCTAATGCTGCAAATAATTTCACGTTTCTCGAATTTTTTTTGATCAATTCACATTTGTGGAACACTTCGTAAGAATTTCGTTGAAACTCGACTCTGGTTCGTGATAACTTCCGCTCCCGTTGTATTTTGTTTGTCGAGTGAAGTAGGAACAAATACACGTTCGCGAGGAGCTCTGATTGCGGCAGAACGCTGGTTCGAACAAAATCGGTGCCAGCGTTGGATTTCACTTGACATTCGCCGTAATGGAGATAGGATTCTTTTCCGCGGGCTGCGTGCCGGTTGGCACCAGCGATCGGAAGAGTGGCCCAATGATTTCAACCCAGTAAAACTCTCAGGAGGAGATTTAATGAAAAAGATGCTTTTTGCAGCGGCGCTGGTTGCAGCGCTGATCTCAGTCGCGGCGGCAGAGGACAGCCACCGTTTGCCCCAGGCCAGCTTGGACCGCGAAGTTGATGTCCAGATTCCGGCCCGTGCAGCCGTTCTTGGCAACCCACGCGCCGAGGAACCGCCTGCGGCGCCCAACTATTGCAAGCCCTGCTTGTTCTACGCTGGCGATTTTGACTCCAATGCTAGCGACGCCAACGGTCTCGCCAACGAAGTCGACCTCATCGTCAGCTCCGGCGCGGCTACCTATGCTCCGTTCATCGTTTCCAAGGGCAAGACTTGGACGGTTACGGGCCTGATGACCGATGACTTCCTATCGGCGCAAGTCCTTGATCCCAAGACCAGCCCCTACGAAGTCCGCAAGGGCATTCCTGCTGCGGGCGGCACAGGCGGCCACCTGGTTTGCCATGGCACGAAGAACGCTGTTGCTGTAGCCACCGGCCTGTCCGGCTTCGGCTTCAACGTTTACGCAGTTCGCGTGCGGGGAGTAAAGAATTGCAGCTTGACATCTGGCAAGTACTGGGAAACAGTTATTCCACAGTGCACCAACCCGAACGACAGCAGCTGCTCCACCACCAACTATCGCGGCTTCGTGACCAACGACGATGGCGCCATGAAGCACAGGTTCGGCGGCACCGAGCCGGCGAACAACTCCTTCTTCAATTCGGTATTCTTCGGCTCGACTTGGGAGCCCAGCACGGACCAACAGTCCAGCTCGCGCTTCACCATCGGCGTGGAAGGCACATCGAATTAAGAGAGTCAACCTTTGATGGGTCTGGTCGCGGCAGAACACTCGCCTGAACTGGACTTGGATTTTCGGGAGAAGCATGAGGGCTTCTTGGCCTCAGGTTTCTCCCGTTTTCTTGCATCGAGTGAGATGCTGTTACCCGGTCGTACTCCCCTTCGGCTGATTTCAACGCCGTAACCAGGCTTCCTCACCGGATATAGAACCGGTCCATTCCCCGTGGGGCGCCTTGGAGTTTCACGTGACCGAGGCACCAGCAAGCACGGCCTGAGCCCGGTGCACCCTTCAAACGTGGGGCGAAGGAGCCGTACAGTTCGTGTGCTAGGATTACAAATTACGCTTAAGGATATTGGAGGCTTGATACGATGCGGAGTCGTTTTCCGGGGATGGTATTGTTTGGCTTGCTGACTTTTCTTCTGGTTCACCCATGTACATTTTCTCAGTTACTCCCGCCGAGTGCCCCCCCAACCGCCGGTGATAGCGCGACTCGGACTGCGGCAGAGTCGCAAGTGGCGCCCGATGCTCCAGTGGTCACCATTCACGGGCTCTGCGGATATGTTTTTCTTCCAGGCAGTGGCCCAGACGCGGCCGGTTCACATACGGGGGCAGTGGATCTTACGACTCCGAACCCAAACTGCGAGACCGTGATCACGCGCCAGCAGTTTGAGAGTCTGATCCGGGGAATCAGTCCGACCGGCGACCCCCAATTGGCACGCAGTTTTGCCAGGGACTACACCGAGACCCTGATGTTTGCGCGCCGGGCCATCGAAACTGGTCTCGACAAAGACCCGGTGGTTCATGCTCTCTTGCAGTACCGGTACCAGCAAGCGCTTTACTCGATCTTTAAAGCGCGGGTTACACGGAAGGCCAACGAGATGTCCGACGCGGACGTGGCAAAGTTTTACAACGCGAATCGCGAAAGATACGAAGAGTTCGGACTGTTGCGCATTCATGTGCCCAATAGGCCGGAGCATCACCCGGCGCCGGGATCGAAGGTTCAGCCCAAAGTCGATGTCGCAGCCGATGAAGCCGCCATGCAGGCTCTGGCGATCAAGATTCGTGCCGAAGCGGTAGCCGGGGGCGACTTCGAGAAATTGCAGGCGAAGGCTTACAAGCTGGCGGGAATCACCGACGATCCTGCCGATACCGACTTGGGTAACAAATGGACTCGGGACAACTTCCCGGCGGAATATCAATCTTCGGTGTTTGGGTTGAAGCCGGGTCAGGTGTCGGAGCCGATCCATAATTCGAGCGGCTGGCACATTATCAAAGTGGTTTCCCGAACGACCATTCCGCTGAGCGAAGCCCGGGACCTCACCCTCCAACTGGTGGTCGGGGATCAAGCAAATGGAGTCAGGAAGGCGGTTACGACTGAGCTGAATGATCAGTATTTCGCCACTCCCGGTTTGCGCGATGCTGTAGCACCGCTGAAATAGACTCGGGAGCGAGGTTCTGGCGACTCGGCTACAAGCCCGAATAAGCGCCCTTAGGCGACGGGATTTTACAGAACTCCGCGAATTGCCTTTCGAATGGATCAAAACAAAACGAAGCTGACGGTTGTTTCCTGCCTGGTGCTGGTGGTTGCTACTTTGGCGACTTACAGCGGGGTCAGGAACAATCCGTTCGCCGGGTTCGACGACCAGACTTACATCGTCCGAAACCTGCACGTGCAAGGGGGAGTGACCTGGAAGACGGTCAGCTGGGCATTCACTTCCACCGAGCAGTCGAACTGGCATCCGCTGACTTGGTTGTCGCACGCTTTGGACTGCCAGGTCTATGGATTGAATCCACGCGGGCATCACCTCACCAGCTTGTTTCTTCACACGCTCAACGTGCTCCTGCTTTTTCTGCTGCTGCTGAAGGCGACTGGCTGTCGATGGCGAAGCTTGCTGGTGGCAGCGTTGTTCGCGCTTCATCCTTTCAACGTGGAATCAGTTGCCTGGATCGCTGAGCGCAAGAATGTCCTCAGTACAGTATTCTTTCTGGCCGCGCTCGGCGCCTACGGTTGGTATGCTGCGAAGCCTGGCATCAAGCGATATCTGGTTGTGGGTGTATTGTTCGCCTTGGGCCTGGCCGCGAAGCCCATGGTCATTACTCTGCCTTTTGTGCTTTTGCTGCTGGACTTCTGGCCATTGCGAAGGCTGCAGGGGTGGGGACAGGCAACGTCATCAGTTTCGGGAGGAGGCAAAGATCGAAAGCAACAAACGGCGGGCGGGACCCTTGCGTCTACGTTCAGCTTCCCGTCGTTGCCGGCGTCCCGCCTGCTGTTCGAGAAAGTGCCGCTGTTGGTTTTCTCCGTAGGCAGCGCTGTGATCACCGTGATCGCGCAGCGCTCCGCGGCCATCCGCACCCTGAGCCAGATCCCCCTGGAAGATCGCCTGGAAAACGCGCTCTATTCCTATGCAATGTACATCTGGAAGGCGTTGTGGCCCACGCGGCTGGCCTTGTATTATCCCCATCCGACCCACACCCTAGCCTGGTGGCAACTGGGGTTGGCGTTATTGTTCCTGGTGGGAGTAAGCGTCCTGGCGTGGAACCAGCGCTCCACCCGGCCGTATCTGATAACCGGCTGGCTTTGGTACCTGGGCACTCTGGTGCCGGTGATCGGAATCGTTCAAGTCGGCGATCAGGCGATGGCCGACCGCTATGCCTACGTTCCTTTGATTGGAATCTTTGTGATGGTGGTATGGGGCATCGCGGATTGGGCAGACTCCCGCAATGTGAGCCTCGGATTGCGATGGGCCACCTCCGCAGTCGTCCTCGCCGCTCTGTCATTCCTCACTTGGCGTCAGATCGGGTACTGGCGGAGCGACTACGATCTCTGGACGCATACTTTGGAAATCACAAAGGTAAATTATCTTGCCGAAGCCAACCTGGCGGGTGCGTTGCGTAAGCTCGGCCGCGCGCAGGATGCATTGCCTCACTATCAGGCGGCAGAGAGATTGAACCCGGGGCAGCCCGCCCGGCACATCAACCTGGCGGCCGATCTGGCGGAGTCTGGGCATCTGCAGGATGCCATTGCGGAATACCAGATTGCCGCTGATCTGACCGACCAGCCTCGCACCCTGGCCCGCGTCTACGAAAGCATTGCCGCCCTGAGCGCGGCGCTCGGGGACTACGCAACGGTGCGGGAAAGTTATAAACAGGCATGGCTGGCTGATCCGCAGCATCGTCCGGAGATGATCAAAGCTCTGGAGCAGGACACGGCAACTCGGCCCACTGCCGGCGGCTTCTATTCCCTGGGATTGCTTCTGCAGCAAGACGGCAAATTGCCTGAAGCTCAGGACGCCTATGCGCAAGCCATCAAACTTGATCCCGCGCTCGCGGACGCAAAGCAAACCCTCGACGGCGTCGACCAGGGAAACAAATAAGTTCGAGCGGGGTACTATAGAAGACTGACGAGCAGAGTTCATCTGCCGGCGAACGGGATCTCTGCATATCGAGAAAAGGAACTGTGGCAAGCTTTTACGTGCAAAACTTTGGTTGCCGGGCTACGCAGGCGGATGGAGCCGCCATAGAGCGCCAATTCCAGGAGTATGGACTGGCGCGAGCCGACGCTCCCACGCAAGCGGAAATCGTAGTGTTGAATTCGTGCACGGTGACGGCTTCGGCCGATCAGGATGCGCGCGCGGCCATTCGCCGCATCCATCGCGAAAACCCCGCGTGCCAAATCGTGGTCACCGGATGCTATGCCCAGCGTGCGCCCCAGGAAGTCGCAGCGCTTCCGGGGGTGGCGAGGGTTATTGGCAATTCCCACAAGCATCAGTTGGCGGAAATCGTAGTTGCTTCCCCGCGCGCCAGTTTTGTGCCCCTGTCGAGCCTGACGTCTGAAGCACGAAGCGAGATATTCGTCTCCGATATTTTCGCTCACACCGAATTGCTGGCAGCGCCGGTTTTCGATGCTCCTAACCAACGCACCCGCCCCAACTTGAAAGTTCAGGACGGATGCGACAACCGCTGTTCCTTTTGCGTGATTCCCTCGGTGCGCGGCCGGAGCCGCTCCTTGCCCTTGAATCAGATCCTCAACGAGATAAGGGCGCTGGTTAACTCCGATTATCGCGAGGTCGTGATCTCGGGAATCAATCTGGGCCGATGGGGGCGCGACCTTGAGTCAACCGAGAACCGGGGACTGGGAACTGACAACTGCTCTTCGTCCCGGGAACTGAGAGTCCCTGCAACGCATTTCGAAGATCTTATCCGGGCCATCCTCACCGAAACCTCGCTGGAAAAATTGCGCATCTCCTCGGTTGAGCCCATGGACTGGAGCGACCAACTGATTCGTCTGATGGCCGGGTCTCCGCGCATCGCCAAGCATGCCCACGTGCCGATGCAATCCGGCAGCGACCGCGTGCTGCGAGCCATGCATCGTAAGTATAGGCCGTGGAACTACCGGGAGAAGGTTGAAAAGATTCGGGCGGCCATGCCCACAGCGGCCGTCGGCGCCGACGTGATGGCGGGATTCCCCGGCGAGAGCGATTCCGATTTCGAAGAAACCCGGCGCATGATCGAAGAGCTGCCTTTTACTTATCTGCATGTGTTCACATACTCGCCACGGCCGGGGACGCCGGCAGCGGACATGCGGAATCAAGTCCCGGTCCAGATTGCTCGCGAACGCAATCGAATACTGCGCGAACTGGCGGCGGGAAAAAAGCTGGCTTTCATGCGGGGGTTTGTCGGAAAGACGGTGGAGGCGATCACTTTGGATGTTTCCGATGGCAAATCTACCGAAGCACTGACCGACAACTATCTCAAGCTACGCCTGTCCGGTCATCATGAACCCAATCGCTGGCTGAAGGCGCAGGTCGAGCAGGTGGTGGATGGTGCGCTGCTGGGGACGCTATAGGCGCGGCGGCCTCCAAGTTGGCTCTCAGTGCGGGCCGGTTTGTAAAAAGACTGTCAAAACCGCGCTGCGCGCGTCTTTCGGTGCTATAGTTCCAGCCCGTGGCTGTGTCTCAATGTCTTCTGTCTTCAAAGCAAGCATGCGTCTGAATCGGGGAGTGTGAAATGGGGAGCAAGAACTTTTTATGTTTTGTCTGCAGGGGCTTGGTAGGCATCGCCGTCACGCTGCTGCTGGTGCATAGCGTTTGGGCGGCGAATGCGGAAAAAGTGCTTTACACCTTTACCGGAGGAAATGACGGAGGAGATCCCGCAGCCCAATTGATCTTTGATAGCTCGGGCAGTGCCTACGGAACGACGGTAGTTGGAGGCACGTCCACTTTTGGCACCGTCTTCAAGCTGACGCCCCACTCGAATGGAACATGGACTGAGACCGTGCTGTACAGCTTCCTGGGCGGCAGCGATGGAAAGTATCCTTACGGCGGCGTCACTTTGGATGCCAAGGGAAATCTATACGGCACGACCGTTTCCGGCGGCAGTGGCGGAACCTGCAGCGGCGACGGCTGCGGCACGATTTTCAAGCTGACGCGCTCCGGCAAAAGCTGGAGCGAGAGCGTGCTGTACAGCTTCACCGGCGGCAAGGACGGAGCCGGCCCTGGCGGCGGCGTGGTCTTCGACAAGAAGGGCAACCTTTACGGCACAACTCCAGACGGAGGCAGTGTGAACGGCTGCAGCTGTGGGGTGGTGTACGAGTTGAGCCCCGCCAAGGGAGGTCAGTGGAAGCAGACCGCGATCCATACCTTCACCGGCGGCAACGACGGCTCCACGGGCTCACTCGGTCTCTTACTTTTTGACCAAGCTGGCAACCTTTACGGCTTGGCCGAACTGGGCGGCGCGCACGCAGCAGGGACTGCATTCAAACTGTCTCCGGCGGCAGCGGGCAAGTGGCAGTTTGGCACGATTGATGGTTTCAGGGGCATGCCCCATGCCGGCTTTCCTTACGGCGGCTTAATTTCCGACGCCGCAGGCAATCTGTATGGCACCACCTACTACGCCGGGGCGAACGGGTTGGGCTCCGTTTTCAAACTGACCAACTCCAACGGGAAGTTCAAGGAGAGCCTGCTCTACAGCTTCAAGACTGGGACGGACGGAAACTCTCCCACTTCCACGCTGGTCTTTGACGCGCAAGGCAATCTGTACGGCACAACCTCCGCCGGCGGCGATGCCAATGGTGACGGCACCGTCTTCAAACTAACTCCCACCTCCGGCGGCAAATGGAAGGAAAGCGTGGCCCACCGTTTCCAGAACAATCGGGACGGAGCGAACCCCTACTACGGAATGGCGCTCGATAAGGCCGGCAATCTTTACGGGACGACGGCGTCAGGCGGCGCTCACAGCCAAGGCGTGATCTTCGAGATCATCCCCTGAGAAGACTCAGCGTTGCCGAAATCCTTTGTGGACCTTCGTGCACTTTGTGGTTGATGAAGTTCAAATGCTGGAACCACAAAGGACACGAAGGTACACAAAGGAAGAGCGGCGAGCGAAACAGGAATTTGTTCGCGCAATTCTGACCTCACCCGAACGTGAGCCGATCCGGCTCGCGGTAGTAAGCGTAAGGGTCCGGGCCCGCGTATCCGCTGGGACGGAAAAACAAACTTGATCTCTATCTAGACCTGGCAGGTTCAGGGGGGAAATTATGACATGCTTTCCAGATATTTTGTCCGCTGAATCGTGGGCTTGGCGGGAATTTGGTGCCTTAGGGGGCTTGACAAGATTCCGGACAAAACCGGAATATGCCCCGTTTTAGGTGCAACGACTCTACTGGCATATTTGACAGTACCCATCCTATCTTTGCGCCAATTAGATTCGCGGTAACAAAGGTGACTTGGGCCTGTGGCCATTGCTACGGTCTCAAGGTTTGAGCGTGGTCGGCCTTTTCGTCCGCGAAACTCAGGATTCATCCAAAGGAGAACAGCCAATGTATTTCACAGATGACTCACTACTGCCAGAAAATCAGGCACCGCTTATGATTACTGCCGCGCCATATGGGCCCATGTGGATGCCGGACGATTTTCCCGGACAAGTCCCGGTCACTTGGGAAGAGCAGACGCAGATTGCGGTGGATTGTTACAACGCCGGGGCAACGATATTGCACATTCATGTGCGCGATCCCAAGACCGGCCACATCTCCAAAAATCTCCGGGAATATGGCGAGCAGGTCGCGCGCTTGCGCAAGGCCGTGCCCAAGATGATCCTGCAGGTCGGCGGGTCCATCTCTTTTGCGCCGGAGCCGGGCGAGGAAGCGAAGTTCCAGAGCTACGACTCGCGTCACAAGCTGGCCGAGATCGATCCGAAGCCCGATCAGGTCACGATTCTATGTGGCACAGGCCTCTATGACCTGACGGCACTGCATCCAGTAGATGATTCTTTTCAGGGGACCCGCTTTGAGAATCCGGCGATGCTCCATGCCATGGCCAATATGGTCGCAGACTCCACACCGGATTTCTACCTGGAGAACATCAAGCAGATGGTCCAGCACGGGATCCAGCCTTACTTCGCGCTCGGTCACGTTCACGGCCTTGAGATCGTCGAGCGGCTCATCCGCAAGGGTTATTACATGGGACCGATGAACGGCTTCTTCAGCATTGGGGCCGGTGGCACCTGCGGCGCAAATCCGTTTGACATCATGGAGCTGATACGGCGGACGCCGCACGGCTCGTTCTTCACCTACCAGACGACGTTCCGTCTGAGCCACCCGCTGGCCGCGATCTGCATCGCGCTGGGACAGCACACCCGCGCCGGCATTGAGGACAATCTCTGGAACACCACCAAGGGCGAGCGCATGACTTCGCTTCAAATGATTGAGAAGCATGTCCGGATGGCGAAGGAACTGGGCCGTCCCATCGCCACCGCCGAACAAGCGCACCAGATGCTGAAGATCGGAGTCACCTACAAATCGACAGCGGAAACCCTCGCTAACCTAGGCCTGCCTCCGAACCGCCGCCCGGGCAACATGGGCTTTATGGTCCATGAGACCGACGGAAGGTTCCACCCGGCTGCGCAGGGAGGATGCGGACACATCCACGCAGGCGAGTGGGAGGAAGAGGTGGATACCATTGAGGCTCTGCGGAAAGTTAGGGTTGCCTAAAAAGGCCGAGAGCTGTTCAGGCGGACGGAGCAGGGCTCGCTCGCCTTTTGATCCGGGTAAAGGAGCGGACGGAGGTGAGTGCTTACCAAGGCCGACCATGACTACGTGGGTCAAAATCGGTGAGACCGGTGACGTACCTCCCGGTGCGGGCAGGGCCTTCGCAATCGAGGGCTACTCTATTGCCGTCTTCAATGTTGACGGGAAACTGTACGCGATTGACGACAGTTGTCCGCACCAAGGGTCATCGCTGGCAATGGGCCGTCTTGACGGCTACGTGGTTACTTGCCGTTCGCATGGGATGAAGGTCAACGTCGCCGTCGGGCAAGGGTCGGGAATGGACGTCAGGTCGTTTCCCGTTGAGTCACGCCCCGATGGCCTCTATGTCGGCCTGCCGACGGCCAACTAGGTTGCGGCGATGTCCATTGTTACAGCGCAATCCGGGAATGAGGCGGCAGTGCGGATATGGAAGAATACTTCAGACGAGTGTGGGGAGAGATCATCGGACGCGCGCACGGGCCGTTTGCGTTTCGTCTGGTCCTGCAACCGCTGACAGTTGCCTTCCTTGCGGCTCGCTCTGGCTGGAGAGACGCACGAGCGGGGCGTCCGGCCTATGGTTGGGCGGTTGCCGCCTCGGCTGACCGGCCTAAATTGCTGCGGGAAGGTTGGGCAGAGATTGCTAAGGTCTTCGTCGTGGCAATCGTGGTCGACGTAATCTACGAAGGCATCGTGTTCCGCCGAGTTTCTCTGGGCCGAAACCTGATCGTGGCAACCCTTCTGGCTTTGCTGCCCTATCCATTGGTCCGCGGATCGGTAAACCGTATCGCGACACTTCGGTTCCGGCGCGGAAAGGCAGCAGAACGGGCGGCAAACCGCGCCGCAGAACAGCAGTTCAGTCAAACCTCCCGAAGGGATTCGTGATCGCATGCCGGACCAGACCGGTCGTCAATGGCTGCACCTCTCCTTGTTCGCGATGCAAACCATCGGTACCGTCATCTTCTACTGGAAGGGACTGCCACTGTACCAGCAGCTTGCGGCTGACCCGACGGCCTATGCCCCGCGCAACGAGATACAACTCTGGTCGATTCCGGCCATCGCATTAATTCAAGTTGGGTATTGGGTTCACTACCGGATTGGTCCAGCACAACCACAATTCGTCAGCACCGCACTCGGCCACATCGTGCTGTTCGTGTCTCGCATGGTCTTCACATTGCCCAGCGCTATGTTCTCTTTCGTATTTATCTCCAAGAAGCTGGAGTCGGCAGTGCCCGCGCTGGGCTACGTCCTCTTTGTGACAGGGCTGTTCTCCTTGTTCTTGTATATGCGGGAATTGCAGTGGTTGGGAAATGCCTTGATGCGCCGTGAGAAGAAGCCGGACAAGTCTCCACGATAAGGCTTGGGCCGGTCCGGTGGCCCATTCAAGCCGCACTTTGGCTTGAGTGGGCAGTTCCAACTGATGACGCATTTTCGACGAGATTACTCGTGCCATATTTATGGGGGCTGGCCCAGCCTTTCGCCATGCGCAAGAATCGGGTGCCCTGCTCTTCTCGCGTTCTTTGCGAGAGGGACGGGGGCCGCTCTCTCGTCAGGCTCATCTTCGGCCTGAGGGCGGGACGGCCTCTCCGCCGAAACGTGACTTAATGGTAGTCACGTCTGGAACTGGAAGATACAAGGGCGGGGTTCTTGAGGGAACCCATATTCCTCCGTGTTTGGGAACTTGGACTTCAGACTCCGAACGCATTACGGGCTATTTGGAAGTAATTTGCCTCAACGGCTAACCAACCGCAGTTGAGTGGTCTTCGCCTCAAAGTAAAAATGATCAGGCTCTCGCTGTATTGCCCACTGTCTTGTTTCGTCTATTGGTGCGGGGCTGTGATAAAACCTGAGAGTGCCAGTCGCTTCGACGAGTTTGCCGTCTATTTTAGAGTAGGTGTCTTCCATCGTAGATTCTCTGGGCCCGATCCAGACTTCCTGCTGATTGTCGAGCACGACATACGGGTCGCCTTTGACCAGTGATGAAAATTTCCCTCGAATGGTGATCTGCCTCCCGACAAGTGTCTGCGAAACCTCATGGGAGACCACAGTAGCATCTTCTGGCGTCGAGCGGGGATGGTTACAGCCTCCCGCCAGAGCAACCATGGCGATCGACAGGAGAGCAGTTGCGCATAGACGCTTCAAGAGATGACCAGTCACAGATTTTTCTTCACGGCCTAATCAAAACCTCTCATCCGAGACGACACTTTAGAGGCTCCAGTCGGGGCGGGTGGCCCATTCAAGCCGCACTTTGGCTTGAGTGGGAGGCGGCCGTATTCATAATTTCTTGTCGTTCGCACCAGCACCCCTCAATGGGCGAACTTGGGTTGACTGGTGTTCCTGGTCTTGCCGCCGAGCAGCAGAATTCCGAGCAGGCATCCCGCTATCTCGAGCGCTAGAAGGACGAAGACACTCGCGTCGAACAAAGGAGTCGAAGCACCGGGTGCCACCGTGAAAACATTGTTGGCCGATGCATGCAGGAAGTGTTCATACAGATCGGCGCCCATAGCAGCCAAAAAGAAAATCAACGAAACCAGCCCAGTGAGTTTATCGCTGAGCTTCCATAACGCTATGGATACGACCAAATGCCCGCACGTTATCAAAGTTATGGCCAGCCAACTAACGTTGTTGTTTGGAGGTGGCAGAACCTTTGCCGCAAGGAACAGGTGCCAGACTGCGACCGTCCAGTGTGCGAGAACAACTAGTAGAGTGAGCGTGCATCGTCTTGTCATGATGGTTCCTCCTCCTTGACGGGTGGCTGGCCCACCCTCACTCAGGCTTCGCTGAACAAAGCCCGGTAGATGCCGGCGCCGAGGGCTCCGCCGATGAGCGGGGCCACCCAGAACAGCCACAACTGTTGCAAGGCCCATCCGCCGACGAAGAGGGCTGGTCCGGTGCTGCGTGCCGGGTTGACCGAAGTATTGGTGACCGGAATTCCGACCAGGTGAATCAGGGTCAGGCAGAGGCCGATGGCGATGGGCGCAAAGCCTTTGGGGGCGCGGCTGTCCGTAGCTCCCATGATGACCAGCAGGAAAAACGCAGTCAGAACAACTTCCGCCACGAAGCCAGACATCAGGGAATAGCCGCCGGGAGAATGCACGCCGTAGCCGTTGGAAGCGAATCCGTTGCTCACGTCGAACATGGCCTGGCCGCTCGCGACCACGTAGAGAACGCCCGCAGCCGCGACTGCGCCCAGGACTTGAGCGATCACGTAAGGGAGCAACTCGGAAACGGGAAAGCGCTTGCCAACCACCAACCCCGCGCTCACTGCAGGATTCAAATGGCAGCCTGAGATGTGTCCGATGGCAAAAGCCATAGTCAGGACGGTGAGCCCGAAAGCTAGGGCCACACCGAGGAAGCCAATTCCCACCGTGGGAAAACCAGCCGCCAGCACGGCGGCGCCGCATCCACCAAATACCAGCCAGAAGGTTCCGAAGAATTCCGCAGCCGCACGTTTGCCGAGACTCATGGTTTCACCTCCGAGTTGAATTAGGTTATGCGGGCTTGGATTTCGTCCTGCCCCCGCCCTTGCGAATGCTATCAAATGCGATTGGGCCTCCGCCGAAAAATATGAGTGCAAACGCAATCGCGGCTAAGGCCAGAGGGAATTCGTATCCCCCGGGGCCCGTGAAGCCACGCTTCCAATGTACCTTCCAGATGACCACGAGCAAGTCGATCAGAATGGCAATCGAGACACAACGGGTAAGCAGTCCGGCGATGACCAGGATGCCGCCGAAGAATTCCGTGACTGCGGAAACGTAGGCCAGCCAGCCCGGCAATCCGAGACTGCGGATAAATTGCACGAAGTGCGGGAGCCCACCAAACACTTTGCCATAGCCGTGGCCAATCATGACGGCGCCCAAGACAATTCGTAAAACGAGAAGCGCCAGTGGTTGCAGACGATCGAGAGTGCGCAAGCGATTGCCTCCGGTGAGAGAAGATAGATTACCGCAAGCTTCGGTGATTGCAGAAGTAAGTACCTAAATCCCAAGGAGAGTTGGCGAAGCGTTGGTTTTCAATGCCGCAATCCTGGAGATTCCTGGGCGCGATGCCCGGCCCAACTGGCGTCCGGTGAAAGCATCTGCGCGTTGTAGCAGCGGCACTTGGCGTTTGTCCGGTTCCTGTAGGCCACTAAGACCTTTCCGCGCGCCCAGCGCCTTTCGTACCGTCTGTAGCACTTTAGTTACGGTTCGAGCGATGGGGTAGCATCCTGCGCATGGACATTACTACCCATTGTGTCATAGCCCAATAGAAATACCATATATAGATCCGCCCTCCATCCCTCAGCTGGTTACTTTCCAGAAAACAGGCATAAAACACGGTAAATCTCGGAGATTCGCCTTCAGCTCTTGTGCTTTCCGGGCTGATATATGCTCGGGACACCTGAATTCACTCGAACGCGTTTTGTACGAGGAGTTCTTCCCAACTTAGGCCGGTAGCGTCAACCAGGCTTAAGGCGGTGAAAAGGGTTTAGAGACTATGGCCGACTCGCGGGAAGTGATGAATATTCGCCAGGCGTCGCAATACCTGGGAGTGAGTCCGGACACGCTTTACAAGTATGTAGGCGAACAAAAGATTCCGGCTTTCAAACTGGGCAACCGGTGGCGCTTCAAAAAATCGAAGCTCGACCAGTGGATGGAAGAGAAGTCCAGTCAGATGGAAGCGAAGAGCAGAAAGAAACCGAAGGCGGCTGCCAAAGCTGCCGGGCAACAGTAAAGGCGGGCACATGTTTGGATTCGGATCGAAAACGATTGTTGGTCTGGATGTGGGGTCGTCGAGCATCAAGGCGGTCGAACTGAAGAAGGGACGCAACGGGATTGAAGTTGTGCACCTTGGCCTTGAGATGCTGGCCCCGGACATCGTCGTGGATTCCATGATCGTGGACTCGGGCACGGTATCGAGCGCGATCTCCAAGCTGTTTGCCGACAATCAAATCAAGACCAAGAGCGTGGCCACGGCGGTGAGCGGGCACTCGGTCATCGTGAAAAAAATCTCGCTGCCTTCGATGAGCGATCAGGAACTGGCTGAGACCATCCAGAAAGAAGCGGCGCAGCACATCCCCTTTGATCTGGCGGATGTCAACCTCGATTACCAGATTCTTTCCGAAGACGCCGGTAACCCGCAGATGGACGTGCTGCTGGTCGCCGTCAAGAAGGACAAGATCCTGAACTACACCAACGTACTCTCGATGGCGGGCAAGACTCCGGCTATCGTGGATATCGATGCCCTCGCTTTACAGAATTGCTACGAGTACAACTATGAGCCCGCGCCGGGGCAGGTGGTGGCGCTTTTGAACCTGGGCGCCAGCGTGATGAACATCAACATTGTGAAAGGCACCACGCCGCTGTTTCCGCGCGACGTGAGCGTGGGCGGACATCAGTACACGGACTCGCTGCAGAAAGAACTGGATTTGAGCTTCGACGACGCGGAGTCGCTGAAACTGGGGAACAAAGTTGGCACGGTGAGCGAAGATGCGAAAACGCCCATCCTGCAGCAAGTGACCGAAATCATCGTACTGGAAATTCAGAAGACATTCGACTTCTTCCGGGCCAGCGCGGCGGGCGAGCACATCGAGAAGATTTATCTGGCCGGTGGATCCTCGAAAGTTCCAGGGCTGATCGAAGCGTTGCGCCAGGAGTTCTCGCTACCGGTCGAGATCTTCAATCCGTTTCAGAAGATCACGCCGCCGGTGGACGGGCCGGGAGTGGAATTGATCGAGCAGAACGCGGGCCAGTTGGCGGTTGCGGTGGGTTTGGCCTTAAGGAGTTTTGAAAACCTATGATCCGAATCAACCTGCTGGGACAATCGAGACCGAAAAACAAACGAGCCGCAGCTTCGGCAGCGGCTGTCATGGAGATAGGCGAAGTTGGCTCACCGAAGCTGAAAATCGTGCTGGTGCTGGTCGCGGCCGCAGCGCTCAACATGATGTATTGGTATCGGCTTGACAAAGAGAAGCAGAGCATTGCCACCAAGATGCAAGTCGCGGAACAGAAGAACCGCGAACTGGCCGACGTGAAGGCCCGTTATCTGGAGCGGCAACGCCAGGCCGACAGTTACAAGCGCCGGGTCGATGTCATCGATCAGCTTCGCGCCGGGCAATCCGGGCCGGTGAACCTGCTCAATACCATCGGGGACACCATCAACGGGACCGAGACGGTGTGGCTCAACACCATGAAGGATCAGGGTGGCAGCGTGGATATCGAGGGTATGGCACTGAGTGCCGATGCCGTGGCTTCGCTGATTCAGAATCTGCAGAAGACGGGCTATTTCAAGAACATCGAAATCAAAGAGACATTTCAGGACGACACGTTCAAGGAAATGCAGGCATTTCAATTTACTCTGACCTGCGAAAAAGCAGAAAAAGCAAAGTCCTAGTCCTAAAGGCGGGAGAATATGGGGAACTTCGGCGAATTATCGGGTCTCAAGCAGTGGGCGGCCCTGGTGTTAGGGGCAGTGCTGATCACCGCCGCATTGCATTTCACCTTGTTCAAGTCCCAACGCGCAGCCAATGACCAGGCGCAAGCCGCCCTAGACTCGAAGCTTCGCGAGAATGCCGAGCTGCAATCGTATGCTCCCAAGCTCAAGGATCTGGAGCGGCAACTGGCGAACTTGAAACAACAGCTCGAAATCGAGCGGAAGATCGTTCCCGACGAGAAAGAAGTGGACGGCTTCATCAAGATGCTTGACGCGGAAGCGATGAAAGCTGGGATCGAGATCAGGCGCTATACCGCCAAGCCGGTATCGACGCGTGAGTTCTATACCGAAGTCCCGTTTGAAATCGAACTGGATGGACCGTACTACTCTGTGCTGTACTTTTTCGACCGGGTGGGAAAGCTGGAACGGATCGTCAACATGTCCGGCTTGCTGATTGCGAATACCAAGCGAGGCAGCGAGGCCAAGGCGAAGCACAGCTATCAATACGCGCCTAACGAGAGCATCGTGGCTACCTGCGACGCGACCACCTTCTTCAGTCATGACTTGGCGCCGCCCGCGGGAGCAGCGGCCAAGGGTAAAGGAGGCCTATGAAGCTGACGGCTGGAATCTTAATACTGGGAATGGGGCTGGGAACTGCGGGGGCGCAGAGCCCGACCATCATCGACAACACCAAAGCCAAGATGAACGCGGTCCAGCAGCAGAAGACGGCGGATTCCAATGCGGCACTGGGGACGGCGCAGAAAGCGAGCGCCAGCCCTGCAGTGACGGCAGCAAAGCCGGCGGTCGGCAAAATGGCGAGCGCTCCAGCAGCGCAGGCGTCATCTTCCAAGCCGCAGACCCTGGCTGTGTCTCCGATGGCCGCGCCCAAACCGAATGCCAAGGCGAAGACCAAGACGAAAACCACTGCCGTCGCGGTGGACAAGCCGGCTGCAGCAAAACCGGCGGTTGCGGTCGAAGACAAGAAAAATCCGGTCGACCCGAAGAAGGATGCGCACAAGACGGTCAGCATGGCCGGGGGGCGCCGCGATCCATTTCTGAGTCCGGTAGTAAACCGTGGTATGGGCGGGTCTGGATGCAGCACCGGCAAGCGCTGCCTGGCGGTTGACCAGATTGCGCTCACCGGGATTGTGAAGTCGGACGCAGGCATGATCGCGGTCGTGATCAATGCCTTGAACAAGGCGTATTTTCTGCGCGAAAACGATCCGGTCTTCAACGGCTATGTGGTGAAGATCACGGGAGACTCGATCATTTTCAAAGAGACGATGCAGGACAAGTTAGGCAAGTCGTTCACGCGGGAAGTTACCAAGAAGATTTCGACCCCGGCGGTCTAATGCCGGGCAGCAACGAAATTTGAGAGACAGATCACGCGGCGAGCAAAACGCGCGCCCGTGGGGAGATGGGGAAATGCGAAAGCAACTGCTGGCTGTTTTGCTACCGCTTCTGATCCTGGCGCTGATCGCGGGCGCCGAGACTCAGAGCTCGAGCACAGGCGCGGACAAGCGTGCCACCGTAGAGAAGGTGGACGTGATGCACGCGGATGATGGAATCAGCGTGGAGATCACCGCCCACGGGCAAGTAACGCCCAAGCTCAGCGCGCTGGATTCTCCCGCTCGCGTCCTGGTGACTCTGCCCAACACCGTGGCAGCCACCGTCCAAAACCACATTAGCGTGGGCAGCGACGGAGTGAAGGGCGTGCGCATCGGCACCAATGGCGAAATGCCTCCCACCACCAGCGTCGTGATCGATCTGGTGCAGGCGTGCCAATTCGAACTGCTTCAGGGCGGCGACAACCGAATCATCGTCAAGCTTCACCCCGCTGCGGTGAAGACCAGCGCGAAGGCTTCGACGCCCGCGCCCGCGAAGCTGCAGAGGGTTTCCATGGCGGTTGCCCCAATCGCAGCCAAGACCGAGCTCGCTGCGAACAAACCGACACCGGTGGCAGCCACTCCGTCCGTGGTTCCGGCGGCAGTTGCGAATGACGACAAGACTTCGAAGCAGACCGCTTCCGCGACCGACTTTGTCTTCGTCGAGCCGTCTTACAAGCAAAAGGATGCTGCCACGCAGCCTGTCGCTGACGAGACCGCTCCCTCAGTCCGCGCAGCCGGAGCAGCGGCGAAATTCGTAGACAAGCCGGAAGGAAATTTACTGCCGACGCCGAGCGCTGCGATCCAGCCTCAGGGCGCGCAGGCTGCGCCGGCGCAGGCTATCCAACCAGCGGTGAATCTGGCGGCGGAACAAAAGGGCGAGAGCCACATGGTTTCCCCCATCACCACCGCCAAATACACGGGCGAACCGATCTCGGTGAACCTGAAGGATGTGGACCTCAAAGACTTCTTCCGCCTGATTCACGAGATCAGCGGACTAAACGTGGTACTCGATCCTCAGGTCAAGGGCTCACTTACCATCGTGCTGGACGATGTGCCGTGGGATCAGGCACTGGACATCGTGCTCAAGAACAACGAACTTGCCCGACAGCTTGACGGAAACGTTTTGCGCATCGCTACTGTAGAAACGCTGCGCCATGAAGCCGATTCCCGCCGTGCAGAGCAGGAAGCCGAAGCATTGGCCATCGACAAGCAGACGGCCACGCGCTTCCTGAGCTATGCCCACGCCAAAGACGTTATTCCAACCGTGAAGAAGTTCTTGTCACAGCGCGGTGACGTGGTTGCGGATGAGCGCACTAACGCTGTGATCATCTCGGATATCCCGGGCGTGATGCCAAATATCGACCGGTTGCTCACGCAACTTGACCGCAAGACGCAGGAAGTGGAAATTGAAGCGCGCGTAGTAGCTGCAACCCGCAGCTTCGCTCGCGAAATTGGTACACAGCTTGGATTTGGCTGGGGCAACGCCGCAACTGCAGTCGGCGGCGTGCCGGCCGTCGGCATCAGTCCGAACTCGACGTTCGGCCTGATCCCGCGTTATCCGATTATCGGAACCACGGCACCGACGGCGAGCACGGGAACACAGATACCGTTGTTCTCTAACCTTGCTCCGGCGGGTCCGACCAGCGGCTTTTCGTTCATAACGGCCAGCAACGCAGTGCGAGTCGATGCCCTGCTTAGCATGGCCGAATCTCGCGGGCTGCTGAAGATTCTGTCCCGTCCGCGGGTAGTGACGCAGAACAATATTCAGGCTCTGGTTCGCCAGGGCGTGCGCGTGCCGATCGTGACCCAGGCGCAGTTGGGTGGGCCGCCAACCGTAACTTATATCGATGCCTTCCTGAGGCTGACTGTGGTGCCGCAGATCACGTCCGAGGGCACCATCTTCCTCAACGTGGACGTCGAGAACACGACGCCTGACTTTGGGCGGACCATCAACGGCAACCCCACTCTGATCACGCAGCAGGCGACGACGCAAGTGCTGGTCACCGACGGCGGCACCGTGGTCATCGGTGGCGTCATCCAGACCAACAACTCGGTTAGCGTGTCGCAGGTTCCGTTGCTCGGCAGCATTCCGTGGCTGGGCGAGCTGTTCAAGCACACCACCGTCAGCACCTCGAACCAGGAGCTGATTTTCTTCATCACTCCGCGGATCATTCAAACCTAGTCACAGGTTAGCAGTAAAGACAGCCGTCGGTTTCCTGAAGTATCTGTCAGGGACCGGCGGTTTTGTTTTGGGCGCCATTCCGATTTGCCCGGCCCAGATCTTGCTTCGCAAGCGGAGCACGTTGCAAGCAACATGTCTACTGTGATCGTCTGTAGAGACGTAGCTTGCTACGTCTCGAGCTGCCGACCAACCGAGCTCGCGGGGCGGTGGACGCGTCTCGTTACCCCCACTTGTTACACTTCCAACATGGACCACCGGAGCCGCCTGGCGAAGTTGCAGACTGTTTTCGATCGCAATCATCTGGATGCGCTGTTGGTCACGCATCTCCCGAACATTCGATACCTTTGCGGGTTTACTGGAACCTCTGGCGCTCTTGTCATCAGCGAAGCGAAAAGCGTTTTCATTACTGACGGACGTTACACCGAGCAAGCCCAGGCCGAGGTTCACGGAACGCGGGTAGTGATTGCCCGCAAGCCTCCGCTGGCCGCTGCCGCCGCATGGCTGATTGCGAACGCGAGCCAGTTTGGACGCAAGCGGCTGCACAGACTTGGGATTGAGGGCGAGCATTTGACCGTCGCCGGGCGCACCCAACTGGCGGGTTTGCTGCCGTCTGCTTTCCGTTTGCGCGAGACGCGAGGGCTGGTCGAACAGGCTCGCATGGTCAAGGACGCGGACGAAATCGCGCGACTGAAAGCGGCGGCGATTCTGGGTGCAAGCCTGTTCGAGCGGGCGCTCGAGGTGATCCGTCCGGGTGTAAAGGAAAGTGAAGTGGCGGCGGAGATGGAATACACCGCCCGGCGGACCGGGGCAGAGCAGATGTCTTTCCCAACGATTGTGGCGGCGGGGAAGCGATCTGCCTTGCCGCATGGGCGGGCTTCCGAGGCGGCGATTCCGTCGCGGGGATTCGTGGTCTGCGACTTCGGTGTTATACTCTCGGGCTACTGTTCTGACAGGACGCGCACGGTGCATGTGGGCCGTCCCACGGCGAAGGCCTGCGCGATGTATGAGGCGGTGCTGGAGGCGCAAGCCGCGGCCATCGAAACGGTGAGCACGGGCGTGAGCGTCGGCGAAGTCGACAGGGCTGCCCGTACTGTGTTGAAAAAGAGAGGGTTAGCGACGCACTTCACGCATTCGACCGGACATGGTGTAGGCTTGGAGATTCACGAAGCGCCACGCGTTGCAGCGGGACAGACACAGATCCTGGGTGCGGGAATGGTGATTACCATCGAGCCTGGTGTATACATCGCTGGCAGCGGGGGTGTCCGGATCGAAGACGTGGTGGTAGTGACGGAGCGCGGGTGCGAAGTTCTGGCGCCTGAACGCAAGGAACTCATAACGCTTTAGAGCTGGCTATTCTTAAGATATCAGCCCGGGCATCGGAGATACCGCTCGGCCTCTCAAGTTGGCGTGAGAGAAACAAGAAGCAGTCCCACCGCAAATCATGAACCAAAAAGAACTGAAAGAACTCATCGAGTTCTTAATCGAAAAAGACATTGCCGAGTTTGAGTTGGAACGCGGCGATGTGAAGGTGCGGATCAAGCGTGGCGCTGAGCATGTTACTGCCCCGCCGGCTCCGCATTTTGCCGTGCACGCGGCCCCGGCTTCGGCGCCCGAGATTGCACCGGTTGCGCCACCTCCGGCTCCCGTCCAGAGTGCGCCTGCAGCGCCAGCAGCGGAGGCGGGATTACACACAGTGCGTTCGCCTATCGTGGGCACCTTCTATGAGTGTCCCTCCCCAGGCTCGCCGCCCTTTGTGAAAACAGGAGATGTTGTTGATGTGGGGCAGGTGTTGTGCATCGTCGAAGCCATGAAGCTCATGAACGAGATTGAAGCAGACGTGGCTGGCGAGATTGTGAAAAAGCTAGTGGCTAACGGGCAACCGATCGAGTACGGGCAAGAATTGTTCGTGATCCGTCCGCGAGCCTGAGGCTGGGATAGAGTCGGGGCGCGCCTGAGCGCGCCTTTTTGTGTGTCTAGTTTAGCGGGGAGATAATTTTCGGACGGGCGAGTCGCCGTCTTCACACGACCTTTGATGTTTAACAAAATCCTTATTGCGAACCGTGGCGAGATTGCCCTGCGGGTGATTTGCGCATGCAAAGAGCTGGGCATTCGCACCGTGGCGATTTACAGCGAGGCCGACCGGCACTCCCTGCACGTCAAGTTTGCCGACGAAGCTATTTGTATCGGTCCTCCCCAACTGGCGCAGAGCTATCTCAATATTCCGGCGGTAATCAGCGCGGCCGAGATCACGAATGTGGACGCCATCCATCCGGGATACGGGTTGTTGGCTGAGAACGCGAATTTCGCCGAGGTCACCGAGACCAGCAATATCAAATTCATCGGGCCGCCGCCCGAAGTCACGCGGCTCATGGGCGAAAAAGAAAAGGCCCGTGCGGCGATGAAGAAAGCGGGAGTCCCCATTTTGCCTGGTTCTGACGGCATCCTCGCCAGCGAGGGCGAAGCCGCGGAGTGGGCGCGGCAGGTCGGCTTTCCGGTAATCATCAAAGCTTCGGCGGGCGGAGGCGGTCGCGGCATGCGCATCGTGCGCAGCGAGGAGGAGTTGCCCGCGCTCTTCAAAGCTGCGCAATCGGAGGCGGCGGCCGCGTTCGGCAACGGCGATCTCTACATGGAAAAATTCATCGAGCGGCCGCGCCACATCGAGTTCCAGATATTGGCTGACGAGTACGGCAACGTCGTAAGCCTTGGTGAGCGCGAGTGCTCGATCCAGCGGCGACATCAGAAGTTGTTGGAGGAATCCCCATCGACCCAGGTATCGCCGGAGCTGCGCGCGCAAATTGGAGAGGTTTTATCGAAGACGCTGTCCGAGATCGGCTACGTGAATGCCGGTACGATTGAGTTCCTCATGGACGAGGACCGGCGCCTGTACTTCATCGAAATGAACACACGCATCCAGGTGGAACATCCGGTCACGGAAATGGTCACCGACGTGGACCTGGTGAAGAGCCAGATCCTGCTGGCCGCAGGCGAGCGCATGGAAAATGTGCTGCAGGGTCCGATTGTGCATCGAGGGCATGCGATTGAGTGTCGCATCAACGCCGAGCATCCAGAGAAGTTCACGCCGTCGGCGGGGACGATTACGGCGTTCAATCCGCCGGGCGGAACCGGAGTGCGCATCGACACTGCGGCCTATGCCGAAGGAGTGATCCCTCCGTACTACGATTCTCTGATCGCAAAGCTGATAGTTCGCGGCAAAGACCGGGCGGAGGCGGTTTCTCGTATGTCTCGTGCACTGGAAATGTTTATCGTGGAAGGAATTTTTACGACCATTCCATTGCACCGCCGGATTCTGGCCGATCCGGATTTCCGTGCCGGGAAATTCGATACCACGTTTATTGAGAGGTTTCTGACGAAGAATGGCAAAGGGAAGCACTAAGTTGCGGGCACAGAATTGTTCTTACCGGTCATCCTGGGCGGAGCGGACGCTCCGCGAAAACGCGGCGTCCACGGAGGCGAAGGACCGAAAAATGCGGGCACTGAGTGATCGCTGAAAGGCATTCGCGCGACGCGCTCTCTGGCACGGTTGGAGAACTCCCTGAGGCGCTGATGGAAATCCGCTGACCCGGGGCCTTCGACCATGTCTGCCTTGCTTGGCGACGCCAACTCCGCTCAGGATGACAGGAAGGTTTACCAGCCCTCGGTTCTGCGGAAGCCATCCTTTCAAAACGGATCGTAATCATGAGCTTCTTGCCCCGCCTTTATTCGATTCTCGATGCAACATACTTTGCCGATGGTCAAGCTTTGTTTTGGGCTGCCGAAGAGCTCTGCGCCAGCGGCGTCACTCTTTTGCAATACCGCAATAAGAGCGGCAACGCTCGTGAGATGCTGGAGCAGGCGCGAGAACTGAAACGTCGCCTCGGCGGTTCCGTCAAACTGATCATGAATGACCGGGCAGACCTCTGTTTAGCGGCGGGGTTTGACGGTGTCCACATTGGCCAGGAGGATCTGTCGCCGGAGGGCGCCAGAAAGGTGATTGGCGAACACCTGTGGTTGGGGCTGTCCACGCATAATCCCGAGCAGATGCACGAAGCCGCCAAGAGCTCCGCAGACTACGTCGCCATTGGGCCCGTGTTCGCGACTGCGAGCAAAGCCAATCCCGATCCGGTGGTCGGCCTGGAAGGCGTTCGCCAAGCCAGATCTTTGACGCGAAAGCCGCTGGTGGCGATTGGAGGCATCAATCGTGCCAACTGCCGGTCGGTCATTGAAGCGGGAGCGGACTCGGTTGCGGTAATATCCGACCTGATGCGGGAGCCCCGAAAATCAGCAGAGGATTTTTTCCGCATCTTAGGATAGAGTCATGGCGACTGCCGAGCTTCGCTCGGTCGGGCAGCCGAGGCTGTCCCCATACAGGTTCTTAGGAGCGCTTTGAGTATCGACACGAAGCCACCCGCCCCGATCACCAGCGATTGGGAAATTCATCGCCAGCAGGACCAAGAACTGGTGAAGGGTCTCGGCCTGACCAGTGCGACGATGCTGGTCATGGGCTCAATGATCGGCTCCGGTATCTTCATTGTTTCCTCCGAAATATCGCGGGAAGTGAATTCACCAGCGCTGCTGATTGCGGCTTGGGTGATAACTGGCTTCATGACCATCGTCGGAGCTTTGAGCTACGGCGAACTCGCCGCCATGATGCCGCGAGCCGGGGGCCAGTACGTTTATCTGCGCGAGGCGCTCGGGCCGCTGTGGGGATTTTTGTACGGCTGGACGCTGTTCCTGGTCATTCAGACGGGGACGATTGCAGCAGTGGGCGTGGCCTTCGGCAAGTTTCTGGGCATCTTCGTTCCATCCATTTCTTCGTCGAACTGGGTCCTACATTTCTGGAAAGTGCCGCCCATTCATGTCGGACCCATGGTTCTGGGCAACATGGATGTAGGACTAAACACGCAGAATCTGGTCGCGATTTTAGTCGTGGTTGCGCTTTCCGTGATCAACGTTTTCGGGTTGAAGACCGGGGCTCTGATTCAGAATGTCTTTACTTTCGCCAAAGTCTCGGCGTTGCTGGCGCTGGGCTTTCTGGGTCTATTCGTTGGTCGGAACGCCCAGGCGCTGGCCGCAAACTTCCACGGTAATTTCTGGAATAATGCGGGACTGGGCGTGCAGCATGCCGTGCAGGTCGGAGTCGGTGGACCTTGGGTCATGGTCAGTACGCTGACCATTCTGGCGGTGGCGCAAACCGGGTCCCTGTTTTCCGCCGATGCCTGGAACAATGTGACCTTCACGGCCGGTGAGGTCAAGAATCCCAATCGCAATCTGCCTCTCTCTCTAGCCCTTGGCACCGGCATCGTCATCACTCTTTACATCATCTGCAATTTTGTTTATTTGAATGTGCTGCCGCTCGATGGCATGCCCCACGGCACAACCATCCTGGAACGCGGAATTAAGTATGCGACCGAAGAGCGGGTCGGTACGGCGGTAATGACGCAAATGTTCGGCTCGGTGGGCGGTCTGCTGATGGCCGCGGCCATCATGATTTCCGGCTTCGGATGCGTCAACGGTCTGATTCTAGCGGGCGCCCGCGTCTACTATGCCATGGCCAAGGATGGCTTGTTCTTTCGCAGCGTGGCTAAATTGCATCCTACGCATAAGACGCCGGCAGTGTCGCTCATGGTGCAGATGGTGTGGACCTGCGTGCTTTGCGTTTCCGGGAGCTACGGACAATTGCTGGACTACATCGTTTTCGCCGTACTGGTGTTTTACATCCTGACCATCGTCGGGTTGTTCGTGCTGCGCGTGAAGCACCCCGACGCCGAGCGGCCTTATCGCGCCATTGGCTACCCGGTGTTGCCCGCGGTGTATATTGTGATGGCGTTATTCATCGATGTCGTACTGTTGCGCTACAAACCGCAATTTACATGGCCGGGATTGATCATCGTATTGTTGGGTATTCCGGTTTATTTTGCGTGGTCGCGGCGCGCGGGCAGCACACTTACGTCAGCTTAACAACCAAGGAGAAATCAATCGGATGGCGAACCTGCTGGCTACTAAGCCGCTGAATCTGCTGATGGAGGAATCCCGCGAGACGGGCGAGCACAGCCTGAAGCGAACGCTCGGCGTTTTCCAACTGACGGCGCTGGGCGTGGGCGCGATTATCGGCGCCGGCATTTTTGTGATGGTGGGGCTGGGAGCGCAGTACGCCGGTCCCGGACTCACTTTGTCATTCGTTCTGTCCGGGTTGGGGTGCACATTTGCGGGTCTCTGCTATGCCGAGTTCGCGGCCATGATTCCGCTGGCCGGCAGCGCCTACACGTACGCTTACGCCACCCTGGGCGAGTTGCTGGCCTGGATCATCGGATGGGATCTGACCCTCGAATATGCCTTGGGCGCGAGCACGGTGTCGTCGGGCTGGTCAAACCATTTCATCGAACTGCTGAATATCTTCCACATTCAGATGCCGCTCTGGCTCGCCTATGATCACTGGACGGCGCTGAAGACCGCGGAGGATATCATAGCTCGTCAAATGGCATCGGCCGCAGACTCTTCTCTGGTGCCGGGCACGCAAGCATTCCTCGACAAGGTGACGGCGATCATTGGCACGCAGTCTCCCGAGTTGTTGCAGCGGGCGCACGATTTGCTGGGAGCGCCGCATATGTTTGGCTATGAAATCGGGTTGAACCTGCCGGCTTTTCTCATTGCGTTGGTGATCACGGCGGTTCTAACGATAGGCATCAAGGAGAGCGCGAGATTCAACACGGGAATCGTAGTGGTTAAAGTCTCTGTCGTATTGTTTGTGATCGGACTGGGTGCCCGCTACATCAATACCAGCAACTGGGGTACCGACTGGAGTTCGTTTGCGCCCCATGGCTTCGCGGGAATCGGTGCCGGGGCGGCTTACATATTCTTCGCCTACATTGGCTTCGATGCGGTATCGACCACGGCCCAGGAGGCCAAGAATCCGCAACGGGATTTACCCATCGGCATGATCGCTTCGCTGACGATTTGCACCATTTTATATATAGCCGTGGCGGGCGTGCTGACTGGCATGGTGCACTGGCAACAGATCAATATCGAAGCTCCCGTAGCCCGCGCATTTCTGGACCGGGGTCTAAGCACGGCCTCCCACATCATTACGCTGGGCGCTCTGGCCGGGCTGACGAGCGTAATGCTGGTGATGCTGCTCGGGCAGACGCGCGTGCTGTACGCGATGGCCAATGACGGCCTTCTGCCGAAGAAATTTTTCGCTGCAGTCCATCCCAAATTCCGCACGCCCTGGAAGAACACGATCCTTGTAGGTCTGCTCGCGGCGATTGTCGGCAGCCTTACTCCCATCGAAGATCTCGGCAGGATGGTGAATATCGGCACCTTGCTGGCTTTCGTGATCGTGTCGCTTTCTGTAATGGTGTTGCGCTATACGAATCCTGGTCAAGCGCGTCCCTTCCGGACGCCTTGGGTACCCTTGATCCCAATCCTCGGCGTGGTCTCGAACGGATACATGATGTACAAACTGGGCTGGGTCAACTGGGCGCGATTGATCATCTGGCTGGTGATCGGGCTGGTGGTGTACTTCACCTACAGCCAGAAGCACAGCCGAGTGCAGGCTCTGGAAGCGGCTAAGGGTGGTCGGCCTGGGGCTGACTGAAGACAGCTGGTTTCTTCAAGCCTTCCGCTCGCACGCGGAAGGCTTTTTGTTTTATAGTCGTTTTCTGGTCGTTGGTCGACGACTATCAACCAATATGAAGATCGTCACCGCCGCCGAGATGCGCGAGATTGATCGCGCCACCAGCCAGAGCTTTGGTGTGCCTTCGCTCACACTCATGGAAAATGCGGGGACGGCGGTCGCCGAGTTCGTTGTCTCCCAATATCCGTCTGCGGAGCGTATTGGTGTGATCTGCGGCAAGGGCAACAATGGTGGTGACGGATTTGTGGCCGCGCGAAAACTGAAGGCGGCGGGAAGGGAAGTGCGAGTTGTTTTGCTGGCAGAGCCATCGGAATTGCGGGGCGATGCGGCGGAGATGTTCGGAAAACTTCCGGTCGCGCCTGTAATTGTTCGATCCAGCGAGGAATTGAGGCGGGAACAGGCAGTGTTTGAATCCGAGGTTCTGCTGGATGCGATTTTGGGCACGGGTTTCAGGCCGCCTGTGTCCGGGTTGTATGCCGAGGCGATCAGGCTGCTGAATGCGAGTTCGGCGCCGGTGATTGCGGTCGATATTTCTTCCGGCGCCGACGCAGATGTAATGGGCGAACAGACGGGGGCGGTCGCGCGTGCTGACGGCGTGGTTACTTTCACCGCAGCGCGTCCGGCGCACGTTTTTGGAAGATTGACCAACGGGCCGACAGTCATTGCTTCGATCGGCTCGCCGGACGAAGCCATCGTTTCTTCGTTGCAACTCAATCTGATTACCGCCCGCGAGGTCGCGCCCCTCATCGGCCCGCGGCCGCTAACGGCGAATAAAGGAAATTTTGGCCACGTGCTCGTGATTGGCGGTTCGGTGGGCAAGGCGGGCGCGGCTGCCATGGCGGGAATCTCAGCCCTGCGAGTAGGTGCGGGGCTGTCCACCGTGGCCACCGCTGGATCTGTGCTCGGTATCGTGGCCGGCTTTCATCCCGAAGTCATGACTGAGCCGCTCGACGAAACCAGGGATGGCAGCATCGCTCTCAGCGCTCTTCGCCACATCAACAAGCTGGCTGAAGGCAAGACGGTGCTGGCCATCGGGCCAGGTATTTCACGGAATTCCGAGACCTCTGAGTTTGTGCGCTCGGCCGTGAAACAACGCACGATTCCTATCGTTCTGGATGCCGACGGCCTGAACGCCTTCGAGGATCGATCTCAAGAGCTGAACGGGAAGGTCGGACCGATTGTGATCACGCCGCATCCCGGGGAGATGGCGCGGCTGCTCGGAGATACGGTTGCCGCAGTGCAGCGGGACCGCATCAACGTCGCTCGCACCTTCGCCCGCGAATACGAATTGATCGTGGTGCTGAAGGGACATCGCACGCTGATTGCACAGCCTGACGGGACGGTTTGGGTGAACACTACTGGAAATCCGGGCATGGCCACCGGAGGCACCGGCGACATCCTCACCGGCATGGTCGCCGGCTTGATCGCGCAAAATCCCGAACGCATCGCGGAAGCAGTCATTGCCGCGGTTCATCTCCACGGTGTCGCCGGTGACGTGGCCCGCGAAAGCATGGGCGAATATTCGCTGATCGCAACGGACCTGGTCAAAGCCTTGCCAGAGGCCTTTCGGCGGATACGGGAATGCGCGGCTAGATCCAACATAGAGATTCGTGGCTGAGGCATTGTTTTTCACGGATAGCCGGATGCAAACGATTTTTCGCCAACCGCGAATCCCGGGCTTTTGAGAGGGGCGGCCCTTACGACGAATCTGCGGTTACCAAGCACCATCGTAGGGCCTGCGCTTGCGCCGATTCCGCGGCAAGCGCAGCCATAACAAACACAGCCGCGACGATCACGGTCATTCATAAACGAATCGGCTTACCCGCTATTTCTTGGTTGCTTCGTTCTTCTTCAAATCAAGCGCGGCCGAATTCATGCAATAGCGCAAGCCGGTGGGGGCAGGGCCATCGGGGAAAACGTGCCCCAGATGCGCATTGCAGCGGGCGCAGCGTGCCTCGGTTCGCACCATGCCATAAGTGCTGTCAGTTTCTTCTGCAATCGCAGTCTGATCGACAGGCTTCCAGAAGCTTGGCCAACCGGTGCCCGAGTCAAACTTGGTTTCTGAGGTGAAGAGCGGCTGTCCGCAGCATACGCACGCGTAAGTGCCAGCGTCCTTGGTCTTCCAGTACTTGCCAGTAAACGCAGGCTCGGTACCCGCCTTGCGGGCAACCATGTACTGCTCCGGCGACAACTGCTTCTTCCATTCCTCGTCGGACTTCATAATTTTTTCTGTCATAAATGCTCCTTGTAATTCTCTTATTGGATTGCGGCAGGCGCCGAAAAGTTACGGCGCCTGAGACGATTGCTTGCAACCTCTCCGCTCTCACCTCAGACATCGCATTCTCTATTGTCTCCGTGATGAAGGGGTACACTTGGCAACCAGGCAAAAGGTTCTTGACTTCGCCTTTCGTTCGCTTACAATGACCTCATGGCAATCACACGCAGACAGCGGGAAGTATACGACTTCATTTCCGATTTCGTGCAGAAGCATAGCTACTCTCCCTCGTTCGAGGAAATTGGAGAGGGCCTAGGACTGAGTTCGCTGGCCACAGTGCACAAGCATATCTCCAATCTCGAGAAAAAAGGATTGCTGACGCGCGACTACAACCGCAGCCGCTCTATCGATCTGCTCCCGCCCAAGGGCCGGTTGAAGCAGGCGATGTCGGTAAACACCACGATGGTGCTGCCGCTGCTGGGACGAATCGCGGCCGGCCAGCCCATTGAAGCCGTGGAAAATCCAGAAACGATTTCTCTGGCTGATTTTGTCCGCTCCAAAGAAGTGTTCGTACTCGAAGTCCGAGGCGATTCCATGCAGGATGAACACATCATGAGCGGAGACTACGTGCTGGTTGAAAAAGCGAAGACGGCGCACAACGGCGATATCGTGGTCGCGCTGGTTGGCGGATCGGATGCGACGCTCAAGCGCTTCCATCGCGAGGGGGACAACATCCGCCTGCAGCCTTCAAATGTCAACATGCAGCCGATCATCGTTCCCGCTGCGTCCGTCGAGGTCCAGGGACGAGTCATCGGAGTGCTGCGGAAGTATTGACCCATCCTTTTCCGTCTGGCAAGGAGCATCCATGCCACGTTCTTCTGCAGTGCCAGCTCTTGATTTTCCTCAGGAGATACTGCAGGCTTACGCCCTGAACGATGGCATGAACCAGCTTTTGCTGGAGCATCTCGACTCTCGCGCTTGGCGGGCAAAGATGCCTGGCCGCAAAGGCCGCACCATCGCCGCCATCTTCGCTCACCTTCACAACGTTCGCTGCAAGTGGCTACGACTCTCCGCTCCGCACCTCAAGCTGCCTGCGAGGCTTGACCACAACCGGTGCACGCAGAAGCAGGCGCGAGCGGCGCTCGCCGAGAGTGCCGGGCGCTGCTCCCAGATGCTGGCAGAAGCTCTGACCTCTCCTGCTGGCCGCGTTCAAAGTTTTGTGCGCGATGGCTGGGCCCGCCCATGGCCTCCGGGTGTTGCTATGTTCGCCTACATGATTACGCATGATGCCCATCACCGCGGACAAGCGTGCATGCTCGCCCATCAACTGGGTTTCCCATTGAAGGCCGGTTACAAATTATGGGGCTGGGAGAAACTCGCGAAGGAGTGCGGATTCCGACTCCTTGCTCCCGGCAAAACTAAGCGCCCGGCTGGAACCGGGCGCTCGAATCCTGGGTCGGAAATGACGATCGAAATAACTCAGCCGAGGTGTTTGTCGATCGCCTTCTGAATCGTCTCTTTCGGAACGTAACCGACGATCTGTTCCTTCACTTGCCCACCCTTGAACACGAGCAAGGTCGGAATGCCGCGAACTCCGTAACGCATGGGAGTAGCGCTGTTGTTGTCGACGTCCATTTTGCCGACTTTCACTCTGCCCTGATAGTCCTTGGCCAGCTCTTCCACGATGGGAGCGATCGCCCGGCAGGGTCCGCACCAAACCGCCCAGAAGTCAACCAGCACAGGAGTCTCTGATTTGAGAACATCCTGATCGAAATTCGAATCTGTTACTTCAAGAATGCCATTGCCCGCCATGATTTCCTCCTCAGGCGCGCCGCTCCGGGACGTGCCCAACGAAACAGTATAAAAGCCCATCTGTGATGGGCCTAATCAATCTTAACACTTCTATTGGATGCAGAGCGGCGGCAGAAGTCGCATGGACTGCGGCGGTCCGGGTTCCCGGCCAAAGGCTGGAAACTGGAAGCTCCGCTGGTTTTGCTGGTAAGCTAACTGTACCTGTTTCGCTGGACCCCGATCGTTCCCGCAAGCACGTAAAGTCTTAAGGAGATCCGATGGTAAAAGAACTGTGCCTTGGATTGCTGCTAAGTGTGATTTGTTCCGGTTTGGTGGTTGCCGAGCCACAGCCGCAGTCCGACCTCGAATCGCGGCGCAAAGCTCTAGACAGCTTGTTGGCGGAACAGTGGGAATACACTCTGCGCACCAACCCGCTGTATGCCTCGATTCTGGGAGATAAGCGCTGGAACGACAAAATCGAAGATTTCTCGCAAGGGTTCATCGATCAGGACTTGCAGGAAACTCAGAAGTTTCTGGTTCGCTTCCGGGCGATCGATACCGCCGGCTTTCCCGAACAAGAGGCGCTGAACAAAGCTCTGATGGTGCGCGACCTGCAAATGAGTTTGGAGCGGGCGCGCTTCAAGATGTGGGAGATGCCGGTGGCGCAAAACAGCGGCATTCACATTGATCTGCCGCAATACGTAAGCGTTCTGTCATTTCAAAGTGTGAAGGACTACGACGACTACATCGCACGCTTGAAAGCCTGGCCGGTGCTGTTTGACCAGACCATAGTCCAGATGCGAAAAGGAATGGCGGAAGGCCGCATGCCGCCGCGCTTCCTGCTAGAGAAGGTCGTGGATCAGGCGAATGGGATCGCGATCGAAGATCCGGAGAAGTCGCCCTTCGCCCACCCGTTCATCGATTTTCCGACAACCATGCCGGAGGCCGATCAGAAGCGACTGCGAGAGCAGGGGCTGGCTGCAATCCGTGATTCGTTGCTTCCCGCTTACGCCAGGTTCGCGAAGTTCGTGCGCGACGAGTACGCACCCAAGGGGCGAATCGAACCGGGCGTCTGGTCGCTGCCGGACGGGGATGCTTTCTACGCTTTTCGGGTCAGAGAGAGCACCACCACCAGCCTAACGCCGGAGGAAATCCATCAACTCGGATTGGCACAGGTGAAGGAAATCGAAGAGCGAATGACAGCAGTGTCTACCCAACTCGGCTACAAGGACCGTAAGAGTTTCAATGCCGCCATGGCGCAGGATCCCAAACTGCACGCGCATTCGCGCGAGCAGATTCTGGATCTTTATCGAAAATATATTGACCAAATGAACCCGAAGCTGCCGGAGTTGTTCGGGCGTTTGCCCAAGGCCAGGCTGGAGGTCATGCCGGTCGAAGCGTTCCGCGAAAAGGAAGCTTCTTCTGCGGCGTACGTCCAAGGCACACCGGACGGTTCGCGTCCGGGTCACGTTATGGTCAACACCGGCGACTTCGAAAAGCGCAACCTTTGGGATATTGAAACCACCGCTTACCACGAAGGCGTCCCCGGCCACCATATGCAGATCGCGATCGCGCAGGAATTGCCCGGCTTGCCGCCCTTCCGGCAGCAGGAATACTACACCGCTTATACCGAGGGCTGGGCGCTCTATTCAGAACGTCTGGGGAAGGAGTTGGGATTCTTCCAGGACCCTTACAGCTATTACGGGCACCTGGGAGATGACATGCTGCGAGCCATCCGACTCGTGGTCGATACGGGCCTGCATTATAAGCACTGGACGCGGCAGCAGGTGGTCGACTACTTCCACGAACACTCCGCCGAGGACGAACCCGACCTGCAGAGCGAAACTGACCGCTACATCTCCTGGCCGGGGCAAGCTCTGGGCTATAAGATTGGCCAGTTGCAAATCCTGAAGCTTCGCCAGTACGCGAAAGACCAACTCGGTGACAAGTTCGACATTCGTGGCTTCCACGATGAAGTTCTGAGTGGTGGCGCCTTGCCCATGGACATACTCGAGAGCCGCATCCACGAGTGGGTTGCGGTCAAAGCCGCGGCTGCGTCTTCGGCTGAAACGAAAGGCAATTGAAAAACGGGCCAGACGGCGCCGCAGCAGAACTGAAGTCTATCTCGCCGGTCCAGCCGGGCGCGGACGCCCGGTCTCAGTCAAAAGCTCCGCACAAATAAAAACGTCCTGAACTTTTCAGCTCAGGACGCCTCGGCAGCCCTCCCCCAGAACTGCCAAACTACAATTTGGATAGTAGACGGCCCCCCTATTGCTGTAAACGTCACTTTGGTAATCCGCAAGCGGATTGAGAGTAACTGAATATTGCCGACGAGTAATGTGTGCAAGTTTGGGTCAAGTCACTAACTAGCTGAGATTAAAGACAAAGCTTCGGAAGGAATTCCGCCGCATACGGTTACCTCCAGCAGGGCCGGATTCTTGCACAGCCTGCGTGGGCTCACCCAATAAACTACTGCTTTTGCCAGGTTTGCCCTGCGTCAACCGTCGTCCATGTGTCTTCGTTGGATGTGGTGAGCTTGCCTTGCAGAGAGTCCATAAATTCGACTCCGATGATGTCATCCAGGAGAGTTTCGCCGTCAGCGACTGGTTGCACTTCTGTCCAGTGCTGGCCGGCGTCGGAGGAGTGAAAGAGTGCCCCACCCGAGCCTCCCACCCAGATGTCGAGACCATTCGCCGCCAGGGCGCGAAAAACCGTCTCGATCGAGACTTGAATCGTCTCCCAGCTTCTACCGGAATCAAGCGAGCGCTGCAACGTCCCATCCGAGCTCAGCGTCCAGCGGGGCACGAGGTTCGCCGGGATGAGTGCATTGCCTACCGCCGCACTTTTTCTAGCCGCGGCTCCACCCACCGCCTTCTCCGCTGGAGCGCCTTGCAATTCCGCGGAAGCGTCCTTGGCCCTCCCGGGCACCATTCCAGCAAATGGGGAAGCGGTTCTGGCATCCGCGATTTCGACCGGACTCGGAGGTTCCTTCGCGAGAGCCGCCTTAGCCTCCGACTTGGGCAACTGCAAGGACGCAATCTTCTTCCCGCTTGCGCTGTCCTGCGCTGGGAGTGGTATTCCCACGGCAGACTGTTCGCCCGCGATGGATGCCGGAATTGGAGGTGCTTCGTGCTTCGGCCGAAGCGTAACCACCGCGCCCACAATGACCACGCAAGCCACCAGCGCCCCCCAACGCAATACCGGCCAAGACAGCCAGCCTGTGCTTACGGGAACCACCGCCGCCGCACCCGCGGTCTCTGGCTGCACTGCCGCAAGCGATACGATTTCCCGGCAGTTCGCACACTGCGTCAAGTGCCCGAGGATCTGCAGCCGCTCACGCTGCCCCAACGATCTCTCTGCAAATGCGCAAAGCAAATTCGGCTCAGGATGCTCCTCAATCTTGGCCATTGCTTGCAGTCGCTGGCTTACGATTTTAGGAATTTCTGCCATTTGTCTCTTTGTTTGCCTGTTGCCTCAGTCGTTTGTCATCCCGACAAAGCGAGGGATCCAGGTTCTACGTTCGGACGGCAAAACCCAGATTCCTCGTCTCCTTCGCTCCTCGGAACGACAGGGGCTTTATCAGCGAACCGAGACGTAGCTAGCTACTCTCGACCGAATGATCTACGACCCATCGCCTGCTGGCGCTTCCGCCTTCTTCTTGGAGAACGCCGGCCCCGCGCTTTCTTGCGCCAACCGGCTGCGAATATTGACCCGAAGGTCACGTACATCGACCTCCAATGCCTCCTGCGCCTGCCGGCGGCTCATTCCGCGCCGTCCCAGGGACGCCAAGATCTGCTTGCGCAACAACTTAGCCAACTTATCCAGCTTGCGGCTGATGGTCGATTCGTGCACCCCCAGAGTGCGCGCGATCTCGGCCAGGGTTTGGTCATCCAGAAAATAAGACGCCAGAACAAACCGATCTTCCGGTGCCAGAGCTATGAGGACCTCGTCGATAGCTGCCTCCACTCTGGGATCGACCGCAATCGCCGGTTCCGGCTCAGAGGCAGCGTATTGAAAGCCTTCTTCCGTTTCCTCGTCCAGGCTGACCAGCCGCCGCTGGCGGCGATAGCGGTTGATGTGTTCCTGCGCCATCACTGTACGCAGCCAACCTTCCAACGACCCACGCCCCGTGTACGAGGCTAGCTTCGAGGAGCGCTGCCCGTCGCGCGTCGCCGTGCCATAAAGCTCCGCATAGATGGAGTCCGCCAGTTCGCGCCCGGAGGAGCTTTCTTTAGTGATGTAATTGGCAATGTCGTACAGCTTCTCGCGATACCGCGTCAGAAAAACTTCCCATGCGTGGTCATGCCCGAGAGCGCAGGCGCGGGCCAGCGCCAGTTCTTCAACTCGCAAGCTCGCACACAGCTCGCGCACGTCATTCTGTGCCGCATTCGGAGGCAAGTACTTCCGACAGATTTCAAGAAGCACGCTGTCAAACTGTTGCCGCGTCAGGCCAAACTCATCACCTCGGCTCGTCTGATAGATCGCACTCACGACAGAGTCCAACCCCGCGAAAAGTTCTCCTGCGGATTGGTAGTCGTCTTTGCTCATTGCGGACGCAGCCTCGCTCGATGCTACCAACTATTGGACGCAAGGCATTGGAATTTTGCCGTTCACCAATTAGTCAAGGCAGGAAGAGGACGCCTCGGGAAGGGCTCATAACCCGCATCCCGGGCGTCCTTGCGAATCCGAGGAAGCGCAATACGCGCTCCAAGGTATTACTCCCGATTCTAGTGCTGGCAGTGCTTGCAGGTCTAGCAGCGGTTATACCAGGGAAATGGTTTGGTCGGACGCGAGGTGCAAGGCCCCGTAGCCGCAAAACTATCCCGCCAATGGCTGCTGCCATTGGCGGTCCCAGTTCCTATGCCAAGGTAATGGCTGATCGTCAGTGCCCGAAATTCTTACCCGGCGCGCTTAGTTGGACTCGTTGTA
>Ga0210390_10000209_pt1 | contig 63585 bp, 70 predicted proteins | sample IncBWH11OmetaG_FD_161050 | JGI IMG/M metagenome (GOLD analysis project Ga0210390, IMG submission 161050) | Forest soil microbial communities from Barre Woods Harvard Forest LTER site, Petersham, Massachusetts, United States - Inc-BW-H-11-O ...
GCTGGCGCACGTTGGCCGGCTTGTTTTGGTGCAGTCAGGAGTGTCGTTTCGCTCGTCACCTCAAACTCCTGGGGGCAACGCATGGGACAGACCAAGCACATCTTCGTGACCGGCGGCGTCGTCAGCAGTTTGGGCAAGGGACTCACATCCGCCTCGATCGGCCTCTTGCTCGAGCGGCGCGGCCTGAACGTGCGGATGCAAAAGCTCGATCCGTACATCAACGTCGATCCGGGCACGATGAGCCCCTATCAGCACGGCGAAGTCTACGTGCTCGACGACGGCTCCGAGACCGATCTCGACCTGGGGCACTACGAGCGTTTCACCAATAGCCCGCTCTCGCGCGAGTCGAACTACACGACGGGCCAGATCTATCTGAGCGTCATCGAAAAAGAGCGTCGCGGCGAATATTTGGGCCGCACGGTCCAAGTGGTCCCGCACGTGACCGACGAAATCAAAGCGGCCGTCCTCAATCTCGACAAGCCGGGCGTCGACGTGGTGATCACCGAGCTCGGCGGCACAGTGGGCGACATCGAGGGGCTGCCGTTCCTGGAAGCCATCCGGCAAATCCCGCTCGACATCGGCAAGCAGAATTGCCTGTTCGTGCACCTCACGCTGGTGCCTTATTTGAAGGCGGCCCGCGAGGCCAAGACCAAGCCGACGCAGCACAGCGTCGGCCAGCTGCGGCAAATCGGTATCCAGCCCGACATCCTGATCGTCCGCACCGAGCGGCCGCTGGGTCGCGAAAACTGCGAGAAGATCGCACTCTTTTGCAACGTCGAATCCAAGGCGGTCATCGAGGAGATGGACAAGGAATTCTCCATCTACGAAGTGCCGCTGGGGCTGGCCGAGCATCGCCTGGACGAGCAGATCGTGCAGAAGCTGGGGCTATCGGCCGGAACGTTGCGGATGGACGACTGGCAGGCCTTGATGCGGCGGATCCGTCATCCCGAGCAGGAAGTGACGATCGCCGTCGTCGGCAAATACATCGACCATCGCGATGCGTATAAATCGATCTACGAGGCCCTCGATCATGCCGGCTTCGCCCATTCGGCCCGCGTGATCGTGAAGCGGATCGAGGCGGAAGAACTCGAAACGCAGGACCCCGACTCGCTCTTGGCGGGCGTCGACGGCATTCTGGTCCCCGGCGGCTTCGGCATGCGGGGCGTCGAGGGGAAAGTGCAGGCTTGTCGCTTTGCGCGAGACCGCGAAATTCCCTACTTCGGCATCTGCCTGGGCATGCAGTGCGCCGTGATCGAGTTCGCCCGCAGCGTGCTGCAGTTGTCCGGGGCCAACAGCACCGAATTTGAAACGGGGACGCCGCATCCCGTGATCTGCATGCTCGAAGAGCAGCGGGGCGTGACGCACAAAGGGGGCACGATGCGGCTGGGAGCCCAGCCTTGTGCCCTCGAAGAAGGCTCGCGCGCGGCAGCCTGCTACGGCGAAACGCTTGTCCGCGAGCGGCATCGCCATCGCTACGAATTCAACTCGGACTATCAGCGTGACTTCGAGGCGGCCGGCTTCGTGGTCACGGGCGTCAACCCGGACCAAAAGCTCGCCGAGATCGTCGAGCTTCGCGACCACCCCTGGTTCGTCGCCGTGCAGTTCCATCCGGAATTCAAGTCGAAGCCGCAACACCCGCACCCGTTGTTCTTCGGCTTCATCGAAGCGGCGATCAACCGGCATCAATCGCGGATGCCGATGACGGCCTGAGCGACGATACCGGCTACGAAGCGCAACGGGTGGCACTGGCGGCTTGCCCGCCAGTGTGTCTTGCGTGCGCTGAAGACACTGGCGGACGAGCCGCCAGTGCCACCCATCGATCAAGCCTCCGCCACATGTCCGACCTGCGCCGGTTTGGCATCCTCAATATCGACAAGCCCGCGGGGATCACGTCGCGCCGCGTTGTCGATCACGTGGCCAAACTTGTCCGGCCGGAAAAGGCCGGCCACGCGGGGACGCTCGATCCGCTGGCCGCCGGAGTGCTTGTCGTCTGCGTCGGCAAGGCCACGCGACTGATCGAGGCGGTGCAGGACCAGCCCAAGTCCTATCACGCGACGTTCCTCTTGGGCCGACAAAGCGACACCGACGACGTCACCGGAGCGGTGACCGAGGTCGCCGTCGCGCGAGAGATTCTCCGCGACGAGATCGAGCGGCATTTGCCGGCGTTCGTCGGCTGCATCGAGCAGGTGCCGCCGACGTTTTCCGCGGTGCATGTCGCCGGCCGCCGCGCCTACGAGCGGGCTCGGGCCGGGAAGACGGTCGAGCTGACGCCGCGAACGGTCGAAGTTTTTCGTCTCGAGATCACGCGGTTCGCGTATCCCGAGCTGGAATTGGACATCGACTGCGGCTCGGGCACCTATGTCCGCTCGATTGGTCGTGACTTGGGGCAGGTACTCAGCTGCGGGGCCGTGATGTCGGCCCTCGTCCGTACCCGCGTCGGACCTTATCGCCTGGAAAACGCTGTGACGCTCGAGCAGCTCACTCGCGACACGGTCGACGCGTCTTTGCTCGACCCCGCGACGGCCGTGGCCGAAATGCCGCGACGCGTGGCCACGACCGACGAGGAGATCGCGCTGCTCCGCGCGGGCCGCGCGATTCCGCTCGGCGACGTGTCGGGGGTCGCGGACTCGGATTCCGTCGTCGTCCTCGACGGAGCAGGGGTCCTGCTAGCACTCGCGCGGCCCGATCGCGAGACCAATTCGCTACGTCCCTACCGCGTCTTCCTCGACTGACTAGCGCGTGGCCGTGTCGGCCTTCGCCGCTTTCTTGGCCGCCATGAGTTCCGGGACGGCCGTTTTGATTTCGTCGATGGCGGTGGTGACGTTCGTCACCTGCCCCTGGCGATCGACGAGGATCATCACGGGTGGCACGATGACGCCGAGTGCCATGGCCGGCTCGCTCTCCGTTCCGCCCGGCTGGAAAACCTGCGGCCACGAAATCTTGTGCTGCTCGAGGTAGGGGACGATGGGGGGCGCCGTCACGTCGAGGTTCACGCCGACGATTTCCAGGCCCTGGTCCCGGTAGCGCTTGTAAAGATCCTTGAGCACGGGTACGTCCTGCGTGCAGACGGTGCACCAGGTCGACCAATAGGCCACGAGCAACACACGGCCCCGATACGCCTTGGCGTCGAAGGTGCCCCCGTCGAGCAGCGGGCCGGTGAACTGCAACTGCTTGCCTTTGAGGTCCAGACGCCGCAAGGCTCCGGCCGCGCGGTGGCCGGGCCGCGTGTCGGAATGACCCGTGGCCAACTCGGTATACCACTTCTTGGCCTCCGGCATCTTGCTGGCGAATTCGTAGGCGATGGCCAGCTGCAAGAGGGCCTCCGGCGCGTCTTCGGCGGTGGGGAAGTCCTTGGTGAAGTCTTCGAGCTTGTCCCGCCACCACTTTTGGATGTCTTGCTGCTTGGCGTTGTCGGTCGTCGCCTTTTGCTGGGTCGTGTAATCGGCGAGCAACCGGCGATAGGCGACGTAGGAGACGAGCGGCGACTTGCCCGGTTCGCTGCGCATCTGCGTTTCCAGGGATTTGAGCCGCTCCAGCCCGCCGGGGAACGCGCCGATCTGCACGGCCGAGGCGATGCTGTCGATCATCTGCCGCATCCACTGGTTGCGATCGTCATTGTTCTTGGCCAAAGCGACCAGCTGCCCCAGCAGATCGGCGCGACTCGCGTTGTAGTTGGCGAGCGCCGTGGGCGAGGCCGAGGTCTGCGGCGCCTTTTGATCGAGTTCCTGCAGCTCCGAGAGAATCTTTTGCACCTCGGGCGCGGGGGCCTGCGTTCCGGCGACCGCCGTGCCGGCGGCCAGCGTTGGCTGCATCAGGGTGCCGCCCGCCATCACCTGGGCGTTTTGGCCTTCGATCGGCTGGGGAATCTGCGTCAGTTTCCAGACGTCGCCGATGCGCACCAGCTCGCCGACTTGGACGAGCCCCGTCTTTCCCTGCGATTCGACGATCGCCATCGCGTTTTCGTAGACGATCAAATCGTCATGTGCCTTGCCCTCTTCGGCCGGGATGGTACAGGGGCTGAGGTTGTCGGCCCGCGGCGTTGCCGAGCGATCGGCGAGAATCTTCGATCCGGACACGGCGTCGCGCAGCTTGCGGCCGGGGTCGCTCACGGCGTCCATGATCTTCGTGGCATACGAGTCGGCCACGCCGATCGTCCGCAGCTCGTCGCGGGTGACCAGCACGCTCTCCAGCAGTTTTTCGTCCTGCTGCTGCATGGCGTAGATCGCCACGCGAACGGCCTCCTCGGGCGAGAGAACTTTCCACGAATCGATGCTGCCGTCTTCCTTCGAGTCGACCGCCCATCGCGAGCCGCCGGTGTTCAGCCAGCGGTGCTCGTCGGGCTTGTGGTTGTGATTGGTGTCGATATCGCGATAGACCTCGAGCCCGTGGTTGTAATAGCGCCACTGATCGACCGTGTGGTCGCCGTCCGAGTCGACGAACCGCCGCAGCACCTGGCCGGCCGGCCCCAGCACGACCCAGCCCGACGTCTTGCCGTGGACTTCGACCTGCTTCTTGCACTTGCTCCATTCGGAGCGGGGAGGTGTCTCGATCTCGACGTCGGGCCGCATGGGGCGATAAGCCGAGAGCATGTCTTCGACGGTTGGTTCTTTGGCCCGGGCACTGGGGGCGGGGGCGAGCAGAGCCACGACGAAAGCGGCGGACGCTGCAAAAGCGGCAAAACGCGGAAGGGACCAGGTCGAAAGACGTCTGCGGCTGGACATGTGCGGGGAACTCCGGGTCCGTGCCTGGCGGATCGCAGAGGCGAAGTCCAAGCAACGGCTCGATTTGCGGCGAATAACCTCCCGGGGAAGGAGGTCTGGGTCTCGCAGTCCGAGTCGGACTTATGACGGAATTCTAGTGAATGGGCCGCAAACAGGTCACGCCCAGTTTGGAGGCGGATGTTCAGGCCCAGAAAGGAGGTCCGATTGCCGACATTTCGAGTTATAAACGTGAGTTCAGTCCGCCCTGGAGAATGACACCACAGAGGTGCAGGGGAGACCGGCCATGAAAATTGTGATCGACGTCGACAAGCTGCTCCACGAGGGGCGGATCAACCGCGAAGAGTACGACCGGCTCAAGTCGCTGGCCGCCCACGAGACGGGATCGCTAGCGTTCAACATCCTGGTCGCATTTGGCGTGGTGGCAACGGCGGGCGGAGTGCTGGCGCTCATTCCCGCGGGGGCAACCGCCCTCGTGCTGGGCCTGGCGCTCTCGGCGGCCGGCGTCCTGCTCTCGCAGAACTACAAAGAAGAATGGGGGTTGCTCGGCACGCTGCTGTTGCTGGTCGGCGCGATCACGACTTCAGGAGGCCTTTTGGTCCTCACAAACGGATCGCTGATCGGGTTCATTATCGTGACCGCGCTCTTGCTCGCGGCGGCCGTCCTGGTGAAGAGCGGTCTGTTGGCGACTCTATCGGTGGTCTCGCTGATGGCGGCGGCCGGTGGCGAGACGGGGTATTGGCATGCCGAGTACATGCTGGCAATCTATCACCCGACCCTCACGGTCGCACTCTTCAGCGCGATCAGCCTGGCAGCCTACCTGCTATCCAAATCGCTGTCGCGCGAGAACGAGCGTTTGGCGATCATCATCGCGCGGACCGCGCTCTTCGTCGTGAACTTCGGATTCTGGATCGGGTCGCTTTGGGGCGACAACCCGCTCGATTTCTCCACCCGGCGCACGATCTGGTCGCCGACTGTCGCTCCGAACGTGTTCGTCGTCGGCTGGGCGGTGGCGCTCCTGGCGACTGGCGTCTGGGCGGCCCGCGGCAACCGCCGCTGGGTCGTCAACACGGTGGCCGTCTTCGCAGCCATTCACCTCTACACGCAATACTTCGAGCTGCTCGGCGCGCACCCGGCCTCGATCCTGGTCGCCGGACTGTTCGCGCTGGGAATCGCCTTCGGGCTGTTCCGCTACAATAAGGGCCACCGATTGCCCTTTGGGACGACGGCTACGGATCCGCAGCCAACGCTGCCCGCATCACCGCTGCCACTGGCTGGCGCGAACGGTTCCTCGCCTGTGGTTGAATAAGTCCCGAGCGAGTGCCTGTTCGCGAAGGGAGGACAATGCGACCGCCACGACGTTATTTAATCGCGTTGTTGCTGGTCGCGCTGGTCGCGATCGGAATTGGAACGGCTGCGGTCGTCGTAGGGTCGAGAATTCGTGCCAAGGCTGAGCATCGAATGGCAATCTTCACGATCCACGAGATCGTGCCGATCTCGGGTCAGACGCTTCACCTCAAATACGATGTCGAAGTGTTGGGCGACAATGTGAAGGCCGGATTGGCGAAACGGGACGGAAGCGCCAGTTTCGTCTATATGGAGGCCGACTGCGGGGATTTGGCATTTCTGGAAGTGCTGGGGCTGCCGGCGCCGGTGGGGCGAAAAGCGTCGGACGGCGAGGGCTCCTTCACAATCGGTGACTGCTCCCCGTCGCTCACGACGCACGCTCCGGTCCGAGTCGAGTTAAAGCCAGGCGAAAACCACGTTCTCGCCACCTGCCGCGACAAAACGGGCGCGGTCGCCGAACTGTATTTGTTCTGCGAACGACTCTAGAGGCCGCTCAACTCGCGCTTAAGCGCCGCCAGCTCGTCGTCGATCGCGCGGGCCCGCGGGTCGTCTTCGATGGTGGCGGTGTTGCCCCGTGACGAGCTGACTGTCGCTTGGGGGCTTGTTTGCAGTTCCTGCTGTCGGCGGCGGGCTTCGGAGAGGCGAGCTTCGAGTGCGCGGAGTGTCGTGTTCATGTGGTCGCGGGTGGCGCAGGCCGCCTTATGCTGTTGCGCGAGTCCGGCGACGACGTCGACCACTTCCTGCTTGCGGAGGAGAGCCACGCGGGCCGCCGATTCGTCCTGGTTGCGGAGGGCGTCGCGGGCTTCATCGGTCAGTTGGTCGGATTGACCGCCCAGCTCGGCGATCTCGCGGCGGAGCCGTTCTTCGTTGGCCGTGGCGGTCCCCACGCTGCGGCGAGCTCCTGCCAGGCCTTCCTCCATTTCGGCGATGATTTTTCGCAACGCGACGGACGGGTCGGGCTCGCGAGCGAGCATCTCGGCCAGGTTGCAGGTGACGATGTCGGTCAGACGGCTGAAGTAATTCATCTCCAGATTCCCTTCGCGCTTCGCCGCTCGTCTTGACCGGGTCGGCAGATATGGACGGATAGGTTAGGGCATGGACACACAGTTGGTCGCATGAACGCTTCGAAAACTTTCGCGCCCGGCTCGACGCGACACGCATCGTTCCGGGCCTCTGTCACTGTAACGGCGACATCTCGGGCAAGGATCTGCGCGCCTGGGTCCCGATCCGGGAAAAGTCGGAAAATCTTTTTGACGCGGCGGAACTATGCGCCTTACGACCGAAATGCTCCGCGCGCTTGACAAGGAATCTCTCGCCTGGATATCAGTATAGATCAACGTGCGCTTATGCAAGTGCCGAACATCCTTGCAGCCTGCCGTCCTGCATAAATCGCACAGTAGCTACCGCACGCTTGCCCACCAACGAATTGCTTGCTGCCGAATCGCCCGCTGCCGAATCGAATCCTGCCGACCTGCCTGCTGAATCGCCTACCCGCCAAGCCTTCCGCTCTCGAGGAATCGCCGTATGACCCTCCGCATTGATGCCGGTGGATCCGCGCGTTATTGCGATGGCCTGAGCCGTCGCAGCTTCGTCCAGCTGGGTGTGGCCGGGATGGCCAGCTTGGGAATGGGAGACATCCTGCTGGCCAAAGCCCTCTCGGCGTCCAGCGTGGTCGGGCAGCGCAGTCCGAGCAAAAAGTCTGTCATTTTGATCTGGCTCGACGGGGGCCCCAGCCACCTCGATCTCTACGATCTGAAGCCCGAGGCGGCAACCGAAATTCGCGGCCTCTGGCGGCCGATCCGCACCAACGTCCCCGGCTTCGAGATCTCCGAGCTGTTCCCCCGCCAGGCCCAGATCGCCGACAAGTTTTCGATCGTCCGCTCGCTGTATCACGGCACCGGTGATCACTTCGGCGGCGGCCATCGCATGCTGACCGGCAAAGAGATGGGGGTCAACGGCGCGAACCAGTCGGGCCGCTTTCCGTCGATCGGCTCGATCATCGCCCGCGAGCGCGGGGCGAACCGCGCGGGTATGCCGGCCTACATCGCCGTGCCGATCGCCGCCAGCATCGGGCTGGTTCCCGGTTACTTCGGCGGTAACTGGCTGGGCGCGCAGTACGATCCGTTCCAAACCGGCGGCGATCCGAATAGCGCCAGCTTTCGCGTGCAGAATCTCGACCTCGTCCCCGGCTTGAGCTTGAGCCGGCTGGAAGACCGCCGCTCGCTGATGCGGCACCTGGACAAGGTGCCCCGCGCGGTCGACTCGGTCGGCAAGTTTTCGACCCTCGACCAGTTCGATCGCGAGGCCTACGAGTTCGTGTCGGGCAAACAGGCCCGCGACGCCTTCAGCATCGATCGCGAACACGCGAACACCCGAGATCGCTACGGCCGGCATACGTGGGGACAGTCGACGCTCTTGGCCCGCCGGCTCGTCGAGGCGGGCGCCACGTTCGTCACCGTGCACCTGGGCGGCTGGGACCATCACTGGAATTTGCAGTCGGGGATGGAAACGAACTTGCCGATCGTCGACAAGCTGGTGACCGCGCTCTTTTCCGATCTGTCGGAGCGCGGCCTGCTCGACTCGACGCTGGTGGTCCTGTGCGGCGAGTTCAGCCGCACACCCCGCATGAACGACGGCGGCAACGGCGGCCCGCCCCGCAGCATGGGCACGCCCGGTCGCGACCACTGGGGCGACGCGATGTTCTGCCTCTTGGGCGGTGGCGGCATCCGCGGCGGCCAAATCGTCGGCTCGACCGACGCCAAGGGCTATCGCCCGCACACTCGCCCGCTCAAGCCGCAAAACATTCATGCGACCATCTACAAGTGCCTGGGCATCGATCCGGCCCTCAAGCTGCTCGATCCGCAGGGCCGGCCAACTCCTGTCCTGGAAGACTCTTCGCCGATCGCCGAGCTGATCTAGCGCTGCACCGCCCACTGAATTCCGCAATAAAAAGTTGCGGCAGCATTCGGGCCGGGTATCATAGCGGCAAGCGCAAGAGATCCGCGCACTTCCGAGGCCGACTTTCGCGGTTCCGCGATCAAATCGATTGACCGGTTGTGAGCGCGGATGATCTGACGGCCTGCGAAGGTCCATCTCGTTACAGGAGAACGCGGGATGAAATCGCTCCCCCGACATCGCTCAGTCGCCGTGTGGGTTGCCGTTCGATGGAGTGTTTTGGCGTGCCTGGCCGGCGTCTGGCTCGGAGTAAATGTCCGACCGGCCGCTGCCGATGGTGGTCTCTTAGAGACGCTCTTCGGACTGAACTCGCCGTCAACGGCCAAGGCGCCGAATCAGCCGACCAATACGAGCCACGTCTTCAAGAGAGGCGTCGTCGTCCGCAGTGCCGACGGTCGCATGAGCATCCTCTCGTTCTGCCTGAACAAAGACGGCCAGATCATCGCGCTCGTCGGCTCGGAGATGGGCTATGGCGGCGGACAAGAGAGTCCCACTCAAAGCGGCGTCAAGGTGCTCTCGAAAGAGGGAGAAGCTCTGAACGAATGGAAGGTCGACTTCGCGGCCCAGTCGATCAATGTCGGTGCGGATGGGACGGTCTACGTCGCCGGGAGCGGGATCGTCGCCAAGTTCTCGCCCGAGGGGAAGCTGCTGAAGAAACTCGAGCTGCCGCACATCGCCGAGTTCCTGAAGAACAAAGACGTCATCCGCAAACGGGCCGAAGAAGAGGCCCGCGAGCGGACCGAGCAAATGAAGTCCTTCGTCACCGCCTCTAAGAATCGGATCAAACGCCTGGAGAAAATCCCGGCGGACAAACGGACCTTGTCCGACACCGTGGCGATCGAGCAACTGAAGACCTCGGTCCAGATGATGGAAAAGGACCAGACCGATGAGGCGAGTATCGACTCCATCGTGCAACAAATCACCGCGCGGATGCGGATCATCAATTCGGTCGCCGTTTCGGACCAGGACATGTTTATCGTCTGCGGCGAAAACACGGGTTACGGTTATTCGGTCTGGCGGATGGATCACGACTTCGGCAGCCCGAAGCAAGTGATGAAGGGACTCCAAGGCTGCTGCGGCCAAATGGACGTCCAGGTGCTTGGTAACGATTTGCTTGTCGCCGAGAACTGCAAACATTCCTTTGCCCGCTTCGATCGGGACGCCAAGAAGATCGGAGAATGGGGCGGACGCGCGACCGGCGATGACGACGGCAAGTGCTTCGGCGGTTGCTGCAACCCAATGAACGTGCGCTGCGGTCCCAACGGCGATATCTTCACGGCCGAATCGGAAGGGGTGGTCAAGCGGTTCTCCGGCAACGGGGACTTCGTGGCCCTCGTCGCCAAGCGGCCCCTTTCGGGTGGCTGCAAGAACGTGGCGGTGGCCGCCTCGCCGGACGGCAAGTTCGTCTACTGCTGCGACAAGCCCGGATCCAAGATCAATATCTTTGAAGAGAAACCCAAAGCGCTGGCTCAGGCCAAACCGGCCGGAAAATAATCGCCCGCGGCCGTCCGCGTTCCGCTTCGATTCATCGTCCACGCAAGGAATCTGCCGATGAAGACTTTCTCTCTCAGCCTGATGGCCGTGGTGTTTGCGCTGGCGCAGGCCTTCCTGCCCGGCATCTCAGTTGCCGCGGAAGGTGGCGATGCCGGGCTCACCGTGATCGTGATGGATCCGCTGGCCCTGCCGCTCTCGTGTCCCTGCGTGAAGGGCTACGCGCAGCGCGACTACGATCAGCTGGGCAAGTTTCTCGAGGGCCGCTTGCATCAGCCGGTCCGCGTCGTCTTCAGCGAATCGGTGCGCGAGGCGCTCGATAAGAAGACCGAGGGGAAGGCCGACCTGATCATTGGCAAAGATTCCGTTGTGCGCCGGCAAACGAAGCGGGCGGGAATCGGAGTCGTCCACGTGGCGGCCCTGACGGGGCTCGACGGCAAGACAGTGCAGACCGGACTGTGGGTTGTGCCCGCCAAAGACCCGGCTCTTTCCATCTCCGACATCAAGGGATATCGCATCATCCTGGGGGCCGAAGATTGCGATGAAAAGCATCTCGCGGCCCAAAACCTGATGGTGGAAATGGGGCTGCCCAAGATCAAGAAGCCCGAGACCTGCTCGGCCTGCAGCGACGGGGCGACCCGCATCATCGCCCTCTTCAAAGAGGGGACGAAATCGGCCACCGTCATCTCGAGCTACGCCAAGCCTTTGCTCGAGGGATGCGGCACGATCAAGAAGGGCGACTTGCGCGTGATCGGCGAGACGGAGCCGGTTCCCTTCGTCGCCGCGTTCGTCAATGACAAGCTGCCGACCTCGACGCGTGAGGCGATTCAAGCGGCGCTGCTCGACGTCGGTCGCCATCCCAAGCTTTGCAAGGCGCTCGAGACCAAGGCGGGATTTGTCGCGTCGAGTCAAGCGGGTGCGTCGGCCAACGTCGCGGCTAAAAAAAATTAGTGATCGCCGCTGCGGCATCGCTTTCGGGCGTCCGTGAGCGAATTGTCGCGGCTGGAATCGGCTCTCCGCAAGAACCGCCGGCACAATCGCCGCCCGCCGTCGCGTGGACCGGGTGGCGCGGTGCGTCGCGAGACGGGAAGGTACCCTGGCTTCCGCCGAAGCTCGCGGCCAAACCCACCATCGTCTGGCGGCGGCCGTTGCGCGTTCGCGGACTCGGCGGAGTCGCCGCGACGCGCGACCAGGTGATCGTTTCCGATCGGGAGCTAGGCGATAAGGCCGACGCTTGGCGCTGCCTGGATCCCAAAAGCGGTGCCGATCTCTGGACCGACCTGGTTCCTTGCGTCGGACATCACGATTTCGGCAACTCGCCGCGCGCCACGCCGCTCATCGACGGCGACCTTGTGTATCTGGCCAGCGCCTTCGGGCAATTGCAGTGCGTGAAACGCGCGGATGGCGATACCGTCTGGGCCGTCGATCTCAAGACGGAGTTCAAACCCCAGGCTGAGCTGCCGTGGGGTTATTGCGCGTCGCCGCTCCTCGTCGACGGCAAACTCATCGTGAACCCCGGGGCGGCAGACGCTTCGCTGGTCGCCCTCGATGCAAAAACGGGGTGCACCGTTTGGAAATCGCCGGGCCGGCCGCCCAGCTACGGGTCGTTCCTGGCCGCCAGGCTCGGCGGAAGATTGCAGATCGTGGGGCACGATTCGGCGTCGCTGGGGGGATGGGATGCGTCGACGGGCCAGCGGCTTTGGCAGATCCCCACGGGCGTTTCGAAGGAGTTCGGCGTGCCCACGCCGATTGTCGTCGGCGATCGGTTGCTCGTCTGCTCGGAGAATCAGGGCACGCGGCTTTACGGCTTCCAGCCGGAAGGGAAAATCGATCCTCGGCCGCTCGCCGTCAATCCGGACCTCGCCCCCGACTGCCACACGCCCGTCGTCGTCGGCGATCGCCTCTTCGGAGTCTGGAGCGGACTCTATTGCCTCGACCTCAAAGCGGGGCTCAAGACCCGTTGGCACGCCGAGCAGGACGCCTTTGCCGGCTACGCCAGTATCATCGCATCCGACACCCGCTTGCTCGTCACGTCGATCGACGGCGACGTTGTGCTCGCTGAGGCCGCTGGCGACAAATTGCGGATCGCGGGGCAATGGCGGGTCTTTCCAGACGATCATGGGGTCTATTCCCACCCGGCACTCGTCGGCAGCCGCCTCTACCTGCGGGGTTCGTCGGAAATCGTCTGCATCGATTTGCTCGGCCGATGAGCCCAAAACCGCCGCAGCGGCGAGGTACCCCGTCTCACATGACCGGACCGGCCACATTCGTTATCGTGGCTGATTCGGCATTTCTTTCTCGAGAACCGGCAGGCTAACACCTGCCGCTCGCCGGGGCTCTGTCGTTTAGGATGGATTGCATGGCACGTTGTCTGGTCACCGGCGGTGCGGGATTTATCGGGAGCCACCTCGTCGAGCGGCTGCTGGAGCTCGGGCACGAAGTTTCGATCCTCGACGATCTTTCGACCGGCAATCGGGACAATCTCGAGCGGATCGCCTCGCATCCCAAGTGTGAGCTGCGCATCGGCTCGATCACCGACCCGGTCGTGCTGTCCGAGGCCGTCCACGGAGTCGACATCATCTATCACCTGGCCGCGGCTGTCGGCGTGAAGCTGGTGGCCGACGACCCGGTGCGGACGATCGAGACGAACATCTATCCGACCGAGATGCTGTTGCGTTTGGCGGGGCAGGGGGGACAGCGGTTCTTCCTGGCGTCGACGAGCGAAGTCTACGGCAAGAATCCGAAGGAGCGCTGGACGGAAGAGGACGATCTGTTTCTCGGGCCGACGTCGCGGCCACGCTGGGCGTACGGCTGCTCGAAGGCGATCGACGAGTTTCTGGCGCTGGCCTATCACCGCAAGTACAACCTGAAAGTCGTGGTGGGCCGATTCTTCAACGTCGTCGGTCCGCGGCAAGTCGGGCATTACGGCATGGTCATTCCGCGATTCGTCGATCAGGCGCTCAACGGCGGTCCAGTCGTCGTGTACGACGATGGCGGTCAGACCCGCTGCTTTGCCCACGTTCGCGAAGTCGTCGAGAGCGTAATCACTCTGGTCGACACCGACGCAGCGGTGGGGCGCGTGTTCAATATCGGCAGCGACGAAGCGGTTACCATTCGCAAGCTGGCCGAAGAGATCATCAGCCGGGTCGACTCGAAAGTGAAGATTGACTATCTTCCGTACCGACGCGCCTACGGCGATGATTTCGAGGACGTGCGGCGTCGCGTGCCCGACGTCACGCGCCTCTTCGACACGATTGGCACCAAGCCGGTCATGTTGCTGGGCGCGATCTTGGACGACATCATCCGCTGGAAGCGGGCCGAACGGGACCGAACCAAAGAGCCTCGCACGAAGTAAGCGGTCTTCCGGCTTTCGCAGGAAGGGCGGAGCGGATCGCGAGAGTGGGTCCGCAGGTTCAATAGGTCCCGGAAGGAATCGGGGACGGCCGTGACTGTTGTCGACGATGCCCGCCTGTTGGAGCTTGCTGCACGTCGCCCGAGGGATGTGTTTCCCATCCTGGAGCGGGCCGCGTCGCTCTCGCCGCTGGTCGTCGTGCTCACCGTGTTGCCTGGCGTGGTGGCTTTGCAATCTGCGACGCTCTCCGAGACGGATGCCCAGTGGCGGTTGAAGGGCCTGGAGCTTTCCACGGTGCCGAGCATTTTCGACGCGGTCGATCCGGCGGCGACAAGCAGCGTGACGGCGCTTAAATTCCAGCCGCCTTTGAGCAGCTGGTTGGTTGCTGCGGCTGACCGGTGGCTGCCCTTCGATGCGAATTCGGTGCCCCTTCTGGAATATCTCTCGGCGGCGTGCCTGGTGCCGGCCTGTTTCTTCTTGATGTCTCGATTGGCCGGCCGGCGCGTGGGATTCCTCGCAGCCGCGCTGGCTGCGTTCCACGGAACGTTTCTCCAGCAATACCGACACGCCGGCCCGCAGGCTCTGGCCGTGGCGGCGGCGCTCGTCGCGTTTTGGGGCTTTTTGGGCCACATCTGGCAGGCGACGGAGATCGTGTCGATCGACCTATTAATCGGCGGTCTCGCCCTGGGCGTGTGCCTGTTGGCGGGCGGGCCGCTGGCCTTCGCCGTGGTCGGTGTGCTGCTGTTGGTCTCGCTGGTGCGGATCGATCCGCACATTGAGACGCGCCACGGGGGATTTGGCCGCTCGTCTCCCGCCGCGTCGACGAGTCGTGGCCGACGCCTGTGGTCCGCCTGGCACGCGGCGCGCTCGGTGGGCGTGATGGCGGCCACCGCCTTTGCCGCGGGGGGATGGTGGGAGTTGATGATGCTTTACTCCTACGGCCGCCATTTCGGTGCCGCGTGGCTCTTTGGGGCGCCCGGTTCCTCCGCGTCCGTGCTCGCGGCAGATCCTGCACACACAGCCGACATGGCTCCGCAAATCTTCAGCGAGCTGTTGGCGGCCGGCGGCGCGATCGCGGGCCTGACGGTGCTCGGCTTGTGGATTATCGGCCGACGGACGTTTGCCCGCGGGGGCCACTTCGTGCCGGCCAACGCGGAATCGCGAGGAGCGTTGCGGTTTGTCGCCATCTGGGTCGCCGTTTCCGCGGTGGTGTTCGCGGCGGGGGTTTGGCGCGGAGGCACGGCATCGCTGTATCTCGACATGTGGCGGCTGTTCTTCTCGGCGGCTTGCGTTTGCACGGCGGCGACGGCCATCGACGAAGTCATCCGCCGCAAGATCGGCCTGCTTGATTTTGTCTGCCTGACCTTCGCCACGTTGGGATGCGGTTATGGCTTCCTCCTGACGGAACGGTTGGTTCCCCACGCTTCGATGCGTGGCGTGTTCATCGCGATGGCCGCCTCACTTTTGTTGGCGAGCGCCGTTCAGCAGTTCTGCCGCCGCGGCGAGTTGCGGGAGTGGCTGTTGATCAGCGGCCTGTTGGCGGCGTTCGTCCTCGGCGATGCGGTCATAGGCATCTCCAGGCTCGAGGCGGCCGACCCCGATTGCCAATTGCTGCACGCGTTCGCCCGCAGCCTGCTGCCCGATCATGTCGATGCCGAGGCCTGCCTGTTGATCAGCGAAGGGCCGCCCCCCGCGCGACTGCAGTACGCGCTCAAGTCAGTCTGGCCCAAGGCCCAGCTGTTCGCGGTGAGAGACTGGGACCAAGCGCTGAAGGTGGCAGTCGGTGAGAGCGGCACGCCGAAGACGGCCGTCGTCGTCGACTGGAGCCGCGGCAACTCGCGTCCGGCCAACCCGACCGGCGCCCGCTGGGACGCTCCGCCCATCGGCAATCCACAGTTTTTCGCTCAGCGGCCCCTGCGGGCGTACGTGCTCGTCTGGGAATGATTTTGGCTCGCCCGCGTCGATTCGCGGCCTCGTTCACCGCGCGGACCCGACCGCGATTTGGCCGCCAATCGGCGGTTATTGCCGAAACTTTGCGGGAGGGTGGACCAAAACGACGTCGTCGGCAAAAAAATCTAAAAAGCAGAGATTCCGTGTTGACGCGTTTTGTCAAAAGCCTTATCGTCCCGCCCGCCATTCGACTGCTCACATCAGTTCGCCAACAACCTGACACCAAAATACTGCCGGCAAAAAGGAGACGCAGCGCGCGACCTCGCGTGCGAGCTTGTCGAAGTCTTTTCGCGCGGCTCATGAGCCAATCGCCCCCGGAAGCGACAGGTGTCCTATGCCCCCCTGGGACCCGTCGCTTCCGGGCTTTTTTATGCGCCGACAATTCGTTCCGCCAATTCACTGATCGAGAATTGCGGAACCGCTTACTTCGGGCGCCCATCTTCAGACGAATGCTGCTGCCGCCCCTCGCGCGACCGGGAGGCGGCATCCAGCAGGTCGGCCGCGGAGAACATCAGGGTCTGTCCCGGCTTGTGCGCAGGGATCCTCCGCCGGTTCTTCATCGCCGAAAAGCTGCGACCATTCGCCAGGTTCAAGAGCGCGGCCCAGCCATTCGAATCGAGCGTCAAGCCATCAATGATGCACGCGCTCGTGGCCAGTCGCAAAAACCGGTCGAGAACGATGCGCGCACTCTCAGACTCCGCCGCACGGCGAATTGATCCGATCAGCCAATTGAGATTATCGATTAATTCGTTAAGCTGCGGTGCGGGCGCAGGCGGTGAATTCTGCTTAGGCCTGCGGCTTTTTTCTTGACGCTTCCTGCGCGCAGCGTTAGCGTAGCGGTTGTTGGCCACGAGTTTTTCCCTTGAAGCGGGGTCAACTTAAAGCCGGCAACCTGGAGTCCCTCGGGCGCTACCACGCTCGAGGGCTCCTTTATTTTGTGCCGGCCGTTTTGCTGGGCTTGTGCTTGGCCGCCCCGGATTGCGATCGCGGCCGTCTTTTTTCAGGCACCTCCTTCTGGCTCACTTGCGAGCGATCGGCCCCGTTTAGGTCGACGAGTTCGCCTGTTTGGCTTCGACCAACTCGACGGCGACGAAATCTCCCGTCATGAATTTCGCGATTTCTCCCTCGGCCACTGGTGGAATTGACGATTCGTGCGCAGTGCCGCCGCGCCGCGATCATGCGTGGCCGGCCGATTAAACCCGGAGAGTTTGGTGCAGCGGCGCGATGGTGCGCCGCTTACACGCTGGAGAATCTGTGCTCGGTTCCGCCTGAATCCATTCCAGGCACGCTTCGTCTTTTGATTCTGCTCGGCTTTCTTCGCGGCACGCACGCAACCTCGAGGGGCGTGCCGCGTTTGTCGGGGATCGCGGCGGTTTTCCTCCGCGGCGACAAACGCGAGCGGCGCGGCCGCGAAACGCGGTCCGCCTCAGGTCCCACGAGAGACCGTCTCCAAACAAACGGCAGAAGCAGGAGCAGAACCGAAAACAGCGGGCGGCAGGTCGGGCTGCCGCCGCCGCACAGATGGGAGGGCTGCGCTCTGGAAATCATGCCAGCGCGCCGGGTCCGCCGCTCGCGGTCTCCGAAATTCGGAGATGCGCGGTGCCGCAGACTCTGGCACGCTCTGCTTCCGTGTCGCCAATACTCCCTCCGGCAAACCAAAAACCCTCGACCTGCCCCGCAGAGGGACGGACCGAGGGCTCCAAGATGGGGATTCGTCGGTGGTGCAATCGTCTTTGCTAGCTGTCTGTCATCATCGCGCATCGACACTTGGTGGCGCTCCGCGAGGCAGACGAGAAAATTTTCTCCTCGAATCGAATGCTCGCTCGATGACTCGGTGGACCCAAAGTTGATATCAGAACTGCAGCAATTGGATTCAGAACCGCAGTCGAAGTCGGTGGCGTTCCCCTCGACACGGCGGCCCGACGCGGAGATTGGTCGATCGATCGTCTGAACGAGCGACGGGATCTCAACGGCTCGCGCTGGACAAGGTCGGCACAACGACGGCGATTCGTCGGGCTGAGAGCGCGGCGCGAAGAGCCGCGAATTCAGGAAAGGGGAGAGCGCGCACGACTCGCGATTTCGGCAGGGATTCGTTGTTGCGAATTCGACCCGCCACTGCCCAGCGTCCAAGCACCCTGTTAGCCCGCCGCCATCCATGACCGCACCGGCTCTGCCCGCGAAGTGCGCGTTTTTTTGAGGGGTCCTTAATCGTAACAAGGCCCTCGGCACTTGCAACAGGCAGTGGTCCATCGTCGGGATGATGGGTGCGGACACGTTCTGCTGCCCGCTACAGGCCCGGACCCTGCCGGAACAATGGCTGCCCGCCTTGGCATGTACTGGCGTTCACTAATTGTCTAGCGGCATGATACCGCGCGATGTTACGAAAACAAGCCACAAAATCTGGGGAAGATTCGGAAAGGGGGCGCAAGGGAAACGACGTGGTTTATGTCACGAAGGGATGCCCCGGCCGGATGCCATCCACGACGCGCGACCGGCTCTCGTTCGCGGATGGAGACCTCCATTTCCGACGCGCGAGGCTGTTACTGCAGTCGGTAATTGACGGCATCCGAATCGCTCCATTAGATAGACGCATGGGTCGCAAGCCTCTCGAACAGCCGCGAAACTGGTCGGGCACCGTCGGTCGGCACTGGGTGCGTCTCCGCCGCAAGCTCTTCGCCACGCAAGCCGAGTTCGCAGCCGCGCTCACCCGCAACGGCCTGAAGGTCACCACGCCGACGGTCTCAGAATGGGAGCGGGGTTTCCGCATGCCCAACCTGGCCGACCTCCCGGCGATCGCCGCCACGCTCGAGGTCCCGGTCCAATCGCTGATCCCGTCCAAGGCCTTCCTGACTAAATTCTGCGATAGCCAGAACTAGTCCTAGGTTATGGACTGGCCATGGTTATTGGCGTCGCCCCTAAGGACGCCCGCATGACCTTGGCGCCGCTTCCCCTCAACGCTGCAAAAAACCGAGTGCGAAAGTTGGAAATACTCCCTCGCCGCGTGCGGGCGGTTCAGGCTGCCAAAGCGACGCCGCTGATTCCCGTTTGCGTAGAAAGCGGCTCCTCTGCAGCGCCTTGTTCTGCAACTTTTTACAGTCGAATTTGCGGGACGCGGCATCGCGACCCGACTCGTTATGCGGTTGAGGTGGTGTTTGCCGCCTTGAAATCGTCGCATAATACGCAGACCTTTAGATCGGGACGGTCGTTGCGGTATCTCCGTCCCATACACTTGCCGTGCAACTCGCACGCGAGGATGTCGAACGGTTGCCCCTTCATGCCGCATGCATTGCAAAGGCCGCGCTCGAGGACTTCGCCTCGGTGAACGCACGTTGAGTTAAATGGCGATCTGAGTCGTGGCTTGATTTTGATCGGCTGTGCGCGTTCACAGATCCGGTGATATCGCTCAGGGGCTTCTGCGGTCATCCGCTCCACACCGCAAACCGTGCAGCGGATTTGTCTGTTACCGACGCTGACAAATTGGCATTCGGAAGCGCTCATGATGACCCTGCCGTCACTGTGACCGTTCCTGGGAAGCAACTCGATCGAGTCCCGCCTATTTCCGGCGTTAGCGTAAACGGGCCGGGTCCGCATAAGGGAAGTGGCCCCGGCGGGTCTAACGTGCCGACCCCCACGAGGTGGAACGTCGGGAAGATTTCGCAGGTTGGTCTACTGAGGCCGTAATACGCCCCCGTATTGAAAGAGGCCGAGACGATGTATCCGTAGTTCCACCGATAAACCCCGACTGTAAAGTAGGCTGAGTATTCGACGTCGCCGTAGCCGCTGTTAAATGGTGGCAAATCAAATCCAGCGCCCCAGCCGCAGGTTAGAATGTCCTCGCCCCCGCCGTATCCACCGGCAATGTAGATTCCAGTAAATGGCAGTTCCCGACTGCCATTGATGCCAGGACCGCAGCAGAAGCCATCGCTCACAACTCCCGAGATCGTCAGGATGAACGTTTCCGGCGGATCGACGCAGCCACACCCGCCGCCCTTGCATACCAACGTCCAATTACTAAATTGCGCCGCCTGCATTCCACAGAACCCGGCATTAAACGTGGCGCCGGTCGCTAATTCTGGAAGTTGGACGCCGTCGTCGATTACGTATGTCGATGGTCCGTCCTGCTGAGTGGCGGTGCATGCAATCTCGAAAGTTCCCGTCTGGTCTATTTCTACGTCAAGCGAAATTACCATTCCATTGTAAGGCGTGCCCGGGACCTGAACCGGGGCCCCGGCCGAGTTGCCGTGGGCGTCGCACGGCATTTGAAAAATCTGGTTCTGTGCCCAGTCGATATAAAGCACCCTGGCGCTGCCGATGAAGATGCCCGATTGGGCCGCGTTAAGGTCGTTCCAGATGGTCGCCTGCAGCGTCACTCCTCCGGCGGACCAAGTCCGATCGTTGGGTGCACTCGGATTAGGAGGATTGATCGAAGCCCTCCATAGCGAGCCGTTTCCGCCTTCCATCTGAAGGCGCGGGGACGCCGTCCACACTGGATTTCCCGCAAAGTCCGTTTGCGTGAATCCGACCGGGGCGTTTTGGGCCGAAGAACCCCAGCCGCAGGTGCAACAGCACGCACTTGACCAAAAAGACATTGCAACCCTTACTCTTAGCTGAGGCATGGATTGGCGGCGATGAGTTCCCAGCTTCCGTTGTTGTCGCCAACCCAATCGAACGTCACGCGGATCGGGGCCCCCGAAGATGCGGAGAGCGAGGCGTAGGGGTTATAGACGTTCGGGATCTGAGCTTTCGACGCCTGCTCGCTGGTCTTCGGGCCGGTAATGACGAAAACCGTCCCGGACTGTTGGACATTAATGGTCGTCTGGATTTGGCCGCGGTAGGGGCCGAAGGCCGGCACGACGAGCGCGTAACCCTGCTGCGGCGAGTCGACCATCGCAAAGCCGGGCATGTCACGCGTCGCCGTCCAACTGCCGTTTGACGGGCCGCACAAACGGAACGGCGCATCATTGTTGTCTTGTTGTGGGCCCGAAAGCGCAACGAGCAGCGGCAGGTCGAGGGTTGGTTGCGCGCAGACGCCGTTGCCTCCCGCTGGGACGCTCGCCGCACCGGTGATGTAGCACGCGTAGGGATTGATTGGATCGCCCGGCTGTTCTCCGAGAACGATGGGCGAGGTGACGCTGACGTCCGAGCCGCTTGGGTCCGGCATCTGCCAACCGGATGCTTCGATAATCGAGTACGGAGGGATATCCTGACCCGATTGGTTCTCGAAGCCGATCCAGCGGATGCGTCCGGCAAAACGGCTACTCAGCTCTTGAGACATGGCGTTGCACTTTGTCGAGACATCGACCGCGGAGGGTCTGGCATCGCGCTAGAATCCACCCGTGCGCGTGTCCAACACACTCCGCCCGAACTGCGTTAGTGTGTAGGCGGCGTTGCGTTCTTTCTCGTTGCGGCGGCGAACCGACCAGGGGAGCACGTAAGGGTTGTGCTCGGTCGCCAGCGAGGCACGCGTCATCGTCGAGCCGCCCGGCCCGGACGAGATCGAATACGTCACTTGTTGGATCAGGCCGTCCACCTGAATCGGCACGAGCCCCGCGTAAGGGACGTCGAGCGAATCTTGTTCGATGTACTCCTGGGCGGCTGCCTGCAGGTAGTAATTGGCCTCCGCGTTCAGGTCGTCGGAGTCCGTGTTGTCGGTGAAGTCGGTGAGGTCGAAGTTGTTGTCGAAAGTCCCGACGGATTTGCCGAATATGTCCTCGTGGCGAATGATGCGGGGCTGAGTCGGCACGGCTGAGCTGAGCTGCAGATCCTGGGTGTAGCGAAAGAACTCCCAGGTATCCGAGTCTCGAACCGAATAAGCGATCTTCACCTGGATGTTGGCGGGCGAGTACTTGCCGTTGGACACGGAGTAGAGCTGATCTTCGGTGATGATCAGCCAACGGTCTTCGTCCACCGTGATTCCGTTCTTCTAGGTTCCCTGCGTCGAATCTGGCGTCTGCACGGTCTGGCCGTACTTGGGATCGAATGAGCCCCAGATTTCCGGCTTTTTCGGCACCGTTTTCGTGGCATCGTTGGGATCGAAGTGTGTGTCGACGAGCCGATTGTAAAGTCTGAGCTGACGCATATCGGTTACGTCCGGCGCGTCGTTGCTCGGCACCTGGATGGGCCCATCGACACGCCACATCTTATAAATCGATTTTTCGACGAGGGGCAGAACGTCTGGCTCGTCATTGAAACTGGGAAAGCCGTTGGGGTCTTCAGTCTCCCAGCCGTTGTCCGGCGCGTAACTCAGGTCGTCCAGTTCCTGAACGGACCCGTCGGTGTCGATGCCGACTGCCGTCAAGGGGATGAATCCTTGAAAGACCCAGGGGCCGCCAACCAGCTTGATCGAGCTCGGAGTGTTGGGCGGATCGATTCCCTCCGAGATGAAAGTCTGCAGCCCGTTGTCGGGAAGGGGCTGGCCTTGTCCGACGCTCACGATTCGGACGCTGTCGTCGGCGAGCCAGTAGACGACTCGGCAGCCCAGGCTTTCGCAAAGCGATTGCAACGCTTCGGCCGGATTCGCGTAGGACCAGTCGATCTCGGGCCGCGAGTCGTTTGGTAGCGCAGACACGTCGTAATTCTGTTCGTTCATTGCCTGCAAACAGAGCGTCGCAAGATCCTGCGGAGCTTGCTCCGTGCCCGGCCGAATGTTGTTGCTGTCGCCGGCTTCTTGGTTGTTGCTGGCGGTCGAGTTAAACCCTTCGTCCGCGTTCGCGCCTCCGGGCATCCGCAGGTTGTAATGACCGGAGATGTAGCCGAACTTCCAGAGCCAACGCCGATCGAGAATCGTGATCCGCGCGATATAGCCTTTTTCGCTCTGATCGATGTGCGCGCTGTCCAACAGGCAATTCGGCAGGGCAATCCCCAGATCGTTGTACTCGAAGGTGAGATTGCCGGTGGGCTGCAAACCAGTCACGAGGTTTTGCGGCAGCTCAATGGTGCACTTGCCGGGGCTGATGCCCTGCGAGAGGACGTACTCGGCCTTCGTAAATGTCGCCAGGCCGGGATAGCTGACGATTCCCTGCGGTGCGCTCATACGGCCGTTCTCGTCAGCGTCAGGTTTTCGCCGAGTTCCAGGCCCGAGAGGTCGTCGGACTGCTCGAGTACGATCACGAGCGAGCCGACGACCTGGTCGGGGTCGATGATCTGGCTCGAGTCGCCGTACTTTTGAATCGGGTTGGTGACCGTTTTCGGCTGCTGGTCCTTCGAGAAGTCCAAGACGCCCTTGTCGCCCACCACTGGAATGCCGCTGATGGTGCCGGTCGAATTCCAGGTGACGTAACCCGACTGGTTGACGGCGAGGCTGCCCGCCCCGCCCGTGCCGTAAACCGTGCAGGTTCCCGCGGTCACTAGCAGGGACGTCATGCCTCCATAGAAGGTGACGTTGCCGCCGTTTTGCGTGACTGTGCCGATGCTCGCCAGGGCACCGATGGTCAATTGCACGTCGCCGTTGACGTTGGAGACGTAACCGACGTTGAGGTCGTCGACCGTCGCCACGTTGCCCGGAAAGAATGCGATGCCGACCTGGCCTTTATTGACGTTCACCACGTTGCCCGCATTCGTGCCGCGCCACGTGAAAGCCGGATTCCCCTGATCGAGCGGCTGGCCCGTGTTGTACACGTTGAGCGTGCAGAGGTTCGTGCCGACGTTGATTTTGATGCGGCCCGAACCCTGGGCCGACGTGCCGGCGAATTGCCCGACGTTGAGTGACGTGGCCGACACGGCGAGCTCGGTGGGCCGATACTCGTAATACCCCTTGGTGTTATAGAGGGGCAGGCCGATTGTCCCCGTATAGGTCTGGTAAACGCTCAGGCTGTTGAGCGTGATCGAAGGCTGGCTGATGTTGTAGAGGCAGGCGACGTTGCCCGAGTTGAATACGACGTCGTCGCCGTTGGCGGGGATTGTATCGGACGACCAGTTAGCCGCGTTGTCCCAAAAGTTGGGGCCGGTGCAGGCTGTCGTCGCCGCTTGCGTGAACGTCGCGCTGCCGGACGTTTGTACGGAAAGGCTGATGGCAAACGGCACGCCTGCCGTGTTGCCCGTCAATGTAATCGCGCTAATCGCGTTTTGCGGCGTGAATTCGCCGAACTCGGAGTAGGGGGCGTTGGCGAGGGCTGTGGCGAGGCCGTTGCAGACGTCGGCAATCGTGCCGGCCGCGGTCTGGTACGAAACGCTCTTGTTGTTGACGGTGACGGTGAACGTGTCGTTTTCGTTTGGGCTGGCAAGGGTCAGCGTCGTGACTTGAGCGACGGGCGCCGCGTTTCCGGTCCAGGTTTTCGTCGTCATGTTTAGCTCGCGTTGGGTAGTCCGGTGAGCGATCCGCTGGCCTCGAACGTGTACGACCAGCTGACCGGGTACTCGAGCTCGCTATAGCGTTGCGGCGAGCTGTATTTGATTTTTCGCTGCTGCTGAATTTCGGCCGCGGGCCAGGTTGGCGGGGGGACGGGCGGCGGCCCATAGAGCCCGATCGCCGATCCCGACTGAATCACGCGATACGTGCTCGCCTCGGAGGTTTGCTGCTGGATCCAATTGCCTTGCGCGACAGGAATCCAGACGACGACCGGGCCGCCGGTCCCTTCAAAGTCGAGGCTCTCCTCGAACTTGACGATGACGTCCGCGCTCGTGAGGGCCAGCTCCCCCTCGATCGCGAACGAGTAACTTCGTCCCGCCGCCGGCTGATACTCGGCCGTGCCGAGCGTGTCGGGAAAACTCGGGGCTTGCACCACCCGCGTGCCGCCGTTGCAATTAGCACTGATCAAGGCGTGTGCGGTCGGCGTGATTCCATCGTCCAGGTACAGGACAAGGTTGTTGCCATCCACGGAGTACGCCGCGGTCAGCTGTTGAATGGCATTGGTCAGGTTCTGCTGCGTGGCATAGTTCAGCAGCAATCCCTGGCAGTCCCAACGTTCCTTGTAGGCATAGAAGAGGCCGCCCTGCGAACGCATCGGCTCGCGCGTAATGCGAATGCTGACTTCGTTCTGGCTGTGCTGATAAGGGCCGTATTTGACGATCATGGACTTTGGACTGTTGGCGGATTTAAATTGGGAGGTGCCGCGAATTGTTTTGGAGCTAACTCGTGCCCGAAGTGAAGTGCCCCAATTGCTCTCTGCGTCTGAAACTGCCCGACGCCGCCCTCGGGAAAAGAGTTAAGTGTTCAGCCTGCGAGCACTCGTTCGTTGCGGAGGCCGCTCAGGCGGGCCGACCGGATCAAGCCGTAGACCTGAGACCGGACCCGGCCTCTGAGGTGCCGTCTCGCACTTTCCCTGCGAGTCCAGTCAACAGATCGAGCCTGGGATTGCGAGGAATTCTGGTCATCGTCGTGGCCGCCGCCGGAGCGGTTATCCTGGCGATTGGATTGTTCGCCATGTTGAGCGCGTTGGGCATGGAAACAACGGTTGACGCCTCTCACAACGAACGTGGGCTGTTGGTAGAAAATCGCGTCCATAACCAGGGCTTGATGCATAATCGGGAAATCGAAGTGCTCGTATCGGGCACGGCAATCGTGTCGGGACTCCTGATGATCGGATTCGCGTCGTTGCATCCGCCGCTCGCGGCGCGAGGCGAATGACATCTATTGTTTAACGATGGGGACAGTCGGGATAACTCGTCATATTGAGCCCGCGGTGAACTCGCGGACGAACTGCACTAGGAGTTGAGCAATGGTCACAGTGGCTTGCCCGAACTGTGCCAAGCGCCTCAAGGCGCCGGACGAAGCCATTGGCAAGAAGGCGAAATGTACGAACTGCGGGCGCAGCTTCGTATTGCCACCGCCACCGCCATCGCCGAGCGTAGAGCCGGCTGAGATTGTGCTGGAACCTGTCGACGCCCCGAGAGCAACGCGCCTCCCCGGGTGGTCGGTCGTGGCGCTCTGCTGTGGCGGCGGCGTTCTACTGCTGGTGTTAGTCGCGCTGGTATTCACACGGAGGAATGCCACAGCGCTCCCGCCAACGTCAGTCGCGGGTCCCCCGCTCGCTTCGGCCGCGGAACCTTCGCAGAAATCGGCGGCGTCTGCACCGAGTCCTGCGCTCGATGCTGCTGCTCCCGGGTCTCTTGTTACGAGCTCCGAGGCGTCGAAGACACTGGAAGCAGAGCTCCAGCAGTTCGCCAAGATGCCGGCCGATAAGGCTCTCCAAGTGTACTTCGAGGCCCTCACGCAAGAGGTAAACATGGAGTCAGAACGCCAGCCGTTACGCGACAAAGCACGGCAAGCGTACAACAAGGAATGGGAGAACGCGTTCACGAGCCGAGTTCCAAAGGATCTTGAGGATGCCTTGAGGAGGATGAGGGAGCACTCAGTAAGGCATAAGAGAGTGTTGGAAATCGCAATGATGCCGGGGCCTGAACGTGCCGCGGCGGTGGCGAGAGACTCGGCCGAGGAACAGCGAATCTGGAGACTACGCAAGCAGTTTAGGGACGAGGTCAAGCAGGGAAAAATCCTGGGATTCGTCAACTTCGTTCGAACGAACCAGGAAAGCGGGCAACCTTTGAAAACGCTCGAGACGAAGCTGCAAGAGTTGCAGACGAAGATCGACAAGTGTGAGGCAAGTCTTTTCCCCCGCTTGACCCGCGAACAGCTTGTCGAGGCCCGCAACTTTGTGCACGTGAGTATGCGTGCTGATGAAGACCTTCTCGCGGAATTGAAGAAGACGCTTGAACAGGTCGCGTCTGAAGCCGACAAGAAAGAGGTCGAATCCAGGACGCCCCCAGAACTCGAAGCCGCCCTTCGAAGACAGAACGATCTTGCTGTCCGGCTAAAGAGGATGGCAGAAATCATGGAGTTGCCTTCGTCTCGCCAGCAGGAAGCTGCCCGGAAGAAGGATGCGGAAGAAGATCGGCGGCTGCATGAAATCTCTTCCGTCATCGATGAGGAATCAAAGTGGATGGGTGCGCCGCTGGCGTTCGTACTTTACGTAAACGCTACAGACATTCAAGAAAAATGCGATCAGCAGGAGAAGAAATGTGCGAGGCTTCGCGCGCGATCCCAAAAGCTTGAGGAATCTTTGAACGTTGCCCTCAAGACCGACTCGACCAGCCCTGCACCGGCGCAAGGGGCACTCGAAGCGGAGTTGCAGCAATTTGCGAAGCTGCCCGTCGACAGGGCGATGAAAGCGTACTGGAAGGGGCTCATCGAAGCATGGGACGCGGAATCGGAATACGATCGGCTTCGGCTCCAAGCGGACCAGGCATTCACGCGCCAATGCGAAAACGAATTCAAAAAGAGGGTTCCAGTGGATCTTGCGGACACTTTCAAGAGGATGACTGACCGCGCAGCAAGGCATGCAAGGTTATTGACGATTTGGAAGATGCAAGAGCCCGAGCGTGCGGTCGCGGAAGCCAAAGACGCTGCCGAGGAAGAGCGAGTCTGGAAGCTGCGACAGCAGTTTGACGATGAACAAGAGCAAGGCAAGGTTTCGGAACTTACCAATTCAAAGAATGAGACAGCGCAGCGACTCAAGGCCGAAGACTCCAAAATCCAGGCGCTGCGGGCCAGGGCTGGGAAGTTCGAAGGCAACCTGTTTCCCCGGATGAGCCGCGACCAGGTTGCAACAATGCGCCAATTCGTCAACCCGAACACTCGGCTCGAAGAGGACAAGCTCGCGGAGCTAAAAAAGGCATTGGACGCAACTGCGAAGCGGTCGTCCCTGAAAGAGGTCGAGTCTAGAATGCGCCCGGAATTGGAGGCCGCCTTTCGCCGAGCGAGCGATCCTGCACTTATGATGAATCGTGCCGACGGCGATGCTGCACAGCGTAAGCAGGCAGAGGACGATGGCAAACTCCGGGACCTTGCGATTGCTATAGCGAAGGAAACGAAGCTGCACGGTCCACCAATGACAATGAAAGCGGACATAGATGCCACCGACCTGCCGAATAGGATTGCGTGGCAAGAGGAAAAGTGCTCTAACCGTCGTGCCATATCCATGAAGCTTGAGGATGTGTTAAATGCCAAAGATGGTAGGTAGACGAGTAGATGTGTAGTTATGGATTGTTTGCTTCTTTCGCCCTTTGTGCATTTCGACTCGCTTCTGCCGCTTGTTGTTTTGCGCCGTTCACCACTGCGTCTGCGATTTCTTTCAGGGCTTTGGCGGAGTCAGCATTGGCGGCCTGAATCGCTGCTTTGACCATTTCGACAGCGCTCGCGGTCTGGTGCGGCTTTTCTCCGGGGCGCAGGGCATAGGGGTTGGAATACCCCTCCTTGTCCGATTTGGTGGTTTCGACTTTCTCTTGCGCGGCGACTGCCCTGTCAGACGTATGCGCAAAATCCTGGACCGCCTGCATGTAGTCGTTTAGGGTCTTCTTCGCGTCTTGCTGGGCCTGAGCTAGCTCGCGTGTCGATTCGGCCAGGTGCTGCTGCGCGTTATCCAAGGCTTCTTCGCCACCGGCAGCCTTTCGCCACTTCACAAACTCCGGATCCAGATCCTCAGCCATTCGATCGTTGACCTTGTGCTGAATCGTGCCGCTCGTCAGGCCGTGTTCCTGCAGGAAGATCGCGTCTTTCCGATCAATTCTCTGACCGTGGGCAAGGTTCTTGAAGATCCCAGTTGCCGTTTGTTGATCGCCCTTCGACAGCATCGACATGCGGGCTTTGTCGGACAGTTCGCGTTCCTTCTCAGCTTTGACCTGTTCTTGGGCGGCGGCCTTTTGATGTTCAGCGGCGCGCACTTGCTGCTCCATCACGGCCAATTGGTTCCCCAGCTCGACTGTCCGCTCTCGCGCCATGGTCCTCATCTCATTCGCGAGCTTGAGCGACTTCTCCTCCTGCAACAGCTGTTCTTGCAGGCTAACCGTGGTCGCAACGATTCCCCCTTCACCCTCTTTCTGGGGATTGGAGACGCCCCCTTGATTTTGTCGCAGTTTGAGATTGCGCTCTTTTGTTCCCTGAGCGATGTCCGCCGCCTCAGCCTGTTCCTTTTGCTTTCGAAGCAGTTTTTGGGCGTAAGTATCTTGGGAGACCTTCCGATCGTCTCGGGCAAGATTCTGGTCCTGCTCATGAAGCTCGCGCGCGCTCCCAACGTTGTTCGGGTCAACTCCATTAAGCCGCTGCGCATAGCGCGCCCCAATGGGCACCATCTCGGCGGCTTCGTGTTGGAACTTTTGCGACTCCTCAATCCGGTCCTTCGCCTCATAGACGGACCGGGTATTCTGCTCATTGCGCTGGAGCTGCTCGAGCTGTTTCTGGTGGGCCTCCTGCGTCTCCGCAATCTTCTTTTCGATTTCGGCACTGCGCTTCGTGGATTCGTTCCACTCCATCACGGTACCTGAGAGGGTGTCGAAATTGCCGCCAAGGAAGCCGACCTTGTTGAGGAGCAGTTTGAAACCGTCGTGGAGGGCAACGCCACCGGCGACAGCGACTGCGCCGAAGCCCGCAATTTGGGCCGCCGCCCCAATTCCGCCCCAGCCACCAAGACCCGCCAACGCAGTGCTGCCGAGATTCTTGATGGTACCGCCGAGCCCCGTGGCAGTTGCCACCTTTTCCGTTGTGTTGGCGACACTCGCGGCTGTTTTCGCTCCTTTGAACGAGTCATAGAGTTCCTTGCCCGCCTTGTAGACCTCGTGCGCGTCTTTGGCTGCATCGACAGCCTCTCCCGCCCTTTCAAGTTTTCCTTTCTCGGAATCGAAGGCCGCGGACACATGCTTGGAGAAACTGACACCCTTTTCGGCGACGATCAGAGCGTTTTCGACGCGGGACGGTTTCTCCTTCCCAGTCGGCTCTTCGCTCTTTTTCTCCTGGGGGGCTTCCTGCGAACGCCCCTCTGCTTCGGATTTCGGATTGGGAGACGGCTTGGAGGGCTCCGGATGTCCCTGAGCCTCGGGCTCCGAGTAATGCTTGGACTCATGACTCTCGGTTGAGGAGCCTTCTGCCTTCGGAGCCTCAGATTCAGACGACGCTTTGGCTTCGAGCTTCTCGAGTTGAGCAGACGCCTTGTCGAGGGCCTTCGACATCGACTCGCCGATCGACTTGGCCCAACCGTGCGACTTCTTGACGAGCTTCTCGCCGAGATGCTCGGTGTCCTTGACCATTTTGTCGAAAGCGTCGTGGACCTGCGTCGTAAGCTGTTTGAGGACAGCATCGTTGCCGCTGTCTGCGACCATCTTCAGCTTGAGTTCCATGACCCTCGACTTGTCGGGGGGGGGGCCGGCAAGTGCGCGGCCGATCGTGTCGAGAGCATTCGCCATTCAAAACGTCCTCGTCAGCACGGCTTCGAGCAGTTTTTCCAGGTGCTCGTGCCGGGCTTCTTCGATGTACTCTTCAACTTCGCGGATCAGGCCCGCGTGGTATTTCACGATCGAGTCGTCCGGGAACTGGCCGGTGGCCTTACATTGCAGGTAGTGGGCGTAGGCCTTTTGGTTTTGCCGGGTGAGCGATTTTGGATGCTCGGGCGTCCCCTTGGGGCAGCCGTTTTCTTTTTGCCGGCAGGGGGGGACCGAAACGAAGCCTTTGGACGGCCGCCGTAGCGGCTTGCCGTCGGCGGTTGTGTCGATCGCGCCGGTCTTCTCGTTGTAGAGCCACTCGTGACACTTCTGGCAGTCTCGGCGGGCAACCTGGGGGTATCGCTTCAGGAGCAATACCCCGCTTACGAGTTTGGGGCGCCGGCCTCCACCGATTGCGATTCGTCCGACGTCTCGTGCGACGGCTGCGAATCGGACGGCTCGAGCTGAAACACGATCGCCTGCAGCCGGTCGTAAAGCGTCACCGGCAACTTGCGCAAGGTCGCGCCGTCGTGCGGCACGGCTTCGCCCTTGGCGTTCTTCAAGTCCCAGTTCTTGATCGCCTTGGCAAGAAAGGCAGCCACGCGCTCGACCTTCTTGTCCGCCTGCAAATTGTCGAAGCCGTTGCCATAAACGGCCGCCCGATCGCCGGCCGTCGCCGCCCGGTACGTGAACGCCACGGCCGCGTGCAGGCCCGGAGCCTCCTTCACGTAACCCGAAACCGTGTATCCGTCGTCGATGAAACCGATGGTCATTTTTTAGTCCAAAGTCCAAGGTTCAAAGTCCAAGGTCAAATAAAGAACGCTGCCCGGATGCCACGCGCAAGGCGGCCACGTGCGGCTTGCCCGCAGGAAGGTAGCCCGCGGCTACCCGTGGGCGTTTGTGACGCTGAGTTCGAGCGACGATCCGGTCTTCTCGGCCTTGGCGTCGATCTCGAGCTTAATTTCGTCCCCCTTTTTGCTGACGACGGGGGACTTGCCCGGCCACATGAGGTACGGAGTCGAAAACGTCAGCACCGACTGGGTCGAGCTGATCGTTTCTTCCGCATTCGAGAAGACGGCCGTCGCAGCCCCGAACGAGGCCGCGGCGATGTTGTAGAGCGACGTTTGCGCGCTCGTCCACGGCGTGCTCATCTTCACCGTTACGTGTCGATCGGTGGTCGGAATCTGCGAGCGAGTGAGTTCGTTGACGAACCGGTCGGCGAGCAGGTTGTTGTCGATCGTCAGCTCCCAGCTGAATCCCGAGACGCTCGTGCTCCCGAGGACGTTGAAGGCCGCATCGGAGTAAATGAACGGGCGGTTCGTGTCGACGGTCATGCCGCTGGGGAACGAGCCGGCGGAGCCCACCGATTCGGTTTCGGCTTCGACCTCGAGGGCACACTTGAGCTGTGCGTCTTGCGGCGAGGCGCTGAACGTCGCCTTGCCCACGTAGCAGGGGCCGTACGTGAAGACCTGGGCGACGCGATCGATCATCAAGTAGAAGGACGGCAGCGTATCGGTGAGGGAGTAGACCGAAGAGGTCGGCCCCGTGCCCAGGATGTATCCCAAGAGCGTGTCCATGCTGTGAATGTCGCACAACAGGTTGACTGTGCCGCTGACTTTGTACGGCATCGTGCGGACCCGTTCCTGCGAGTACGAGCGGGTGCCGCGAATGCCCGGGCTGTCGCTGAAGGCGCGCTGCGCGGTGATCGATTCGCTGACGAATTCCAGCCACAGCGACGAACTGGAAAACGACGACGTCGCGGAAAGCGCCATCTGTGAGGCATAGCCGATGGAAGCGGTCATTATCTTTCTTGTCCTTTGTGGTGCCGACGGAACCTGGCCGATTACCCGACGGGCTCGGCATTCGCGCCGATCTGCCGGGTCAAATGTGGGCTAACGCGTGCCGAGGTTATGAATGATCTGCTCCCGCAGCCGCGCAGCGGCTCGCGCGGTCGGTGAGTTGTGGACGTCCGGTATCGGTTTCGCGGCGCTCCGGTGGGAGCTCGCGGGTCGGGTGAAACTCTGGGAAATAGTCTTGAGAGATTTGGCCGCAGTCGGACGAAACGGGGAGGGGACCGGCGTAGCGTCGTCGGGCGAAGTGGCGGGGGCCTCATCCTCGGTGGTTTCGCCGTCGAGACTGTCGAGGGCGGCGAGGACGTTTCCCAGCCAGTTGCCGAGCTCTTCGACGGGAATGGGGCTAGTCGTCACGACTTCGGCTCCTCGCTCGGCGAGGTGTAGGGGCTCGGAAGGATCGCCACGCGGGCCTGGTTTCTTGCGGCTTTGGCCGTCAATTCCGCCGCGCTGGCGAGCGCGACTTCGATCGGCTCGCCGGCGTCGATCGGATTTCGAGCTGTGTCGAACTGTCGATGCACGCGGCCAACCAGCCTGGTCGTCTCGGGCAAACCGAACGCTTGCCGATAGGCGGCGACGTTGGCGGCCAGGTCGCCGGTGGGATAGTGACGGCGGCCGCACTGGGCGTAGATCAACATTTTTGGTTCAGACATTGGTTCGGACATCGGGTTCATCCCTGCGTACGCACTTCGCGGCACGTCGCCTGAATCAACAGCATCGAAAGGAACAAGTTCGCGTACCACGCGGACGGATCGACGGTCACGAGGGGCTTGACAAACGTTTTAATGCTCTCGGTGGTGAGTGGACCCAGCTGCTTCATGTGAAACAGACGCCGCACGTTCTGCCGCCAGTTGAGCTCTTGCTCGTAATTCGCAAACTGATTCTGGTTGTCGTTGTTGACCAGCGCAACCAGGATGTTGTAGGTCACGTCGTCCTGATCGTTGACGCCGGAGAGCGGCAACTCTTCGCTCGCGAACGCGATGATCACGCACGGCAGCGACTGGTTCCGATCGCTCGGCACCTTCTGGATCACGACATTCGCGGTGCTCAGGCCGACCAGCGTCCCACCGGTGATCGCGCCTTGAATCGCGCTCTGAATATCCTCCATCGCTCGATAGACAACCGCGTCCGCCATATTGTTTTGCCGGCTAGCCGCTTCACGTTTGAATTGGGAAGACGCCGCCAGCGCACGCACGCCGGCCGGAGTGAGTCGGGATCTCGATGGGCGACTGGCCGGCTTTGTGGCCGCCGGTCGAATGGGATGCGTCGCTAGGTCGTGCGCGTGGTGGCTGTGAACCAGCCCTCGAAGAAATCGTTGTAGTTGGTAAAAGTGACGGTGATGTAGTACTGGCTTCCCTCGGTAAGCCCTTCGGTTCCCGACAAGAGTCCGCGATAGTCTCCCGGAACCGCATTCACGGCCGGCATGGAGACGCTCGTCAAGCCGGGGATCGGTTCGCCCGGAATTGGGTTGCCGTCTTCGTCGAATCCCCCCAAGAGGTGGACGGTGAACGCGGGCAGCGCGTCGGTGACCGGCGCCCCGGTTGACGCCAGCAAGTAGCCTTGCAGGTAGACGTCGTTGTCGTTGCCGACGAAAAGTTGTGCGGACGCCATGTCAGTCGACCGTTAGGTTGCCTTGTCGAGTGGGTACGGCAGTGAAGTGGCGGGCACTCCGCGTCGCCTGGACCGTCAAGTAGCCGCCCTTCGCCCCAGAAAACGCGCCCAGGTGCCGCTGGACCGTCAGCGTCATCTCGTCCGCTTCGAGCCCCGGTTGGAGCCAGGGGCGAATCCGATTGGCGCTGTGGCGGGCGTGCCACGGGTCGCAGTCGGAGAATGGTCCGTCGTCGATCGGCGGTTGGCCCGTGTAAGGGGCGAACGCGTCCGGCATCGCCAGGTCGTCCCAGTTGCGCTTGCAGCGGGGAATCATCCGGCTGTCGGTTTCGGCGAAGACGTCGCCCGGGAAGTCGGGCAACAGTCCTTGCTCCTGCTCGACGGGCTCGGGGTAGACGCGCTTGGCCCGCGGGATCATCCGCAGGTCGGTCTCGGTAAAGACGTCGCCCGGCCAGCTTTGTAGCTGCCCCAGCTCGTTCTCGACCGGCTCGGGATAGATGTTCTTGTGCCGCAGCCGCATTGCGGCCGGGCGATCCTGCGTTTCGGTGAACGTGTCGCCGGGATAAATCTCGTGCCAGTGTTCGCAGTCGACCGGGTCCGGAAAGCTGCGGCGATGGCGGATCCGTTTCAAGATCGCGTACGGGACCGGATCGGAAAACACGTCGCCCGGCCAATTTTGCAGCAACCTCTTTTCGGTCTCGATTGGCTCCGGATAGCTGTGGCGATTGCGGGCCCGCTTGGGCATCATCCGCGAGTCGGTCTCGCTGAAGACGTCACCGGGCAGCGGGAGGCCCAGCTCGCATTCCACCGGCGCCGGGTAGCTGCGATGGTGCCGCGCTCGCACGTGTCGCGGCAGCGCATCGGTTTCGGTGAACACGTCGCCGAGCAGCTGCAAACCGAGCTCACACTCGACGGGAGCCGGGTACGTCCTACGATGTGCGATTCGTTGCAACCGTGGATTCTCCTGCGTTTCGGAGAACACATCGGTCGAAACGGGCAGCCCCAGCTCGCACTCGACGGGCGCCGGATGGGTCATCCGACCGCGAAACCGCCGCGGCATCATCCGGCTGTCGGTGTCGAAGAACACGTCGCCAGGTAGGTTCTGCAGCAGCCCTTGCTCGGCCTCGATCGGCTCCGGATACGAACGGCGATGCCGCAGCCGGCGCAGCGTCGGATTCTCCTCAGTCTCGGAGAAGACGTCGCCCGGATTGATTTGCAGCAGCCCTTGCTCGACTGCCGCTGCCGGATAGTAGATCTTGCGTCGCATTTGTTTCTTCGCGGACTAATCAGGCATTCGCGCGTCAGCGTTCCTGCACTTAGCCAGCATGAGAGGCGCGGTCTCAGCGAATTCCGTAATTAAACGGGACGAAGATGCGGGACGGCTTGTAGTCCTCCGGCCGGCCCGCTTCGACGTTTTCCATCCACTGCTCGAGGTGCACGCATTTTTCACGGCAGTTCTTCGAACCGCAGACCGGCCCTACGCAGCTGTCGCAGAAGAAGAAACCGTCCCGCGGCTCCAGAAAATGGATGCCGCAGTGGATGCACATCACCATCTTCTGCCGCGTGATCTTGTCGCTGCCGAACTCCTGGGTCTCGACAACGGCCGATTCGTAAATCTGGGTCGACATGGAACGATGCCTCTAAAGAGCCGCGCACGCAGTAAGCGGTCCTTCGCACGATAGGAGCGGCGACAGATGCAACACAGGTGCGATCGCACGAAGAGTTCGCTTCCTTTGTGCGCGGCTGTTTGGGCTGCTTATGGCTTGGGGGCGACGCTGAGCACGTACGACTTGCCGACCTCGAAGGCCTGGGCGTCGGCGACTTCCATCAGCGGGAGTTGAAACGCGCCGACGGCGCCTCCTTTGCCGTTGCCGCCGACGTTCTTGGCCATCAACGTCACCGTCCGCCATTCGGCGATCAACTCGTGACCCTGGTGGATTTCTTCCGGGTCGATCGCCACACAAATGAATTCAAAGCCGGGAGGGGCGGTTGTTTCTGACATCGGGGTTCTCCTCGAGAACTTCGGCCTGGAATTTCCGAATGACGAAGCACGAATGACGAAAGCAGCTCGCCGCCCGAACGGGACTCGCGCGGCGATGGGTCCTGCGTACTTAGGTCATTCGGTCGTTTCCTTCGTCATTCGGAAATCCGCACGGCACAGGCGGGGCTATTCGATCCAGGAAATCGTCGAGTCGTAGGCCACGCCCGTGCCCGACGAGAACGAGAGCGAACGCAGGCTCAGGCCGTTATTTTGCGTGGCGATGAGCATGGCTTCCTTGCCGTCGCGGGGGATCCAGCGGACCGTGTTGCGCTGGTGGCAGTTGAGCCGCCAGAGCGTCTTGCCCGAGGTGTAGGTGGGCTCGGTGCTGAAGCTGCCGGCATTCACGCCGAACTGCCCCGCCGGTCCGCCCGGATCGTCCTGGGCGGGCGTGATGGCCGTGCCTCCGGAGCCGGCGGTGGTGGTGCGGTTGAAGAAGAACTCGGCGATCTGATCGGCCGGCGTAGCCGGACACGAAATGTCAACTTCGCCGACCTTCCCCCGCGTGGTGGGAGTGGAGAGGGTCTGGTACAGATTCTGCATCGTCAGGTTCGTCCCGACGGTGACAGAAGCTGTGGAATCATAGGGCTCGGGCATGGAATTCGTCTTTCAAAAAACAGGGAGTTAGGGTTGAGGTTCAAATCGCGATGTGCAGGCAGCCTTGTTTGACCGAAGTCCCGCATTGAGAGTTCGCGTCGTCGTTGAATTGCAGGTGCTGCCCGTCGTCGTACGTGGAGAACGTTGCTTCGCTCGACCAGGGGCCTTGAATCGTTCCCGACCAATCGCTGTTGGTGGAGTCGATGACAGTGGCCATCTCTAAGCCGTACTGCGTATCCGGAGTCAGCGAGCTCAGATTGAATGGGCTTCCATTCCCACCGCCGCCCGTGTTGCTAGTGCTGCCGCTGGTCCAGTTCGCCGCGCCGACTGGATGCTCATAGCGATAGGCGTAATCACCGAAGCCGATGTTGCTACCGATCGTCGGGGGCGAGAATGAGATACTGATGCCCGTCGTGCCGTGGCCCGGGGAGATACTGGTCGGCGCGGCTGGTTCGGTCGCCCAAGCCACACCGCTCGACGCCGCGCTAGTCCCGCCGGTGCCGACCGCTTCGACTTCGAACGCGTATTCGGTGCCGGCCGTCAGTCCGGTAACCGTCGTGCTGGTGCCGCTGATGCCCGTTTGGAGCGTGCTGTAGGTGCCGCCCTTGGTGCTGGACTGGAGCAGGTTGTAGGACGTGGCACCGCTCGAGGAATTCCAACTGATGTCCAGCACCGTGGTCGGGTTGGTGGAGTCGTTCGTGACGGCCAAGCCCGTGGGCGTGGGCGGGGCACTTGCCGCCTGCTCATAAGCGACAGCGATCGCCGTAGCCAAACTGACACTGCTTGTGGTGAAAGCCGGATTGATGCTGCTCTGCGTGGATGAAACTATCTTATAGTAGAAGCTCAGGAGGCGCTTGCCGGTCGATGCGATGGTGAACTGGCCGATTTCGGTAAAACCTGACGGCCCGGTAATGCTGTCGCCGGTTGACGACGAGGTGCCCCCCATTGCGACGAGGATGATGTCATTGGCGTTGGTTGTTGAAAACGATCCGGTGGCCGGATTGCCAGTGCTGCTTCCACTTGCGGCTTGTGTGACATCCACGGTCGCGCTGCTGCCGAGTCCGGAGACTTCGGCCGCAGAGATGTCTAAACTACTGCTCGCCCCGCTGGCGCCCCATGTCGCTGTGATTTTGAAACTGCTGCCGCCCGTGATGTTGGCGGCGACCCAAATGCTGACGAAGGCGGTCCCGGACGGGATATTGTTGCTGACGGGATTGCTCAGGACGTCGGTGGTGCCACTTGAATAGCCATTGCACAAAGCACAGGTATACGAATTACCCTCAGTGTCGCTCAGAGACAGTGTGGTCGAGGAAGTGGTGTTCGACCCCGTAACGCACACGACGATGGCGTTGCCCATGGTCGTGGCCGATCCGAAGGCAGACGATTGAATCGAGGTGCTATTTGTCGTCGCGGAGGCAGCCAGAGTCTGAACGACCGAGATGCTCACCAATGGTCCCTATGCGTTAGAATCTGAGGCATGAAGGCGCGAATCGCCCCGACCGCGATCGTCCTCGCCATCGCGACGGCGACACTTTGCTCGTTCGGAGCCGTAACCTATCAGCACGGCCGGCGGACGGCGCCGCTCGCCAGGTTTCTCGATCCGCGGCTCGCACCCACAATTGACGAAGCGTTCGTTAGCTTCCCGGTCGAATACGCACTGCGAGCGGACGAAGCGAATGACGTCGTGTTCCTGGGCGACAGCATCTGCCACGACGATGTTGACCCCGCGCGGCTGAGCGGACTGAAGTCCTACAATCTCGGAAGCCTGGGAAGCGTCGGGCCGCTCGGAATATTGCTGACCGCCGAAGCATATCTGGATCATTATCCGAAGCCGCGACTGATAGTGCTCTGCATCTCGCCGCTGCGATTTGAGGTGAGCTCGGGTTCGGCTGGCGGACACGTCGCGCGTCGCCTGGTGGCGAATTACGGACCCGAGGTCGTCGGTATCGTGCCGATCACGCAAAGCCTGATGTACTTCATCAGGCGGGGAGCCCTCGAAGCCAGCGGGCGGACCGGAGGCGAGGCGCTGCTCGATAGGCCGTTGCGAGGCATGGATTCCGAAAGCTTTATTAGCCTCGGTCGCCGCATGAAGGCCTCCCGCGGATTCTTTGCACTGCCCGGCGAACATGGCGGTCGTTGGTCGGTCGAGTTCCCAGCTCCACAGCCGTTCATCCTCGACGAGTGGAAGGACGGCCTGAGTCGATTGGCCGCGCTGTGCAAGGCGTCCGGCGTTCCCATGATCGTGCGATTCGGGCCGATCTGGTCCGGCGTCTCGAAATCGCGAGACTTCACCGCGCTTGACTCCTGGGCCGACGAACTTGAGGTCACGAGCGCCAATGTCCGCGTGTCCCGGCCGATCGTCCTCGCGTGGGACCGCGACGTGATGTGGGACTGCTTGCACCTGAACTCCGCCGGTGTGGCCCGCTTTATGCCGATGGTCGCGAACGACGTGCGGGCGATTCTGCAACGGGAATCCGTCAAAGGTCATTGAGTCCGCGGTCGGTGCACGTCGCGCGGATTGTGTCGAGCCGATGGCGCGGAACCGGGTGGGCGAATAAAATGAATGGTCATGGCGACCCAGGCGGCCAACTCGAAAGACGGTTTCTTCCAGATTTGGTTGGCTGGTTCCGTCTTGGCGGTGACGGCGCTCTCGATTGTCGCTCTTGGGGCGGTCGCCTATGGCGTTGGTGCCGGCGTCAACCGCGAATTGCGGTTCTTCCAACGGGGGGAACGGCCGACTGCTGATGAAGCGATTGCGGTTTGTCCCGTCGAGTACGCGCTCGGGACGAGCGACAAAAATGACGTGATCTTTTTGGGCGACAGCACGTGCCACACTGGCGCCGACCCCCGCGTCTTCGAGCGCATGACCGGCCTGGTCGCCTACAACCTGGGCAGCCTTCGCGGCGTGGGGGCGTCGGGCTTCGTCATCACGCTCAAGGCGTATCTGTTGCATCATGCGAAGCCGCGGGCCGTCGTGCTCTGCGTTTCGCCGACGTGCTTCGAGGATGAGGCTGCCCGCATTGGCGGTCCGCTCCCGAAGGCGTTTGCCGCCAATTACGGACCGGAGGTGGCCGAGGTCGTGCCGCCGCTCGAGCGGATTTCGTACTTCTGCAAGCGAGGCGTGTGGTCCATCTGGCAGCCAGCTTTCGTCGATCGATTGCAGGGCCAGGACGTGCGTGACGTTCCGCTCAAGGGGATCAAAGAGGAGGAGACGTATCACACGCTGCAACGCAAAACGCTCGACGGCCGGGGATTCTTCGGCCTTCCCGGCAGCCACGGGCCGCCCAAGGGAATTGCGAGCGGAGGGGATGTCGTCATTCGCGAAGAATGGAGAGAGGGCGTCGAGCGCATCGCGCAAATCTGTGAGGAGGCGGGCATGACGCTCGTCGTTGTATTTGCTCCGGTCTCCGCCGACGTGGGCCGCGCCCGGAACTTCGTGCCGTTGGAGATTTTGGCCGGCGAGCTCGAATCGACCTTCCCTCACACGGCGGTCGTGCGGCCGATCGTGCGAACTTACGATGCTCCCCTGATGTGGGACGGGCTGCATCTCAATTCCGCCGGCGTCGAAAAGTTCCAGGCGAGCATCGCCAAGAACGTGCAGGCCGCATTGAAGCTTTGAGCGAGTCTGCTACGTCATGCGGCCACCTGCACTTTCGTGCCGGCGGGGACGCTATAGAGTGCCGGATCGGTATACGGTCCGTACTGTTCGTAGGCCGACTGCCCGGCCGCGTTCGTGACCGTGGCTCCGTAGACGCCCGCCGTCGGCGTGAAGGTGACGGTGGACGGAGCGCCGGAGACGCCGGTCACGCTCGGCGTGATCGTCGCGGACGGACGCAGCGACAGGTCGTGGAACCAGGCCGCGTGCGACGGCAATCCGCTCGCCACTACGGGATCGACGCGGAAGTCGTAGACGGTTGGCGTCCAATAGGGCGAACCCTCGCCTTGCACCTGCGAGTGCAGCCACGAGTACAAAAACACAGCGTCGAGGTCTTGTGCGATGGCCGCTTTGACGAGGGCCGCGGTCACCTGCGAGCGCTCGGCCGCCGGATCGACCGGATTGCCGGAGTACTGGCCAACGGGGCCCCACTCGGTGCAGAACTGCGGCTTGCCGCCCCATCCGCAGCCCGCGGCCACGGCGGCGAATCGCGTGCGGTTGCTCGCCGCGGTTGCGGATGACGCGGTTTGACCGTTGAGAAATCCGTTCGTGTCGGTCGGCGCGTAGCGGCTATAGAAGTGAAAATCGATCGCGTCGCCGACGGCTGCGGGCGCCGCCAGGCTCGCGTACGGAGCGTCACCGTAATATGTGCCGGCCACCACGAGCGCATGCGTCAGGCTGCGCACGTTCGCGGCCTGAGCACTTAGCACGGCCGTCTCGGTGGCGACGCAGAACTCTTGGTGCTGGGCATTGCCAAATTTGTTCGCCACGACGCCGTTGGCCTGGCACCAGGCGGCGGTGGCCGTGTTGAAGAGCCCGTTCAGCACGGGATGCGCGGTGAAGGACCACGGATTGTCTTTGGCCAGCGAATGCTCGTTCTGCAGGATGACGGCCATCAAAGTGGGGTCGTCACCCAGTGCGAGATTCGTATAGGGATTCACCCAGCGCAACAACTGCTGATTGAACTCCGCCTGGAGCTGCATCAAGCCGGCGTCGAACCACATCCAAGGATGCATGCAGCCGACGGGGTTGCCGAGATAGCTTTGCGAAGTGCACTCGACGAACGTCGAGCAGGCCCAGGAGGGAACGTCAGCAGGCTTGAGCACGCGCTGGTAATGCAGGGTGAGTACGATTCGTAGGTTGCGCTGGCCGCAAGCGTTAAAGAACCATCCGAGAGCCTGCAGACTGATCGGGTCGAGTTGCCGCGATCCGGTCTGCGGTCCGTTGCCGCAGCAGAACAGGTTGCAACCGGTGAAACAGTCGAGCCCGTGAATGCGGACTGCTCGTACGCCGGCGTTGACCAGGTTGTCGAGCTGGGCGGCCACCAGCTGGGTCGAGTTCGTATTGAGCGCGGGAAGGCCATTTTGCATTGTGACCATTCCCAGGATCGCCCAGTTATCGACGTTGACGCCGAAGAACGTGGCACGCTGCTGCCCCACGGCAAGGTGGCCGTTCTGAACCGTCACCGGTCCGGCGCTGATCGGCGGTGCCGTCGGCGGGCCAAACCAGATTGTGGGAGGGGAGGGCGTGCCCATGTCGATTGTGGACTTTTTGAGATCGGTCAGGAGATGCGGGGCAGACGAGTGATTCAGAGTGAGTTGTTCGAGTCGCTTCGTTAGATCTGTTTCGCCGCGTCAGAGTTGTTTGATGGTGAGGCAGACCCACTGGGTGTCCATCCGGACCAAGGCAACATGCTCGATTCGCCAGTTCGCTCCGCTCGCGTCTTGGATGATGTCACCATTGTTGAGGACGTTGCCGTTGGCGGACGGATTGAGCAGAGCATCAGGAACGGTCCAGACCTTTGTACTGCTATCGTGCCGAAAGTCGCCGAACACACGCTGGGCTTCTGTTTCCTTGAGCTGCGACGCGGCGGCGATGCTGACCGTCGTTCCGCTGCCGCCGTCCCCGGAAGCCGCGAAGAGCGTGCAGGTCACGGCCTGGGTATCGACCCACGAGACGTATTCTGCTTCCAGGATCGATTTGATCGTGCTCACGACTTAGACGTGCCCTCGGGTCTGAAACTGGTACGGTCCGCCGATGATGGAAATCTGGTCGTTGAGCCGCTCGAGCTCGTCGAGCAGCGACTTGCGATAACCAACCTGGTCGACGCTCACGCCTTCTCCGGTGGTGTTGGGGCCGCCGCCTGGCGTAGTCGTCGTCATCGCCGCCAACTGCGCATAGATCGCACTCCGGCGAGCGAGGAGATTCGTCAAATCTTGAGGGCTGGGAAGACCCGACATGGATGTGTCGTGCTTTCGGCGGAATTGGGGAGCGGAAAAGAGAAGCACCATCGGGCTGACGCCCGACGCTCGCCGGTCCACGGGCTGGCGAGCCGCCGGTGTCAGCCGGCGGGTGCTTTAGGGCGCTTAACGCTGCGAGAGCGGTTCACGCCGCGCTGGTCGCGAACTCGAACTGGTACGCGTCGCGGTTCCAGCGGAGGCACGCGTTCGGCACGAAGCGCCGGCTTTCGGCCTCGTAGCCCGCCTTCGTCCAGGGAAGTTGCTGCGCTCCCATCCAGAATTGCTGGGACTGTTCGCGCCCCTGCGCGTCGCTGACCGTCCGGGATTCCTTCTTCGTTTCGCAGGATTCGACGATGTGGTAATAGCCGCTGGGGCCGTATTGCTGGCCGTTGTCGTTTTTCATCCGCGTCGCCAGATGAATTTGCGGCGGATCGCACCACTCGCACTTGAAGCGGTGCCGATGCGACTGGGACCCAAGGTTTTTGATCGCGACGTACTGCCCGATCGCGTCGGCCTCGTCAATGCCGTAGAGGAACATCGCCATCGAATCGGTGCCGCGGGCGACGGCGAAGAGCTTCACTGGAACGAGCCGCTCGACGACCGATTCGCCGGGCCGCGACGGATCCTCGCCGGCGAAGACGTACGGTTTTTCGCTCCCTGATTGGGTGGCTGGGGTCGGACTCCCCTGGCTTTTGGCCAGATCGCCGGATTGCGAGAGCGAGCTGCTCTCGACCCCAGCCGCCCGACCGGAGGTGCCAATCTGGAAGTAAACTTGCAGCGCGTGGTCGGCCCGGTCATCGATCTCGGCGGCGGCCGTCTGCGCGGTTTCCTCGTCGAGCTTTCCTTCGGCGATCAATTTCTTCACCGCGGAGACGACCTTCGCAGTCTCGAGCTTGTGGGTCTTGGCCCAGTCTTGAAGTGTCATGTTTTCTCCTGCGGCCTGGCCGCATGTGAGGTTGACTTGTGAACGTCCGACTAGGTTCTTGCTAGACGGACTGGGTGTTTAGTCGCTTCCATGCGGTTAGCCCGCACCAGCGGCGTTCTACGCCGTGCATTTCGCCACGTAGCGCGGGTCGCGGACGGCGACGGTGCCGCGCTCGGTGACTTTGAAGCGGGCGACAACGTCTTCGGTGAACTCGGCTTCGTTGCCCGGTGGGGCTTGAATGACCTGGATGGGCCAGTTCTCCATGTACATGAAGGCCCGTTTGAAATCCCCGATGAACCAGCTCGTGGCGCTCGAGTCGCGCGCATAAACAAGAGGGCTCGAGAGCACTTCGAACTGGCTCACGGGGACCTTGCCGCCGAAGGCCGAGGGATAGCCGGCCGGATTCGGGGCATGAGTGGACCAGGTGCCGCCCGCCGTGCTGGGCGTGTCGGTCGTGAGGCCGGGGGCCGCCCAGACCTCGGTCGCCCGCTGCAGAGCCATCGCCGTCGGATGCAACGCCGACGGGACGATCATTGTGTCCGCCATCACGGCGATTGGTTCGCCGGTGAACGGGTCGGTCATCTTGTCGAACAGAAGCAAAGCCGAGTTGATCGACACAAAGTCGACGAGCTGGTTGGTCGCCTGCACGTTGACCCACGGCGACGAAGATTGATACGTGTTGTAGGCCGTGCCGAGGAAGTTGTACGAATTCGTCACGCCCAGGATGTGGTCGAGAATCCGCTTCTCTTTATTGACGCCCATCCAGTAGCCGACCTCGCCGGCGTTCTCGAGCACGAGCCCCGTACGGTCGAAGAAGACCGTCTCGAGCGTCACCTGAACGATCATGCCGCGCTTGGTCGTCTGCGGCGTTTGGATCCACGACTCGCTGAACGAAGCGGTCGGGTAGGCTTTGCCTTCGCCGATCGACTCGGCCTCGTCACCGATGCGGTTGATGCCGGGGATCTTTTCGCCGTCGAACTCGGTCGGGACGGTCGTCACCAGCTTGTCGCCGACGAACGAGCGGTCCTTGTAGCGATCGAGCAGCGTCGAATACATGATCTGCCCGGTGATGTTCGAAAAGTTGGCTGTGCTGATCGCGTTGCCGGCCTCTTCCAACAGCGTGCGACCGCCGCCACGGGACGGGTTAAAGCTGTTGACGAGCTCGGGCCCGACGCGCTGGCCGTTGGCCCGCGTCTCGACAAAGTTCTCGAACAGGCCGCGGATCGAGAATTCGTGGGGCGAGATCTGCTTGGACTCAATGGCCCCTTTGAGGCCGGTCCAAAAGTCGTCCTCTTTGCCTCGGGCCCGCCGATCTTCGAGCTGTTTCCGCAAATCGCGGTGAAAACGTTCGTTGTAAGCCACTTTTCTCTCCTGCGGCCTGGCCGCGTGGGTGTCGCTAAGAAAGCTATGCGTTCAGGACTAATGGGGCTGCCGACGGGTAACGCACCCAAGCGGCTGGCCCAGTCATTGGGGCCGGCAAATTCATGCGGCCCGCACCTTCGCCACGGGCGCCTAGTCGGGGGTGTTCGTGTTCGGGGCGCGTTTCTGCCAGACCTGCACGTAGTCGATGTAGACGTTCTCCATGCCGCCCCCGACAGTGGCACCGTTCTTCACGCCGACGACCGGATAGAGGTAGGTCGTGACTGGCGACGTGAAGCTGACCGTGTCCTTGATCGGGTAGTAGCCCGATCCGGCGGAGACGTTTTGCAAGAGCGGCTGATCGTTGAGGAAGTAGCTCACTGTCAGCGTCTGAGCCGTCGACTGCTGCGTGCCGCCAACGACCGGCTCGATGAGCAGGCCCAGCTTGACGAAGCTCGACACGCCGGCAGCGTTCTTTGAAGTATTGAGGGTCTGGGTTGTGCCGAGGCTCGAGACGGTCGACCAGACGGGCGAGCCGCTCGCGTGCCCTTGCTTGTAGATCATCGCGCCGTAGAAGTTGCTGCCGGGGCCGCCGCTCGACGACTGCAGGGAGTTCGTCACCGTGCCGGAAAAAAGTCCCGCGCAGACGTTGGCGTAGTTGGTGTTCGCCTCGGAGTATTGGATCATGGCCTCGAAGAAGATCGGGCAGTCGGCCAGGAGTTGGAAGACTGCGTTGGTCCCACTCACATACGCGGCGTCATTGGCCGCCGGGCTGCCTCCCGACGGAACGAGTCCCAAGATCCCGCCCGCAACGTTGCCGGTGCTTTGGATGGCGTTGGTGCCGCCGGTGCTGGTCGAAGTCCAGCGTCCCGTCGTCGAGGCCGACGAAAACTCGGTGAAGTCATCAAAGAAGCCGTAGGCATTGACGAGAAACGGGGCGTGAATCGGAACGTTCGGAGTTTTTGCCACTGTCGTATGCCCTTGAGAATGCTGCGATTGCAGGGGATTTGAGACGAGTTATGAGCGGCGAGCGTTGCGCGTCAGCCTGATCGTGCTCACGTTAAAGATGATTCGTTGTGTTCATAGATTGCGCGCCGTCGGGGTACGCACTCTCACGTCAATCGAGCCCGTCCGAGTGACAGAAGTAGCTCGTGCGTCGCGTCCGCCGCACCAAGCCGGCCCGATTTGGTCGACGAGAGAAGAAGGGGAGACGCGCTTCGTGGCCGGCTCATCAGCGGCCTTTGCGCCCGTCGCCCGAACGTCGCACTCGACGAAAGTTCCGGATGCGCGGCGGCCAGTGACTCGATCAGCGCCTCTTGCGACTGATGGTCCCTCTGCGCGGCGACCGCTGTGATCATTTCGCGGGTGAGCGTCAGTCCGCGCTCCGCGAGCAGCAGGCAAGCCCGCTCACGAGATTCGAGCAGCCGAATTCGCTTCCGCAACCCAGCGACTCGCGGCGACCGACGAAGCGATTCCTGCATCGACGAATCACCGCCGTCGTCGTCCGCTGACTCCTCTGCCTCGGCCCCCTCGTCTTCGGTGACCGCGGCATCGTCGCCCTCCGAGAGGTCCTCTGCTGAGTTCGGATCGTTTTCCAATGAGCAATGCGCGACTTTGACGATCGCCCGCAGCACTTGGAACACCGTGCCCGCGAGGTCGAGATTGCTCTTCTGACAGGCGTTCATCACATCCTGGCGGAACGCGTCGCGCGAGTCGCCGTCTGTCGCGGCGGGCGGTTTGCCCGCGGAGCCTTTGTTGATCGTGGCATCGTCATCCATCGGGCTGCTCTCAAACAAAGAGGTCGTGGTTCCCGGCCGCTCGGCGATTAGATCGACCGAATGGACCTGGTTGATCTGTGTGACTTTCCCCCTGCCGTTGTCCCCCTTATCGACTTCGCCGTGCGCGTGATGCGACATTGTGAAAACGTCGGGCATCTCTTCGGCCGCCTCGAGCACCATTGGCGTCAGCGGATGGTTATCGAGATAGCGAATGTCGGCGTACGCCCCGTCGGATTCGACCCTGACGTTCAGCAGCTTGCCGAATCGCTCTTTCACGTGACGCGAACCGTCGGGCACCCGCATGCCGTTGCGATCCCGCTTCGATTCGAGGTGATCGAGATTCACGGGCGCCCCCTCGTAGAGCGGCAACGCCTCCTTGATCGCGCTCGGGTCGTAGTCGTAACCCGCCATGTCGGCGAAGTCCTTGCCCAGGACCGAGCCCGGGTTTCGCGAGTGAAAGCCCAAGATCTTCACGCCGCGGATCAGTTTCGCTTTGCGATCCACTCGGCCCCCCGGAGGCGCCTTGCCGATGGCGACGCGCTCTTCGAGGAGGACGGATCTGTTGCCGTTGGTGTGCATTGTGGTCATCCGCCCGCCTTCACTTCGGCCCATTCGACGGTGACACCGACGCGCCACGTGTTCGATGCACCCCAACCGCCTGGTGTCCGAATGATGAGAGCCTCATTGTTGGCCAGCACGAGCGGACGAGCCGGATGCACACCCCAGCGATAGAGGTCATACGTCCCGCCGACGCCCACCGCGTTGCCGGCAAGCGCCGCATAGCCGATCCCCGTCGTGTCGAGCGTGAGTGTGCCGGCAGTCAGCGCGGCCGTCGACGCGATCCGGAGGTCGCCCTCGGAATTGAAAAGCGAAGCCGGATAATCCTGGCTCGAAAGTGCCTGGCAGGCCGTGGAGCTGCCCGGGACGATCGCGGTCCCGCCCGACGGCGCGGCCGTCGCGCCCCGTCCGATGATCGCCTGGAGGTCTGCGCCGATGCCGGACGAAAAGGCCTCACACTTGGCGGCGACAGTGATCCGTGTGACGAGGGCCGAGTACGTGCTGTCTTCCCAAAGCATCGAGAAGAGCTGCCCGTTCCCGGCAACGCTGCCCGCCACGGCGCCGCTGACGGCTCCGACGGAGTACCATCCCCGCACTGTAATACGGCCGAGCAGGGGATCTGAGATGACGTTATTGAGCATGGACTAGGTTTTCACTCGCGAAAGACGCTGGGTTTCACCACAAAGACACAAAGAGAGATTGGCGGGAGACGTTCAGCCCAGAATTCAAGAGCCGACCGGTGTGATGGAATCGCCGATCGAAGGATCATTCATTTTGAGCTGTGAGTCCTTGGTGCCTTCGTGCCTTTGTGGTGAACCCACGCTTTGATTTGCTTGTTGCACGTCCCCGTCCTCTTCCATGTGTTTGCGTTCTGTTTCGTAGTCCTCGCCCGCTTTGGCGGCGATCGTGCGGTTCGACAGGATGCCGAGCTGTTTGTAGACGGCCGCTGCCTGGGCCGTGGCCAGCTCGTCGCGAGTTGCCACCGTCGGCGGGACGATTTGCAGCTCGACGAGCGCGAGCAATGCGTCGACATCCTCGATGCCGAATTGCGCGAACCTCCCCGATTGGGCCGCGATCGCCAACACCTTGCGAAAGATCCGCCTGAAGCGACTGGAGAAAAATCGCTGGTCGGCCTCACGGGCTTTGACGAAGGGTGACTCGGCAATCAGCGTCGATGAATAGTTGGCGTTGCTGGCGTCGCCCGAAATCATGTATTCGGGCATGTTCCAGCGGGTGCCGACGGCCCGCATGATGTATTGGGCCGCGGCGACCGATGACTCTTCCTGCCCATCCGGCAGCGGTTTGTATTCCTGCCCCTTGGGGACGGTGAACACGTTCCCTTTTTGAATCCTGACTTTTCCTTTGGCACTCGCGCCGGTCGTGATTGGATTTGCGTTTGCGATGGCCAGGTTTTGCGCCATTTGTGGCGTCGTGCCTGTGGGCATCTGCGTAATCCACGGGACGGCCGCCCGCATGGCCGAGCCGAGGGCCACCGCATCGCGGAGTTTGTTTTCGCCGACCAAGTCTGTGAGCACCGCCCACATATCCGGGAGCCCGCGCTTCACGTTCCGGTCGGTGTTGACTTTGATGTGCTCGATCAGGCCGCTGCCCAATCGCAGCGCCAGCTCGAGGTCGTTGTTGGCGAGAAAATCGAAGTCGGTTCCTTCCGGATTCCACAAGACGTGGTAACCAAGCACCGTCTCGATGTCCGACGCGTACGTGACGACGCCGAACACCCAATCGAGAGGCACGTCGGCCGCCAGCCAATCTTCGAAGTCCGTGGCGTTGCCCGGTTCGGTGACCCGCTCGGGCTCAATGAATCGCGTGCGGGCGATGCCGTTCTTGTCGGGGTAAAGGGCGGTGAAGGCCTCGCCGTCCCGCCGCACGCGGTTATGCAGCTCGCGTTCGCGATCGCCGATCCAATCGTTAACGTCGCAGAATTCGTCGATGACGTCCTGCACGGCCTGGCTCAGTCCGGCCGGAGCCTGCCGGTTGGCCTTGTCGGCGACCTCGTAGGTAAAGCCCTTGCCGATGACGTAGTTGCCGAGGGCCTCAAGCGCTCCGATCGCCATCGGGGCCGTCTGCGCGACGATGCGGGCCGCCCCGCGGATCATCGCCAGCTGGGCCTCGGTCTGGAAAATCGGCCGGTTCCAGCCGTGCCGCCGATCGTCAATGAGCGACAAAGGCAACAGCGGCTTGCCGAAGCCGAAGGTCGGATCATCGATCAGGAATTCAAGCGGATCAACCCAGCTTTCGCCGGCCCGCGAGACATAGGCATCGAAATCCCACTCGAGGAGTTGGCGTTCTTTGCCCAGGCGACGGCCGAGGCCCAAGTCACTGCCCGCACCATCGGGTGTTGCCGGCGTTTCCCATAGCTCGCGTGTTTGTTCCACACTTGCATTCTGCCAGCGAACTGGGATTCGGCCCAGGCCCAATTTCTACGCGCATAGAAACAAGGCTGGAAATATTTCATAGTCGGGCTGGGTTCGCTGACTGCGCGGAGGGCAACTTTCGACCTTGACCACCAGATTGCCGAATGAGAGGCAGAAACCGCTCTGATGTCGAGGAACGACGAAATGGCAAATTCCTGCCGTCTGATGCGAGTTTGAAGGCTTTCGCCAATTGAGTGTTGGCCGTGTAGCAGGGGTCTTGGCATCCGGATTAAAGCCTCGTTATTTCGGCGAATTCCAATTGCTTTTTTTGAAGGGCGTTGGCAGGCTGGTGGCCCGGAGACTTACAGCAGTGAAGGTTGGAAGTCTTCGATCACGAACTGGTCGTTCGACCGGTGCTTTGCTCGCGATGTTTCTCAGTCAGCGCTTTCTGATCGACTACGCGGGGAACCAGGAGTGGCCTACATCGTTAAGGCGGTGAGTGCGTCGGGTTGCAAATTGTGGGTGCAGCCTTCCAGGCGAAAGTCTCACAGAGATTTCGGGCCGCGTGAAGACGCCGAAGTCTTCCGGACACAAAAGGACGCCCAGGCCGTCATCGACACACTCCCGGAATCGTTTCGGCAGATCGGCTTCAACTTCGAGGTCGAGTCTGCCGGCTGACAAACTTCCGCCAAGAGCGTTCCTCTTCGGAGGAATTTGCCTCGGGATAAAGGGAGCCGTCTGCGGGCAGACATCGTTACCCCTGGCGCCGGTAGTGAATCGTCATTTGGATCTGCTCCTTCGCGTCCTTGGGAGAAATCGCGCGGAGCGACCAGTCGTGGTGGTCTGCGTCCTTCCAGATATCGACTTGCCGCCAGGTTGTCATCTTCCCCGTTGAATCGTCGCGGCCAGTGACAGTCAGCGTGAGCGTGTTCGTCTGCGGGTTGTAAAGCCCCTCACCCGTCGCGAAGCTCGTGGCCATCGAATCGACCCAGTTGAGGACGAACTTCTTTGCGATTGGGTCGTAACCGAGCACTTCGTGGCCAATGAACGGGGAACCCATGAAGGTCCCGTCAAAATCGCTGACCAACCACCGCCCGCCCGAAAGCTTTACCGTCGACTTCGCCGAATTCGTGGCCGGTTTCCCATCGCGCCCGGTCGATTCGATCGTGGCTTTCCAGTTCCCGACCCACTTTTTGAGGACGTCGATCTCGGGCGGTAGGGCCGGCGAGCTAGAAGCAAACTTTTTGTCTTCGGCCGAAAGCAAGTTTCCGAGGATTATCACAACAATCGCGGCGAACAATGTCCGGAGAATCATTTTCATAAAAGGCATCCTCAGAGTCGTCGCGCGACACATTGCTCAATCCACAGCTGGCAATTGTACTCAACTGGCGGGATCTGGCCGAGCGGCGCGCGAACTCCAAAAGGTTACCGCATCGACACAATCGTCTTCGTCGTATACCCACACTCGCAATACCGGTACTGCACCCGGGTGTCTTCTTTGAGCAGAGTGCGGCGGCAGCGGCAGTACGTTTGGCACGTGGGACAGATCGGTGGGGCTTGATCCAGTTGCCACAGGCGCATGGGGCTGGCGATAGGGGATGCTCCGATTGCATTCGATCGATCTGCATTCGATCGGTCGCGCTGGGCGTTGCCGTCCTCCATCAGGTGGCCTCCTCGTTGTTCGGGTTGACGAGCATACGAATGAGCGTGACGGCCATCTCCAATGCATCGGCGCCATCGTCGAAGCGGCCGTGGGGGAGTTCTCGCAGCTGTTCGACAAGCAGCGTCGAGCCGACACTGTTGCGCTTGAAGCGGAGTCGAAAGTTGGCCAGCTGCCAGTTGAGCGCGGCTTGAATGCGGGCGTATTTGCTGACTGTGTGCCGGAGCGGATGGACGCCGATCAGGCATCCGGTCCGAGCGAGCATTTGGCCTAGCTCGTGCGAGATCAGGTACTGGCCGAAGTTTTCTTCGACGGCGATACCCACCGTGGGGAAGCCGCGGAGGAACTCCACCGCGTCGCTGAAGATCCGGCCGGCTGCTTCGGTGATATCCGTGTGGTCGAGCGTGGCGTCGACGTACAGGGTGCCGGATTGGTGCAGGGCGACGCGCACGCGGGCACAAAAATCGCCGACGCCGCCTCGGCTTTCGCTCTGTCGCCGGGCGGAGCCTTTCGGATCGCAAGCGACTACCTTGCAGATCAACTCGCGGGCAGGGGGCAGTTCGTCGAACCAGATAGCATTGTCGTCGAAATAGGCGGTGTGAAACATCGCCGCGTGCGAGCGAGCCGGCGGCCGTTGCTGCAGTTGCCCTTCGGCATAGTGGCCGAGCTGGCACTCCTTGTCGGCGACGGTGCGGGCGTCGATGCCGTTGGGCCAGAGCAGCTCGCCGTCGGTGACGCGAGGATCGGTCCAGCCGAGAGAGGTCGGTTTGGTCATAGCAGAGGTCTCGAAGCGCATGGGGAGACAGAGATGATCCAGGCCCTCTTTGTGGGTGTTGAGCATCCAACCGGAGAGATCGTCGCGATGCAGCCGTTGCATGATGCCGACTTCGCGAACGTCGCGTGCCATGCCGCGCAGCGTGATGGTGGCCGCCCGCCAGGTTGAAACGCGTTCGCGCTCGACCTGGCTTTCGACGTCGTTGACATTGTGCGGGTCGTCCCACACGACGAAGTCCGGGTGCTCACCGGTTCCGCGTCCGCCGGTGGAGGTTGCCAGTCGCCAGCCTCCCGCCGAGTTTTGAAACTTGGTCTTCTGATTCTGGTCGGCGAGCAGCTGCACACGGTCGCCCCAGTGCTCTTGATACCAGTCACTTTCGAGAATCTGCCGACACTTGAGGCTGTCTCGCGTGGAAAGTTCCTGCCCGTAAGAGGCGAAGAGCCAGCGAGTCTGCGGACGGTTCTGCGGGCCCCAGACCCAACACGCCCAGAAGACGCAGACGAGCAGGCTCTTGCCGCAACCCGGGGGCACGTTGATGAGCAGCCGCTTGATTCGCCCGTCGGCGACCGCCTCGAGATGTTCGCAGATCGCCCAGATATGCCAGCCATCGACGAAGGGACATCCCGGCTCGACGATCGCCCAGGCCTGCTCGACGAAGTCATGCAGTCTCTCCGCTCGCTCCTTCGGAGTCCTGTGCGTCATCAATTGAGTCAAAAGGACTTCGACTTCCTCCGGGCGGAATTGGGTTAGCCAATCTTCCAGCTCGGAGTCGCTCACCGATAGCAGCGAGTCGGCGTCGTCGTTCCTCGGCGGGAGCGTTGATGAGGACATTCGCGGTGCCGGAGATGTGGATGTGTTGAGAATTCTGTTCGTTGCAACTCTTGATGTTCTGGGCGTTCATGTTCGCCAGGCAGCGGGCCGCGGCCGTCGCCTCACTGTTCTTCGTGTTGGGGTTGGTAGCAATGGCGACCTGCCGCATCACGACCGGTTTTCGAAATGCGTCGGGGATCGGCCATTCTTCTCGGACCGCGCGAGCGATCAAACGAGTGTCCCGCATGCTGCCGGGCTCGCCCGGTGCGGCGAAATTGTGGAGCGGATCGGTCGGACTGTTCATGGTGGTCACTTTGCGAAAGAGAAGTATTCACGGCGTTATGAGACACGAATCGCAGGCAAGATGCCGAATTGCCGAGCTTCGACCGCGCGAGCCGAGCCGACGAAGCGAAAGCTGGCGGCCAGCCGACCTGCGCTCCCCCGTCGCGCCAAGCCGTCGCGAGAGTGTCGAGGGGCGAAAGCAGGACGGGAGGCGCAGGTCCAGTTCGGCGACCGCAGGCGATGACGAATCATGCCCGGATGGGACGTCCGCGAGAAATATCGCTTGCGCGTCGCATACAGGCCGGCGACAAATTCGGAGAGCGCATTGCCGATTCCCACTCCCTGAAAGTCTGGCAGGCAGACGACGCGATGCTCGCGAAAGTGACCGCCCCGTGGGCCCGGCCCGCTGATCACCGCGGCAAACGCGGCCGGCTGCTCTTCGACAAACGCCACGTAGCACTGCGCGGACGGGTTCAGGTCGGCACTCAAATAGTGATGATGCTTGAAGAGTCGCCATGCCGAACGACGCACGCGGCAAATTTCGAGCGTAAGCGAGGGGCGTCCTCGAAGAGACCTCCAAGTAAATTGGTCCGCGGCGGGATCATAGGTCCAATCAGGATTGAGCCAGTCGATAACGTCATAGTGGCAGGTGACGGCGACGAACTTCCTTCCGTCGGCACGCACCGTTCGCGCGATGGCGGCCGATCCGATCCGTGCCACTGTCCGGTCGACGACTGACGTGAATTCGTCAATAACGGTTAGGCCGGGCGATTCTGCCAGAGCCCGGGCAATTCGCACGCGGAATTGTTCGCCGGTCGAGAGTGCGCGATACGGCCGCAGCCACGCGGGCGGGCTGGAGAAACCGACGCTCGAAAGCAGCGAGACGATCTCCTTGATGCCCAGTTCCGGCGGAAATGCGTCCACGATCACCCGGTCGTCCGGCCACGTTAGCGCCGGCTGTGCGCCGAAACACTCTCGGGCCAGCGTGCTTTTGCCGCAGCCCGAGGGACCGACGATCAGCCCGACGTTCCACTCGCGCTCTTCGAGCGGCAGCGTGACCCGCCAGTGCCGCTCGCTCCGATCGGCAGGCGGCACGTCGAAGAGACCTTCCAGCAGCTTCACGCGCGGCGTCCGTTCGATCGCGACACTTCTTACGCAATCAATGCGCGGCATTCCAATCCTTCCGATTCGAGACGGGCTAAGAGCGCGACCTGCTCGGATTCCGACGGGCACTCGATGACCACGCAGAATCGCTCGACATATTCAGGAATCGAGATGAGGGGCGGTTCATTGAGAATTCCCACCTCCGTTGCCAGTTCGGCCAACATGGCCTCGACGGCGGCGCTATTGGTCGCGACCTCGCGCAAGAGCGAGTCGAGGTGTTCGGGACTTGGTTCGGCTTTCGCGGCGAGCGGGTCCAACGTGAGTAGGATCTTGTTGGCCTCCGCTTCGTCGACGTCGAGCACCAGCACGGGGACCAGCTGATCGGGGGCCGTTTCAGCCCGCAAATGTCCGTCCACGAGCTCGAGCCGGCCGTTCGGCAGCTCTCGCGCCAAGAGTGCATCGGCAAAGCCAATCTCCGCGAGCACACCGGCGAGCGCAGCTCGCTGCGAGGCCGGATGGAGCCGCCAGTTGCGCGGGTTGGGCAACAACTCGGAGGCACGGACACGTCGCAGTTCGCGAATCCGGTCGCGGAATTGTGGGTTGGGCGCGTTCATCAGAGGCGTTTTCCCAAGGCCTTCAGGGTTTGCGTTCGCGGCGATACTCATCGAGTCCGAAGTACGGGACGCGTTCCACCTGCACCTCGCGATTCGGCGCGCGGGCTTTCGCCACACGGTGTGCCTCGCACACGTCGGCTGCGAAGATCATCTCGGTGCGGCGAGTGCGGACTTCGCGTCGCACGCGCCAACGACCGACCCTGGCGAACCTTTTCATTCGATATGCGGGCATGACCAGACCGACCAGAACATGATTGGGACCGACCAGCGGGAGAACCGATCAGAAGTCTTCGTCTGCGGGGTTATCGCCTTCCACTGGCAAGTGCCTCGATTTCACAAGGGGGATCCGCGCGGCTTCGTGGCGCTCTCCTACGCGCTTGGCCCACTCTTCCGGGCTCCACTCCGCGCGAATCTGTTCGCACGCCTGGCGAATCTCTTCTGGCGACGGCATGAATGCTACGCGCGCTCGTGGTTCCCGCGGCGGCACTTCGCGCTCACTGCGATCGACTTCATGGTTCCGTCCGACGCGCGACGTCGACATAGCGGTGCTGCTCCTTCTGGGATCCGAGAGAAAAGTAGACGTGGGCATCTTTCAGTTGCCCGTCGGCGGGGCGGGCAGGCTGACGTCGTAACCCGCGTTGGAAAGCGCGACGACGACCGACGTGGCAGCCGTTTGCGCCGCAGCCTGGTCGGCCGTCAGTTGGGTTTGGGCTGCCGTGACGGCTGCCTGCGCGTTCGTGGTGGCGGCTTGGGCCGTCTGCAATGCCGTCGTGTCCGTATCAACCGTTTGCTCGGCCGATTGCAGCGCCAACAGGGCGACAATGATGGGGTCCGTCGAAATCGTGCTCACGCCAAACTCCTTTGAAAAACGAACGTGGTTTACTCGGGGCAGGGCGCCGCACGTCGCGCGGCGTCCTGGTAGGTCACAAACTTGTTGCCGAAGTCCCAGGGAGCGCAGGCGTCTTCCACGTCGACGTCACCCGAGAAGCCTTCCGACGAGCAGTAGTCCCAGTAAGGGATTGCCGCCGGCCGTGGGTGATCGGCGGCGATCGCCACGCGTCGGGCGCGATACCAGTCGAGAGTCATGAGCGGACGTCCGCTAAACGCGAACGCGCGGCGGTCGAGCGTCTCCCAGACGCCGCGATTGATGCGGAGCGCGGGGAGGTGGAAACGGACAGAGAGTGGCGTCTCGTCGGCCGTCACGTACACGATGCGAAAATAGGCACCGATCTTGGCGGCCAACGCGTTCAGTTCCTTTCCGCGCGTTTCGAGCTCCTTTTTCTGTGACCGCGTCAGCCGGATTGTCGGATTGGGCCGCGTCCAGTTGCGTGTGAGCTCACTGCGGAGCATCTGCGACTGCGGTCCGTCGTCGAGCGCGATGGCGAGTGTGGGTTTGCGCGCGTCTGCTGCTGACGCTCTGACAGCGCTACCCGCCAGCGCCAGGCAAGTTATTGCGTGCACGAGGCGACCGATCTGATGGGCCGAATGCATCAATCCCAGTCCTTTTCCGACCACCACGCCCACAGCGCCACGCCAATCAGGCCAAGCCACACGGCCGCGAGGGAGACGGCGATCGTCAGGAGGCCAGCCATGTCACCAATTCACCGACGTACCGATCGACCCGCCGATCAGTGGGAACCCGAACAGGCTGAGTTGTGCCGCATGCGTCGCGGGCCTGAACGTCACTCCGGAGCTCGGACAGCCCTGATAGGCGATCGGCGCTGCGTAGGTGTAGGTGTAGACCGGCTCGCTGTAAGTCACCGAAGTGACGATCGGCGCGGATTCGTAGACCGTGGTGGGGTAACCTGGGCTGCCACAGTTCGAGGCTCGACTTACCGAAGTCACGTTGGGAATCGAGCAGTTCGGAGAGAACAGGGGCGTGCCGAAGTTGGCGAGCGCCGGGGCGGAGTAGAGCGGGGCGTCGTACCAAAGAGGCGAGGTATAGGCTGGTGCTTCTGCGGTGCCGCTCCGCGACCATTTCTTGGCCGATGGATGCCGGCCGGCGATTCGCGCCAATTCGTCCGGCGTGCTCCCATAGCCAGTGATCCGCGGAGGCTGCTCGATGCCGTCGACGAAGTACACGGTCTGCGGCGTTGAAGGCACGCTCCGCTTTTGGAAGTCGGCCAGCGTCAACAGTTCGACCAGTTTGAAGTGATTGCGGTCACTGACCCCGCATTTCCAACCGGCCTTTCTCAGGTCCCGAATCTCCGTCGCGCACGGAACGCATCCCGGTTGGCAGTAGATGATGGCGCCGCTCCAATGCGGCGAGACGTCAGGACTCGACTCCGAAGTTACGGCGGCAACCGTGTCCGCCTCCTCGGCCGGCGGAGCAGGGGGAGGATATTCGCCTGTGCGCGATTGCGGAACGTTCGGCATTCTTCGCTGGTCGACATCGTGACTCGAACGGTGCGACGGTTCAGCAAGATCGACGGTGGGAGGGCCTCCCATGATCGGCGGGCGGGCGAGGGCGGCGACAGTTTCTCTTTCGTCGGGCGATGAACTTTCGACGGCCGTCGGCACTTGACGGAAATCGGCCCACGGATTCGCGGGTTCCGTCGTCGGAGCGCACCCGGTCAGGGCGCATCCGCCCAGGGAAATCGCCAGCGTGCCGGCGAGGGCGAGCAGCCGTGGGCCGCTGCTAGAGGGTCGCAAGATGCACATCACGCGTAGTCCCAATTGAGCGCAGTACCGGAATTGTCAAACGAGGCCAGGCTGCTCATGCCGATGATTTCTACCTCGCCGTGCGAAATGTTTTTGCAGAGGTAGTCCCACGCGGCGGGCTGGATGAAAAAGAAGCCTTGGGCTCCCCAACCGTCGCTGCCCCAAGAGTTCTGGCCGATCAGCCAGGCGCGGCCATCGCCGGCGGGTTGCTGGATCGAGGCGGGCTCGAGGTACCCGACGACCGCCAAGGCATGGCCGCCTTCGGGATTTCGCGCATCTTTTTGGACCATCTGTGCCGTGAGCGGACCCGAACAATTTTGGAACTGGTCGCCGACGGGGATGCCGATCTGAATCACGCCGGCCGTGCCCAGGTATTGAAGGGCCGTCTGGTAGTCCTGGATGACCGAATGCGACGCGACGAGGTGCAGCTTTCCTTCAGCCGCGGCAGCTGTCGGGATTGTGTCCGTGTATTGGCCGGCGGCCATCGCGGCCGTATACGGAAAGAGCGATTCTTCGCAGACGCCTTCTTTGCCCGCGGCCGTGACGCTTCCGGCGATGGTTGCGCCGTTGTCGCCGCCCGCGCAGCCGCACTCCTGCTGGTTCGTGAGGTAGCAAAACATGGCAGAGAGCGCGGGCCCCTTGGCTCCGGTCGCCAGATAGTTGAGGCGCTCTTCCAGGCTCGATCGACTGAATCCCGAGCACGCCCCGAGCTGACCTTGGTCCTTGATCGCCTGGCTCACTCGACCGTCGATTTCCTCGGGGATTCGGTACGCCATAAAGTGCGAGCGATCGAATCGCCGCTGATTGGCGACGAGCCAGGCATGATTCTCCTGGTCGCGATTCCAGCCCAAGCCACGTTGCATCAACTCGGTCTCCGTTCTTTGGGAAGCTCGGCTTTGAATGCGGACCGTTGCGGCGCCAGCGCGGACATGCGCGTCATCGAATGGGTGTGGAGACGTGTTTTCAGGTCGCGGGAGCTGGCGGAGCTGGACTAGGGGTTGGCGCGGGCGGCGCCGGAATTTTGCCGTTGCTGAGAAGATTCAGCGCAGACTGCAGCGCCGTGATTTGTGCTTGCGATTGCTGCTGGTAGCTCGCCAGCTGCTGAGAGATGTTCGTCAGGTCGCTCTTGGTCGCGGCGTTGGGATCGACCTTCGAGAGCCAGGCGAAAGCTTTTGAGAGCGACTGCAGCGGCCACACGAGTGCCGCGGCCGGACTGCTGCCTTGTGCGAGCATGTCGTAGAGCACGATGCCGAAATAGACCACGATGGCGGTTGTTAAAAGTTGTCCCATGTTCGTCCCTTGCTCGGCACTGTCGGAGGTCGTTGTTGCAGCGTCATGTGGAGATGCGCTATTGCGTGGCAATCTTGCGACAGGCGGCTGCCACGCCCTGTTCGTCGAAAGCGACGGGCTTGCCGTCCGGTCCGATCAGTGCTTCCTTGAGCGGCTTGCTAACGCCGGCGAACGACTTGCTTCGCGCGGCATCGCACGCGGCCGACAGCCAGTCATGCAGGTCCTTCGCAGCCGTCGGGCCGCCGTACTTGTGCGCCAGAACGTCCTTTTCCGCTTGCAGATGAATCTGTTTGAACTGCGCGCCGTAGTCGGCGGCGTCCTTGTCGACTGCGGTTTGCAACGTCGGGACGATGGTGACCCACGTCGGGAGTGTGAGCTTCCCTTCCTGCTGCGCGATCACAGCCGCGAAGCCGCCTACAATGACGAGTGTCACCAGCAATTTGCTCATTGCGCCCCCCTCGACGACGGGAGAGAGACTGCGGATTGAGTCGTTTCGCCGGCGGCCGCCGCCTCGCTCGCCCACCCTTGCACTTGCGCGTCAAAGGCATCGGCAGAGACGCCATATCTGCCACTGGCCATTTGACTGGTCAGGCTCGCAAACAAAACTTTGATGATCGCCGCAATCACCGGCTCCAAGAGGGTCGAGAACGCGGCTGTCGGCGGGCAAACGACTCCCAGCACGGCCGTGATGATGGCGGCGAGGAGTGTCGACGGATCGATGGCCGCAACGTGCGAAGCCGCGGTTCGCAGCCGAGTCAGGTGCTGCAAGCCCGCGCGAGCGAAAGTGTCTCTGATGTGATGGGCCAAGAACTCAGTGGCGAGGATCGGCCCATTGCCGGGCGCGGCAGCGCTTGTCGCAATTTCCCAGCGAGCGTTTTGGATCGCCACGATCAACTGCGGCGTGTCGAGCAGTGGTTTGATCGCGGCATAGGTCTGCGACCAATCGACCGGCGTCGTTTGCGCGGCGATCGCCTGGATGCACGCGTCATGAATGTGGTTGAACAGGGATTGAGCATCGGTGCCATTGCCCAACAGTCCCACGCAGTCCCACAATGGACCCCACGACGGCACGAGGCCGAAGAAGGCCGCGTTTTGTCGGCAATACTCTTTAGCGTTGGCGGTGCGCAGCTCGGCGTAGGTCACGTCTGCTCCTTGGCGCCCGGTTTGACGACGGCGGCATGAATTTCATCGATCTTCCGCGGCATGCTCGCGAAGTCCCGGAGCAACGCCGTCAGACGCATCCACGCGCATGCGACGCCGACCGCTCGCGCCCCTGAGACGAGCAACTGCGGAACGATCAGCCCGAGGACGAGCGCCACAGCCCAGCGAACAAGCGGCGGCTGCACGACGATGTTCACGTCCTCGGCCGTCGAAAAGGCGTCGAAGTGCCAGAGGGCCCATAGCGCGATTCCGACGCAAGCGAGTGACGCGAGCGCGAGAACGAGGCTTTGCTTTTGCAGCGAGTCCGTCATTGCGTTTTCAGTGGTCCGATCTTTTCACCGAGTGCCAATGCGCGGCCGATCACAGCTTCGGCGACCTTCGCCGAACAGATCTGCCGCACGTCCGTTCCCGTTCGCTTGGGATCGACGCGGGCCCAATGACCGTCGCGGTCGCGGCCCGGTTCGATGCTCCGGATCGAGTACGACAGTGGGTTTTCGTACCGGTCTCGCGTGACCCAGAATTTGCTTGCGACGCTGCCACTTGGCCGGCCGGCATTCACTGCGATGTCTCCCTGTTGCTCATGCGGCGGCTGGCGGCTCGGGTGCGTCGGATACGTCGCTCAAACCTGGTTGGCTCCGTATCGCGTCGTAAATCTCCTGGCGATGCACGGTGACGTGGTCTGGCGCCGTTATGCCGAGCCGGCAATGGCCTTTCCTGCATGCGACAACCGTCACCACGATGTCGTCGCCGATCACGATTTGTTCGTTCGTTCGTCGCCCGAGAATCAGCATCCGTGCTTCCCTTTCAGTTGCCGTGTTTGCGATGCGTCCAAATCCAGCTCACGCCGAGCGAGGTGAGCACAACAATCAACCAGGTCGTCAACGTTTGCCCTTTGGCCGTGATTCGTTTGCCGAAGCGGAAGAACTTGTCCGCGGACAGTCGGATTTGCGTTGCAGTTCAGCGAGCAGATCGTTCTTCACGCCTTGCGTCGTCAGTTCCGAAACGCGATTGATTCCTTCCGCGAGCCGTCCCAGGTGTGCCCGCAGGTCGTTGTCGTGTTGGATGTGGAAGAGCCGCAGGTCGGTCTTCGCGCTCGACACGCAGTCTTGCGTGTGAGCGATCGCGCCGAGCACTTGCACAAAGGCCGAATGCCCAAACAGGTAGAGGGCCAAGAATCCGATCCCCCAGGGAACGGGCAGGGTCCCGAGCAACATGAGGGCGCCATCGCCGATGACGATGACCAGCGTCAGGGCGCACAGAAAAGTGCCGCCTAAGCGACTTAACACGCCGTCGTGATCGTTCACGGTTTTGATCCTTTCGTCGTTGCGTCGGTTCTTCGCTCAGTCGTCACCGACAGTTGAGCCCGGGCCACAAGTGGGCTCGGTCGGCCATTGCGGATGACTGGGCTTGGTGCCAAATCCGGCCGTGACCTTCAGGCACGTAATGCACAGCCCCTGATGCGCGACCTTCTGATCGAGCACACGCAGTTCACTCCGCAGTTCGCGGCGGTCGCGCTGCGAGTCCTCTTTAAAGCCTCGAAATGCCTCCACGATTTGGTCCAACTTCACTTCCGAACGGTTGACCAGTCGGTCGATCCGCTGGAACCAAAGCGCGAAGGGGATGCACAGCGTGACCGCGACGCCGCCGCACGTGCCGATCGCGATCCAAGTTTCGGCGGTCACGGGAGCGTCGCTTTGCGCATAAAAGGAGCCCGTCCCAAGGATGTCCCCGGACTGGGCAGAGCGCAAAAAAGAAACGAGCGATCGCCCAGCACAGGGTTGTGCAGACGATGGCTCGCGTTAAGCGACTTGTGACCCTCTACGGGTCTCCATCGGTATTCAGTTGTTGTCTAAATCTATCTTTGTCGACTTGTCCGATTCATTCAAGATCAGTTTCTTGTCAAAAACAGTCTCTCCGGGTTCGCACTTCGATCAATGACTCATTGCCCAACGGCATTGCTCTGCCGCTGCAACCGCTTATTGCAGACGCGCGTGCTTGTTCGTGTCCTGCTCGCTGACTGGTGCGTCCTTGTTCCGAACCTTGCGAACTTCGTAAGCATCGGTTTCGATCTCAAGCCTGACGGATTTGCCCGTACAATTGCGGATCCTCGCTCCTCGAAAATGGAACGCTTCGCCAGCCAGCAAATTGACGACTTGGTGGAAGACGTCCATCTCCAAGCTCCTTCCCTCTCGATTCGCACGAATTCAATGTCCGTCTTGGGGAACGGCGAGGACCTTCGAGAGCAGGCCAACTGGCTCGGCGCAAGCGCTCGACGTGCTATTTATCCTCTTGAGCGAAGTATTTTGTCAGCCGGTTCGTGGGTACATACATCGTCGGGCACTGACGGAAGAGCGAGTAGCGCATCAGGATGCCGTCACGCCTGCCGCGGAAGTGGTTTCGCACAACCTCGACGGCGACGAATCCGTGTTGATGCAACGCGACGAGTTCGGGCACCTGGCATTCGTGAACGAAGATCTCCGCGCACGAGCGTGATCGGTTGAGCTTGTTGCGAATGGCGGTAACCACGAGTTCCAGCGTGGCGGCACGATGCTCACCGGGGCCGATCATCAGACGCTCGACGTGGACCGTCGTGCGCTCAAGCCGACACGCGAGCGTGCCAACGACGTCGTCAGCGATGAAAGCCACCTGGACGATCTGGTTGCGGGCCCGGAGAAACTCGCGATAGGCGTCTTCGGTCCAAGGATCGGCCGCCTGCTCGAAATCGAGCCGTGCGACAGCCGGAAAATCTTCGCTGAGCAACCAGCGGATTTGAGGTTTGAGGCGACTCATTCTTGCTCCTCGTGGCTGAGTTGGCGTTCGCAATCCTGCATTACACGCGACGTTGGTAAGCGAGGTTGGGACTTGAATCTGTCGCGAACGCCTCGAAGGGAGCCTCCAACCGCTCTCCAGGCTGCAGCTCTTGCCCGACCAGGAAGAGGGCAACGCTTCGGGGCAGATTGATGCTCGCGGGACGGCCCGGATTGCTGCTCGTGCCGATGTCGCTGTACCACTCACCGTGTTTATCGGCCGGCTCGGATGTGAAGAGTTGACGACACTTGTCGCCGCATCGATCACGACAGATCCCAAAACTGCGTTTCATGCGCGCACCTTCCTCGCAGAGAGGTTCCGTAGTTTTTCGGAAGAACTCGCCAAGGCCGACTTCGGCGAGTCTCAATGCACAGGCCGACTGCGTTGGCATCGCACTCGATCGATCAGCGCAAGCCAGCGTGCGCAGCCGAGTGTTCGACGTGGAACGCGATCGGCCACTCACCTGCGGCGACTGCCGGTCGTTTCTGCGTGCTCATGTTGGCCACTGTAACCACGTCGATTTTTGCGTCAACGACCCTTGGTCGTCCTTCGCTGATTTCAATCGAGGCGTACTGCGACGGTGTGGTTGCCGTGTTGCGCGGGTGTTGCGCTGCTGTCGATTTTTTGCCCTTTTTGAGACTTTTTTGGAATGCTTCGCTCGCCCGACTGTGAGCGCAACAAAAAAGCCCCGCCGAAGCGGGGCCGGTCAATCACTCGAGCGAATTCTTGGTCGCGTTCGGCAAGCGGGTTAGCGCGGCGGGTTGGCGTTTGGCACGGCGACCGTCAGTTCATTGCGAACAGTGGAGACAGACGGTTCGAGCATGGCCATTTGGGCAGCCAAGAGGCGATCGTTGTCGGAGCTCACGGTACCGCGCAAGGTAACCGTATCGCCCTGGACGCTCACGTTCACGGTGCCAAAGCGACCGGACAACCCGGGCGAACGCCATGGCGCGGAGATGCTCGCCTGAACCACGGCGGCTTGAGGCTGCGGCACTGCGAATCCAACATCGATTCGCGGCTCGAAATAAGTCTGAGCGCTGCCGGCCGTGCCCGTATTGCCGCCCGGCTGCCCCTGATTTTGCGACTGCCCGGTACCGCCGCGGCGCGAACCACCTTGTCGTCCTTGGCCACCGCCGTTCTGGCCATACTGGCTGGACGAGCGGTTTCCGTACTGTGACGAGTTGTTCGAGCCGGTTCTACCGGCGGCATTGGCACCTCCGTAACCGGTGCCCCCGTACATTCCTCCTCCGGACATTCCGACCATGCCGCTGGCCGTCCCAGTCGACGAACTTCCCGTGCCGCCGAGAGCGCCGTTGCCGAACTGGAATCCTCCGCTCGAGCCACCACTGCCGAAGTTGCTTCCCGAGGATCCGAACATGCTCCCGGAGGATCCGAACGCGCTCCCCGACGATCCAAAGGTGCCCCCTCCTCCCCCGCCGC
>Ga0210390_10000210_pt1 | contig 63508 bp, 52 predicted proteins | sample IncBWH11OmetaG_FD_161050 | JGI IMG/M metagenome (GOLD analysis project Ga0210390, IMG submission 161050) | Forest soil microbial communities from Barre Woods Harvard Forest LTER site, Petersham, Massachusetts, United States - Inc-BW-H-11-O ...
CACGCCCGAAAGGTTGGAGGCGCTGAGGCACTTCCGCGAGGATCTGGATCGATTGCTAAAGCCGGCATCATGAGCGTGCGCCAGCATCACACAGCAATATGATGCTCATGCTGACTGATTGACATCATATTATAGATATGGCATCATGTTGTGATGAGAACGACTGTCAACCTCGATGATGATGTCTTTCAGGTGATACGGAGTTATGCCGAAAGCCGCTCTGTGGCCTTGGGAAAGGCGTTGTCGGAGCTGGTACGACGGGGGTTGAATGCGCCGATGGCCACGAGGGTGGTTAACGGAATCCATGTTGTGGTATTGCCACCGGGTTCTCCTGAGGTGACCACGGAGCGGATCAAGGAACTGGAGAACGAGTTGGAGTGACTGCTTTCCTGCTGGACGTAAGCGCTTTGATAGCCTTGGCATGGCCAACTCATCGCGCCCATGAGAGGGTGCAGAGTTGGTTTTCCCGAAATGCTGGACAGGGATGGGCAACCTGTCCGTTCACTGAATGCGGGTTCGTCAAAATCATATCGAATCCGGCGTTTTCCCCGGACTTCCTGACGGTTCCGGAAGCGGTTCGTCTGTTAACGCTCAACGTTAACCACCCAGCACATCATTTTTGGGGAGACGAACTACCCATTGAGGATGCCGTCCGCGGCTTCCATGGCCGTCTCGTGGGACACAATCAAGTAACCGACGGCTATTTGCTCGGCTTGGCAATGCACAAACGTGCCAAACTGGCTACCCTGGATGAGAGCCTGGGTGAGCTATTAGGTTCAAAGACTGGGGAACGGGATCGAGTTGTGATAATCCCTAAGAGCTTCTAGGGGATCCCAAACAAGGCGCGTTCGCCTACATTGACATAATACCTATTATCGGACGTTAGAATTGAAGCTTCGCGACCAATCGAACAAACGACATGAGGTGGACTCGGATTCCCGAATCCACCCCTGCACTGCAACATCATACTTTTCCGCTATTGACCGGTTCCTACCAGGTAGAGTGTTTGCTGTCCAAGAGTGTCGCTGATCACTAACCTCGCCGTCCGTTTTCCGGCCTTGGAAGGAGTGAAAAGGATGCTGATGGAGCAGTCTTGGGCCGGCGCTAGCTGCTTGCCGCAACTGTTGCTGGAGATCGCAAAGTCTGCGGTGTTGTAGCCTTCGATCTGTTCTGCGCTGATCGTGAGATCAGCGTAGCCCGTGTTTGTCAGTGTGACCGGCAGCGGTTGGCTGGCCTGTCCGACGGGTTCAGTTGGGAATGTAAGCTTCGTCGTGGAGAGCGTCGCCAGGGGAGCCAGCATCACCTCGCGGATACGATTGTTGGCAAAATCCGCAATCAGAAGGTCTCCGTTACCGTCGATGGCTGAGCCGACATTGTCCAATAAGGCCTTGGTAGCGGGACCGCCGTCGCCCGCGAATCCTGCCACCTTGCAACGCTCAATGTTGCCGGCGACAGTTGTCACGGTCAAACTGACCGCATCGATGCGCCGCACGATGTGGTCTGCCCCTCCGCTTACGAAGACGTTGTTGGAAGGATCGACTTCGACTTCGAGCGGGTTGTCCATAGTTGCGCTCGACGCCGGCCCGCCATCTCCCTTGCAGCTTGGCGTCCCGGTGAAAGCAAAGGCAACAATATCGCCGACGGGATACTTCGAACCTCCGCACCCGCCCTTGACCTCGATCACGCAGCGAATCTGGTTGTTTGGCGAATCCGCAATGTAGACGTTCCCGGAGCTATCGACGGCAACTCCATAGGCGCGACTGATCCTGGCCTTGACGGCTGGACCACCATTACCGGTGAAGCCCTTGTGGCCGGTTCCGGCAGTGTTAGTAATGTCGCCAACCGCATAGGGAGAGCCGCCACAGCCCCCTGCGACGCCAAGGACACAGCGGATGCGATGGGCGCCGTGATCCGCGATGTACAGGTTACCGTTCCGGTCGACGGCCACGGACGTTGGCTCGGTCAGCTGCGCCGAAGTCGCCGGCCCACCGTTGCCGCAAACCCCGTTATTCGGCACGCAGGAATTTCCGTTCCCTGCCACAGTCACAATGTCGCCGACGGCCGCCGTCGAACCGCAGCCGCCGTTGACGGCAACGATGCAGCGGATCACCTGATTCCCGGAGTCCGCGATGTAGACATTGTTGGAAGCGTCGAGCGCGATTCCCTCGGGGTCGTTCAGCGTAGCGCTGGTGGCTGCGATGGGGTTCGGATTCGGTGGACCTGCGAGACCGGTGCCGGCAATCGTCGAGATAGTTCCGGCCGACGTTACCTTGCGAATCTGGTTGTTGGCGGCGTCAGTAAAATAGTAGTTGCCGGAAGTGTCCCACACTATGGCATTCGGATTGGCGAGCGTGGCATTTTTTGGATTGCCTCCGTCGCCGTTAGAACCACCACCCGCAATGGTGTTAATGTGCTCGCTCACAACCTCGCGGATGCGTTGATTGCCGGTATCGGCGATGAAGATGTTTCCCTTGGAATCTACGAACACGGCGCCTGGCAGATTCAGCCAGGCGGCGCGCGCCTTGCCGGTATCGCCCTCGAAACCCTCGATGCCATCGCCGGCAACGGTTGTGATGTCGCCGACTGCCAGCGGTGACCCGCCGCAACCGCGCGTGCCAGCGACGACGCAGCGGATGCGATTGTCCGAGGCGTCGGCGATATACAGATCGCCGGTTTTATCGAGAGAGAGACCGGCTGGATTCCATAGAGTGCCTTTCGTGGCAGGACCGCCATCGCCGCAGCCCTTTGGCGGATTTGCGCAGGGGTTCCCGTCGCCTGCAAAGATGATGATGTTGCCGAGCGCCTCAGTCGAGCCGCCGCAACCACCTGCCACGGCAATGACGCAGCGAACCGTAAAGTCTCGGGTGTCGGCGATGTAGAAGTTACCAGACGAGTCCACGACAACGCCGTTGGCCAAATCAAATTTGGCCTGGAGCGCCGGACCATCGTTGCCGCACGCGAACTTAGGACCATCGCAAACAGTACCCGTGCCCGCCACGGTCAGAATGTCGCCGACCGGGAGGTTGGTGCCGAAAATAGCTTGATCACAGCCGCCAGCCGTTCCGACTACGCAGCGAATCCGGTAGTCGAAGGTGTCGGAGATCCAGATATTGTTCGCGCTGTCGACGAACAACCCCTCCGGTTCACCGATCTGTGCGTTAATCGCAGGGCCGCCGTCGCCGCAGGTGGCGGTGGTTGGAAAGCAGGTGTTTCCGGGTGAGTTCACGATCTGGATAATATCGCCGACCGGCAGTGCGGAACCGCCGCAGCCGCCGCTTACGGCGATAATGCAGCGGATTCTGTTGGCTCCTTTGTCTGCCAGGTAGAGATCGCCTTGGCTGTTAAGAGCCAAAGCCGAAACTCCACCCAAGCCCGCTTTCAGAGCAGGGCCGTTATCGCCGTCGGTGCCAAACACACCGATTCCCGCGTAGATACTGAGGCTGCCGGCGGGAGTCAACCTATAAATGTAATAGGTGGCTGGCGCGCTGATGTAGAGATTGCCGCTCGCGTCCTCCACAACGGCAAGTGGACCCGGCAGGTCGGCTTGAGTTGCTACCTTGGCGGGGGGTGCTTGGCCCGCCACGGTGTTAATCGTGTTGTCTGCGGCTTGCAGCGGCGATGACGATAGAAGCGCGAAGCAGCAAAGAGTCAGCAGTGCCGTTAGGACTGAAACGAAGCACGGACTCTTCCGCATTCTGAAGGGCTGGAAGCGTTTGCTAAAAGCAGATTGGCTGGTGATTGTCGCGTGAGAGTGAGCGGAAGAAGTGAGGGTCGTGGTGAACATGCTACCTCCGGAAGTTTGAGAATCAAGAATCAAACCGATAAGAACGGATTCGCGGTGAAAACCGTCTTCGTCGTTGGGCCGCGTACTGACAGCTCCGGGCTGCTTTTCAGAGCAGCCTTTTATTCGCCGTTTCGATACGGCCGCTGCTTCGGATTGCCCGAAACCGGCCTTTGGGTGCCGAGCATAAGGCTCAAATCAACCGTTGTCAAGGCCTTGTGCTCACCGCAGCGTCTCAGTTTTAATACTGATACGCCAATCTTCTGGTCCGTCGTTAGAAACATTTTACCCGCTCGCTCTGCGATCCGGTAACCGCCCCGATTGCGGCGCCCGCGGCTCCCGCAAACACGATCCTGGCGTGAAACAACGTGCCTGCGACCCGGGTGGCAATGGCGATCAGTTCCCTTTGCCCGGCAAAGACTTTCACCAGCCTGGCCTGGGAAAGTTCAGGCAAGTTTACCGGGCGACCGGTGCGGATGCGAGCAGCCATCTCTTCATTGGCGGTGACGGAGGGGAATTGCGGCAGCAGTTTTCGGGGATGAATAAACAGATCCTCCGCGTTGCCCGCCTTGAAAGCTGCGTCCAGTTCTTCCAACGAATAGGCATCCGCCAGTTCGAATTCACCGGCTGCGGTTCTGCGCAGCGATTCCAGATGGGCGCCACACCCTGCCATTTGACCCATATCTTGGGCAACGGAGCGCATGTAGGTTCCGGAGGCTACTCGCGCGCGAAACGTGGCCACGGATCCTGCTGTGCATTGCTCGGCCGCCCGGACGGTGGCGTCCGGGGCTAGGTGAGCATCGCCAGGGGTGCGGCCGTCGTCGACTCGCGTAATCTCGAATTGTTTAATCTCGACTTTCACTGGCTTTAACGCAACCTCGGCGTGCTTGCGAGCCAATTTGTAGGCGGGGACGCCTTGAATTTTCTTGGCTGAGAACGGGGGCGGCATCTGCTCGAGCACGCCTTGGAATCGGGACGCGAGTTCGCGTACTTGTTCCAGGGAAAGATTGACTGCCCGGGCCGGGCTGGTGGGTTCGCCGTCGGAATCGTAGGTGTCGGTAGCGAATCCGAAGCGGATGGTTCCCTCGTAGGTTTTCTCCGATGAGGTATAGAACTGGGCCAGGCGAGTCAGGTTGCCGCTGACCAACGGGAGCACGCCGGTGGCCAGTGGATCGAGAGTGCCCAGATGTCCGACCGACCGCTCGTGCAGGATGCGGCGCACGCGATTGACCACGTCGTGCGAGGTCAGCCCGGCAGGCTTGTCGATGATGAGGACGGCGTTCATGCGACTTTGTGCGCTAACCGATGTCGAAGCAATTTGCAGCTCGAATCCACCCCAGCGCGCAGTTCGGCTCGAAAATGCAACCGAGTTTATAATACCGTCTGCATGAAGATTCTGGTTTTTAAGTATCAACTGGCGGTAACCCTTTGCATTCTTCTGCCCTTGGCCGGACTTGCGGCTCCGCACTCTGATGGCAATCGCGGCCCTCTGGTTGTAAGCAAGAACAGCCGGGTCGTGGTTATGGAGTATGAGGCCTGGTTTGGTCCCAACGCGGTGACGTTTCAGGGGAGCTCGGCCATGCCGCGATTGCACTCCAAGGACATGAAACCGGTCGGAGGCGGCTACGACAGCGCCGATCCCGCTGTTATCAAGCAACACGTCGCGTGGATGGAGCACTTGGGAGTTGACGCGGCGACCAGCGAAGTAACCAACAACGTGAGCTGTATTTTCAACAGCGAGTGGTTCGTCAAGAAATATCTGCCTAACTGCACTCCTGCATTCCGCATTCAAAACCAAAACATTCGTGACAATACCGGCAATCTTTATCCCGCATGGTCAAAGCTGGGTACGCGGCTCAAATTGATTCCTCTCCTGGGTGGCATCGACCAGGATGTTTTGTTCAAGGATCGTGACGGGAAGACCGCTTTCGAAAAAGAAGCAGAGTACTTCGGATCGCTGCTGAACAAATACCCTGACCGGGCATTGATTTATCAGGGCAAGCCGCTCATGGTGATTTTTCTGGGAGCGGCACAGGATCCGAACCGAGCTGATCATCCTCTCTGGTATCAACTCAGACAATTCCTAAGAAAACATCCGGAGATCAGTTCCAAATACACATTCAAGATGATGGCGGGATATCTCGACAGTCAGCCTGACCTGTGGGCCACGCAGGGAACGCCGCACGCGCCGGTGAAAATCAACCCCGCGTACGGATTCTGGAGTTGGGTCGACCGGCTGAATCCTTCGTGCACTATTGCGCTGTGCCCGTACTATCCTTCGTACAATGAAGTCGGTTCGAGAGTGGAGAACTTTACCGCTTCGATCGCCACGGCCGGGCAGGACGGATGGGGATGCCCGAGCGGACTGCGCACACCGCTTCCCTACTGTCCGGATGACGCTCTGCGCTTCGCGGAGAATGGAACGTACGCCACATTCGATTCCTTCATGGGGTACGCGCGGAAGCTTAATCCTATTTTTCTGTGGATCCATCAGTTCAATGAATTCACCATGCCCGACGAGGGATTCGACGCCAACACCAACGACGATATCGAGCCTGCGAATTTGTGGGGCGGCAGTGGCTTGGAGGTCGTCAGGCATCAGATCTGGAAATATCGTCACGAGAACGGGGCTAAGAGCGTGAGCGAGCTCCGGTAGCTTTCAAGTCTGTTCGTTCCAATTTATCCGATCACTGATTTCGCATGATTCCCATCCGCGACGACACGCCACGGTTCAGCACGCCATTCGTTACGTACTTCATTATCGCTCTGAACACGCTGGTCTTCCTATTTGAGCTAACGGTGGGCGGACAGAGTCATCGGGCTTTAAACAGCCTGATGTATCAGTTTGGTGTGGTGCCCCTCCATTTCGAACGAGCATTAACAGCCGGTTCGACTGCTTCGCTAACTGGACTATTTCTTCCCATCCTTACGTCGATGTTCCTGCACGCTTCGTGGCTGCACATCATCGGAAACATGTGGGTGCTTTGGATCTTCGGTGACAACATTGAAGACTATCTCGGACACTTCACTTATCTGCTTTTTTACCTGGTCAGCGGCTTTGCGGCGGCGGTCGCTCACATCCTTCTAAATGCTGGATCGAACGTGCCTAGCGTGGGGGCAAGCGGCGCCATTGCCGGGGTGATGGGGGCGTATTTTGTGCTCTATCCGCGAGCCCGCGTGCTGATTTGGTTTCCTCCTATTTTCTTTTTCCATCTACCCGCGTGGCTGGTGCTGGGATACTGGTTCTTCGTGCAGTTCCTGAGCGGGGCGGCGACTTCGATTGCGGAAACCAGCCAGACTAGCGGCGGCATCGCATTCTGGGCTCACGTTGGAGGCTTCGTTGCGGGCATCGTGCTGATCAAGGTGTTGCCGGAGCGCCCGCGACGGTATCGCTACGCGGCCTGGTGAATAAGCTGCCCGTCGGATTCCACTCTTTCATCGAAAGTTGATTGCGACACAGGTCCTTAGGGAAGGTGCGCTAGACGGGTCGAAAAAAGGCCTGCCCGGTAGTACAATTCCTTCCGCCTGGGAATCCAAAACGGAAACCCATATCCACACGGAGGGTCCATGACGCAACAACTTCTTCTGTCTGGAGTCCTGCTGGTTCTGCTACAACTGCCAGCTTTGGCGCAAGACGCAAAGACGGCTAACCCGCCCAAGTATTGCAATCCCTGCCTGTTCTACGGTGGCGATTCGCTGAAAGCCAACGGCCTGGCCAACGAGGAGGACGTTATCGTTTCGAAGGCTGAGGTGTTGGTTCCGTTCGACGTCCCCAAGACGCAGCAATGGAATGCCATCGGGCTGTTCACCAACGATTTTTCCAACATGGACGTGCTCGATCCTCAGCAGGCCGCCTGGTCAATCTCAACCGATATCACCGAGGGAAAGTGCGGGCCAGCCATAGTTTCTGGCAAGAGTCACGCAAGCTTCAAACCTACAGGCCGAAGCGGATTCGGCTTGACCGAATACACGACCCTGGTGAAGATCAAGCCGGTTCAACTCACACCCGGGAGATATTGGCTGACCACGGTGCCCATATGCACCAACGTTTCGAACTGTACCGCCGCGCGGTATTTTGTAAGTACGTTCACGGGAAAACCCCTCGATCCTTTCGGACCTCCGGAACCTTGTAATCAGGGTTACTTGGATTCGAAGTTCTTCGGTTCAAAGTGCACGCGTGCCACCGGCAACGGTTGCGGCCGGATGTCCGCTGGCGTGCTAGGCACCAAACTGAATGCAGACGCGCTGCCAGATGCTGATGGCAAGTGACAGGTAGACGGACTGGAAATGGTGCAGAGCTTCGGCTCGGCGGCACGATCGAACGCAGCGCCTGCATCGGCTTTACAAACTGGTGACAATAGCTGTGCCTCGCATCCCGCTATAATGAAGTGGTGAGTGTCCACTCAGTGCGGCAGGTTGCGTCGGCGGAGTTCCCTACCCGGTGGGGAAAGTTCCGCATCTTCGGATTTCAGGGTGAGTTCGGCAATGGCGCGAGTTCGCCGAGAGGTGCTTCGCGCAAGGAAGAAGAAGCCGTGGCCCTGGTGATGGGCGATGTGCGCTCCGCGCCGCCGCTGGTTCGCATCCATTCGCAATGCCTCACGGGGGATGTCTTCGGCTCTCTGCGCTGCGATTGCCGTCAGCAGTTGGAGATGGCGCTGGCCATGATTGCGGAGCAAGGCGCGGGAGTGCTGATCTACGAACAGCAGGAAGGGCGCGGCATTGGTCTGATGGCCAAGCTGCAGGCCTACGAGTTGCAGGACGCCGGGCTGGACACGGTCGAAGCCAACGAGCGCTTGGGATTCAAAGCCGATCAGCGCGAGTTCGCCATGCCGGCGGGAATCCTGACGGCTCTGGGGGTTTCCCAGGTGCGATTGCTGTCAAACAATCCCGATAAAGTCGCGGCTCTTGAACGCGGCGGGATTAAAGTGGTTGAGCGGGTTCCTTGCGAAGTAACGCCTAGCAGCCATGCGGAAGACTACCTGAAAACCAAGAAGGAAAAGATGGGCCACCTGTTTACGTCCCGGTGAGAGTCCGTGATTAGTCGCTGGCCGCGACCAGCACCGCCCGCTTGGTAAATACCCGGATCATCTCCCGTCGATATTCTGGAGTGAGTGCAGAGGTGGTCAGCGGCTTGGCGGTTTTCGCGGCAAGGTTGCCCACTGCGTCCGCCAGGTCTTCGTCTACTATTTTTCCAGCAAGCAATTCGCTGGCGCCTTTCACCAGAAGCGGCGCCGGATTGACCGCCGTGACCGCGACCCGTGCCTCGGCAACATGGCCGTTCGAGCGCTTTATGACGACCGCGACCCCGGCCAGCGGATAATCAATCGACCCGCGAACCCGAAGCTTGCGATAGACGCCGCTGTAGTCCGCGGATGATTCAGGCAGGAACACTCGCGTGACGAGTTCGTTCGGCTCCAAGTTGCGATAGGTGACACCGTCGCCGGTGTAGAACTCGCGCAGTGGCATACGCCGCAAACCGGATGCGCCAGCAATTTCGATGTCCGCATTCAAGCACAACAACGCCGGGGGCGTGTCGCCGGAGAACGCGGCCCAGCACCGGGTTCCGCCGGGGGCCACGTGGCATAAGTCGCCGTCCTTCTTGATGCAGAAGCCGCAGCCCTTGCGCCAAGTGAGCGATTGGTTGTACCAGAGGCAGCGCGTATCGAGACAAATGTTTCCACCGAGCGTGCCCATATTGCGAAGTAGGGGCGAAGCAACAGTCGCGGCGGCTTCAGTCAGCACTGCGTAACGTCGGCGCAACAGGTCGGAGCGCTCGATGTTAGTCAGCGAAGTCAGCGCTCCGATCTCAACGCCACTTCCCTGCTGGTGAATGCCTTTCAATTCTGCGATGTGTCGAATGTCGAGAACGTACTGAGGCTCGAATAGCTTTTGCCGCATGGACGGGATCAGGTCGGTGCCTCCGGCAACGATTCGGATGTTATGAGCGGGCGAATCCCCGGTGGCTATGCTATCAGTACATTTCGCCAGGAGAGAAACCGCCTCCTCCACGGTACGCGGCCGAAGCAGTTTGAATTGCGGGAGACTCAATCGTCACCTCCCGCCTGGGCGGGTGCTTCGCGGCCGGAGGGATCGAGCGGATGCCGCTCCGGTCCCTTGCCGCGATACCATAGCGATCCGCCGTGTTCACGAAATCGTATGGGTGACGTTGGATCGATTCCTTCGGTCAGATTGATGTACTTCGCTTTCTGCTTCGTTCGCAGTGCGGAGAGCACTCGCTCCGGCGTGAACGGAGACTCGTGCATGCGAACGCCGACTGCGTCGTAGATCGCATTCGCAATTGCCGGAATGGTCGCTGCGAGTGAGCCTTCGCTGCATTCCTTCGCGCCAAAAGGCCCTTCGGGGTCGATGCTCTCAACGATAATGGGCTCGACCTCGGGAGATTCCACGGATGACGGACTGCGGTATTCGAGCAGGCCGGGATTCATCAGCATCCCGTCTTTCCAAATCATTTCTTCCGTGAGCGCCTGGCCCATGCCCATCCAGACCGATCCGATGATCTGTCCCTCGACTGAGACTGGATTCAGCGCGCGTCCGCAGTCATGCGCGGCCCAGACTTTGTGTACGGTTACTTCCCCTGTGTCTTCGTCTACACTCACTTCAGCAACCTGGGCCGAGTAAGAATATGCGGGCGAAGGCCCAACTCCCGCGCCTTTGTGTTTGCCGCCGCGCGCATCGGGAGGCGGAGCGTAGGAACCGGTTCCAGTGAGAGCGCCGTGGAAGTCGATGGCGGCGACTACGGCTTCTTCGAAGGTCATCCAATCTTTCGGGCCTTCTTCTTTGCGCTTTTGTTGCAATGAGCCGCGCAGGATTTGCCCTTCGACACGGCCGCTGACCGACGCTCCAGACTGCGTGACATCGTCGTCTGCGGTCTTGGAAACAATTGGCGGGGCGCTTCCCTGCTTGTAAACAATATCTTCGCGAAAGATCAGATCTTCCGGCGTGCAATTCATCTTGTGCGCGGCTGCCAGGGCAATCCGCTTCTTTACTTCTGTCGATGCGCGCAGCGTTGCATTGCCCGCCATGAAAGTTACGCGGCTGGAGTAGGATCCGATGTCGATGGGAGTAAGGTCGGTGTCGGCGGCAATGATCCTGATTCGCCCGAGGGTGCAGCCCAATACTTCAGCAGCGATCTGAGCGGTCATGGTGTCAGAACCTTGCCCGATTTCCGAGGCGCCGGTATACACGACGACTCCGCCGTCGCGGTCGATCTTGATGTTCACCGTGGAGTGGGGCATGTCAGAGCGGATGATCGAATTGGCGGCTCCGCTCACGTAGTGACTGCAAGCAATCCCGAGGCCGCGGCCTTTGGGCAGCTTGCCCTTGCGTTGTTTCCAGCCTGAGCGTTCGACGGTTTTTTCGATGCACTCTGGCAATCCGTAGCTCTGCACGCGCAGGCCATTCACCGTGATGCAGGGCGACTGAAGCAGATTGCGCTGCCGAATCTCGGCCGCGTCCATCCCGATCTTGGCGGCAAGTTCATCCAATTGCGATTCGAACGCGAATCGTACATTCACGGTACCGTGGCCGCGCATCGCACCGCACACTGGCTTATTGGTGAGAACGCGATAGCCGTCATATTGAATGTTGGGAATGTCGTAAAGCGCACCCAGCAGCGCGCCGGAATAGAGAATGGTTACGACACCATAGGAGCAATAGGCTCCGCCATCTTGAACTACGCGTGCCTTGACGGCGGTGATGCGCCCGTCTTTCTTGATTCCTGTCTTCAGATCGATGATCGTTCGGGGGCGGCCGCGGTGAGCCCAGAAGACTTCTTCGCGGGTGTAAGTGATCTTTACGGGGGCAAGTGCTTTTCGAGCTGCGATCGCCGCGATGATTTCGAGCGGGATGACTTCGCTTTTTCCGCCGAAGCCACCGCCCACCAGCGGCTTGATCACGCGAATTTGCGCCATCGGCATTTCGAGCACGAGCGACAGCTTATGCTGCAAGTAGTAAGGCACTTGAGTCGACGATTGAACCGTCAAGCGCCCGCGGTTGCCGGTGTGGGGGTCGATTTCAAACGCAGCCAGGGTCGAATGCGGCTCCATGGCCGCATGGGTGACTTCATTGGCGATGAAGCGGGCCTCGGCTACCTGGTCGGCTTCGCCAAAACCTTTTTCGGGATCGCCGAATACGTGATGGTAGTCCTTCTCGAGGTTGTGCGGCTTGTTTTCGTGGATGAGGTCGGTCTCGGCCTTCATCGAATCTTCAGGATCGAAATAGGCCGGCAAGACCTCGTATTCAACATCGATCAATTCCAGTGCCTGATCTGCTGTGGCTTCGTCGACTGCGGCGACGCACGCGACGTTATCACCAACGTACCGGACTTTGTCGAGGGCCAGCGCGTACTCGTCATGGCCGACTGGGAGAATACCGTAGGGGTTGGGCGCGTCTTTGCCAATGACCACGGTGACGACACCGTCCAATTTCTCGGCGCGGCTGGTGTCAATGCGCTTGATGCGAGCGTGCGGATAAGGCGAATGCAGGATTCTGCCAATGAGCATCCCAGGCAAGCTGAGATCGTCGGTGTACTTGCCACCGCCGGTGGTCTTGCCGGCGGCGTCGACCATCGCGGTGGGCTTGCCGATGATCGAGAAGCCGTTTGTCGTTACTTTGTTGATCAGCGGTCGTTGGTCGTTGGCCACTACAGATTCCTCGCTTCGCTCGGAATGACAAGCGAAGGGCTGACGGCCGCCATTCCCTTGTGCTCGGCATCAATCGCAGCCTTGATGGCTTGATACATCTGGCTGTAGCCCGTGCAGCGGCACAGATTTCCGCTCAGCGCGCTGCGAATGTCTTGTTCCGTCGGTTCTGGATTCTCGGCCAGGAGATGCTTGACGGTCATGATGAATCCCGGAGTGCAATAGCCGCACTGTGCCCCGCCCCAGTCGCCATAAGCTTTTTGAATGGCAGCGAGGCTTCCATGCTGGCTTACACCCTCGACCGTCGTGATCTCCTGCCCTTCGCAACTGGCAGCCAGCAGAGTGCACGACATCATCGGAACACCGTCCACGAGCACGGTACAGGCGCCGCAGGAGGAATCGTCACAGCCGCGTTTCGATCCGGTGAGGTCCAGATCCTGACGCAATACGTCGAGCAGCAGCTTGCTGGGCTCGAAAGCGAGCTCGTGAGGGCGGCCGTTGACGCAAAGTTCGATGAGTTCTTTTTTCATGAGGTAGCTTTTGGCCCTTGGCCTCTAGCTATTAGCTCAACCTCCACTCAGCAAGCTAATGGCCAAGAGCTAAAAGCCAAAGGCAGTCTTTCAGTAGCCGAAATCTGCTTGCGCGGCATACGCGTGATGCTTCACTCCTAACTCTTCGATACGGCATGCCCCCAGTTGGTTCATGTAAGCGCGTCGATCCGTCGTGCCGTACACCCAGCGGTCCAGCCACGCGTCGCTGTCCGCTTTTGTTTTCGTCTGCTCGTGGTATTGGCGAAAGAAGGCATCGTCGCGCTTGTAATATCCCTGGACCGGTGAAGGGTGCGCGCCGTGAGCACACTCAACCACGGCGTTTACAAGAAAGCCGGGAATCACGGTGCGATTGGGATCGCTGGCAATCACTTCGGGCTCGACGATCTCCTCCGCGACTACGATCACGCGCTTGGCGGCTCGAACTCCTTCGATCATGACACCGAAGTTTCCCCAGCAATGGGCGTTGCCTTCGCGATCGGCGCGCTGCACGTGGACGATGGTAACATCGGGATTTAGCGCGCGCACCGCGTGCAAAGATTCTTTCGGCTCGAAGGGCGAAAAGACTTGATAGAAAAAATGATTGCCCTTTGCGACATCGCTTCCCAGAGCTGTTCGCGTAGGAAGGAAAGGAACGCCCATGGCGCCCGCCTGCAGAGCCAGCGCCACAGTGAAGTTGGTCATATTGAAAATCTTTAGGCCATCCTGCTCGACGGCCCGCCGGAAGTTGTAGGCCGAACCCATCATCACATTTCCGACCCAGGCGGCGATGGCTTTCTCGACGCAACCTGCAGCGATCATCTGATCAAAAAGAATGTCCGAGATCGGTCCGATTAGCGTGAGCCCACGCTTCTTCTGACGAATGATTTCGTGCCCGGCGGCGAAGGGAATCATCTGCTCCATCTGCAGGCCTAGCGCGACCGAGGCGCCGTCGGGCACCAAGTCGGCAATCGCATCGGGCATTGTTCGGAGCTTGGACATTTCTACCTGGCCTTCCACACCGGCGGTCGCTTTTCGAGAAACGCGTTGATTCCCTCCTGCGCGTCTTCCGTTTTCATCAATTCGTCGAAGTAAATCTTCTCCGCGCGGGCAAGGCCTTTGTCGAAATGGATCGAATCCCAGGCATAGATCGCTTTCTTGGTGATGGCCAGCGTGGCCGGGCTGAGCTGCGAAACATGACGAACGGCGTCCTGCACAGCCTGTTCGAGATCGACTTCAGGCACAACAGAATTTGCCAGACCGATGCTAGCCGCTTCCCTGCCCGTGATGCTGCGCCCGGTGAGCACAAGATCGGCAGCATTCTTTTGTCCCACGAGCGCGGCGAGCGCAGTAACCGCGACCGGCGGATAACATCCCAGCTTGATCTCCGGAAATCCCCACGTGGCCAGCTCCGAGGTGTAGGCCAGATCGCAGACCATGGCCAATTCAGCGCCTCCCCCAAGGCAGTTGCCATGCACGGCGGCAATGCTCACCTTCTTCGACCCAACCAATGCTCGGATGACGCCATGAAACTTAGCGAGCATCTGTTCAACTTTGTCAGGAGTGTGAGCCGCGACGTCGACTCCGGCGGAGAACGCTTTTTGAGAGCCGCCGATAATCAGAATCGAGATCTCGGTCCGCGCCTCGATTTCGGTCAACGCGTCGGTCAGTTCTTCCATCATCGGAATGTCGATGATATTCAGCGGCGGCCGCTCCAGAGTAAGGCGTGCCACTGGAGCATGAAGCTCCAAGGCAATGCGGGAATACTTCGTCGCTGGTTGAGTCGCCATGGTTATGCCTCGCGGGCGAGGGCGCCCGCGCCACAAAGGCCTATCGTGTCCAGAAACCCTGCTCGTCGTACTCGCGAATCGCTTTCAACTCCTCATCTTCTGGCTCTGGCGTTTGCGTAACGTTGCCGAGGCGCAACTTCCAACCTGTGTTTTTAAGTACGTCGTTCACTTCAATTCCCGGATGAACGGACGCGAGATACGCTTCTCCGTCTTCAGTGAAACGCAACACAGCTTTCGTGGTAATGACAGCGGACGGCCCTCCCCGCGGGAGACCAACACGCTTACGCCATCCAGGGCCGTCTCCGTTGCCCGGGCTGGTCGTATACGAAACGCGCTCGGGCAAGCGCTGTTTTATGTGTTCCAGGAGAACTACAAACCGATGGGCGAGCGATGCGATGTCGCAAGCCCCTCCGGAACCGGGTAAGCGAGTGACGCCTTTTGGTCCGCGCACTTCGGTGGAGTTCAGGTTTCCGAAACGGTCAACCTCGGCGGCTCCCAGGAATCCGAGATCGACCCGGCCGGATTGCAGCAGGCTCATCACGCCGAGCATGTCCAGGCATTGCGTCGCACCCAAGATGTTGGGCGGGTCGGCCATGGTGTAGATCAACTCTGGCGCTGGAGTCGTCCGAATCACGCCATTTTCGAATAGTCCCACGGCGTTTGGAGCGTGTGTTTTCTTGGCAACCACGAACGCGATCAGCGGCAGCCGCATGCCGACAAAAACAATTTCTCCGTCGCAGATTTCACGGGCAGCTGTAGCAACCATCAACTCACCCATTGTGTATGGGAGAGGTGAGGTAGGCTCCTGTTTCGAAATGTCGGCGGCTGTTGCGCTCATAGCGAAGAAAAACTTGCCTGGAGAAGTTACAAGTTGATTGCCGACTTGCGAACTTCGCCAATCGACGAAAGCGGATCTCGCGCGCCTTCTTTCGGCGCAATCCATCTTTTTTCGTTCCCGATAATGTCCAGCAACAGTTTCTTATCCTCCGTCGTCGGCATGAACTCTTTTACGTGTTGCTCATAGGCATTGTCGTCGACAGGCTCGCCGGTCTGAGCGTGAAACTTTTGTGCCGCCCAGCGGCCGATGTTGCGATTGAACTTGATATTCGGCGCATATAGCTTGGGCTCGCCGGGTTTCAAAACACTGTTGAATCGCTCGATCAGTCCCGCCACTTCGTCACGATACAAATGCCGGTTGTAATCGTTCAGTTCATCGACCTTTGCTTCCGCCGGATTCTTTGGCTCGTCATAACGGCCCTTGACTCCCCAGACGTAGGCCCAATGCGCCGACGATGAATTGTCAGTCCCAAACAAATCGTAGGAACTGGAGATCCACTTGTTCAGATATTTCTGAATGAGCCAAGCCGGGATCACGCCAGCCTCAACAATTCGGCGGAGGCCGTCATTCCCAGTGCCCATGTGGAAAGCCTCTTCCCGCAGCATGTAGGACATGGAGCGTCCGAGCGGGGCGAAGGCGGAGTACTTCAGCATCTGCAATTGGAATTTGCCGTCGCGGTCGACGAAGTCGGTGTAGGTGAAGAAGTCCATCCAATTGTCAACATCGACGTTGAACGCGCCCAGCAGGCGCTTGTTGTCGAAGGCGCGGCGTTCCAGCATCTTCTGCGCTTCGACTTTGCCGGAGTATCCGAAATGCTCCACCAGCAATGCACACATCTGCCAGCCGTGGCGCATTTCTTCGATCATCACGCGGGTGAGCGCCTTGCGATCCCAATCCGTTGGAGCCATCTGGAATAAGTGACGTTGCTGTTCCACGCTGGCAAATTCGGTGTCGCCCTGGTAAACGATTAAGTTGATCAAGGCATCGCGCATTTGCTGCGTGGGCACCTGGCGCAGGTTTTCCCACTTGCGGCGTCCTTTGAAAGCTCCGAACTGGATTTCGTCGGTCTCGATCGCACCGTAAAGCGTGTCGAATTTGAAGTCGGCAATCTCGTCGTGGTTGACGCCGATGTCTTTCCGCCAATCGTCAAACAACCCGACCCAGTCACTGAAGGTTCCGATTTTCGCAACTTTACCTGGCATAGTCTTTAATTCCCCTCAACAAAAAACCTTATAACCACGAAGGATACGAAGTATCACAAAGGAAACCCGAAGGCGACTTACTCTGGGCACCTTCGTGTTTTTTGTGGTTTCAGCTCTAAGCCATGTTGAGCCAAACTGTTTTCAGTTCCGTGTAGTGCTCGATGGCATGAACTCCCAGTTCCCTGCCGAAACCCGAACTCTTGTAGCCGCCGAAGGGCAAGGACGCATCCATCAAACCGTAAGTGTTAATCCACACCGTCCCGGCCTTGAGCTGTCGCGAGACGGAATGTGCTTTTTTCACGTCGCGGGTCCAGACCGCTGCCGCGAGCCCGTATGGATTATTGTTTGCCTGCTTGATCACTTCATCAACATCATCGAAGCTCAAGGCTGCCAGCACCGGACCGAAGATTTCTTCCTGAGCAATCTTCATGTCGTTCTTCACGCCGCCAAAGATCGTCGGTTGAATGAAGAAGCCCTTGCCGCCATCCACGGAAACGCGGTTCCCCCCTGCGAGCAGCGTCGCGCCTTCATTCTTACCCGCCTCGATGTAGCCGAGGACGGTTTGCATCTGATCCTGGCTGACGATTGCGCCCATGCGAGTTTTGGGATCGAGCGGGTCTGCGGGCTGCATCTTCTTGGCGCGAGCTGCCAGCTTTTCGAGAAATTCGTCTTGCACTTTGCTTTCAACGAACAACCGCGAGCCCGCATTGCAGACTTCACCCTTGCCGTAAAAGATTCCAGTAATTGCGCCTTTGACGGCGTTATCGATGTCGGAATCGGCGAATACGATGTTGGGAGATTTTCCGCCCAGCTCAAGCGTCAGCCGCTTCATGCTGTCGGCTGCGCTTCGCATGATCTCCTTGCCCACATCAGTCGATCCGGTGAACGCGATCTTGTCGATTCCGGGATGCCGGACCATCGCTCTTCCGATTTCCGCCTTGCCTGTGACAATGTTCAACACCCCGGCTGGTAACCCCGCCTCTACCGACAATTCGCCGAATCGCAACGCGGTTAGCGAGGTCAGGCTGGCGGGCTTCCATACGATGGTGTTGCCGCATGCCAAGGCTGGCCCCAGCTTCCAGGATGCCAGCAACAACGGGAAATTCCACGGAACGATCATGCCGACGACGCCAACCGGCTCGCGTAGGGTGTAGGTGAAGGCAGTCTCGACCGTATTGACGGTTTCGCCGTGAATCTTGGTGGCCCAACCCGCGTAGTAGCGGAGAACGTCGATCACCATCGGCATGTCGACGTAGCGGGATTCGAAAATCGGCTTGCCATTGTCGAGGGTTTCAAGTTCGGCGAATTCGTCGATGTTCTTTTCAAGCAGATCGGCCAGACGCCAAATCAGCCGTCCGCGCTCGCTAGCGGACATTTTGCGCCACGGACCGCCGCGGTCTTCGAAAGCTCGTCGAGCGGCTTGCACGGCGCGATCGACGTCGGCAGCGGAGGCTTCCGCAATCTGGGTCAAGACTTCACCCGTCGCGGGGTTCGTCGTGTCGAAGTGGTTGGACGCGTCGATCCAGTGTCCGTCGATGAGCAATCGCCCGGGAGAGAGTTTTGTTTTGCTGGCTGTAATCATCTGCCTTCCAATTCAATAAAACGAGGAGGCCGGGCATCCCCGCCCGGCCGGGGACGGGCGAGCCGCCCGTCCTCCATCCTGTTTGCTATTTGGCTTTGAAAACCGCGGGGCGCTTCTCCACATATGCCGCCAGACCTTCTTTGGCGTCTTCGCTCTGGAAAAGCAACTGCTGGTTTTCGCGCTCCACCGCAAGTGCGGATTCCATCGGAATCTCCCAGCCGGTTTGCACCGCGCGCTTGATGCGCCCCACGGCTTTCGCCGCTTTGTTCGGCGGACAGAACTGGCGAGCATACTCCATGATGTTTTCCATGAAGTTGTCGCGCTCGAAGATGTCGTTGATGATACCGAATTCCTTCGCTTCTTCGAAAGAGAAAGTATTGCCGGTCACCATCAGCTCAATCGCTTTGCTCTTCCCCACCATCCGTGAGAGCCGTTGCGTGCCGCCGGTTCCTGGAAGGACGCCGAGATTCACTTCCGGCAATCCGATCTTGCCCGCATCCTGACGCGCAATACGAATGTCCGCGGCCATGGCAATCTCCAGTCCACCACCAACGCAGTGTCCGTTGATCGCTGCGATCACCAGCTTCGGAGTATGCTCCAACCGAAGCAACATCTCGTTGGCGTGCAGGCAGAAGTAATACTTGAAGGTTGGGTCGACGCTGGCCAGCATCTTGATATTGGCTCCTGCGGAAAAAAACTTATCGCCCGAGCCGGTAAGCACGATGACATAAACGCCATTGTCCATGCGTGCTTTAAGGATAGCCTCGTCGAGCTGCCGGTTCATTTCGTAGGTGTAGGTGTTGGCGGGGGGATCGAACATCTCGATCACCGCGACGCCGCCATCCGCGCGGTAGTTGACCAGTTGCTTCGTGGTTTCGCCCGCTGCCGGTTGCAATGTAGTTGCCATGTTCAAACTCCTTTTGTAATAGTCAGGTCTGAATTCAGTTCGACTTCCGTCGCTGGGGCTTCTTGTTCCGGGTCGTACGCTGAGCTGCACCACTGATTCCCTGCAAGAAAATGTCCCCCATTCCCCGCGACAGTTCCTCCGCGTCGGCGTCGACCCTCGGGTTGTACCAGGTGTAAATCCAGTTCATCATGCCAAACAAACTCAATACCGCCGTCCGATTAGAGAATTCTAGTCTCTTAGCCCGCTTAAAGTCGTCGAGCAGTTCGACACAGATACGGTAATACTCGCGTTTTATGGCGGCGATCTCGGCGCCGAAACCATTCTCCAGAACGTCCGCTTCGTGCGAAAGAACTTTCATGGCCTTCTTGTTGGCAAGAAAGTATTCGAGATGGTTCAGAACAAAAACGCGAATGCGCTGTTCTGGATTGGCAACATCGTCCAGGCGCTCACGAAGACTCTCGACGATCGTGCTGAAAGTATGTTTCTGGATCAGATAGAGCAGCTTCTCTTTGGACTCGAAATAATAATAGAGCCCGGACAACGACATCCCGGTCGCGCGAGCCAGATCGCGCATGGATGCGCCTTCGTATCCTTTTTCGTAAAAGACTTCAGTTGCGTGGGCCAGAATCTTGCCAAGCCTGCGATCAAAGCGGCTTTCGGCGGGAAGCACGGCGCTGGCGCCGCGCCGACGAACCGGAACCGGTGAAGTCACTGGAGAGGAGGATGCCATGAAAGTTCGAACGTTCGTTCAAATTATATTAACGCAACGCAGCGAAAATCACAAATCACCGGTTAGTTTCTGATGTCGGCCATCACCTGCTCGACCTTCGCCTTCAAATCAGCGGTCAACGGCAGCAGCGGAAGGCGCACGGGGCCTCCGAAGTAACCGTTGAAATCCATGGCGTGCTTCACGCCGGGAATTCCAAACTCGCTCACGACTTGTTGCGCGGCTTTGGCGATCCGCTCCTGTTTCAGACGGGTTAATTCGATGTCTCCTTCTTTCCACGCAGCGTAAATCTCATAACAAGCAGTGGGAGCTACATCGGCGAAGGCCAGGATCGCGCCAACCGCACCCAATTGCAAAGATGGTTCAAGTTTCTGCGCGGCACCGACGAGAACCTGAAATCCGACTTCCTTCTGGCGCGTCTTCAGGCCTCCGATCACGCTAACAGCAGAGGACGACGGGTTGGAAGGTCCTGTCAACACGCCAACCGGGACCAGTTCCCCACCTTGCCCGTTACTTTGGCTGGCAGCTTTCAGCATCCGTGGTGTTACTGCATCAAACGTCTCGGTAACCACGGCGGTGCGCTTCACGTGCCGAGTGCCCTCGACCATGCGGCGGACCTTTTCCACGTCGCCACTCGATTCCTTTATTCCGATAATATTCGGATGGTCTGCGAGTTCGATGACCAACTCCGCGGGCATATCGTAGCCAGTGAATGGCGGGACACTGTAGATCATCACCGGCAGTGGCGAGCGGTCGGCCACGGCGCGATAAAAGGCCAGGATGTTCGCGGGTTGCATCTGCTTCTTGAAATAGTATGGCGTTCGTACCAGTGCGACGTCGTATCCCAGTTCAGCCGCGTACTCGGTGAGCTTCAGGGTGCTGAGCGCAGACTCATCTCCTGTGCCCGCAATCAGCACTTTGTTTGGTGCGGCCGCTTCGCGAGTGGTCTTGAGCACTTCGCGCTGCTCCTGATCCGAAAGCAGGATAGCCTCACCGGTCGAGCCGAGAGCAACAATCCCGGCCACCGGAGTCTTCGAATAGTGCTCGACGTTGGCTTCGAGCTTTTTGAGGTAGAGGTTGCCGTCGGGATAGAACGGGGTCGTAATGGGTGGAAAAACACCATGAAGTAGCATAAGAGCAACCCTCAGCTATCAGCTCTCAGCCTATCAGATTCGGTACGATCAGCCGTCCGCGCGTAGCATCTATCGCCTTACAACTCTCTCTGCGTGCAACCTCTGCAGCGCCTGAACTCTGATTTCCCCTCGCTGCAAAGCCGAAATCCCCTCGGCGGCGGCGCGGGCTGCGGCGAGCGTCGTGATTGTCGGAATGCGTGCGCTGACTGCGGCGCGACGGATTGCCTTCTCATCGAAGAATGGATCGACGCCATGCGGCGTGTTGATGATGAGCTGAATGCGCGTTCCCTTGATGAGATCGACCACGTTGGGGCGGCCTTCTTTGACTTTGTACACCCGCTCCACGGTCATGCCGGCGTTCTCCAGTACGTCGGCGGTGCCGGCGGTGGCCACCAGCTTGAACCCCATGTCCACAAACTTGCGAGCGACATCCGCCACCTGGGGCTTGTCATGATCGGTAACGCTGACGAAGACGGTGCCTTGTATTGGCAGCTTCTGTCCCGCCGCGGTCTGCGCCTTGGCGAAGGCTTCTCCGAAGTTGTCGGCCACTCCCATGACTTCGCCGGTAGATTTCATCTCCGGGCCGAGCACCGTATCCACGCCGGGAAATTTGTTCCAGGGGAAAACCGGGGATTTCACGTAATAGCAATGCCCCGTATCGAGGTCGGCGCGGCGTTCAATGAACTCCGGCAGAAATTCGCGCAGCTTGCGTCCAGTCATCAGTCGGGCGGCAATCTTCGCCATGGGCACGCCCGTGGCCTTCGAAACATATGGGACCGTCCGCGAGGCGCGGGGATTGACTTCCAGCACATAAACGATCCCACCATCACCATTCGCCTTTGAGTTGCCATTACTGCGCGGAATCGCGAACTGAACGTTCATTAATCCGATGACTTTCAGAGCCCGCGCCAGCTTGAAGGTGTAGTCACGCATACGTTCCATCAGCGGCTGAGGAATATCGACGGCTGGAAGCACACAGGACGAATCTCCCGAGTGAATGCCGGCCTCCTCAATGTGTTGCATGATGCCGCCGATGACAACGTCTTCGCCGTCCGAAAGCGCATCAACGTCCACTTCAATCGCGTCCTCGAGGAAGTGATCGATCAGCACCGGGCGATCCTGCGAATACTCAACCGCCTCTTTCATGTACCGGACCACGGTTTCCTCATCGTAGGCGATAACCATAGCGCGTCCGCCGAGCACGTAGGAAGGCCGCACCAGCACGGGATATCCAACGCGATTTGCGCCTGCGACGGCTTCCTCGATCGAGGCTGCCATCGCCCCCGGAGCCTGCGGAATGTCGAGTTCCTCCAGTAGTTTGCCGAAGCGCTTGCGGTCCTCCGCCAGGTCGATGCATTCCGGAGAAGTGCCGATAATATTGACCCCTGCAGCTTTCAACGGCAGCGAAAGATTCAATGGCGTTTGGCCCCCGAACTGCACGATCACGCCAACTGGCGCGCCCGACGAAGCTTCGTGTTCGCACACGGCAAATACGTCTTCGAAGGTCAGCGGTTCGAAGTACAGACGGTCGCTGGTGTCGTAGTCGGTCGAGACGGTCTCGGGGTTGCAGTTGATCATGATCGTCTCGTAGCCGTCGTCGTGCAGGGCGAAGGCCGCGTGGCAGCAGCAGTAGTCGAATTCAATTCCCTGCCCGATGCGGTTCGGTCCGCTGCCCAGAATGATGACTTTCTTCTTCTGGGTCGGCGCCGCTTCGTCTTCTTCTTCGTAAGTCGAGTAAAGATAGGGCGTGTAGCTCTCGAATTCGGCGGCGCAGGTGTCCACACGTTTGTACACTGGCTTTACGCTGTGCTTCTTTCGCTGATGGCGGACTTTCTCCTGGTCGCCTTTACCACTAAGCCGCCAAGTTGCCGCCAGCCGCCCGTCGGAGAAGCCCATGCGCTTCGCCTCGCGCAGCACCTCGGTCGGAATCGACTCCATCGGATGCTTCTCCAGCTCCAACTGCATGTCGTTAATTTCTTTGAGCTGGTAGAGGAACCAGGGATCGATTGAAGTCATCTTTGCCAGCTGTTTGACGGTGTGGCCCTGGCGCAGTGCGTAGCGAATGTAGGAAAGCCGCTCGGGATGCGGCGTCACCAGCCGCTGGGTAAGAATCTTAGGCTCGATTTTTTCTCCGCCGATGCGCTTGCCCGTGTCCAGCGCGCGCACTGCCTTCATCAGCGCCTCTTTGAAAGTACGACCGACGGCCATTACCTCGCCCACAGATTTCATTTGCGGGCCGAGGCTCTCATCTGCTCCGGGAAACTTTTCGAACTGCCACTTAGGAATCTTGACTACGACGTAGTCGAGCGTCGGCTCGAAGCAGGCTGGCGTCTTGCGGGTGATGTCATTGGGGATTTCGTCTAGCGTGTAACCCACAGCCAGCTTGGCCGCAATCTTGGCGATGGGGAATCCAGTCGCCTTCGAGGCCAACGCCGAAGACCGGGAGACGCGCGGATTCATCTCGATCACCACCATGCGGCCGGTAACCGGATGAATGCCAAACTGAATGTTCGATCCTCCCGTTTCCACGCCGATCTCGCGAATCACGGCGATTGCGGCATCCCGCATGGTCTGATACTCGCGATCGGAAAGAGTCTGCACCGGGGCCACCGTGATCGAATCGCCAGTGTGCACACCCATGGGATCGAAGTTCTCGATTGAGCAGATGATGATGACGTTGTCCTTGAGGTCACGCATCACCTCGAGTTCGTATTCCTTCCAGCCGAGCACCGATTCTTCGATCAAGGCTTCGTGGACGGGGGAGAAATCGAGACCGCGAGCCAGCACTTCCATCAACTCTTCGCGGTTGTAGCCGATGCCGCCGCCGCTGCCGCCGAGAGTGAAAGATGGGCGCACGATGACTGGAAAGCCAATCTTGCCGGCGAACTCCAAACCGTCTTTCAGGTTATTCACCAGCGCGGACTTGGGAACGTCGAGGCCGATCTTCTGCATCGCATCTTTAAAGACCAGGCGATCTTCGGCTTTGTTGATCGCGCTAATCTGCGCGCCGATAAGCTGGACGTTATATTTTTCGAGCACGCCGCCATCCGAAAGCTCGATAGCGAGGTTGAGCGCGGTTTGCCCCCCGACCGTAGGAAGAACGGCGAAGCCCGCGCTAGGCGACAGCTCGCGCTCGACCCGAATGATCTCTTCCAGGTATTCACGGGTGAGCGGTTCGATGTAAGTCCGGTCGGCGACTTCAGGGTCGGTCATGATGGTGGCCGGGTTCGAGTTCGCCAGCACCACTTCAAAACCTTCCGACTTGAGCGCCTTGCAAGCCTGCGTGCCCGAGTAATCAAACTCCGCCGACTGGCCAATGATGATCGGGCCAGAGCCAAGGATCAGGATTTTCGAGATGTCAGTGCGTTTCGGCATTTATTTCGTCGTTGGTCGTGCGTCGTTGGTTGCCAACAGCAGGTCCGTCGACTCCGCATCGTCCCGGCGAGCCGGGACGATCTTCCTTGCTCTTGAGGACAGAGTTGTTTTCATGATGCAACGGTGACCATAAAACCTAGAGTGACTTTGAAATCTGCCGAGCCGTCCTTGATCACTTCAAATGGCACAATCGCCCCAAAGTCTCCGGAGGAGAACACTCCGATGTACGTACCTTCTGCTAACGGCACGGCAAAATGCCCTTGTGGATCAGACTTGACCTCCGCCACCTCGTCTTTGCCTTGAGTTCCCTTTCGTATGACCTTGATTGATGCTCCTGCCACAACGGCACCGGAGGGGTCGTAAACAGTCCCGCTGAATGCTTGTATTCGGTACTTAATCGGCATCTGTTCGTCAGCCGCCGACCAATGGAGGGGAACTGGAGGCGGCATGTTGCAGCTAGGCATCAACTGCATTGTGAACGCGCCCTTGTTTTCCGGCGCTTCGGAGTCGACGCTCAAATACAGGTCCGCGACTAGATCATTCTGAGTTACAAAAAGATCTGTCGAGTGACTCTTCCCACGGCTAGCGATCACATGAAACTCGCCAGTAGGCAACCTGGGAGAGTGCACCACACCGCGGGCGTTGTCAAAGAGGGTCACGCGTGGTGTTTTCTCTTCTGCAGGCGACCACCGGTCTGGCCTCATCATCTTGTATTCGAAAAATTCTACTCTTGCGTAATCCAATGGTTTCCCGAGCGCTAGCACCTTAATCTCAACGCGAACTGGAGCTTCTCGTTCTGCAAGACTCTGTATTGGGCAAGACTCAGCAAGGGCAATCGCCGGCAAGAACAAGAAGCAAAATGCAGTGGCTCCTGTCATCACCCTTTCCACTCCTCCATCAGCTTCACGAAATCCTTGAACAGATAATGCGAGTCGTGCGGCCCCGGCGACGCCTCGGGGTGATACTGCACCGAGAATAGCGGCAGATTCCGGTGACGCATGCCTTCGAGGGTGTTGTCGTTGAGATCAATGTGGGTCAATTCGACTTCGCTTTGCGGAAGCGAATCCGGGTCGACGGCGAAGTTATGATTGTGCGCCGTGATCTCGATCTTGCCTGAGTTCAGTTGCTTTACCGGATGATTTCCGCCGTGATGGCCGAATTTCAGCTTGAACGTCTTTCCGCCCAGCGCGATTCCGGTGAGTTGGTGTCCCAGACAGATACCAAAAATCGGCAAGCGTCCCATCAGTCGCCTGATGTTGTCCACCGCGTATGCGCATGGCTCAGGATCGCCGGGGCCGTTCGACAGAAATACGCCGTTGGGTTTCAGCGCTAACACATCTTCGGCTTTCGTCTCTGCGGGCACGACCGTGACCTTGCAACCTTCGCCGCGCAGCTTGCGCAGAATGCTGTGTTTGATGCCATAGTCGTACGCGACTACGTGAAAGCGTTCGGGTTGGTCCTTGACCCCGACCACTTCTTCTGGAATATGAGAACGCTCCCCCATTTCCCAAACATAAGTGTGTTTGGTACTGACGACCTTCGCCAAGTCGGTTCCATCCATTTTCGGAAGCGCCAGCGCCTTCGCGATTAGTTTCTCGGTGTCGGTTTCAAGTGTCGAGATGACTCCGCGCATCACGCCGTTATCGCGCAGATGGCGCACCAGGGCGCGCGTGTCAATATCACCGAGCACGGGAATCTTGAATTGTTCGAGGTACTCTTCCGCGACCTGCTGTGAACGCCAGTTCGAGCTGACGCGGGAAAACTCGCGCACGATCAGTCCTTCGATGTATGGCCGCGTGGCTTCGCTGTCTTCAGGGTTGGTACCGTAGTTACCGATTTCAGGATTAGTAAGAACGACGATCTGGCCGGCGTAGGAAGGGTCGGTGAAGATTTCCTGATAGCCGGTGATGGAAGTATTAAAAACTACTTCCCCGTAACATTCGCCTTTGGCTCCGTAGCCTTTGCCGCGGAAGATTCTGCCATCTTCCAGCGCAAGGATTGCCTGCATTCGTACTCCAGGGAGTGGATTTTAGAGATTCTAGCAGGGATGCGGGAATGCGCAATGGAAATGTTCTGAGGTAAGGGGTTGTTTCGGAGGTCAAGCTTTGAAAATATCTGGTTTGAATATCGCTCCGAGGATAAAGACAAGCCCAAAAATAATTGCGAAAGGGCCAAATGCCATCCCTCCCCACCAAGTCTCATAAGAGAACATATGAGAGTGCCCGAGTGTAGCTAGGCCAATCACAAGGAAAATAACACCCACGATAACGAAAATGGAGCGGTTGAGCGGCCGCTTCGGGTTTGCATTTAACATTTTTTGACACCGCTACCAAGAAGTTCACGGACGAGGCACAGCTCTTGCCGTTTCGAACTTAAGCCGAACGCCAATATGCGTCCGAGGGCTTGCGCGGAGTGCGGCGGCGTTCGCAGGCGTCGGAAGTACACTCGATCACGTCGAAGAACAGATCATCGTCGCTGCGCGATGAATTCGCCGCCTGCGCCGCATCGTAGGCTTCGTATTTCAGGCGAAACCAACTCTCGGGGTTGACTTCAACTTTGCCTTCCGTTGCGTGACGCCGAAGATGAAAATGCAAACGCATGGCGAGACCCCGCTTGGTTCACCTCACCCGGCCCATCTTATCCATGGGCCAGTATCCGAAAACAGCCTTGCCATATATGTAGCTTTGGCCCACCGGTCCAAAGTCCCGGCTGTCATTGGACAAGCTGCGATGATCGCCCAACACAAAGTAGCTATCTGGCGGGACGACCAGTTCAGCATAGGACCGTTCATCTTCGTAGGCGCGCGGCACATACTCTTCGTCGATGGGGCTGCCATTCACAAACACCCGGCCGGCATCGATCTGGACACGGTCCCCTGCCAAAGCAATCACCCGTTTGATGAAACTCTTGGACGGGTCCCGCGGATAACGGAACACGATGATATCGCCCCGCTGAATCGGCTCCAGCCGGTAGACAAACTTGTTCACGAAGATGCGTTCCTGGTCTTCGAGCGAGGGCATCATGCTCGTGCCTTCCACTTTTACCGGCTGGTACAGGAAGATGATGATGAAACAGGAAATGGCCAAGGAGATGATCAAATCCCGCAGCCAGACGGAGAGCACCATGGCACGGGACGGCGGAAAAAGAACCGGCTTGCCATCGTGGACTGTGCCGGGTTCCGTGGCGTCCGCTTGTCCGGTCATGATCTTTATGATTCTATACGGAACGGCATTCCCGCGTTAGAGATTGCTTAACGGTGACTGCGGCAATGCCCCAACTACAACAACGCCAAGATTCGGGTTACAATATTACAACATTGCACTGAGGAACCGGATTATGTTGAAGCGGGCGTTACTACTGGCTTCTCTTTTCTTGATTACCCTGACCGTGTCGGCTCCCTGGGCCACGTCTCAGCAGGAAGGCGCAGTTCCTGCCTACAATGTTGGCCCGCCAGCGAAGGGGACGAAGCTTACGCCGATCCTCGGCAGAGAACAATTATGGGCAGAGAATGCGCAGTTCCCTTATCAAACGCATGCCTACGATCTGGCGGCGAAGATACCGGCGGTATTGCACCAGCAGCCTTGCTATTGCTACTGCGATCGGATGGGACACAAAAGCTTGCACACCTGTTTCGAAAACACGCACGGTGCCCGATGCGATGTCTGTCTGAAGGAGTTGTACTATTCTTATTCCGAGCACGAGAAAGGTAAGACTGCCTCCCAGATCCGTAAAGGGATCATGCAGGGTGAGTGGCGGCAGGTAAACCTGGAAACAGCGGCCTCGATCAATTGATGTAGTGGCAAGAGCTCGTATCTTTCACGGCCCGGCATCTTGCTAAAGGGTGTAACTGGATTGACGGACGCCCAGAATCCGGGTATAACCTGCTCGCACCCGGAACAAGGTTTTCCACAGCCCGGTCATCGGCGGCAAGAACCGCCGGTCATAAGAGTCACGCTGGACGGGACGAAAACCCAGAGCAGCGGTTAATTGAATTGGATCCAAGATTAAGATAAGAGGGATACTTACGAAGAGTACAGGAAGAGTTTTGCAGATGGCACAAAAGACCACACCGAAGAAGTCCGTTGGCGACGATCCTCGTTTTGCACAGGCTGTGCAAAACTACGAGGCAGGTTTACGCGCCATGCAGGAGCACAAGTTCGACAAAGCGAAGTCCTACCTGCAGAAAGTTGTTGTCGGACCGAGCAAGGAACTAGCGGATCGCGCTTCGGTGCACTTGAGCGCTTGTAATCAACAAACCGAGCGCGCTGTAACGCAGTTCAAGAGTTCCGAAGAGCACTACGACTACGCCATTTCCTTGATGAATGTCGGAGATTACGTGAGTGCCCGCGAGCATCTGGACAAGCTCTTGAAGCAGGCGCCGAAGGCTGACTACGTCGCATACGGTCTTGCGGCTTTGGATTGCCTCACCGGCCACGTCGAGGATTCCCTACGGCACCTCGACGAAGCCATTCATCTGAATCCCGGACTGCGCTTTCAGGCGCGAAACGACTCCGATTTTCAAAATCTGTCCGAAGATCCGCGTTTCACGGAACTGCTCTACCCCGACCCTGGGGCCGAATTGCCTTCCCCGGCGGATGCCAACGAGGACGGTTAAACAGCCCCGATGGGCGACTCCGACGATCACACCGAGGCCTTGCAACGCCGGCCTTCTGCCGCTGCAAGCGGTGGTTTGCGGGTGGTCGCGATCGGAGGCGGTACGGGCCTTTCCACTCTATTGAAAGGCCTCAAGTGGTATGTCAGTTCATCCGTGGAGCGATCCTCCACGAACTCCAGCAAACCAGAGATTTCTGATCTTTGCGCGGTGGTTACAGTCAGTGATGACGGCGGTTCCAGCGGTCGTCTGCGCAAGGAATTAAACATGTTGCCTCCCGGCGACATCCGTAACTGTATCGTCGCCCTGTCGGAAGACGAAGCTCTGCTATCCCGATTGTTCCAGCACCGATTCGTCAAAGGCTCCGGCCTTGAAGGCCACAGCTTTGGCAATCTGTTTCTTGCGGCACTTACGTCGATCACCAAAGATTTCAGCGAAGCTGTGCGTCTGTCGTCTGAAATTCTCGTTACTCGCGGGCACATCCACCCCGCCACGACGGCCAATGTTGAATTGGAAGCTCTCATGGAGGACGGAACGCGAGTACGCGGGGAGACCAAAATCACCGCAAGCAAAGTGCGCATCAAAGAGCTTTTCCTGGTTCCGCACGACGTAGAACCCCTTCCCCAAACCTTGGAGGCGATTGCTCGCGCCGATCTGATTACGATTGGTCCAGGGTCGCTGTTTACGAGCTTAATTCCAAACTTGTTGGTGCGCGGCATCGCCCAAGCTATCGCTTCGTCCGGGGCAACCAAAGTTTACGTTTGTAACCTGATGACCCAGGCCAATGAGAGCCTGGGACGCACGGCAGCTGACCACATCCGCGCACTCAATGGCCACGCCCAGACAAACATCTTCGACTACGCTCTACTTAATCGCACGCATATCTCGACGCCGTTAAAAGCCAAATATGCGCTCGAAGGAGCGACCCAAGTAGTGGTTGACCAGCGCGCCATTAAAGAAATGGGCGTCACCCCGGTGATCGGAGATTATCTGGAAGAGGGCGAGGTGGCGCGTCACGCTACTGATCGAATTGCCCGCGATCTGCTGGAGCTGGCGGTGCAGGTCGGGTCAGATAAGCGAACCGCATCGAAGGGCCATACCACCAGCAGTTGAAGGAATCTCAGATGAAGTTACCTGTGAATGTCCACTTATGCAGTTCTTTCCTTTGTGTACCTTTGTGTACCTTTGTGTACCTTTGTGTCCTTTGTGGTTCTAGCATTTGCACTTCCTCAACCACAAAGGAGACGAAGGTACACAAAGGACTTCATCTAGCCACGCTTCTGCGCGGGACGCCCGCTGCTACGCTCAGTCGCGGTATATTGATCAAATGCCGAAGCCTCAGAGCAACTCCTCACATCCCATCCCGCGCGTTGCCATCGCGATTATGGCGGCCGGCAAAGGGACGCGCCTGAAATCCAAACATCCCAAAGTGTTGCACGAAGTCGGCGGAAAGCCACTGCTGGCGCACGTAATCAGCGCCGCCACGAGTGTCATCCCGGCAAAGGATGTTTTCGCCATCGTCGGCCATGAGGCGGATCGAGTGCGCCAAGCGGTCGCTCGCACGGGCGTGAACTTTGTGGTGCAGGTGGCGCAGCGCGGGACGGGCCACGCTCTGATGGTGGCGCGCGAAGCTTTGGCACCTTACGACCAAATCATCGTGCTTTCCGGGGACGCACCGTTGATCAGCGCTCAGACCATCAAGAAGCTAGCCGACTTCCACAGCTCGGAGCGCCCCGCGATGACCATCCTGACCGCTCAACTACAGGAGCCGACGGGCTATGGCAGAGTGATCCGCAAGAACCAAAAGGGTCCCGACGTGAAGGTCATTGTCGAGGAGAAATCCGCCACTCCGGCGCAACGCAAGATTCACGAGATCAACTCCGGCTTTTACGCTTTCGATGCAAAGCTTCTTTTCGAACACATCGACAAGCTCAGCAACGACAATCCCCATGGCGAGTTCTATCTCACCGACATGGCGGCGGTCCTGGTCAGAGCAAAGAAGCACGTTATGGCAGTGGCGGCGAACGATCCCTTTGAGATCCTGGGTAGCAACACGCGCGCTGAATTGGTGGAGATCGACTGGCGCATGCGCATGGCCAAGTGCCGGCAACTCATGGCTGACGGGGTCACGATTTTCTATCCCCAAACCTGCGTGATCGACGGCGACGTTGAGATTGGCGCCGACACCGCCGTCGAGCCCTTCGTACAGATTTTGGGCAAGACGCGCATTGGCAGTGATTGCCGTGTCCGCTCCTATTCCGTCATTAACAACTCGATGATCGGAGACGGCGTGCTCATTCGCCCGGGCTGCATCCTCGACGAGGCTCGGGTGATGAAGGGCGCTGTGCTCGGACCATACTCGCATCTTCGTCCCGGCAGTGAGATCGGCGAGGGCGCGCATGTGGGAAATTTTGTCGAGACCAAGAAAACCCGATTGGGCAAAGGCTCGAAGGCCAACCACCTTACTTATCTTGGAGACGCCGAGATCGGCGAGGGCGTGAACATCGGAGCCGGAACTATCACCTGCAATTATGACGGAGAGCACAAACACACCACCGTGATTGACGATGGTGCATTCATCGGCAGTGACTCAACGTTGGTTGCGCCAGTGAAGATAGGACGGGGCGCGTATGTCGGCGCTGCTTCCTGTATCACCGACGACGTTCTGCCAGATTCTCTCGCCATCGGACGCGCCCGGCAGATCGTAAAGGTAGGGTGGATTAAGACGAAGCGCGCCGGACGCCAAAAGAAGGATTAGCGGGTTCCCAGCGCCGCGGTCCCCGCCATTGGCGAGGGCAAGATGCCGACGCTACCATTACAGAACAACCCTGAAGCGATCTCTACAGGTGAACGTACGGTACATTGAGGCAAGTTGCATTCACCGTCGGAGGCGGAGCATTCCAGGCCGGCGCAACGCGGATCGCGCCGTCTTCGTTGGAGCAGAAGCCGCGTACTCCCGTTCGGTTGAACGCAGCCGGAGCCCCGCCTGCCGTGTAACCTGCGCTTGGGGGATCGCCGCTCGGCACGCCTACCCCGAAATAATATCCGGATTTGGCTTTTGCTGGAGTCGTTGCGTTCGCCAGAGCAAAGTCAATCAAGCACGCGTTTCCTGAAGCCGGACCCGTCGCTGGACAACCGGTTGGCGGTGGAGGTCCCAGCGCTGTTAGAGAATTCGAATAGCCGATGGCGGCATAGACGGACTGATAAGTGACTTGGGCGGTGTTGATGGTGCGAATCGAATTCGCTGCCGAGGCCTCGTTAGCTGCCATCTTTGCCCCAACCAGACTCGGAATCGCGATGGCTGCAATGATCAGGATGATCGACACCACAATCAGCAGTTCGATCAAGGAGAACCCCCTTTGCTTCCGCATCCAACTTTCCTCCGCTGAAATGGAGTTGTCCCGCCCCATTCGTTGTTTGAACGTCGAGGGTTCGCGACCTTGCACATTTTTCTGCTAAGCAAGACTGGGCGGGATGCCCGCATGGCAGCTATTTCTTGAGCCGGCGAATTCGCACTTCAAAACTGATGACGCCGTTGTAGTCGCGGAGCGCAAGAATAGATACATTGCGAGTTACGTTATATTCCGCTTGAATGATCTGCTGCGAGGTTTGGGAAACGTTCGTCGTGTAGGTCAGGGTGAGGTTGTCCTTAACCTGCTGCTCGATAGTGACCGCAGGCGCGCTGGTCGTGGGGGAAGTTTCCGTGTTCATACCTTGCGGGTCAACCCGGATGTGGCTAATCCCAAACAGACTGCGCGTGCGGTTGCTGATGGCGGAGTTCAGGGCCTCATTCAGTATCGCGCTGGAAGCTTGCTGGGCAAATGGCGACTGTCCCGACTGCTGCAATTGGGCAGATTGCTGTTGGGTTTGGCCAAGGGCGAGCAGGCTGATGATATCCGCCACGGGCAATGGCGGCTCGGAATGATAGGTCAGATTCAGTTTGTCAACACCGCCGTTCAAGTTGACGGTGATGTCGTAATCGCGAACGTGCGTGGATGCTTGCAGGTCGAGCACCGGCGTTGTCGTAACCGGATTGGCAAAGGTTACGTCGCCACGTTCCATGCGGTATTTGGTTCCATTGAAATAAACCTCGCCCTCGGTTACGTCAGCACGACCCAACAGAACCGGCTTGGCCAGAGTCCCGCGCAGATGCAAGTCGGCGTCCCCTGAAAGACGGACCACGGCGGTCTGCATCTGCAGCTCCGGCAAAGTCACGATGTGCACATCCATGCGGATACGGTTCAGCAGAGGATTGTTTTGAGGCAGTGACGAACTCTGGGAGCTACGCGCCAGACTCGCTCCGAAGTCGAATCCGGGAGTAATCGACAGTCTGGTGACCGTGACGTCTCCCGACACCACGGAAGTCGCCGAAGTCCCTGCCCATCGCAGTTCAGCGTTCGCCATCGAACTGACCCCTGGCGGATAGCGCAAACGCACGTCCTGGGTTTGCAGGGTCAGGTCGAAATTGAGCTGACGGTTATAGGCAGTGGCATATCCGCCAAAAGTGACCATGCCTCCCCCAACATGCGCGGTAAGGGTTTCAATCTGCAACCGGTCCTGATTGAACACCAGGGATCCGTTAATTGTGCTCAGCGCACTGGGGAGATCGCTGTAGGCGATTGATCCATTGGCGATCTGCAATCTCCCCTGGATTGTAGGTTTGTGAATCGTACCTGCAACTGCCACATCAACAGCGACTTCACCGGAGGTGGTGAAATCGGGATTGAAGTTCTGAATGAGCCGTAGATTCGCGTGACCCTGAGCGCGTAAATCGAGTTCGTATTCACCATTTAGCCGCGCAGTTCCGCCAACGGTGAGGTCGGTGCCTTCTCCGATCAGGTGGAATTGTTCGATCTTGAGGGATTGATTGGAAACGGCAAAACTGATTGGACCGTTATTGCGAACCTTGATGTTTTCAATATCGGCGAAAAAATCGTGGAGGTTACCGACAAGTTCCAGTTGACGAGGATTGCGCAGCGGGCCTCGCAACTGCAGATCGCCCGCCACCGCGGAGTGGCCCGTCACATGCGCCTTCAGGTAAGTCCTGACGACGGAGTCGACGTCGAAATGGTTGAAATGGAAATTGATCGTGGAAGGCCAGTCTCCTTGAAGCTGAGCCGTGCCTTCAATATTTAACTCAGCGGTTTTGAACTGCGAGTGCCCGTTCACGCGCAGTTCGGAGCCTTTAGTTATCGCATCGAAGATATAGTCACCTACGACCTCATGGTCAAAGGCAAGGTCGCGCAAGTGGACGCTCGCATTGATGGCTGGCTGCTCCAGCGTGCCCGAGGCTTGAGCCGCAAAATCCATGCGGCCGTCCACGCTCACGCGGCTGGCCTGCAGTTGGGGAATGCGAGCCAGATTAAAGTTATTTCCGGTCAGGTTCAGGTGGAAGGCACGGCCGGAGAACTCGTAGGTACCATCACCGGCGACGCGCGCGTCGCGATATGAGAGATGGAAGTCGTCGAAAGAGAGTTGGTCGCGGCTGAACGCGAATTTGGAGTCCATGTGCTGGATCGGTTCGCCGCGGAATAGGGCGTCCGAAAGCTCGATGCGGCCGCTTCCGCGTGGGCTCGCTTTGGTACCATCGATCTGTACAAGAACGTTTGCCGTTCCGCTGACCGGAAAGTCATATCCTCCGAGAGCCCTTATCTCATCCACGTCGGCGTTGCGGATGTCGAGACGAACCGCGATAGGGCTCGAATCGGTCATCTGCCTTCGTTGCAGACCGGCGCTGAAATCGAAGGTGGCCGTGGTCTCGCCGTGGTGCAGCATACCGTGGTGCAGCGCAAAAACAGAGGGTGAGAGTTGAACGTCCGCGATCAGGGAATCGCAGTGTACATCCTTTCTGGGCGTGCGTGCTGTAGGCGGAACCAGAACATCGAAATCTTCCGATTGCAGTTTGCCGGCAAAGTCGATGGCAGAGATTTTGCCGGTCGCGGTTCCGGTGAAGGAGGCATGTCCGCGCAGCGTGACCGGAATTTGTTCTTCGTAGCCGACCGCCTTCACGACAGGTTGCCACTCGCGAAGGTCGGTGGTCATGACGGAGAGATTGAGAGCCGATTTGGAGGAAAGTGTACCGGTGGCACGAACTTGAGTGGTGCGAGTAAAGGCGCTGAACTCGGCCACTTCCAGGTCGCCCGAGGCCACACGGTACTTCGCGCGAGCGTGTGCCGTAAGCGGCAGTTGTGTCGCGGTTACCTGAGCAGGCGGAGTTACAGCCAATGTAAACTCTGCCTCGGCGTTGTGCACAGAGCCCTGCCATCGGGCCTCGATGTTTCCGCTCGCGGCACCCGCCAAGTTCATGCGCTGGAGCGGGCGGTCCGACGAACCTAGAGCAGCCGCGACCTCCGCAGCAGAAAGATTCTTCAACCGCAAGCGTACACTCCCTTTCTGTTCCTCAGCGGCGTTTGCTTGGACCGTCTTCCCGGCTGGCGGCGAATTCAGCCAGTTGATCACTTCGGCGTCACCGTTAACCTCTCCGCCCAACAGCGTCGCCTTCAGTTGAGAAAACGCGACTCGCTGTGAATTGACTGTGTAGTCGGTGCCCAGGGTTGCTCCCCGAAACCCGACCGAGGCATCACGCCAATCGAAGTTATTCACCGAGAGCTTGCCGGAAGAAGAAAAAGTCGCGGCAGACCATGAACCTTCGCCGTTAGCCTGAAAAACACCCTGCCTCACTTCAGGACGACGCGCGACCCCGCTGGTTTCGGCCAGGTCAAGCGTGAGTTCGTACTTCGCGACAACCTTCGGCTGACGAAAATTTTCCAGCCGGCCACTGGCTTGCACATGAGAACGTCCGGAAGTTGCCTTCATTGACTTGATTTCGAGACTATCCGGGCTCAAGGTGAAATGCGCCTCCATCATCCAGGCCACAGGACGGTAGGCTTTGAGGTTGGTTTCGATCTTTCCCAACAGGAGATCGCCGTCGTAATGCCGGTGCAGCAAAGAATAGCTCATATTCGCCGACACATCATTAGCGACGAAGTCCAGCGGAGTGCTCCGGTCATTCCAGAGTAATTCACCGCGGCGCACTTCGAGTTCACCAATGGAAAGTGAAAACAATTGCTCGACCGATGTTCCGGCTGATGTGCTTTTTACTCTCGGCGCAGGTTGGTTGGTTGTGCCGTCAGGATAAAAGATTAAGTGAATCACGGGCCGCTCAAGGACGAGGGACGAGAATCCCACTTCAGCGCCCAATACCGAGATCAGTTTGATGTGGGCGACCAACCGGTCCACGTGCCCGTAAGGAACATCTCCTGTGGCCTCGCGCCCGTGGATGGTCAGGTCGCGAATTTCCACCCGGAAGCGAAATGGCACGGTGTGGATTCCGCCCAAATCTACGCGCCCGCCGGTGATCCGTTCTAACTCCGCCACCACACGACGCCGTACGAACGCTTGGAACGAATCGGTGGTCGCGTACCAGCCCAGCCCGCCCAAGAGAAGCAGCCCTGCAACTCCCGCTACCAGCAGATAGTTTCGGAACCTGCGCCAGCGCGATTTGGCGCGGGGTTCGTTCATCGCCGCTGGTCTCCGCCTGCCTCCGTGCTGATTTCGCTCCCAGCCCGCAGATCCTGCAGCCAGGCAACCAACATCTGATTCATCTTCTGCTGCGTCAGCAACTCCTTGATTTTCGGAGTAACTTCGGCGAGAGGAACCTGTTCGGCGCCGGATTGACGCAGCTTCGGGAGGAGTTCCTGATTGTAGTAGCTCTCGATGCTTTTGGAATCGATAACAATGTTGGGACGCAGCCGGGCATCCACCAGACCCAGTAAGTCGACCTGCAGGGCGACCCGCTGTTTCAGTTCGTTTTCGGTTAATCCGTAGCGAGCCAGTGCAGTTTGCCAGCCGGTTTCCGTCTCCGCTCCGGCGTACTGTTTACGAATCTCCTGCACACGCCGCGCGACTTCTTCGTCGCTGGCGTGGGGATAACCCGAAGAGCGCATTTGCTCCAGCAATAATTCCTGGTCGATCAGGTGGTCCAACGCAGCTTTTCGATCCGCGGCTTCCACCTGGTCGAGGGAACGGCCATCGACGAAAGCCTCATAACGTACAGCATCCTGCCATTCGCTCTGCAGAATGATCTGGCGATTCACCGTGGCCACGATGCGGTCCAGAACATCGCCCGCCCGGGCTGGCAGGGAAATCGCGAGCAAGGCCGCAACGCCAGCGATGGTCGAGTACTTTTTGTTCATCAGAAACTCTGTCCAATACTAAAGTAAACGTTGAAATGAGACGCATGCTGCGGTACGAAATACGGCAGCGTTGCCGTCCCCCCAGTGCTTGTTGTGTTACTCACACAATAGGATGATTGCGCTTGGCCACTGTAGCTGGCTACTGCTTGGCAACTTGGAAACGCTGGCGGATTTAAATTGTACCCGAAATCGAAGCGCACCGGACCAATCGGTGTCTTGTAGCGGACTCCGACCCCCACCGCGTGAGAGACGTAGCTGTAGTCGCACTGGCTGGCCGTGGCTGGCTGCAAACAGAGTTGAGGATTCTTCTGGTGCCAGCGAAGCAGGTTGTCCAGCATGTCCCGGCCATCGGTAAAGACGTTCCCAGCGTCTTCGAAAATAGAAAAGCTGAGGTTGTCTTGCACATAAGGCAGGTTCGTCGGGGGGAGACGCAATTCCACATTGTTCAGGAAAAGCCCGCTTCCGCCTACCGGGAACCCGGTCACAGGATCGCGCGGACCCGCCTGATTCAATCCGAAACCTCGATGGGAGTTTCCTCCCCCGGTGAGAAAACGCTCCGCGAGTGGAATGACGGTTGTCGACGGACAGTTGGTGTCACCCAGGTTCGGACAAGCTTGCCCCGGCGGGAGGATCAACGTATTGCCAAAGGCAGTTTCCAGGCCGATTCGCGTGGAACGCGCAAACACGAATTTCTTGTCTGTTGGCCGATCCTTGCCAAACGCATGGTAGGTAGAATTTTGCGTGAGGATGCTGCTGAAATCGGCTTCCGAACCGAAGTAACTGGATGCCACGGCGGCGTCGACGGTGGTGTAGCTGCCCTTGGTAGATTCGAGGTTGTTGTCACGCTTGTTGCGAATGTAGCTGAAGCCGGGTTCACCCACGCGTACCGGCAGGGAGAGCAGTGGAATTTCAGCGGGGCTAATATTTATATTGCTCGCCTTGACCCGCCGATAGGTAAAGCGATACGCCATGGTTGTGGCTTTGCTGACGATTTGCTCCGCTTGCACCGATCCTTCCAGACGTTGCGAGGTGAAGGTGGTGACATCAAGCGTATTGTCGTAGAAGGCAGTCAAAGATAACTTCCAATTCGGACTGTTGAACCAGCGCGGCGCGGCATAGCTGACAAGGCCCCGCTGTTGCAAACTTCCTACGTCAGCCTTGAAGGTGATGGTATGGTTGCGGCCGCGGAAATTCAGGCGGGTGATGCCGAGAGAAACTCGCGGGCTCACTCCGGTATCGCCCTTTGCCTGGTTACTGCCCACCGCAGAAGGCTGGCCGGTCTGGAATTCCAATCCAACGCCATAGTTGAAGGTATAGCGCTTGGCTTCCTCAACGTCCACCAAGACGTTCTTTTCCGGTTCGTCGCCATTCGGATTTTGCACCGCCGTACCTACCTGGCTGAAGATGCTGAGATCGTAGAGACGCTGCTGGGTCTGCAGCATATCGATCTGGCTGAGAGGATCGCCCGGTTTGGTTTGCAGCTCGCGCTGCACGATAAACGGTTTGGTGAAGTTCAATCCCGAGACATACACCTGATCGACAAAAACCTGGTCCCCTTCGTGAATCTTGAAGGTAACATCCATGCGATTAGGTTCGTCAGGGATGGGTCTTGCGGCGGCCTCGAAACTGGCATTGGGAAATCCGTGGTTGAAATAATAGTTCAGAAGGTTGTCCCGATCCTGCGCAATGTCGAACTCGGAAAAGGGCTGGCCTTTTGCAGTGTTGATGTGAGCCGAGAGCTGATCTTCGGAGAAACCGTGAATGCCCTCCATGTGGAACGCGCCCACGAGCGTTTGTGGACCTTCGTCGATTGAGATTTCAAGTGCGAGGTTATTTTCGCGCCCTTCGTAATCATCGATGATCTTGCTGCTGATCTTGATCTGTTGGAAACCGTTCGCCCGGTAAAGGTCCTCGAGTCCGTGAATATCGCTGTTGACTAATCCCTGGCTGTAGTGGCCCCGCGATTCGAACCGCTCTGACGGGCGCACCTGCATTCGGGAGCGCAACCGTTCCGTCAAAAAGTATTTGTTCCCGATAATCTCAATTTTCACCAACTTGTGCCGTGCGCCCGCATCAATCACATAAACAATTTGCAGTTCGTTTCGGGCCTCCTCGGAATGCTGCTTAATCCCAACTTTGGCATCAAAATACCCGCGGCTCTGGAGATAGTTAAGCAGATTGCGCCGGCCTTCGTTCAGCAGATCCTCATCCACCGCGTTCTCTTCGAAGATCGGTACATTCTGTTTCAGCGCTCCACGCCTGATCTTGTAACCTTCTGTCGTAACCTGCACCTTCGGCCCGGGGTGAATGTCGAAGTTGTAATCCACCACGTTAGCTTCCTCACGATAGGTCTTATTGGATATTGAAACCTGGGCGAGGAGCCGGTTTTGCTTCGAATATTTCTTGCGCAATCGGTCCAGAGCGTTGCTCACCCGCAGCACCGAAACCGGATCGCCCGGGTGCATTTTCGCGATCTTTTGAAGCTGCGCCTGCGAGTACCCTGGATTGCCAGTCACGGTCACAGCCCCCAGTCTCGCTTGCGGTCCCGGGCTGACTTGAAAAAAGATGTTGATCTGCTGCCGCGTGGGATCCTTGTGCTCGCTTTCGCTGACCAATGAACGATAGTAGCCGTTCTCCTGCATAAGCCGCTTGATGTTGGCGAGAGCCCGCTCGACCTGGTCGGGAGTGAATAACTCTCCCAATTGAAACTTCGAAGCGTTGACTACCTGTCCGGCGGTGGGCCGGTTCGGAACACCTTGCACTTCAACATCGCCGACAAAGTAATTCGGGGTGGTGAAAAACGAGAGAGAAACTTTGCGGTCTTGGGTGCGTTCAGCTTCTACGCGGACATCCGCAAAGCGCCCAGTGTCGTGAAGCTTGTGAATACTTTGGCGGACGAGGTCCCGGTCAAGGGGTTCGCCCGCTTTCTGAGGGATGAGTTCGCGCCAGCGCTTCTGGTCGACCTCGGAGGGAACGTCGGGCCAGCTTATGCTTTCAACCGTCAGGCCCTGGTACTGGGCCATGGCGTCCTCGGCTGGCAGGGCTGGGGGCTGCACCTGCATGGATTGACTCTGTTCTTGACTTACTCGCGCGGCGGGAGAGGAGCCGGCAGGCGCTGGCACGGCACACATCGCCGTGAGCGCCAGCGCAATCAGGGTTTTGAGCAAAGTCCCCCTCAGTTGCAATCAGGCTCCTCTATAAAAGTGTAGCGGGTTAATCCGTTCGATGAAACGGTACAGAACAATGTTGTATGCTGCCCCTGGATCGGAGCGCTTGTTTCCCTCTAATTGGGGAATTCTTGCAGTAACACGCCTCCCCTTCGGTTTTGAAAACAGCGTCGCACCTATCATAATGGTTTGTACGCGTGAAACTGGTGATGTCTTTGGAACTGGACGAGAGATACTCGCGGCAGGTGCTGTTTCGCGGAATCGGAATTGAAGGCCAGCGTAAGCTGACGGCATCACATATTGCCATTGTCGGGTGCGGGGCGACGGGCTCTGCGCTCGCTTCCCTGCTTGCCCGCGCGGGTGTTGGCACAATCCGCATCGTCGACCGGGATTACGTCGAGCCCAGCAACCTGCAGCGGCAATCGCTGTTCGACGAAACGGATGCACGCGAATCGCTGCCGAAGGCAATCGCCGCAGCCAGGAAAATTGGGGCCTTCAATTCCGAAATCGTAATCCAGCCCCACGTCGCCGATCTGATCCCGGCAAATGTCGGAGTCCTGCTTGACGGGGTTCAGCTCATTCTCGATGGCACCGACAACTTCGAAACACGTTATCTGATCAACGATTTCGCCGTTAAGAATTCTCTGCCCTGGATATACAGTGCGGCAGTCGGCAGCTACGGCGTGACGTTGAATGTGCTGCCAGGCAAGACCGCATGTCTGGCATGTATTTTCGCTGATCCTCCGCAAGGCACTTTTGAAACCTGCGAGACGGCGGGAATTCTTAATTCGGCGGTAAATCTGGCCGCTTCGATCGCGGCGACTGAAGCCATAAAACTTCTGGTTGGTGCGGATGAGTCGCTCCGGCGCACGCTTCTGTCTTTCGATGTATGGAGAAATGAGCGCGCTGAGGTCGCGACGGATAAGCCCCGTCCCGGCTGCCGAACCTGCGGGGAACACCAGTTCCCTCACCTGGCCGGAGAGGGCCGCCCGCATATCACGTTGTGTGGACGCAACTCAGTGCAGATTCACGAACGCCACCGGCCGGTCGATTTGGCCCAGATCAGCGAACTCCTCCAGCCGCACGGCACGGTTCGGCACAACGACTTCGTTCTGAAGTTCTGGCACGAACCCTATGAAATGACGCTGTTTCCCGACGGCAGGGCTATCATCAAGGGCACGACCGATAAGACTGTAGCCCGAAGTCTCTACGCCCGCTACGTCGGATCGTAATAAAACCAGCGCCCAGAGCCATGTTTCGGGTTATGATGCTCTCCATTGGCCTCGACGCTGTACTCCGCGAAGAACGATCGCAAGGCCGGGTTCCACGTCGAGCACATTACCCAAAAAGGTCTGTGGAGGATTTTATGCGTCTACTGAACACTCTTTGTCTGGTTCTGCTGCTGTCCGGATTGTCTGCCGCTCAAGTGATCATTGGAGGCAACGCCAGTAACTGGGCTCCCGGGTACGGCGTTTACGCGGCACCCTTCGTGCCATTGGTTACGACTCCGTCAGTGACTCTCACAACCGTATCGCCTTCGGCGGTGGGAGCGAGCAATGCCACTTTTGGCAACGTAGCCGGCGCCACCAACGCGACTCTTTCAATCGGGTCGGAGCCTCCGGTCGGCGTGTATACCCAGCCGGCGTGGTACGGCCCGTCTGCGCCCGCCGAGGCGCCCGCGGAATCGATGTCTGAACCCAGGCACGGGCAGAGAGCCCACGGATTTGACGCCGGCGTCGTATCGTGGCAGAGCAACGAGAGCGTCGCGCACCTGATGGCGAGTTCGACGGGTGCAAAAAAAGCGTCGCGGAGTTACACCAATCAAGATGTGGACCAGGTCAACCAGAAGAACGGTACGGTCAAGTATCGCGGAAAGACCGAGCATATCTAAGCAGGGTGGTTCTTCTAGACCTTCCTTTGTGTCCTTTGTGGTTCTAGCATTTGAACTTCACAAACCTCAAAGGACACGAAGGTACACAAAGGATTGCTCACGCGCTTCGACCGTGTCCCAGCCGAAGCGCATAGACTTCACCGTTGCGACAGGGCTTCCAGTGCCCCATAGAAGCCTGGGCACGAGATCACCGCGGCGTCGGCTCGGTGAATGGTAGTCTCGCCTTCCGCTCGCAGCGCTGCAACCGCAAATGCCATAGCGATTCTGTGATCGCCAAATGAATCGATTTCCGTTCCGTGCAGGGTCTGCCCGCCGGGGATTTTCAGTCCGTCCTCATGTTCCTCGACCTCTGCTCCCATGGCTCGGAGATTGGTCACAATCGAGGCAATACGGTCCGACTCTTTCACCCGCAATTCCCGCGCATCGTGGACTTCGATGCCGTTTGAAGTGTAAGGAGCAATCACCGCCAGTACAGGGATCTCATCGATCAAGGCGGCGGTATCTGCGCCAGCAACCGTTGCTCCCCGCAAATCCCGTCCATCAACTTCCACTGTCCCGACGAGTTCTCCGTGGTGGTCTTCTAATTCCGCTACAGAGATGCCAACGCCCATCAATATCAGGATGTCAAGCAATCGGGCTCGCGTGGGATTCATGAGCAAGTGGCTGATTAGCATCCGGGAACCAGGAAACAACGCCGCCGCACAAAGAAAAAAAGCCGCGCTCGAAAGATCGCCCGGGATCTCTGCCTCAATGGCATGGAGCTTTTGTCCGCCGCCGATCCGTCCCTGATTGCCATACTGGGTCACCTCAGCACCGAACGCGCGTAGCGCGAGTTCCCCGTGATCACGGGTGCGGACTGGTTCCTCGACGCGAGTTTCTCCCTCGGCGAACAACCCCGCGAACAACAACGCGGACTTCACCTGCGCACTTGCGACTGGCATCGTGTAGTCAATCGCTTTTAAATGTTGGCCAGTAATGTGCAAGGGAGGACGGCCTCCATCCTTGGCCGCAATCTTTGCACCCATCGCTTCGAGGGGTGCCATGATTCGCGCCATGGGACGCCGCGACAGCGATTCATCACCCATAAGCTCGCTGGTGAATCCCTGCCCCGCCAAAATGCCGCTCAGCATGCGCATGGTCGATCCCGAGTTACCGCAGTCGAGCGGCATCCTGGGCGGTTGGAGCTTCGGCCCGCGCCCATGAATCAAAACCGCATTCTCTTCTCTCTTTAACTCCACTCCCAGCGCTGTGAGACAACCTAATGTGCTGGCACAATCCGCTCCATTAGAAAAATTCTCCAGCCGCGTAGTTCCCTCGGCGATAGCGGCCAGCATGGCGTAGCGATGAGAGATGGACTTGTCTCCAGGCAGGCGAAGTGCTCCCGCGATGTTCCGCGCGGGACGAACTACGACTGTGGAATCTTTCGTGTCTTGAGGCATCTGTCACTCAATATAACGGAAACCAGACGGCAAGAGTTCTGCACTGTTTTGGAGGGAAGTGTAACGAAGCAAGCAGCAAATCGCAGCTGTTAGTCAATGAAGCGAACTCATTAATCCGCTACACCATCGCTTTGGCCTCGGCGGTAGCTTCTTTCAGGATGTCGGCTGGTACTTCCTTGATGGTCATATTGAATTCGAACATTGGCGTTTCACTCCCTCGACCCCAGCGGCTGACTTCCCAGTGAGCGCGCAGGAACTTGACCTCGGGATGCCCGGTCAAGTCGAGCAGCAGAGGATGCTGCGCATGGTAGAACTTCTGAGGAAAGTTCGTGACCGGTTTCGGACCCCAGGTTGCTCCGTCCGCCGATCCGTAAATGCTCGCATCCAACGACTCCTGCTCGACGATGTTGGTAATATTCAGACTCAGTAGGTAAACGCGGTTCGACGAACTGCTAACATCCACCGCCGGCCCGTCGCCCTTAGTGTTGACCACCGTTTTTTCTGGAACCAGGAAGCTATCAATCATGCCGCGAGAATTGTAACAAAATTGCCGTGCTCCGCGGCTGTTCTCAGCGCTTTCTGCGTTTTAAGCTGTTGATATCGGCAAGCACGGCTGAGAACGGCAGTAGAGAAACGCAGAGAGACCCGTCACCTTGGACTGAGTATGACACGCTTCTAGCTTCCGCTCACGGCATCCAGAAATTGCCGCAGCAACTTCCCCACTTCGTCCGGCTGCTCCCACGGAGAATAGTGCCCTGCCTTCGCGACCACTCGCATCTGACTACCGGGGATGTTTTGCCGCATCAACTCTGCTTCGGCGACGCCGGTAAGAATGTCTTCGTCGCCAGTCACAAGCAGGGTGGGCACGTTGATCGTCTTCAGCGTCCCGACGGAATCCGGGCGTTCCGCCATGCCGCGCTGCACCATTGCGACATCTTCCGCAGACATTTTCCGCATCATGCGCAGCGCCCCTTCGACCAAGTCAGGGCGACCGCCGTACGTCGTCTTTCCCATCAGATTGGGAAGCATGCTTTCAAAGAACGGTTCTGTGCCGCGCTCCATCACTTCGGACGCAGCCTGCAAGCGTCCGGCCCGTGCGTCGGGAGCATCCGCCGAAGCCTTCGTATTGCACAGCACCAATGCCGCCACCCGCTCTCGGCACTTTCGCCAGAATTCGAACAACACATAGCCGCCGATTGAGACTCCAACCAACGGAGCGCGTCCGACGGCCTCATGGTCCAGAACTCGAGCGATGTCCGCCGCATGTTTTTCCATGACGGCCGGACCTTCACCAATGCCGGAGCCGCCGTGCCCGCGCAAATCGGGGAGAATGACACGGTAGTGTGACACCAGTGCCTGGGCCGCTGGCTTCCAAAGATCACGATTTGCGGGAAAAGGATGGAGCAAGACGACCGGCGGGCCGCCGCCCAAGACTTCATAGAATATGTCCGCGTCGCCGCTGGTGATTTGGGGCATCGCGAGATTTAAACACAGCGAAGCGTCAACCAACTAATCTCACAAATCGGGGGCGAACTGAACTCTTTTAGAGATTGGTTACCTGCTGGCCCGCTGGAGCCGCGAGCCTCAGCGGTTCCTCGGGCATCACAATCCACGCTACCGGATATGCAAGCAGACCGACTCCGGTCATGACAGAAACGATAAGCCAAGCCAACCGTACCAGCGTGACGTCAAGGTCAAAGTATTCGGCGAAACCCGCGCATACGCCGGCGATCTTGCGGTCAGCTCGGGGGCGTACCAGGCGTTTGCGACCAATCACCGCACCCACCCGTTTGCCGCAATAGGCACAAATATAGGCGTCGTCCTGAATTACTTTGCCACAGTAATTGCAATACATGGTCTGCCTCCCTGCACTTAGGATACGCGTCTTAGGGGAAAAACGTTCCCTCACTGATCGAAAACAAGCTCACGAAAGGCGCGAGTCCGCGTCCATAGCAGGGACACCGCAAGCACGAGAATCGTTGGCAACCGCTTGCACGTTTTGTCACAGGTCGCCGCCTGATTCGGAACAAACAGCGAAAGCCAATCGTAGATAGAGCAAGACCCATTCGGACAAGGGAGTAACTATGTGGCTTGGAGAAGACGTCCGCTACGCGCTAAGGCAGTTTGCCCACGCCCCGGGCTTCACGGCGACTGCCGTATTGACCCTTGCGTTGGGAATCGGAGCCACGACGGCGATCTTCACGCTGGTGCATGCGGTGCTGCTAAAGTCCCTGCCGGTAGCCAAGCCGAGCGAACTCTATCGTGTCGGCGATGTGGAGAATTGCTGCGTGAACGGTGGCCTGCAAGATGACTGGTCGCTTTTCTCCTACGACAAATACAAGACTTTCCGCGACGGGACCCCGGGCTTCGTCGAGCTTGCCGGTTTCCAAGCCGGACGGGCCCTGATTGGTGTACGGCGCAACGGAAGCAATCAACCGGCTGAGTCGCAGCGCAGCGAGTTTGTCTCCGGAAATTATTTCTCCACCTTTGGCATCGGTTCGTACGCCGGACGTGTACTTACAACTCAGGACGATCACAAGGGAGCGGATCCTGTCGCGGTCGTTAGCTATCGCACCTGGCAGCAGAAGTATGGAATGGATCCATCGGTCATTGGTGCAAGCTTCACCATGAACGGTCAGCCATTCACGGTTGTAGGAATCGCACCGCCCGGCTTCTTCGGTGATCGACTGGAGAGTCCGCCGGCGTTTTGGATTCCTCTGGCGGATGAGCCGTTGATCGAAGCATCGAGCAGCATCCTGGACTTTCCGGAACAAGATTGGCTCAATGTGATCGGCCGGGTCGCTCCGGGAGCGAATGTGAAAAACATTGAAGCCCGCATGCAAGTGGAGTTGCAGCAGTGGCTCTTGAGCCCCGTAAGTAAACTTCAACCCGGAGAGCAGGCCGTGGTGCCGAAGCAAGTGCTGCATCTGTCATACGGCGGCGCCGGAGTGCAGATGATGCGCGACGAATACCAGAGCGGCCTCCATTTGCTGATGGGGATTTCCGCTTTCGTTCTGATGATCGCGTGCGCCAATGTAGCCAACCTGACCCTGGTGCGCGCGACTACTCGCAAGCAACAGACTTCAGTTCGCGCGGCCCTGGGTGCGCCGCGATCGCGGCAAATCGCGCAGGCTCTCACGGAAAGTACTCTACTGGCATTGCTGGGTGGGATGGCTGGAGTCGGCCTGGCATTTGCCGGGACAAAACTCATCCTCCACCTGGCGTTTCAACAGGAATATATTCCCATTCAAGCCACGCCATCTCTGCCCGTGCTGGCTTTCACATTTGTTGTCGCGCTGCTGACTGGAATCCTGTTCGGCGTTGCTCCCGCGTGGATCACGGCTACGGCAAATCCAGCCGACGCGTTGCGTGGGGCCAATCGTTCTACGGGACAAAGCGCGGGATGGACCCAAAAGTCGCTGGTCGTGGCCCAGGCAGCCTTGTCACTCGTGTTGCTGTGCGCGGCCGGGTTGCTGACTCAGAGTCTACGAAACATGCATCGTCAACACTTCGGGTTCGAAACCACGAACCGCTATATTTCGCACATCGATCCCCAGATGGCTGGCTACAAACCGGACCAACTGGCCGCGTTCTACCGCCAACTGCACGATACTCTGGCGGCGATCCCCGGCGTACGCCGTGTGAGTTTTTCTTTGTACACACCGATGGAAGGAGACAACTGGGGCGAAACGGTTTATGTCGAAGGTCAAGCTCCGCCTCCGCCAGACAGCGATCAGAACACAGCTTCGTGGTTGCGGGTGAGCGACGCCTACTTTGAAACCATCGGCACGAAAATCGTGCAGGGACGGACCATCACCGACCAGGACACCGCCGCTTCCCAGCGCGTAGCGGTGGTGAACCAGGTGTTTGCCAACAAGTTCTTTAAGGGCGAAAGCCCGATAGGAAAACACTTCGGCAACATCGAACCACGGTACGCTGGGAGCTTCGAGATTGTCGGCGTAACCGAAGACACTCACTACCAGGGGCCAACTCGCCCGATTCGGCCGACGTTCTTTTTACCGGAGGCGCAGAGCGTCAGTTACGAAAATCCGCGCTTCATTACCTTCGAAAACCGGAATCATTATTTGAATGCAATCATCGTGGAGACGCTGGGTGACGTCCCAGGGCTGGAGCCGCAGGTGCGTCGTGCTTTGGCGCAGGTAAATCCCGATCTTGCCGTAATCGATTTCGTAAGCTTCGCGGATCAGGTAGAGCAAAACTTCAACCAGCAGGCGATGATCGCGAAACTGACCTCGCTGTTCGGATTGCTGGCGCTGGCGCTGGCCTCAGTCGGACTATACGGTGTAACCGCTTATTCAGTCGAGCGCCGAACCAGCGAGATTGGAATCCGCATGGCCCTGGGCGCGGATCGGTTAAATGTTCTAAAACTCGTGCTACGGGGAGCGTTTCTGCAGATTGGAATTGGCCTGGCAATCGGCATCCCAGCGACCATCCTCGGAGGGCGGGCCATGGCGGCGCAGCTTTTCGGCGTGAAGCCCTATGATCCAAATATTCTGCTGCTGACGACGGCGACGCTGGCTCTCGCGGCCTTTGCAGCAGCAGTGTTGCCCGCACGCCGGGCTGCTTCGATCGAACCCATTCGAGCATTGCGAACGGATTAGCCGCCGGAAGAAACGTAAGCAACGTTTCTACAGAGCGTCTGACGAAACGTAGCTTGCTACGTCTCGGCGCGACCAAAGACTGCGCCCCGGTTAGTCTCCCCGGTAAGCTTCTTTCAAGTACTGGGTGGCGCTCTCCGCGTAAGGCGTCGTGGCATCCGTCGCCACCACCGCGTTGTATTTTTTCACCGCGAGATCACGCTTTCCCAGCAAGTCGAACATTTGACCAGCGCCCAGATTCGCCTTCTGTAGCACTTCCGGATCGGGCTGTGCAACCTCGCTGACTTGTTCATACGCCGCTTCGGCATCCGCGTAGCTGTTCTGGCTGCGAAGCAGTTCACCTAAACTGAGTGCGGCAATCTCGTAGTGCAAGCCGTCATAGAATCCTCCCCGCCCTGCTTGCCAGACCCTTCGATACACCGCCGCAGCTTCCTGATTCTGTCCTTCCGCTCGAAGCAGGTTACCTTCCTCCAGCGCCATAAGCACATCGTGCGGGTAGCTCTGGATCAGGCCTCGGGCAATGGGTAGAGCTTCCTGATAACGATGCTCGCGCCGCAAGAACAAAACCAGCAGGATCTTCGCGTCGGTGCTGGTCTCGCCCGTTCCTTGGGCGCACTCGCTAAGGTACTGAAGTCCCTTTTCTTTATTTCCTCCGATACCAAGCATGGTGACGCCCGCTCGCAGGGCCAGAGGCAGGCTCCCCATTACGTAGTTGTGTGCGCCAACAATCAGTTTCGCTTGCGTGTCGGCCGGAGCGAGTTCGAGCACGCGTTCGTGATCGCGTCGCGCCCCTACCGCGTTTCGCAAAGCCGAGAACCAGGCACGCTCCACCATCGCCGTATAGGTTGCGAACTGGGCCCGCGTCACCCCGCGGGCATAGAGAGCGTCCACATCCTGGGAATTTGCGCTCAAGCTCTTCTCCTCGAGCTGCAGAGCTCTTTGTACCAAGTCCTTGATTTGCCGTTCAACCTTCGGGTCCGCGGGGCGGTGTGCGGCTCGGATAAAGGTATCGTTGGCGTAGTCTCCGGTGTTCAATGCCCCCATGCGGTAAAGCTCGCGAAACAGGACCGCCGTCAAGTAATGATTCACCGCAAACGGGTCATCGGGATGCCTCTGCAGCACCTGATCGAATTCCTGAACCGCGTGGTCGTAATCGAGATTGTAGAAATGGTCGAAGGCCGAACGGTTTAGCGGGTCGTTGGGACGAAACGACAAACTAGCCGGCGAATCGATTCCCTTGCTTGCCTGGGGAGCGACCGCCCAGGCTGGAAGCGGCAAAAACGTCAGACAGAGAAGCAGATTGCAATAGGCCATCGGGGGCAGAAACAAATGCGTGTTCCTCAAGGTGTTGGTCTTCTGTGTTGAGTTTATCCGATGCCCTCTGCTTAGGAACGCCGGAACCAAGAACATCAATTGGCCAAGACATTTGTCTGTGAGAGGCGCCCCAGGGAACCTGCATAATTGTTAAAAGTGCGCATCTTTGCAGGGAACGAGTAATTCTTGCCCGTCCGCAGGTGCGGCGAGTAATTTGCGGTTCCCAACCTTGTTCCTTTGCAACAAGTTGCCGTAAAAGGGTTTGGTCACTGGCTTGCGATTGAGCGGTTTGGGGAGAAGCTTAAATGTCCGAGGTTATCGATAACGCACCGCAGGAATTCTGGCGTCCTCCGGTTGCCCAGCCCGAAGCGGCGGTCCCGGCCTTGGTCGAAGTTTGCGACCGCTGTGATACCGAGTTTATGGTCGGGGCTAAATTTTGCCATGACTGTGGGGCTGCACGTCAACCTATATCCCACCCATCCGCCGAACTTGGCTGGATGCAACACTTCGACTTCCTGAAGGCCTTGGAGTTCCATAACGTCAAGGAATGGCTTGGCCTTTCCATGGCCTCGCTTATCGCTTTCTTCGCTGGGTTGGGTTGCCTCCTGGCCGCGATCGCGGTTGGCGTCATTTACACAGTTCAGAACCTGGCCGATTTCCAGGCCATTCAGTCGTGGCGGATGCAGTGGCTGCTGGCGGCTTTAGTCGCCTTCGTCGCCGGCATATTGTTGAAGCAGGCCGGTTCTTCCCAGAAGTAACGACGGTTTGAGATCCCTCCCCCGGATTCTCTCTCCCTACCAACAGTCTCTCCGCGCGCTCTGCGGCCCTTCTCTCCGCAGTCTCCGATTTAAGGTTTCCGCTCAACTCACCGGCTCCGGATCTCCCGCGATCACCCGCCGCTGCTGATGCATGCGATAGAGATGATGAACCGGCCCCGTGCCATGTCCCAGCGGATGGGCATTGCTGATCGCCGCTGAAACATAGGCCTTGGCCAGCAACACGGCCTCGGGCAATCCGCGTCCCATCGCCAGATGACAGGCCAGTGCGGTGGCAAAAGCGCAACCCGTCCCATGCGTGGAATTTGACTTCAGCCGAACCGACTTGAACAATTCCTGCTCGACTCCGCGTTTCGTGGTAAAACTCAATAAATCGATCGCTTTTTCGAGATGGCCGCCTGTGACCACGACAGCCTCAGCGCCCATTTCGTGGAGCCTTCTAGCCGCCGCTCGCATTTGTTCAGGATCGGTCACCGCCAATCCGGTCAGAACCGACGCTTCGTCAATATTCGGAGTTACGACCGCGGCCAGCGGAAGCAATTCCTCGATCAACAAGCGCGTCCCGGCTGAATCCACCAAATCGGTCCCGGAAGAACTCTTCAGGATCGGGTCGAGCACTACGTTCAGCATTTTCTTAGCGGCAAGAAACTCCGCTACCACTCGAGCCACCTTCCCCGATCCCAGCATTCCAACGTGCACAGCCGCGATATCTAGGTCACCTGCCAGCTCGGCGAGGGTTTCGGCCGCGAGTCCGGCGTCGACCGACTCCACCCGGCGGACGCCGGTCGTCGATTGCACCGTCAACGCCGTGATACACGCCACGCCGTAGCATCCGTGGGCAGCGATGGTTTTTATGTCCGCGGTGATTCCCGCGCCCGAACTGGGGTCAAAACCCGCGATCGTCAGAACCACTGGAGGCGCCGCAGCCATAGTCGAAATGTAGCGGAAACTTCATCCTTTGCAAATTTGTTTCGAGATGCCCCACCTCGCGCAAGCCGACTTTCCGGCGGCGATTCTGGGGCGCAATGAGTTGTAAGTAATTGAAATCGTGGATTCTACGTAATAATCCCGCTAACTAGTTAATAATAGAGGCAATGCAAAAACTGCACAGTCGCTCCAAAGTGTGGTTATTTACCATTATATAAACGTCTAAGTCACTGCTACTACAGTAACATCTGTACTATTTATCAAGTTGCACAGTAAGTTACGTAAGATATCCATAACTATCTGGTTATATTGTTACTGGTAATTTCGGATTGACACAGTCATGGCCAGGCCTATAGCATCTTCAAATCATTACCGGACTGGGTCGCTGGAGGACGACTTTCGGATGAAAAGACTTTAGAGACGAGGTGACACTGAATGCAGAATCGAATTGCTCATGGACTGGCGAGCGTTTTAATAGTCGTCAGCCTGGGGGCGGCTCAGGGGCCAACCAGCTCAGGGTCGAAAGACACCCAAAGTACAACGCCCAGGAACGAAGCCGCGGGATCGAAATCCGGGTCTCGGGCCAAGACAATCCACCATCAGCCGTATCAGGTAGGAACCGCATCATGGTATGGAGAATACTTTGAAGGCCGTGCTACGGCCAGCGGCGAACCCTACCGAATGCGCGAGCTGACCGCAGCGCACCCAACCCTGCCCCTCGGCAGCTGGGTACGCGTAACCAACCTCCACAACGGACGAGTGGTCTTCGTCCGGATCAATGATCGTGGACCGATCATTCCGGGCCGCATTATCGACCTCTCGTACGGCGCCGCCCAGGTGCTTCATTTCCAGAATCGGGGTCTCCAGCGCGTCCGCCTGGACCTGGCCTCGCCGAAAGACGGCCAACCCAACAGCTAGCCATGCTCCAGCCAGTGGCGAATTAGCTGCATTCGTTTTAAACTCCTCAAGGATGTACGATCCGCGCCAGCGTCTGATCGTCGCATTGGATGTCGCATCCGCGGCCGCCGCCCAGAAGATCGTGGCGGCCGTGGGCGACTCCGCATCTTGCTACAAGGTAGGGATGCAGCTCTATACCGCCGAGGGCCCCAAGGTAGTTCGCGACCTAGTCGCCTCCGGACGCAGGGTTTTTCTTGATCTGAAATATCACGACATTCCCAACACGGTGGCCGCTGCCGTCCGTGAAGCCGCGAGCTTGGGCGTAAGCATGCTCACGATACACGCCTCCGGCGGAGGCAAAATGATGCGCGCGGCAACCGAAGCCGCACGAAATCAGAATGCTGCCCTGTTGGTCTTGGCCGTCACGGTCCTGACCAGCCTGGATGACAACGATCTTGATAAGCTAGGAATTCACGGCCGAGTTAAGGATCAGGTGCTGCGTCTGTCAGCCCTCGCCCTCGCCGACGGATGCCACGGCGTGGTTGCGTCGGCGCGTGAAGCTGCGGCACTGCGCGGCCAGTTGGAGGGAGACTTCGCCATCGTGACTCCGGGCGTGCGTCCCGCAGGCGCCGAACCCGGCGATCAAGCGAGAGTGGCTACGCCAGCCGAAGCCATCGCCGCAGGTGCCACCCACATCGTGGTGGGCCGTCCAATTACCGCCGCCGCCGATCCCGCCAGCGAAGCCCGCGCCATCCTCGGACAAATCAGCTTCTGATTTAGTGGGTCAAGAAAAAGGCCGCAAAGGCGAACAGATCTCGCATCGCGGCCGTTCCAGAAGGCTCCAAGCCAAAAGCTAAGAGCCAGAAGCTAGTAGCGGTTTTCTCACAGCTTCTCGAAAAATTCACACGCCGAGCAGGAAATAAACACTCCGCCGGGAACGCCGCGCTCGCGGTCTTTCACCCGTTTCACAATGCGAGTTGCCTTGCCACATTTTGGACAGTCCGTGCTCTTGGATGTGTCCATGACTTTCTTGCGATCTGCTGTCTTTGCAATCTTGGCCATCGTTCATCTCCTGGCAAAATTCTCCCACGGGCCACCGGCCCGAACGAAATCAAATCCTGACAAGAATTCGGGAGTACCGTCTAGGGTTGGGAATTTATATTCGCCGCTATCGATTTTACACGAAGAATTCCTTCGTGTAACTTCGGAGCCTGCCCCGAGCCGAAGGGTGGTTTAGGACCTTAGGCTCGACCCCTACTTCGAAACCGCCGCAAACAGATCCGAGTGCATCAGCGACTGAAACTGCTTGTCGTCCGCTTTGAAGTGCATCTGGAGATTGGAACTGTCCGAGTTTATCGAAACATTTTCCAAGGCCAGCTTTTCAACCGGAGTCGCCGTCATCTTCCGATAGAGTACGCCCGCCTTCACCAGCGATGAAAGCGTCGCTGCCGTCACCGAATCCGAAGTCACCACATCGAGATCAAAGTTCACTCCGTTGGCGAAGTTCATGGCATAGCGCGAGCCCAGCACATGCTTTTTGATGGTTTCGAAATCCGCCAGCTTGCCCGCGTCGCCCAGTGCGGAAAGCAGCATGTTCTGTGTTCCCTTCTGGTCAAGCACGCTCCACACCGTGCCGGATTCGACCGAGCCAATCATATCCGTGACCTGGCTGTTGGAGTCGAGTGCGGGCGTGTAACCGTCGCGCGCATCCAGCGCACCCTTGACCGCCGCGCCATCGCCAAATAGCAGCGAACTATCGTCCAGGAAAGTCATCTCCATCCCGCCCGACATGGGGTAAAGATCGGTGTCTCGATATTTGATCGGTTTCACCTTATTCAATTTCGCCTTTTTGAGGAACGTCTTGCTCGAAAACGAGCCTTGAGCAATCCCCACCACTTTCACACCCTCTTTACCGTGCCGGTACGAGGCGAACGTGAGTTGATCAACATCTTTGTCGGGGTCGATTCCCACACCCTTCAGCGATCCTTCAAATTCCTTCAAGCTCGGCGGGAGCACCTGATCCTTCAGCGCCATCGCAGTGCTGGAGTTCTTCAGCGTCCGATAGTCCACGGTGATGACCTGTTGTACATCCGACGGAATCACTCCCCGGGCGGAGCTGCCCATTGCCGTCGCCCACGCTGCCGCCGTCGCAAACAGCAGAACCCACAAAACACCTTGGCATTGCTTCATAAGTATCGCGCCTCTTAATAATAAGGTACTTAGATGCAGAATGAACCCCATCCGCAAACTTGCATCCGAAATCTATTGTATGCCAATAAGACCAATAAGTTACGGTACGAAAGTGCGCGCACGTACCTGATCGTGCAGCTACCCAAGTGGTCTATCAACGGATTGTCATCCCGACCGGAGTTTCCCATTCCCGGGATGGAAAACGGAGTGGAGGGACCTGCTGTTTCGTGCGGGCTGCAACAATCGTGAGAATGCTCTATCAAGCCGACAAAACCGCGACCTTCTTCCGTACATCCGCGGCGAACGCCGCATCCTTCAGCGACTCAAGATTAATCTCCACATTCGCCAGCGCACCTTCGATCGCAGCTCGTGCCAACGCCACCGCTGTCGTCAAATCGGATTTCATGTTCGGATTGGTGATGGGCTTCAGCTTCTCCGCGATACCCGCCACTTCCATGGCTCGCTCCGCCACGCTCAAAGGCACGCTGGTAGCCTGCTTCAGAGCGGCATCGATAATGCCATCGGCATTCGCCGATTCCTTCGCCTGCTTGTAAGCCTTCATCACGGCATCGTAGGACTCCGCATCCGCATCGATCGCCGCCTTCAGTTCTTCGCGCAATTGTGAAAGCCGCGCGATAGCTTCGCTCAACTCGCGCTCGTATTGCACATACGCCTTCTTGCCCCTCGACATCGAGGCCACCATCGAAGCCAGTCCCGCCGCCATGGCTGCGCTCGCCGCAGACGCGCTTCCACCTCCGGGCGTAGCCGTAGGCGCCGCTAACTGTTCCACGAATGGCTCGACACCTGCCCGCAATCCACCAACCGCAACCTTCCCACCCATCACCGCGGTTAACCGGTTTTCGAGAATCAGAGAAGAATCAAAATTCTCCACTTGCAAAAACCATTCCGCCGCCGACTCCAACGCCTTCTTCGGAATTAGTCCCACAATCTCGCTGCTCACCGGAGCAACCCCGTAGCGCGCCGCCTCGCGCTTCACTAACTCAAACGCACGATGAATCGGCGTCTGCTCAAAGTCAGTCAGGTTCATCGACACCTGAGCCATCCCGCGCACCAGGAATCCCGCGCCTTTCACAAAACGCAATCCGCCGTTTGAGAAGCGCACCGCCTTCGCAATATTTTTCGCAACTTGGACATCCGGCGTGCTGAGGAAAACGTTGTAGGCGATCAGAAACTTGCGAGCGCCTACCACCGTCGCCCCAGCCGTCGGATGTACTCTGGGAACGCCGAAATCCGGCTTTCTTGCAGGATTGGTCGCAATATCCGCCCGAATGCCCTCGAACTGCCCTCGACGAATATTCTCCAGATTCTGCCGCTCCGGGGTGGTCGCAGCCGCTTCGTACAGGTAAACAGGAATCTGATATCGCTTCCAGATTTCCGCGCCCACGTGCCGAGCCATGGCCACGCAATCTTCGATGGTGACGCCATCAATCGGGATGAACGGCACTACATCCGCCGCCCCCATCCGCGGGTGCGCCCCCTGATGCTGATTCAGATCAATCAACTCAGCGGCCTTGCCAACGCCGCGAATCGCCGCTTCCTGAATTGCCTCGCGTTCGCCGACCAAGGTGATCACGCAGCGATTGTGATCGGAATCCATCTCGCGGTCGAGCAGGTAAACGCCATCCATCTTCATGGCCGCGAGAATGGCATCGACCTTCGCCTTATCACGCCCTTCGGAAAAATTGGGAACACATTCCACTAGAGTTGACATAAGGAAGAAGAATATCCGGCGTAGTCATAAGCCTGCAAGCTTTGAGTCTGCATTTCCGTTTTGTACATTTGCGTCGCCAGAAGAGTTTGGCTAAACCGCCCTCGAACAAAAAAACCGCCCCTGCGAGGGGCGGCTCGGTATTCTCATCCCGCTTACGGACCTGTGACGCTGAGGGCCTGATTGTTAAGTCCAACCACGACGCACATAGCCTTTCCCGAAGCGTAGGACGCACAGGAGGGGCCGGCGATGATGGGTGGCCCGCCGACCTTGGTGTATCCCGTCCATTGAGTGCCGTTGTAAGTGTTCTCATACATCACATGGTCCCTGGCGCCGTTGATGAACGCACAGGTGACCGACCCGGGCGAGAGCAAGGCGCAACTGAATGTCGGCAGAACGTTGCCCGAGATTTGTACACAGGCGTTGCAATTCCAATCGCCAGTGTTCCAGCCGTTGCCGTTGAAACCGCTTCCCCAAGCGACCGTATTGAAACCGAACGTAAAGCAACTCACAACGCCTTCCACTGAGCCTTTTTGGTCAAGGGGAAGACAGGAGGGGTTCCCGAAGTACCAGCCGTTCAGCACCAGGAAACCTTGCCATTTCGAGCCGTCGAAGAGATTTGCAACGTAGGAATTGTTCCCGCTGACCATCGCGAGGGCAGCGCAAATCACATTGCCATCATCGTCGCTTGTGCAGCTGGGTGCGGATACCAATTGTGCTTTCTGGGTGGAAAACTTGCCCCACGATCCATCGAATACCGATGCGATTAGAGAGCTAGTCTCGCTGCTCGCCGCGCAAAGAACCTTCCCGGTGTGAAGGAATGCGCAACTGGGGAGTGAGGCAATTGCCTGGCCGGAATCGATGAGGGAACTCCAAGTTTTGCCGCTAAATACTGTGGCTGCTAAGGTACCGCTGCCACTGATTACACCGCAGACGATGTCGCCTGCTTCGTTGTTGACACAGCTTGCGTCCGAGGTTACGACTCCGGACAACTTCGTCCAGCCAGACCATACACCTTTGCTAAATTCATTTGCCATTAACGTACTGGTTTGGCTTCGGGCCACGCAGATCACCTCGCTGGCCGCTAGTTGAATGCAGGACGGTTCTCCGACTACAGCGGTTTTGCCTAAGCTATGAAAACCGCTCCAAGTAGCCGACGCGGAAGGGATGAACAACAAGCTGGCAGCACCGATCACCAGGTAAGCGAAAATCCTGTGTTTCATAGTCACTCCTTTCATTTGTGTATTGTTCAAATGGACAAAGCGATGAGCCTCAAGTTCAGTCTGCGGCACGTTTCGCTTCGTGCTCCTACTACGCATTACGCAAACACGCAGGAAAAACACTCACGCTGTGGCGAATAATTGGAAGAGGAGCTCGACTTCGATTTTGGCCCAAGCGTCGGCTGGGCAACTGCGGGGTGTTGACCGAGCGACTGGAATTCTCCTTCTCGGCGAGGTTGACAGCCGGGGCGGAGAGTTTTGCCTTACCACAAACTTATCTCGTAGGGGTTGTGTTCGCCTGTCGAAGGCTTTGTCTTAGAGTTTTCGGAATCTGGGCTTCGTCACTTCCCAAAAAACTTCCCCACCCCAATCCGCACTTGCACCGTGTTGATTCCCGGGTTTGGCGAACTCAATCCCGCATTCGAAATATGCATATACCGAACCTCTACGCTAAAAGCATGCCTCTCGCCCAGGATATGCATGCCGAGCGCGGCCGCATCAGTAAAATTCACAGCGGAGGTTCCCGTAGGCACTTGGTGGTTGGTAAATAGAGTCCCGCCATTCAACTCAAGATAAGGCTCAATCCGTCCGCGAGCCGCAAAATCCCACTTCAAACCGAGCGGACTGAAGCCACCGCCATAAGCCGTGTTGTAGCGCTGGAAAACTAGAAAAACGGGCACAGCGTCCAGCACGTATTCAAATCTTCCATTGAGGAATCCGGGGCCGTGCGGCCGCGTCAATATCCAGCCATAGCGCACTCCCACATTCCACACGCCAGTGTCGGAAGTGCCTCCGGGAACCGAATATCCGCCGCCCGTCCAAACCTGGAATTCCTGACCACCATCTTCGGGCCGCGTCTGTGCCCACGCAACGGAACTCAAACACACCAGCGCCACTGCGATAAAACGCTTTTTCATTCGGATCAAGACCATACCGGAAAGCCAGCCGACCGGGCATCAGGCATTGCGTTGCCGCCGATCTAAATCTTCCCCACAACGCCACGTATCACGACTGCAACGATTACGATTCCCACGATCAGTGTAGCGACGGCGATTTCAAACCCCATCCACATTCGGCGCCCCCACAGAACGAGCCCGTTGCCACCAGAACCAACGTTTGATTAAAGCACACAGATCGGGCAAACTGACGCGGCTATCGAAACTTTCTGACTCCCGCAAGAGAAGTCCATGCCCAAGTACGTCGTCGAACGCGAACTGCCCGGTGCCGGACAACTCGCTACGTCGCCCACGGCAAATCTAATGCATCTACAGAATTTCGGAGAGCTGCCCGACCATCGATCACACAACTTCCGAAGCATAATCACGTAGCCCCGGACACCTCATCCACGGCCCTACAAACCCAGTCCGCCATCCACCGCCATAATCTGCCCAGTAATAAAATGAGGAGCGGTAGCAAAAAATAACACCGCCGCAGCAATTTCCCCCCCAGTTCCGTTCCGCCGCATCGGAGTCTGCTTCGCCATCCGCCTCATAAACCCAGCGGCCGACTTCTCTCCGAGATCAATCATCCCCGGCGCCACGCAATTCACCGCAATCGCCGGAGCCAGGGCCTTCGCCATCACCTTCGTCAACATATGCACCGCCGCTTTCGAAGAACAATAGTGCGCATGATCCGCCCAAGGCCGCAGCCCGCCCAACGAACCCATATTGATAATCTTCCCCCGCCGCTCGCGCAGCAATTTCAGAGCTTCGCGCGAAACCAGAAACGGTCCCCGCGTATTCGAAGCGAAAATAGCGTCCCACTGTTTCAAGCTCAGCTTTTCGAACTCAACGGTCTCGTAATTCGCGGCATTGTTAACCAGAATGTCCAGTCCGCCCAGTTCCCTCCCCGTCTCCTTAACCACGGCCCGAACGCTATTCTCGTCTGTAATATCACAGCGCAACGCTAGCGCCCGCACCCCGAATCCGCAAAGATCAATCACAGTATGCTGAGCATCGCGCCCGGAGTGCAGAAAGGTAATAGCCACATCCGCCCCGGCCTCGGCCATAGCCAGAGCCGTTGCCCGCCCCAGTCGCCGCGCTCCGCCCGTGATTAAAACCGTCTTCCCCGCCAGTGGCCTTTCCGATGTCACTCGCATGAAAGGATTGTACCCGCATAAATCACGTGGGGACAGCCGCCCCGGCTGTCAGCTAAGGAACTCCGCGCCGGCATGCCAGCCAACTCGCGATTCGTTTCAGGATATGGCTTCAGCCATATCGTCATGTCCCTCGAGTCAATTCGGCTTCACAGTTTACTGAAAATTTTCCGGCGTTGGAACCTTTGAAGGGGCACGGCTTCCTAGCCGTGCCGTAGGTCCCTGACAAACGATGCCCGGCGCGGCTTGAAGCCGCGCCCCTTCGAGGCTTGCAGTCGTTGATTCGGCGTTTTTCGGCAAGATCTTCAGCCGCTGCTTTCAGCACCCGCACACCCCACTGGCAGAAACCCATCCACCCTTGTTAAACTCACCCCAATGTCCGAACCCCGCAATGTCGTCCTCTACTCCCGCAAAGGATGCCACCTCTGTGAGATCGTCAAAGAGACGCTCACCAAACTCCACCGCCGCGGCGGCTTCAACTGGCAAGACGTCGACGTCGACAGCGACGACCAACTCCGCCGCCAATTCACCGACGAAGTCCCCGTAGTCTTCATCGACGGCCGCAAAGCCTTCAAATACCGCATGGACGAATCCGACTTCCTCCGCAAGCTAGCCAGCTGATCGCCGCCACAGACGCTGCCTCTCGCGGACCTGCCTCGTCACTACGAACGGTGACAAGACTCCTTGACGCCCAATGTCGAATGCCGTAATGTGTTCTGCGATTGAGCGATCAGGATTCGCCTGGGGGGCGGCGGAGTCTCAGTTCCGTCTGTGGTCCGGGTCGCTACTTCCCCGTGAAATGCTGGAAATTGCGCCAGTGCATTGGTGCGCGCGCCGCCGTGTGTGTTTGCGATTGAGCATGCCCGGCGCCGCTGCAACCCACTGCGCTGCTCAAGAATGTCGCTCATCCTCCAGGGAGAGGCTGATATTGATTCGCTTCGTCGCGAGGTTGTCCTCCCGCACTCGGTGGCATCATCGCCACAAAGCCACTAGCGCGGATTACCAACGTCACGGGCCAACCATCACCGTCAGTCGTGAGCCCGACCTACGACGTGATAATTTCCCAATGAGATCCCCTGTGTCTATTCGGCGTAGAACCAGCACGGCATCTATGTGTCGCCCACCAATCTGGCCATATTGTTTTCTGCCGCTTCTTCTAGTGAGCCTGGTCTCGCCCGCTCTGAGCAGCGAACCCGACTGGATAGAGATCCGATCGCCTCATTTTTCTGTTGTCACTGACGCGGGCGAGAAGCGCGGACGGGATGCCGCCTTCCATTTCGAGCAGATGCGCGCGGTATTCGGCGCACTCATGGTGAAGGCCAAGGTGACGCTGCCGACCCCGCTGCAGATTGTGGCCTTCCGCAACACTAAGGAGATGCGGGAATTTGCACCGCTATTCAAAGGCAAGCCCATACAGGTTGCCGGATTATTCATGGGCAACGCGGATCGCTGCTTCATTCTCCTTGATATGTCCGTCGAGGAACCTTGGCGGGTTGTTTTTCACGAATACGCCCATCAGTTGATGAACGGAAACATCAGCGGTGAAATTCAGCCCTGGTTCGAGGAAGGATTCGCAGAGTATTTTTCGACGATCAAGGTTGTCGGTAAAGAAGCTCAAGTGGGGCTCCTGTCTGACGTCGATGTGCAGATTCTGCGGCAGAGCGGCATGATGAAGATCGTCGACCTCTTCAGTGTGCGGCACAATTCCAGCACCTACAATGAAAGCGGGGATCACCGATCGGTCTTTTACGCCGAATCCTGGCTCGTCATGCACTACCTCTATGACCAGAATCTTGTGCCCAAGGCGGGAGCTTATCTGGATGCTGCAGACCAACCCGGAGTCTCTGTGGAACAGGCCATACAACAAGGGTTTGGCACCAGCGCAGGGGAATTGAACAAAGACATACTGCGCTACTGGGCGACCGGTAACTGGAAATTTTTTCGTCTGCCCATGCCTGCCGGAATTGAGAGCGCGGGATATATCGCGAAGCCCCTGGCGATGCCAGACGCGAAGGCCGTGCTCGCAGATATGCATCTGCATTCCCCCGACTATCAGGAGAAAGCTGTAGCAGAGTTCGAGGAAGTACTCAAACTGCAACCGGACAACCCGGCGGCGCTACGTGGGCTAGGCTATGCCTATCTGATGAAACGGGATTTTCCTCGCGCTGGAGTTTATTTCACCAAGGCAACGCAGCACGACTCTAACGACCCCCGAGTGCTCTACTACTCGGGCTTGCTGGCCCAAATGGAAGGCGGACAGGCTTTCGGCGGAGGTGCCACCCAGCTCGCATTGGTCCAGAAGAACCTGGAAAAGTCCATAGCGCTTGATCCTGAGTTTGCCGATGCTTACTCCGTGCTGGCGTTTACTTATATGTCCGAAGGCAACAATGCGCAGGCTCTGAACACGATGGGGAAAGCCGTGGTTCTGAATCCAGGAAATGAACAGTACAGGTTCAACCTGGCGCAACTTTACTTGGCGAACCAGAAAGTGGACCCCGCGCTGGCAATTCTGGAACAGCTGAAGAACAGCAGTAATCCGGGAGTGTCCGCGAAAGCCAGCCAATCGCTGACGCAGGCACAGGCATTCAAGCAAACGATGCTGGAAGGCCAACGGCCAGGAAACTCAATTGCCAGGCAACCGTCTGCCGAGGCAACTGCAGCCTCTCCACCCATCTTTGATCCCGAACAGACCGCGCAGAAGGATTTGCCGCCGGTGCGCTTTCTCAAGGGCAAGGTAACCGCGGTGGATTGTTCGGCCCCACCCGGCGCCGTTCTGACGGTGCTCGCCGGAGCAAAGACTTGGAAGCTGCAGGTAAAGGACAGCGGGCATGTGGTCGTCATCGGAGCCGACAATTTTTCGTGCGCATGGAAGGATCAGAGCGTCGCCGTGAACTACCGCGCCACCGGCGAGACGAACGGAGACGTGGTTTCAGTCGAAGTGCAGTAGGAGAGGGTTCGACAAACAGCCTCGGTAGCCGGAACCAGGAAGACAGATCCTATGACTCCAAGAACATTCTGGTTGAGCGTGTGGCTAGCTTTGGCGGTTAGTTTAGCTTCTGCGCAGGACGCCTGGCAGCGCTCTCACGAAGCCAGCATCAAGCAGCATAGGATGCGCGCTTCGCCGATGCTGAAAAATTGCTATCCCAATCGGTGCGGCAGGCTCGCGGCTTGAGCGAGCTCAGCCCCCTGTTGGGACGCAGCTTGCTCGATTTGGGTGAGGTATATCGGACTGAAGGACGGTATGCCGAGGCGCAGGCGTGCTATGAAGAGGCGCTGAAGATTGACTCCCACCGGCACGGGCCAGATTCTCTAGGAGTGGCGGAGGCGTTGGACCGTCAAGCCGAACTCTTCAAGACCCTTGCAGATTATTCTCATGCTGAACCCGACTTGACGCGCTCCCTGGAAATCCGCCAGAGGAATCTGCCTGCGGAGAGCCTGCCCGTTGCGCAAACCCAGAATTATTTGGGAGAGCTCTATACAGCGCTGGGAAGCTATGAGAAAGCCGGACCGCTCCTTCAGGCCGCGTTGACGACGCGACAAAAGGTGCTCGGTGCCGAACACAAAGATGTGGCAGAGACAATCGAGGCTCTTGGCGACCTCGCGAAGAAGACGGGCAAGAACGCTGAGGCGGAGCAACTGTTTCGACAAGCCGTCAGCATCTACGGAAAAACGGTGGCTGGCAATCACCCGGACTACGCAAACGCGATGGAAGGCTTGGCGTTGTTCTACTCAGGAAGAAAACAGTACGATTTGGCGGAGCCGTTGCTAGACATGGTTTGGTAACGCTGCAACAGAAACAACTTCGGCAAGCGAGTTTATTCTACGAGCGCGCACTCAAGATTTGGGAGGGTATCCTGGGCTCCCGGAGCACGGATTTGTCTGCCGACCTGAGTAATCTGGCGGCTGCCTACGAGG